>Ga0114934_10000001_pt1 | contig 171255 bp, 132 predicted proteins | sample 4SBtaG_2_FD_99695 | JGI IMG/M metagenome (GOLD analysis project Ga0114934, IMG submission 99695) | Deep subsurface microbial communities from Kolumbo volcano to uncover new lineages of life (NeLLi) - 4SBTROV10_white metaG | ecosystem: Environmental > Aquatic > Marine > Volcanic ...
ACCAGTAATGCCAGGAATAAAAACACCAGCCCCATACCCACAAACATTAAGTTAACACCTTCACTGATTAAATTTGGCATCTATAGATTCCTATTTACGGTTGACGGCCGAAAATTTTCGACATTATTATGAGTTTAAATTCAACTCGTTTATTTCTGAGCTCATATTAATTTGTATTGAGCTGAGGCTAAATAAATAAAAAAGCTACCGTCAATTGCCTCTCCAATAATGAAGGATGCGTTGAACACAATAAAAAAAGGGAAAACGACGGGAACTCCATGCTTTGCGGTCGTCCCGATAGTCCTTTCATGGCGTCGCGGCGGGCACGGCAAAAGACGATGATAGACTTGATGTCGTGTTCTGCTGGGAACCGAGTAGGGTGGTTTGAAAAGAGTGGATTCCTTGTGGCAGTATTTCAGGAGCTTTCCTTTTAGAAAATTAATGAAAATATAAAGGATACTGGCATTTATTAGTATAGTAAAATAGGATAAAACGATTCATATAATCGTAAAATACGATGCATTTGAAGTTATGGGATTTAGTCCACAGCTGCCAGCCATGGAAAGCAAACGCGACGGTGGGTAGTCCGCGCCAGGCGCAAGTCATAATGGCAACCCTTCGTGCGGAGCGCCAGAGGGGACATAAAATAACATTCGAAATACCGTTCCACCATTTGAAGCAGTCCTGGTGTAGCGTTTACAAAGTATTATGTGGAGCCGTGACGCACGAGGTTACGACTCGCTTAGGAGCGAGGTTTTAATAATATGGGAAAGATTGACGCAGGATAATTGTTTGTCTTCAAGGCGTAGCAACAGGCGCATAGCAGGGCTACGCAACTGTTGCTGCAACGCAGAAGACGGACAATAAGACAAGTCAAGATTCATGTATTATTGAATCCTCGCTCCTTACTCAGTATTTCTTTTTTTAGTCTGCTTCCTTAGTTAGGCTTTGCTCGTGAGTAGTCTCCAACACATCAAACAATCCCGCCTGGGCATTTTCGAGGATGGCCAGCACGGCCGGATGCTTCAATTTTCGTTGCGCGGAAACCGCGTAAAACCGCTCGCGCACCGTATCGATTCGGCCAATTATTTCGGCACCGTACTGATAGCGGATCTCTGTTTCCACAGCGACTGGGGCGACAAACAGTCCTACTCCTGCTCTGGCAAAGGTCTTGAGTAATGCGCTGTCCTCGATTTCCGCTCGGATGTTGGGGCACAGACCCTCGGAATCAAACCACTGATCCAGAGAGCGTCGCAACGCTGTACTCAACGTCGGTAGCAGCATCGGCGCACCGTTGAGGGAAGATGGGAAGTTTGCGCGGTAGCGCATAGCCATTTCGTGTATGCCAAACACGGCGACACCGGATTCTCCTAAAAGATGGTTGAATGTGCGGGTTCCGGTCGAAGGAGTAGCAGGTATATCCGACAATACCAAATCAAGGCTGTGCAGTGATATTTCTGCCAATAAGCGCTCAGCTTTATCTTCGTAGCATACAACCTGCACCGGATCAGGCAGGCACAATACCGGTTCGATCAGGCGATAAGCGATCAGTTTTGGAAGGGCATCCGCCATACCGATGTTGAGCCGCAGCCCCCGTCCGCTAGCATTTCCCTTAAGGGTGTTGGTCAGTTCCCGCCCAAGTGCAAAAATCTCCTCCGCGTAATGGAATACGGTGCGACCGACATCTGTAAGCACCAACTTACGCCGATCTCTGTTAAATAGCTTTTCCCCAATCGCCCGCTCGAATACCGCCAGCTGGCCGCTGATGGTGGGTTGTGCCAGGTGCAGTTTTTCGCATGCCCGTGTGATACCGCCTTCCTTCGCAACGATCCAGAAATAGTATAAATGCTGGTAGTTCAGTCGCTCCATACCACAAATAACATCGTATATAATAATGTTGGCTCTGTTCGCGTCTGTTGATGGTAGCCAATAAACGTGAACAGAGTCTTTTTAAAAGGATATTGCTCTCATGGAAACCGCTAAATTTACACCAATCTCCAAAACCGATTTGAAAGAAATCAAAGATTTTATGGCGCAGGTTTGCCTAAAACCAGTATCTCGATATATGGGGATACTGAAACAAAAATGCAATGTGCCGGTAAGTCCTCCAGGGCTTGGTGTGTCTCGGGAAGAATATTGCGGCTTGTATAAGTTCCCAATCGAAAACTTTTTGATTTTCTACAGACCATAAAAAACAGGTATTGAGGTCATCCGCATCTTCGCCTGTAGCCGCGAGATTGAGACTATCCTGAATTTAAAAACTGAGCAGATTACAAACAATCTATTCACATCGTTCCAATAATGTACTCATTTCTGCAGCAGACAAAGGTTTACTGAAGTAATTCCCTTGTGCATAGTCGCAGCCTAGTTCCGTGAGTATTGTCAATTGCTCTTTAGCCTCGACGCCTTCCGCCACAACTTCTAAATTTAGCCCGTGTGCCATGGCAATAGCCGCGTTAATCAACTCTTTGTCACGCGGATCAATTGTAATATCGTTAATAAAACTGCGATCAATCTTAAGTACATTAAAAGGGTAGCTGCGCAGATAACTCAGCGAAGAATATCCAGTGCCAAAATCATCCATTGCGATACTCAGACCCAGATTACTCAATGCTGCCAGAGCTTTTTCTACATCCCTGTGACCGCTCATTAATACGCCCTCGGTTATCTCCAATTCAACAGAAGTAGCCAAAATACCAGTTTGTTTAATGGTTTCTTCAATAACGCTCACTAACTCCGGGTCACGGAACTGACAGGGTGACAGGTTGACCGCTATATGGAAATTATCGGTGAGACTTCGTTGCCAGTGAACCGTCTTATTCAGTGCCTCAGTCAATACAAATTGCCCTAATCGTGTAATCAGGCCGGTTTGTTCAGCAACCGGGATAAATTCCTTGGGTGATACATGACCCAGCGCCGGATTATACCAGCGGAGCAGCGCTTCTGCGCCGATAATCCTGCAGCTTTTAATATCAATTTTAGATTGGTAGAGAACTTCAAATTCACCGCGATCAAGTGCGCCGCATATCTGTGTTTCGAGCGCAAGTCTGCGGGATACCTCGTGGTTCATGCTCTCGGTAAAATAGGAATAGGTATTACCCCCCTGCTTCTTTGCGTGATACATAGCAGAATCAGCATTACGCAACAGTTCTGAAGCATCGTCACCGTTCTCTGGATAGAGAGCAATTCCAATGCTTGCAGTCAAAATCAATCCTCTGTTATTGATTGTAAAAGGGGTTCTAAATTGATTGAGTAATTCGTCTACTATGGGTTTTGCGTCGATGTAATTTGTAAGTCCATGTAGCAATAAAATAAATTCATCCCCACCAAGTCGCCCCACGGTATCTTCCGTACGGACTATATGGCGTAATCGATTAGCGGCATCAATAAGAAGCTTATCTCCTGTTTCGTGGCCCAGAGTATCATTCACTTTCTTAAAGTCATCCAGATCAAGAAATAATACGGCAATTTTATTATCACAGCGCTGGGCTTCCGTTAGAAGATGGGAGAGACGATCTAATGAGTGGAATCGGTTGGGTAAGTTTGTGAGGTGATCGTAATGAGCCTGGTGTAAAATTATTTTTTCACCTTGTATCCGTTTGGCTACATCCTGCTGCAAATTTTTGTTTACCTTTTGCAGTTGTTTTGCAGTGACCTTGTTTTTGTGTATTTCATCTTCCAGTCTATGACGCTGCCATTGATTTTCCAGGGTGGTCGCAACCGAGTTTGCGAGCGTTTGTATAAAGGGTTCATAGACTTCAAATCGTTTTTCTTCATCCACTTCTACATGCAAATGTCCGTATAGATGGTTTGCTGTTATACACGGGAAGGAATATGTATCATCATTTTTCGTAACAGTTCGAAACGGTGAGAGGTTATTAAATTTGGTTTGCTCGCCACCCTTGGATGTTTGTGTAAAATTTTCCACAGGGGTGGATTGTGTATTGTCGGTAAATTCAGCGGTACATTGTCGGGTACCGGGTACGTTTTTTACCGCACTACTGACGAAATCGCCAATTTTTTGTGTGCATGAAAAGGCATACAGCAGACTTTGAACCAACATCAGTTCTGCAATAATCTGGTTATTTATCGGTGAGATTGGTATTACGTTGGGTTGGTTCCGGAACGGCGATTTAAAGAATGGATTATTCAGAATTTGCCCGTTAACCAGTAGCATCGGATGAATTCTAAGAATATCCAAAATGGTTTCGCCATCGAATAGATTCAGATCATACTGACATAATATCGTTGACGGATAATCTTTGACCCATTCGTTTAACAGTAATTCGTACTCGATAAGACGTTCTGATCCCGGCCATCCGCGATTCACCCACGACATTTCTCCAGTTCCTGCAAAACTACGATAGCCCTTCTCCACTGAGATCCTTTGTAAATCAAGTATATGCGTCACCATATCTTCAGGGGCGAAGTTTCCAAAAGGGCTATAGACCTGTTTGGAATTCAGGATATTAAACTGGCCATAAGATTCTTCTGAACAATTCGCCGGACGAAATGGAAGCCATTCAAGCGCCGAAGATACATGAGTATCTGCGACGTAAAGGAACATATCGTTTTGTGCCAGAGAATTCTTAATGAAATGTTTGATTGAAGTGCGGCGCTCGCGTTCATCGCTGAAGATGATACAGGCATGACTGCCTTTGAGATGGGGACAGTGGGCCTTTTGGTAAATGCTGCTTTCAGAGTAATCCATAACTATCGGAAAAGCTAAATATTTACTGAGACTATAATTATAAGTTATCTTGGATCACAGCGTCATTAAAATCCGATAAAAAACTAAAGTCTCAATACATCAATAGGGTTAATATTTAATTTATAGTCGTTTTTTGGCTTAATACAATTGAATATCCTTATTAATTAATAAGGTATTCTCATAGTGACAAATTCTTCAGCGGCAGTCGGATGAATACCAATGGTAGAATCGAAAATGGCCTTGGTAGCGCCCGCTCGAATGGCTATGGCCATACCCTGGATGATTTCACCCGCATCGGAACCGACCATATGTATACCAAGGATTTGTTCTGTGCTGCGTCTAACCAGCATTTTCATTAAAGTCTTTTCATTGATACCGGATAAGCTGTGTTTCATCGGTTTGAAAATGGACTTATAACAATCAACATCGTCGAAACGATTTCTTGCTTCGGATTCGGTTAATCCAACTGTAGCGATATTAGGTTGACTAAATACTGCTGTTGGAATATTGTCATAATCGACTGTTTTTGGTTGCTCAGAATATAGTTTACTGACCAGTGCCATGGCTTCTGCAGTAGCAACGGGTGTCAGGTTGATGCGGTTGGTCACATCACCCAGGGCAAAAACTGAAGGTATATTGGTTTGATAATTTTTATCAATTATTACCGCGCCGTCTGAATCAAGTTTTACGCCAAGCTGTTCAAGACCTAAACCGGCAGTATTCGGCTTTCGGCCCGTGGCATACATGACAAAATCGGTTTCTATCGCATGGTCATTTTGATCAAGTGCAAGATAATGACCATTCTTTTGTTCAATTGTCTCAATGCGTGTGTCGAACAGGATATTAATTCCTTTTTTCAGCATTTCAGAAGCAATAAAATCTCTGATGTCCTGGTCGAATCCTCTAAGTAGCTTATTGCCGCGATAGCAAAGTGTTGTTGCAACACCCAGTCCGTGCATAATGCCAGCAAATTCAACCGCTATATATCCTGCTCCGACAATCAATATTCGTTTCGGGAGTGAATCCAGCGTGAAAATTTCATTTGAACTCGCAATATACTGCTTTCCGGGAATATCGGGTACCGATGGCCAACCACCAGTAGCAATTAATACGCGTTCACAACTAAAATCCTGCTCACCCACGCGTACAGTGTTGGCATCGATTAAACGGGCTTTGCCGTTGATCAATTTAACGCCGGAATTTACCAGCAAATTCTCATAAACGCCTTGCAATCGTTGAATTTCCTTATTCTTTTGACTCATTAAATGAGACCAATCGAATTGTGGGTTGTTTTCTAACCATCCGAAGCCTTGCGCGGCAAGAAATTCTTCACGATAGTGTGATGCATAGACGAATAGTTTTTTAGGGACACATCCAACATTAACGCAGGTCCCCCCTAAATAAAGATCTTCGGCAATCGCAACCCGCACATTAAGGCCAGCAGCGGTACGTGCTGCACGAACCCCTCCGGAGCCTGCGCCAATTACAAAAAGGTCATAGTCGTAATCAATCATATACAATCCATATATGTTTATTAAACAGGTTTTGGGTTTTTCAAGAACAAACAACCTATTGCTTGCATTATCAAATAAAAGATTCGCTGAATAGCTACGGTATATCTAATAAAGCGACTGTTTGTCTGCGAATTGTTCTAAGCGACTCATTGTCGAACTGTTGTGTGACTTCGGTGATAATAACCTGCCTAATCGGCTCGTTGCCAGCAAATAGGGGCTGATCTGACATAAACCAAAATTGTGCCGGTGGCCCTAGGCCTTTTAGGGAAAAAACTTTATCCTGAGTTTGATTCCAGTTGTTGATATAGCGACGCAAAAACGCGTAATGGCTGTTGGCTCGCGCTGCATTATAACGATTATCTCCTAATTCTTTTTCCAATGTCAGTACTTGATCTGTGCTCAGGGGTTCAATTAATTTATCAGCGACTTCTCGGTTGAAGGAAACTCCATATGGACCGGCAAGAAATTTGTGTTCTTTGATAAGATATGAAAAGGAAGACAGGGTAAAAACATCACCGTAGGGTTCAAAAAACCTCGGTGATAGTGGGTATTGTTTGCCGCTTTTACCGATTGCTGTATATTTGGTCGTATAGCTCAGACGGGTATCAAACCAACCGAGAGGCCACGGCGAAGCCCAATGACTGGCAAACCCGATCAAGAGTACAGAAACGATCAGGTGGTTAGAGTCAAAAATAAGATAATCCGTGTTACTACCTGTTTTCAGCAGTATTGTGATCAGCGCCAGATTCAGCAGAATCCAGGGCCAGAATAAAAAGCCATACATGGCGAAAACACCAAGATGAAACAAGCTTAGACAAAGCAAAAGAAACACAGCGAAATTGCGATGCAGAAAAAATAACAAACAACCTGCTTCGATGAGCAATACAAAAACCTGCATAGGCAAGTCTATAGCATCCAGCCAATGGGCATATTCGATGACTACGGAAGGATCGAGTATTGCTAGCCATCCATGTGCGTATGCGGCCAAAAGCGCATGGCTTAAATGCCCATAGCTAAGCCAATCCAGCTCAATTTTCGCCAGCGCGGCTTCCCAGTAGGCGCCGACCAATAAACATCCAGCCAGAAAAAACAAATCATCGCAACGCCTGCGACCCACCATACCCTGTAATGCCCAGCCTGCAGCAAACAGATTGAGTATCTTTATCACCTGCAGCTTGTGCGCCAATATACTTCCTCCTATTGCAGGGGTTACCCATTGCCACATAAACAGATAGCATAAAACGATAAAGGGATAAATAAATACTGGCCGCCACCACAGTAGTGGTACTAGAATGAATATTGATAAGCGATCCATTAAATAGGTCTGGCCAAAATAAAAATTGTATCCCTGGCAGACAAATGCCCAGGCCATAATGCTGGCCAGAAAAACAATAAATCCGCGAATCAATTGACTTGATGGCATCACTTGCCAGGAAGCAACTAAATTGCCATAACGGATAAGAAATACAGACAGAAAAATAACGAACACCAGCTTGAAGATTTCTAAATTCTTTAGCAGTATCCACAATAACCAGGGTTGCTGATAGGCCGATTCCGATAAATGAGTAATCTGGCTGACAAAGCGCTCAAACAAAATATAAGCAAGCAATAACAAGCTCACGCGAGCACATAAATGAAGAAATGGACGTCGCTCGATAAAAGTGATGAGAGTTGCTGGAATCACCGATAGACCGTTTACGCTGGTTTGATTGGCATTCATTGGTTGTTGCTTCACACCGGTGGTGCAATTCTTTGATTCATTCCCATCGGCGACATTAAAAGGTCTGTTTTTGATACTCAAGAATAAACGATTCAGCCGGAGTTTTTTATTAATATACTCAATAACAATTTTTTCAGCGCCGTCCGGGTAATGGCAGAGTCGCCATAGTAATAGCAAACTGGCAATATACGCCAAACAGCCAAGCAGTGCATAACAGAACAGCTGTATTATCGGTGCGAGATTCTGCATGAGTGTCTGCTGTGCCGCAAGAACAATAAGCAACATAGACATGCTGGCAATAACAATTCGCCAAATCCCTTTAATCAGCGGTTTTACTGAAAGTTTTAATACTCTTAACGTTGCCATCAAACTAATCAAAAATAGCAAACTATTGCAGATACCTAATGCCCAGGCACCACCGGATATACCCGCATGCAGATTTGCCCAGAGGAAGCCTGGTAGCAATATTAAAACGCCCAGGCCGTATAAACGTGAAATAAGTCGTGTACGCCCCAGTGACAATAATAACGGACTTAGATTGGCCATAGCGACTGAACTGAGGCCGTAGAGTACAAGAATCTGAACCAATGGAATGGTTTCTAACCATTTGTCACCCAATAACACTCGAACCAGTGGTTCGGCCACCAACCCGGTACCAAGACTGCAGGGCATACCGATGAGTAATATAATACCCAGGCCATCGATAAACGCAGTTTTCATCCGCGCCAGGTCGTTACTTATTTTTGAATAGCCCGGTAACAAAACCTGACGGATCGGAGCCACCAGTTCGCTGGTGGCCAGTGTCGATATTTCATAGGCCACAGTGTACAAGCCGAGCGTCTGGGCATTTAATAATTTTCCAACAATAAGCGTGTCAGCACGAACGTAAACGAAGCCAAGCAGGTTACTTAACATCAACCATTTGCTAAAATTAAATATTTCACGTCCGTGGGTAAGGCAAAAATTTGGACGGTAACTATGCATCAGATAGCTGAGAGCGAAATTCAATGCGTAACCACTGATGATCCCAGTGACCAGAGCCCAATAGCTGCGGTAGATATAGGCTACAGATACCGTGACAAGAAATGCGCCAAACTTACTTATTGCAAGCAGTAGAAATTCTTTGTCAAATTGCAGGTGTTTGCGAAAATTGATGACGCCGACATTCTGTAATCCGAGCAGTACACTGCCACCAGCAAGCGCCTGTAAAACCTCCACCAGTCGGGGCTCGTCAAAAAACAACGAGGCCGGGTAAGCAAGCGGCAGTAAAATAAAAGCGGTGATAACCCCCCGGATAACACTTAAAGTCCAAACAGTATTGTAGTGATCCCGGGTTGGGTTTGGATAACGGATAAGCCAGACATCAAAATTAAAAGCACTTAATAGCTCAACAGATGCTGCAATCAGAGTTGCCAGTGCAATCAAGCCAAAATCTGCGGGTACCAACAAGCGCGCCAGTATAAGTGTACTGACCAAACCAATAGACCGCACTGCCAGGCGGGCAGCGACTACCCATGCGGCACCACTGGCAATCTGCTGTCCCAAATCGCGTGGCGCTGATTCGGTTTCAGTCATCAATCTGATCAAGTAACTGCGACAATCCGTCGAGTTGTTCCTGATCTAAATTTGCAAGGGGAAAGTCGTCGGGGGTGGGGGAGCGAGAATTACTGGATTGGCTCTCAGTGATCAATTTTTTAAGCCACTTCAACTGATTATTGCAAAGGTTTTCGATGGTTTCCCGCCGATGTAATGTGTCATTGTAGGCCCAATCGATATGCAAACAATCTTCATATATCTGCGCATTGATGTCCAACAAATATATACGATTGCCGTCGAGACTGTGTGCTTCACCACAGCGCATTTGTTCAATGCTGAAAGTGCCGTATTGTTTTTCGACTTTGCCCAGATAATTAAAACAAATCTGAGTGGAATTCGCATTCGCAAATTCTGATCTGAGCGATGAATCAGCAGACAAATATTGCAATAATCCATGACCAATTCCATTGGCCGGCAAAAGCTCCAGTTGCTTCTGCATGGCGCGCACGGAGTCCCCCGCCTCCATGGAGTGATCAAAAGCCAACGCCAGTGGAAACACAGTCGTGAACCAACCGATTGTCCGTGACAAATCTATATCATCAAACAACGCCTCACGACCATGGCCTTCCATATCGACAAAAACACGTTCGCAGCCTGTCCAGTTATTCAATGCAAAACTTAAACTAGTCAACAACACTGCATTTATCTGAGAATTATAAGTCTGTAGTACGTCTCGCAGGAGTTGATGGGTTTCTTCGGGATCCAGTTGTAATGACACGGTGTCAATAGTGTGGACTCGGTTGGTCGCTTCATTGTCTAGAAAATCGATTGGCAATTGAAAGTTTTTGTCAGTTTGATTCTGCCACCATGCAATTTCAGTTTTTACTACATCAGATTCAACATGGGATTGTAACCCTAATGCCCAGGTCTTTAACGAACTGGTTTTCTGCGCTAAGCTCAATGTTTGTTGGTGAGTGATTTGCTGGATCAGGCGAGCAAAATCCTCAAGCAGTATGCGCAAAGATTCACCGTCGGCGATCAGATGGTGAATAACACACAATAAACGATCAGAACTGCCTTGGGATGTACGGAATAACACGAACCGCAGCAATGGTGCTCGGTCGAGTGCAAATTCTTTGTTGGCGCTATCCGCATGCTGATTAATTGTTGTCAGCAAACTACTTTCTGACTGATGTTGCAAGTCAACGACAGTCAGAGGAATTTCTATACCGGGTTGATTAAAGCTTTGTATCCATGCATTATCTTTGAATTCAAAACTTAAACGCAGTGCATCATGATGGTGTAATAGTTTTTGAATGGCGCGCTCAATACAGTTTAATTCAAGATCACTATTCATCGACAGCAACAGCGACCAATTCCATTGATGTGGGTCGATTGTTATTTTTTCAAAAAACCAATGTTGGATAGGCAAAAGTGGAGCACGGCCTTTTATTAAACCACTCTCTATCTTTATCTGACTGCTTTGTTCTGCGCCAGCCACTTGTCCGGCAATGGTCGGCTGGGCAAAGAAATGTTCAGCACTGATATTCAGGCCCTGTTGCCTTGCCCGGGCAAGTATTCGGATACTCAGTAAAGAATCACCGCCCACTTCAAAAAAATTATCATGTACACTGACTGAATCCATTCCAAGTACGTCTTCCCAAATCGATGCAAGAATCTTTTCTGCATCGTTACCCGGTGCCGCGAAATTATTGTCGTCTGATTGTTGCTCAGACTGTGTTGCCAGCAGCAATGACATACGATCAATCTTGCCTGTCTCGGTGCGCGGAATCGATTCTAGTACTTCGATCGATTGCGGCAACATGTAACCGGGAACTTGCGTTTCCAGCCAGTTGCGTAAATCTCGTTTCACCTCATCATCAATCTCTGGTCCACTTACAAATGCGATCAATTGTTGTGTATCAGTCGTTGTGGAAGATTGAACATCATGCTGTTTTTCAATGGCTCGTAAGCGTTGGGCGAGTAACTGTCGCTGCTCTGACGAGAGCATTTGCAAACGAGTGCGGAGGTTATCGCTCATAGTAAAGTTCTAAAATAGCTAAAAACATTTATTTGATCGCCTTAATAAGAACCATGGAGTCTGACCACCAGGCGTCTTTCACTTCGTCCGGGATATTCAAACCCTCCAATACACTGATACTAATTTCGTTGAAATGCTGTAGTAAGGCACGTTGGTGACCACGACTGAGCGAATCCATCTCATTAGATAGGTAGGTGAATGCGCCACCCTCTCTAAGGTGCGAGGCGGCTACCGGGAAAAAATGTTCTGCGAAAGTAACACTATTACCGATCTGTTCAACAAAATCGACTTCGTTAAGAGGGTAGGTATGAAAAAATATTGAGTCAAATATCCCAAGATCAGCGATGACATCCTGCCATAAGCCATGCACCATGCGTATATCGTTATTGGCATAGTTGGTTTTCCATTTTTCGTAGCGAGTTACAATAGCATCGTTGCATTCAATGATAGTATGCGATTTTACACCGGCTTGCTGAATAAAATCCGATGCGACCCCGCGGCCAAATCCAATTTCTAACAAATCTCCTTGTTTGTCGCTGACCAATTGCGCCAGCTTATCCATAAGGGGTATCTGCCAGTCTTCCATGATTTCTTCGTCAGATAAATCAGCCTGACTTCGATCATGCATCGGCAAATCGTCATTGCCTCTTGCAAATCTCGAGGCCAGTTGATGCAGAGCGTTAAGGTTATCTGCAAATTCGCCCAAAGCAGTATTCAACAACCAATTTCGTTGCGCCTCACGTGGTGTGTCAATGAAATCTTCTGTTTTTATTTGCAGGTTGATCTCAAAATTGCGATGTCGTTTGATTCGGCGGATCATGATTTATGTGGATATCATTGCCAATTCAGTTGCAACTTCCAGGGGATCCATTGTCTCAATACCAGAGACTAACTGCTCAGCATGTTCCGGCGTGAGATTAGACAGCCCTGTTAACAGCTTTTCTTCCTCATCGTTGATGGTACTGTTGAGCAATACCACCGATTCATTAACATCATCATGGCGCTTTAATGCTTCTTCAATCTCCTGTAATTCAACACGAAAACCACGAATTTTCAATTGCTCGTCGATTCTTCCCAGAAACTCGATCCGGCCATCGCCCAGGTAACGTACCAGATCGCCACTGCGGTAAAGTCGTCTGAAATTATTTTCATCATAAGGATTGTCGACAAAGCTGGTAATGGTTTTTTCGGGTTGATTAAAATAACCCTGCGCTAAACCTGTCCCGGCAATACACAGTTCTCCAGCAACACCGATAGCTAATAATCTTTGCTGCGAGTCGAGGATATATAAGCGTTGATTATTTATGGGTCGACCGATACCAATACGTTGATTTCCCGATAATTGATCAAGTCGCTCGACACTTGTCCAGACACAGGCTTCAGATGGGCCATATTCGTTATATAAAGCAGCGCCTCCTGGATATTCGCAATGCTTTGTCAGAACCTCGCGATGACAGGCTTCACCAGCGACAATAACGGTTCGTAAACTATTTAAACTTTCGCTTTTCGCGTGTTCGAGAATTAACTGGTAAAGCGAAGGAAGACAAAGCAGGTGACTAATCCGATATTTTTCTATGCAGTCCACAAGCGCGTAGATATCTTGCTCGATTCGATCACGAGACAGCACCAGCGTAGCACCGCTGGTTAATGTCCAGAAAAGGCCAGCGATGGAACTGTCGGTGGCTAAAGAAGACAATAGCAAAAAACTGTCTATATCTTCAGAATAATAGTCAAACCTTGCCTGGTTTGAATTCAACAGGCTACGGTGACTGATCATTACACCTTTCGCGCGCCCAGTTGATCCGGAGGTATAGATGATGTAGGCAAGCTGATCGGAATCGATACTTAAGTTCGGGTTTGTATCAGGGTAGCCAGCAATCTCTGATTCCAACCGGTTCAGGCAGATGGCTTCAAATTGGGTTTGTGAAAAAGCGTCGATTGTCTCTGTACGACAGATTGCGAGGAACTGTTGCTGAACAGAGTGCGAACAAAGATCATCGTAAACTGCTTTTACACGTCCTTCGGAAAAATTTGGATCAAGAGGGATATAGGCTGTACCTGCTTTAAGAATAGCAACGAGAGCAATGATTGAATCCAGACTTCGTTTTAACAAAAAAGGCACCGCGACCTGATCTTCGACCTGGTGTTCTATTAGATAATTTGCCAGGCGGTTGGCCCGACTGTTCAATTCAGCGTAGCTTATTGATTCAGTATCAAAGATTAGCGCCACAGACTGGGGGTATTTGACGGCGTTTTGTTCAATTAGGCGATGAATAATTTCAGTGTCTGGCAGATCGGAATCGGTACTATTCCAATTATGTAACAAACACTGGCGTTCGTTATCTGACACCATCGAAATATCTGCCAGCGTTAAATTTTCTGGTTGGCTCATTTGCAGCGCTACGGTCAACAATTGTTGCAGTAAACGTCGGGCGAATTCGATACTGTAAACACAGCTGTCATGTGCGGCAATTAATTGAAATTCCTCTCCGGGTACAACGAGTATGGCAAGATCATAATGACTGTATTCGACATAGTTTGTCTCCGATAGTGTCAGATCGCACGCCTGGGTTGATTTAGAATGCGGAAAATTCTCGAAAACTAAAATATTATCGAACAAATCAGTACCGGGCGGCATATCGCTATTGCGTTGTATATCAGTCAGCGGCGTTTGTTCAAAACGCTGTATTTGTGTTTGTTGACGCTGTATATCGTGCAGATAGTCGACTACTGAGGAGGATGGCTCGATTTGTGAGCGAAAGGGTAAAGTATTAATAAATAGCCCGACAATACTGTTTATTCCATCCAAATCCAGGGATCGACCAGAGACCGTAGTGCCGAAAACAACATCATTCGAATGGCTATATCTGGATAATACAAGAGACCAGGCACCCACCATCAAGTTGTTCAAAGTTAAGCGCTGAGATTTGGCGAATCGTTCCAGTCGCTGGCGTTGCTTGTGCTCCACAGCTAACTGTGTGAATACCGGGGCGGTTTGTCCCTTATTTTCACGAAAACAATCGGGTAGAATTCGCGCGGTTTTTCGATAGCCCGCCAAAGATTTTTGCCAGAATCGAGTTTCTTCGGATGGGTCTCGGCGCTCCAGCCAGCGAATAAAATCAACATAAGGTGGTGGATTGTTAATTTCAATGCTTTTATAAGATTCTGATTGCTGATAGTGCTGCAATACTTCATCAATGACCAGCCGCATTGACCAACCATCGAGTAACAGATGGTGAAAACTCCATAAAAGACGAGCTGAGTGCTTGCCTAAATCGATGAGATGCAGTCGAAATAAGGGTGCTTGCTCAATATCAAAGCCTCGATCCCGATCACGCTGCAATAGACCGTTGAATTGCGATTGCTGCTGATCCTTTGAAAGTTCGGACCAATCCAGATGAGACCACGGCAGTTCCACGGCGGGGCGTACAAGCTGCAGCGGTTGTTGACGACCTTCCCAGGTAAATAACGTGCGTAAAACTGGATGACGCTGCACCGTCTGACCCCAGGCGGCCTTAAACCGGTGCACATCCAGAGGCCCACTGAGCAAACAACTAAACTGTTCGAAATAAACGCCCGATTGGCCAGATTTTAGAAAATGGAACAGCATGCCTTCCTGTATTGGAGAAAGACGATAGACGGCTTCAATGTTTGAATTTGCCATGTAATACCTATTCTAAATCACCAAAATCAGACAACAGGGAATCAAGAGATGCCTGGTCAAGATCGGCTTCAGGGAAATCAGTTGGCGATAAACCGGTTTCGCCAGACGAGGAAGCGTCGTTAATTAAACTACGCAAACTTTCAACAAAATGATCTGCCGTCTCGTTGATCGTTGCTGTACAGAATTGTGTTGCATCATATACCCAATTTACCTGTAAACAACCCCGATAGATCATTGCATCAACTTCCAAAGGATAAACAGGCCTGACTGAGGGACTGCGTTTTATCATTATAGGTTGAGCGAAACAAAACTGCGCTGAATGCGCCAGCGCCTGATCCCAATGCCCAAGGTAGTTAAATAAAATCTGCCGGTCCGCTAAACAGGCTAAACGATCACGCACAATGGAATCTTCGCTTAAATAGCGCAGTATAGAAAAACCGATACCACGATTTGGTATTGCGCGCATTTGTTCTTTGACTGAGCGAAGTCTTTCGACAGATCGCTGTGAAGGGGCGTACTGCAATCGGATGGGAAAAACTGAAGTAAACCAGCCGAGCGTGCGTAACAAATCGATCTGTTTAAAAATAGGCTCACGTCCATGACCTTCCATGTCCAGACAAAAGTGGTTGCTGCCAGTCCAATTGTGGAGCGCCTGCATTAAAGCGGTTATCAATAATTCCGGAATCTGGCAATGAAATTTTGCTGCTACCTGTTGCAGTAACTGGAGTGTTTCATCACTATTGAGGCTAACAGTAATCGTTTCGGTAAATCCTGTCGTTTCAGTTTCCACACCGAAATCCGACGGTAAATTCTGCTTGCCCCCCATTTGCAGCCAATATTCCAGTTCGTTTTTGACCGAATTTGAATTTGCATAATCGATCAGTGCAGCCGACCATGTCTGGAAAGAACTGGTTTTTTTTGGCAATTCAACAGGCTGATTTCCACTGATCTGGTCTATTACAGATTGTAAATCGTCCAATAATATCCACCAGGATACACCGTCGACAATCAAATGGTGGGCCGCCAGTAGAAGAAAATCCGGCCCATTCCTGTTTTCAATTAAAACAGCGGAAAATAATGGTTTTGACGGATTGTTAAATTTGTCGAGTACTGAGTCTATTTCAAGATTAATATCTTCGGCTAATTTTATGCGCCGCAGATTGCATTTTATTGTGTTGTCGACCTTGATCGTTTGCCGCCATTGGTTTGCTTGTCTGTGAAAGCTTCCGCGTAACATATCATGGTGAAGGATGAGGCTATCCAGTGCCTGCTGTAGCACCTGCGGATCCAATGGCCGGATGCATTCCAAAAGAACGACTTGTTGATAATCCGAGAACTGCTCCGGATTTGCCTCAAAATAGCGATGTTGAATCGGCGTCAAGGCCACATCACCGCTGACCGGGCCTTGGTCAATTTGAGCATTTTCTATGGTACCGGCAACCTTGGCCAGTTCGGCAACACTGGGATACTCAAATATCATTTGCGGATTCAGCGCCAGGCCATTTTTTTGTGCGAGGCCGACAATTTGAATATTGAGTATGGAATCACCTCCCAGGTCGAAAAAATTTTCGTTACGGCCAACACGATCAACCCTTAGAACGCTGGCCCAGATATTAGCCAGTTGTTTTTCCAGTGATGTTTCAGGTACTTCGAAATCGGTGTTTTCTCTTCGATTAACCCGATCTGGAACCGGTAAAGCATCGCGATCGATCTTCGCGTTTTTGGTCAGAGGCAGACTTTCCAACTGGATTAGATGAGCAGGGATGAATTCTTTTGGAAGTTGTGATTGAAGAAATCCCTGTATTTCGTCTTCGGAATATTCGATAGGGGCCACGTAAAAGCCCAGCAAACGATCTTCCTGCGTGGTTAGCAATTGGTCTGCATCATCCTGATAACCAATTTCGGTGAGTAACTCATGAACCCGGTCGACATCAATTTGATCATCAAGTTCTTCACGTGCAGCGTGCATTTGTTTATGTCCCAGACGTACGTCCCAACTGTAGGGCAAGGCATAGTTATGAAAGCCGCGTTGTTTTTTATGAATAAAAATGCCTGCCTCATTTATCAGACAGTTTGTGGAACGTCCAGTATCAGCAGGTCGAACCCAGCCGATTTTGTCTGTGAGGTAAATCAATACCTCTTCAAGAGTCACATCGCAATAACGATAAAAATCGACAATCTGTACGGATTCAAAGATTTTATCCTGTTGAAACAGGGACACATCCATTTGACTGGAGATCACGTCGTCAGTGCGGTGATAGGCTTTGCGTGCCTCGATAATGGTCTGGTCAATTTTCTTTGCATCGAGTATGTCATGGCGAAATAGATCCACCAGGCGAGTTTCAAAAATTTGTCCTCGGGATAATCCAGTGACTATAATGCCAATTCCCAATTCATGTGCCAGCTTGATGCTTAGTGTATAAATCGTCTTAAAACAACCATTGCAGACATTACTGTGTAGTTTCAGGCTCTCAACGAAAATAGAATTCATTGCTGCGGTTTGACCCACATGCAAATCAACACCCAACTGGTCGACAAGGCGTCTCATATTGGTCTTGGCGCCCTCTGAGATGTAACCGTTATCCAGGGTAAAAACCAGGGGTGTCATTCCCATATCGACCAGCTTACACAGTACATAACTGCTGTCTTTGCCACCGCTAAGCAGCATCATACAGTCGTACTTACCGGTTTTAGCAGCGCGTGCCCTGGCGAGTATCTCTTCTAAAACCTGCAGGTTGCTGAAATAACCCCTGGCTTTATCCGCTTGCGTCTCGCACGAGCGGCAAATTTGACATATTTGCTTTTCATCCAGGTGAGCATCAGGATGGTTTCCATCCAGCCCGCAAAGCAGACAATAGGAATGGTCCTGTTGGCAAGATTGCTGGCTTTTCCATGGGGTTACAACAGCCGTTTCAATATTTGCATAGTTGCTTATGGCCGCTTCAATTTCACCCAGTTCAATACGCACGCCGTGTACTTTGACCTGGTTGTCACTGCGTCCCAAATAGACCATTTGGCCTTCTGACGCCCAGCGTCCCAAATCGCCACTGGCATACATTTTTTGCCCCGCTTCAAAAGGATTATTGACGAAACGTTCAGAACTGAGCTCAGGTTTATTAAGGTATCCTTTGGCAACACAGATCCCGGCGATATAAATTTCACCGATGACTCCTTGTGGAACAGGATTCAGGTGTCGATCCAGTAAATAGACTTCAACATTATCAATAGACTTTCCGATGGGTACAGAACTGTCCTGGTCAATGTTCGGATCAAATCGATGGATCATGCAGGCAACCGTTCCTTCGGTCGGCCCGTATTCGTTGTAGATTTGAATATTTCCGCTAAATCTTCGGTCTATGATTCGCGCCAGTTGTGTTTTAAAATCTTCACCGCCAACAATCAGTTTTTTAACCCGTGAAGCAGACAAATTCATACTTTGGATTAATAACAGATGGGATGGGGTCAATTTAATGATATCGACAGCGTTGTCCTCGATCACGCTTTGAATGGGATTGATTTTGCTATCAGATTGCGGATAAATTACTAACCGTGCACCACTCGTTAAGGGTGTATAGATAGAAGTGACGGTCAAATCAAAAGAAAGTGTCGTAAATAAGGGAAAATCGAGTTGTTCACCGCAAACATAAAAATCTCTGGCCCAGCTGATATAATTTGCCAGTCCGGCATGGTGGACAGCGACGCCCTTGGGCTTTCCTGTGGAACCTGAGGTATAAATAATGTAAGCAAGGCAATCGGCCTCGATTTTTACAATCGGTGGATCTTGCACCGCTGCAAGTTTATCGGCATCCGATACTTTTATCCTCAGTACTTCGGATAGGCTTTCGATGGCCTTTTGATCCGTGTCCAAAATCACCGCAGTACTGCCAGAATCATCCAGAATGAACTTGATCCGTTCCGCAGGGTAGTCAGGATCGATCGGTACATAAGCCGCACCGCTCTTAAGAATTGCCAGCAGGCTGATGATCATTTCAACAGATCGCGGTAAACAAATGGCGACCACAGTCCCCGATGTAATTCCCCGTTCCACTAAATAATGTGCCAGGCGATTGGAGCGGGTGTTTAAATCATCATAGCTAAGGCTGAGTTGCTGACATTGAAGAGCAACCGCGGAACCGGTTTTAGCGACACTTTGATAAAAACAATCCAGGATCGAAACGAAGCCATGCTCACTATTGGCCACCGACGGTAGACTTGGTAATGATTCAGCATCAAGCAGGGGTATCGCATCCACTAAAGTGTTTGGATCATCGAGAAATGCGTCCATCAAGCGTAGAAAGTGTTGTATTACCCAGTTACGCTGGTCACCGACAAAACAATCTTCATTAAGATCAAAATGCAGTACAAACTCATCACCACGATCGAAGTTATGAATCTGTAAACGAAACAGGTGATTATGATCTCCATAGCCTGAATGTATCCATTCGGATGTTTTGGGAAAACCGTCAAAAGCACCAAAAGACGCAGTGATATAATTCAAAACCACATCAAAACAACGATTCTGTGAAACCCCACTGACTCCCGGTGCGGTATTAATCAATAACTGTTGTACTTCCCGGCTCACTCTGGCGTGAAGCGAAGAAAATGTATCTGTTTCCTTAATATCCACTAACACTGGGAATATTTCGATAAACAGGCCCGCAGTCTGTTTCAGTTCGGTATTGGCACGATTGTGCGATGGCGTGCCAATAGCCAGGGATTGATTACCACTGATACGGTATAGGTAAGCAAATAAAGTGGTTAAGAAAAGTTGAAACAGACCGAGTTCTTCACTGAAAGCCACAAACTCAGCCTGTTGGCAAAGCTTTTTTAAACGATTAGAACGCTGTGTGCCGAGACGGAAATGCATGCGTTCTGTTCGGGTGCCGTGCTGTTCTGGCGTGGGTTGATAAAAAGTTGACGGCACGAAGCCTCTGCTTAGTTTCTCCGTCCAATAGGCCTGAGCACGTAACCACTGGCGAGTAGATTTTACTGATAGCTCTTCATCCAAATAAGCTGAATAGGGGGGCAATGCCTCGGCGTCTTCCAATTTTCCTCGACAGGCAAGACCATAATAGTGCTGCTGAGTCGTATAAAGGATTGAAGTTGACCAGGCGTCGGTGGTCACATGATGCTGATTGAAATACCAGAGATAATGATCGTCTGTCAGTTTACACAACAGGGTGTCGAATAAAAGTTCTTCATAGCCAAACTTTTGTTTGACTCGTTGGTCCAGAAATTTTCTGGCCGCATCGCGGGGATTAAGTTGATCCGAATAGTCGATTACCTCGATGATAAAATCCACCTGATCGAGAATGAGCTGTTTTGGGCCGTGGTCAGTATCAATCATTACAGTACGCATGATTTCAGCGTGTTCCAGCAGTTTCTGGAATGCCTGCTGAAACCAATCAGTATCGATACTACCGTGGATTTCGAATGCCAGAGCCATGTTATACAGGGGCTCGTTGGGCTGCAACAATTGGCCAGTCCAAATTAGACTTTGACTGGCGCTGAGTTGAAATTGCCGACCCTGACTCGCCATTTTAGGAATCCTCTGCATTCACCAGTTTATCACTCAGATACTGGTTTAACTGGTTTAGAGTGCGGAAATTTTCAATAACAAAATCAGTAGGAGGCACCTTGTAGCCATAGATGTCTTCTATATAACCCACAAGTCTCAACATACCTAAGGAATCCACCATACCCTCGGCCAGTAAATTATCATCATAGTCCACCGAATCGCCACTGCGTAACAGTTCGTTAGCTATTATATTGGCAAGAGTTTCTCTGACATCGATAGGTAATTCGCGGGCATTCATGAATAATTTGCCTTTATTTTCCCAGGATAGAAATTATTATTGCGGACGCGTCAAACTGTCCTGGAAGTGTTGTTGCAAAATCACAGTATATTATTCCCCCAATAGACAATACGTTGAATAGTTGCGAATGGTTTCATTTATTTTCAAATTTTTGTATCTTCGTTGAATTGATGACTGTCGATGGCTTGCTGACGCAAACAACGACGGTCAATTTTACCGGTCGTTGTTCTGGGAAATTGCAGACAAACTTCCTGTTCAGACGGTACCGCATACCATGGCAGGCGGGTCTTGAGAAATGCCGTTAAATTTTCAACGGATAATTGTTCTCCCTGTTTGGCAATGACTGCTACTTGAATTTGTTGGCTACCCTGGGCAGTTGGAACTGCAAACGCCACACCCTCTTTAACCTGCGGGTGACTGACTAATGCCGTTTCCACTTCATCCAGTTCGACACGATAGCCACGGATTTTGATCTGCCGGTCTTTACGTCCCAGAAACTCGTAGATACCGTCATCATTCTCAACCACCAGGTCGCCGGTCCGATAATACACGGTGTCAAAGCAGTCGAATAAACTTTGTCGAAACATCGATTTTGCTGTCAACTCAGGCTGTCCCCAATAGCCGTGCATCATGGTCGGACTGCGTACCAGTAGTTCACCCGGATCACCCATCGCTACCGGCAAATTATTCTTGTCCAGTACCAGGGCGTCAGCAATATTGCTCATACCACCAATTGGAATCGAAGCTGCATCGTCGGGAATTGATTCTACTGTAAAATGGGTCACACCATTCACTTCCGCCGGTCCATACATATTATCGAAACGAGCATCTGGTAAATGTGCCATCAGTGCGCGTAAATGCTTCACCGGAAAGGGTTCGCCACCAAAAATTATCCAGCGCAGCTCCGATAAATCGCGTTGCTCCAGAACACCATTGAATAATAGTTGAATCAGCGCAAAGGGCACGGTAAATAAAACAGTTATTTTTTGATCTGCAATAAGTTTGGAATAACTGGGTGGTAATTTAGTGTAATCATCGGGAATGATTACCACGCATGCGCCTGCTACGGCCGCGGCAAAATAATCGAAAATCGATAAATCAAAATGCAGCGGCGCATGGTTGCTCAAGCGATCATTTGCTTGCAAGCCATATTCCCGGGTGGCCCAGAACGCAAAGGCTAAACCGCTACTGTGGGTATGCATGATGCCCTTGGGCGTGCCGGTGGAACCCGATGTGTATATGATATAAGCCAGATCGTCACTGATTATTTTTCGGGAAGAAACCTTGAGAGTATTGGATTCAATCTGTTGCCAGGAAACAGATTTGAGTGGTAAATTAGTCTCGCGGCTGATGCCTAGCAGGCTTTCCAGGCCGTCATACTGGGCAGTAATGGCCCCGATTTTTTTCAGCTTGGAGTTTTCCGTAATTAAATGACGGATGCCGCAATCGTTCAATACAAAGGCAATACGCTCAACTGGGGCCGACGGATCCAGTGGTACATAGGCAGCTCCGGCTTTCATTATGCCGTACATGGCGATTGGTGTCTGTAGTCGTTTGTCCATATAAATGCCGATACGATCATGGCTTTTAACACCCAATTCGAGAAGCTGGGTCGCGAGAGCAGTGGACGCAGTCGCTAGTTGAGCATAGGTCAGCGATTCATCAAGGAAGCCAATGGCAGGTGCATCGGGTTGTCGCTGAGCCCAGTCGTCGATACACTGGTGGATCAGAAAATGCATAGCGATCCATGTGATAGCAAATATTGTCGAATTAAGGTGATATTCATCGTTGCCTCATAATCCCAGTAAAGTGGCAACAATATTACGTTGAATATCTGAGGTTCCGGCGTAGATGGTGCCACCAATGGCGTCACGTAAATCTCGTTCAATACCGGATTCGGTCATATAACCCAGACCTCCGTGTACTTGAATTGCATCCAGGCTGGACTGTACGAAACATTCACCTAAATACAGTTTCAACAAAGCTGCCTCTGTCATAGCGGGTTGCCCGGTGGATTTCAACCAGGCCACTTTATAGAGCAATAAACGGGCAGTTTCCAAACGTAGCTTCATATCCACAATTCGCCCCGATACGGATTGAAATTTGCCAATGGTTTGACCGAATTGCTGTCTATTTTTAGCATAATCGGTGGCGATTTCCAGCTGGCGTTCCATAGCGCCGATCTGACTGGCCAGAATACAGCAGCGTTCCCATTCCAGAGAGCTGGTTGACAGGCTCATACCGGAACCTTCCGGACCCAATCGATTGGCTTCGGGTACTATGCAATCCTTAAATGTAATGTCACTCATGGGTACAGTGCGTAAACCCATTTTTTCTTTTACCGGGCCGCGGTGCACGCCTTTTGAGGCACAATCCACTAAAAATGCGGTAATGCCCCATTTACCCAGTTGTGGATCAATGGTCGCGAATACCAGGGCGATGTCCGCCACGGGTGCCAGCGATATAAAACGTTTGCTACCATTTAGTCTATAGCCTTCCTCACACTTTTGCGCATGAGTCTTCAGGCTATAAACGTCAGACCCGGAATGCGGCTCAGTGATGACATGGGCACCGATCTGATCTCCGCGGCACATGGCCGGCAAATAGGTTTTTTTTTGTTGCTCGCTGCCGAAATGAACAATGGGTAATTGAACTGTCCACATCTGTGCATTCAACGCAAATGTCAGGCCATTGTCCGGGCAGGCGTAGCCCATACCTTCCATGGCCAGCATGGCGGTTAGAAATTCTATGTCCCGGCCATCACTATAGGTGCCTGGTACTGACAGTCCCAGCAAACCGAAATCGGCACATTTTTGCCAATTTTCGCGACTGAACTGGCTGGCGTGATCCCGCGCTTCGACATCATGATCAAGAGATTCCCGGGCAAATTTCATAACCCTTGATTTAAAGGCCAGTTGTTCGTCTGTCCAGCTAAAATCCATCGATTGTATTTCTCGCAAAGGCTATTAAATTATTAAGATATTCACCTGCAGGCAGATCAATTAAAAAAGCGCGTTCTATAAACCAGTAGCCCGCCACCAGAATCAACATTGCAGCACCCAAGGGTAATATTAACCCGATATAAAAGCTCTGCCGACGAATTAAATAGAGTAACGGAAAGGCACAACAGACAACCAACAATTGACCGACTTCCACCCCCAGATTAAAACCGAGCAGGGACAGACCCAGGTAGCTTGACTGGATACCCATTGATGCCAGCACATCGGCAAAACCAAAGCCGTGAAACAAACCAAAACCAAAAACCACCCACCAGATTTTGCCACCGAATAGCGGAATCCAGATATTCAAAGCAACCAGGATAATTGATGCCGCGATCACCGATTCAACTAACCGCGAGGGTAATTGAACTGCACCCAGAGTGGCGAGACTCAGGGTAATGGTATGGGCAATGGTAAATACAGTGACAATTTTAATGACTTGAATAACCGCGTTGCGAAAGCTCTCCTCAGGTAACCAATGACGATTTTCACGCCTGAGTACAGAAGGCAACAGCAAAGCAATAATAAATAAAATATGGTCGATGCCGATAGCAATGTGATGAGTGCCCAGCCCAATCATACCGAGAAAGCCACGCCACAGGGTCGATTCTGACAAATCAAGCTGTTGAATCCTATTCGAGGGATCAAAGGTCAGTGCGACATTGGTTTCACTATTGAAGGTACTGGTTTTCCAGTTATTTTCAATGACCAGCAAGCCTCTGTGATCAGGATTAATGTCAAACATAAGGTTAAATTCGACATCGACCTTATCCGGCATTTGTTCTAGATTATTGATACTGAACTCGACAATGGCGTACTGGCTAAAAGATACAGAAAACAGGCGATGGCCGCGTATTCGAAGTGGCAAGGCGATACCATTTGGTTTTAGTTTTACCCTCTGCAGGACATACGATTTTATAGCTTCAATGCGCTCGTCGAGTTGGGTTTCTGTGGCATTGAGATCCGTTTTAAAATCCAGATTCAATGCCCGATTCAGATCACTTAATGGAATCTCTACGCGACCATCGATCCTGTCTTCAAAAAAACTTAGAAAAATGTAACTTTGATCAGGTTTATGTGCCTGAGCAATTGTTGGTATAGTCAGGAAAAACAGAGCAATTATAGAAGTACCTGTTTTCATTGACCAATGTAGAGTGGGATAGTTTGGTTTCAAAGTAATGCTCACAATTTAAGCCATTTAGTTTGTTTGATGACGTGACAGGATGTTTCTCAATTTTTCAGCCATAACCTGAACGTTTGGCTCGCGAAGTATCGAGTCGTGATCGTCTCCGGGAAGATTGATACTTGTAACTTGTTTGATCTGTTTACCCCAGCCAAGCACACGATTGGGTACGCGCCAGTACTGTTGTTTTTTTATTCTGAATACTACAGCTGTTGCAGGGTATTTCTCAGCTTTAGGATCGCGCCAGTACCAACCGAATTTATCAATCCAGGGGTCGTCATTATCGTATTCTTCAGGTTGCGCTGCTATCTTGGAGCCGGCATCTGCATTGACAAGATCAGTAGCGGTACCGGGATGGGCTTCGACCCTTGTTATCAACGCTAACACTCCATTTAAGCGCTGTTTCATAGTCTGACTTAATACAGTTATGACGTCATTTGGTTGTTCAGTAAACAAGGTGATTATTCGTTCGCGATAATAGCCAGCCCGGTTGGCTATTCGCGTTAAATAATATACCGGCGAAACTGTATAATAACCCCAGGTATTGATCAGACCAAGAAAAGATACACTCTCACCGCGAGCCTCAAGCAAACGCGCCATTTCAAGACTTAACTGAGCACCGGTGCACATACCCAGCAATTGATAGGGACCAGTCGGTTGTATTTTGCTCATTTCATGAATATATGTCTCTGCTATTTGCAGTAATTCTTCGGGTTTAAGACGACGAATATTTTCACTGTCCGGAGGTTGCTGTACCACATAAACCGGCTGATCGGAGCCTAGATGTCGACTCAGCAGAGTATAACCCACGGTATTTACCTCCGGTGAAGCAATACAAAATAACGGAAGACGTCGTCCTGTCGTGCGTATTGGATAAACAGTCTGGGTCAATAAAGGCCAGTCTTCGTTTTTCATTGTTTCAGCCATTTGACCTAAAGTTGGCTGTCTGAAAAGGGCGAGCAAAGGGATTGATTTGTGAGTGTTGGATTGAATTGCTGCATGCAGACGTACGGCCAGCAATGAAGTGCCTCCCAGGTCAAAAAAGTTATCGTCGATCTGTATTTCATCGACTGGAAGCAATCGTTGCCACAGGGCCAGTAACAAGTCCTGCAGAGTAATCTCATCGGCATCTTCACGACCTGAAGCGAGTCCCTTTTTTGAGTCGATATTTTTCGACGAAGACGTATTGACTTGCGTGCATATATCACTTCGATCTTCGTTCTTCAGTGGCGTACCTGGACGAAAACCCACAATTTCCCCAAGCCGCGCCATTTTTTCGGTTTCTATCAAAGAATCCAATATGCTTTCAAAGTCGTTCAGTAATTGGCTTAGGGAAACGGGGGTAACATATCCTGATTGTAGAATTGCTTCCAACACTACGGAATCTTTAGTTACAGAAACGCTCACAGTTAACGGATAAGTGGTTTTCAGGTCTCCAGGCAGCCCTGTCAGTTTCAAATCTTTTGGTAATTTCAGTGGTTCGCTGGCAAGCCATACCAATAAAGTATCGAACAGTGATTCGTTATCAGGCAGTGGCGACCAGGATTGAATATCGAGCAATGAGATATATTCAAATCGGCTGCTTTTTTGTTGATGGATCTGCATCTCCTTCAGCCAAACGTTGATAAACGCTGAATCGGATAAAGTGCCTCGAACCGGCATGTTATTAATGAATACACCAATTATTGATTCGACTGATTCGAGATCTACTGGTCGCCCGGATACCGCGTTGCCGAAGACTACATCGGTACTACCAGTATGGCGGTTAAGCAATAAACTCCATGCGGCCTGAATAAGATTGTTACTGGTTACTCCGAATTTACGAGCGGCAATTTGCATTGAGTTTGCCTTTTCCGCGGAGAGGCTCAATTTTGCGCTGTCCGGAAGACTCGATTCATCCTTTCGAATCGCTCGAGTAAGACTGGATGCCTGGGTAAATCCGGCTAAGTGATTTCTCCAATAAAGTTCAGCATCCGTTGCTTTTTGTCGTTGAATCCATTGGATGTAGCTACGATATGATCCAGGCAGGGGTAATTGAAGATCTTTTCCATCGAGTTCTGTCTGATAAAAAGCAAATAGTTCGTCGAAGAAGGTACCTAAGCACCAGCGGTCTATAATTAAATGATGACTGCTCCAAAGTAGTAAATAGCTGTTCTTAGAGCATTGCATCAAGGTGGCCCGGGTTAAGGGTGCTTTGCGAATATCGAAACCCTTATCGCTATCCTGGATACAGAATTTGTGAAATTTTAGTTTTTGTTCCTCTGTTGACATTTCCCTCCAATCGATAAAAACAAAAGGAAACTCAACGGTTTTACGAATAACCTGTAAGGGCTGGGGTAAGTTGTCGTAAAGAAATGCGGTACGGAAAACTGCATGGCGCTGGATTAATCTCTGCCAGGATTGTATAAATGCTTTAACGTCTAGAGTCCCATCAATGCGGTAACAAAACTGATTAAACAATACATTATCGCTACGGGTGGAAACTGAATGCATGAGCATCATTTCCTGCATCGCCGAAAGCGGAAAGATGTCTTCTACGTTTTGCATGATTAAACCTTAATACTTAAAAAAACCCAAGACATGGCAGTTCGCGTCACTGACTAATTCGATATGCTTTCCAATACCCCGTTTATCTTTTCCCTAATCTCCTATAATTCCATGGAAGGCTCTATTCTAAACAAATATGTGTTTCACATCGAGACACCAATCACGTAGAGTATTGATCAAAAAAACAGGAATATCCAGTCTGTATGAAAACCACAATTCTTTCCATGGATGATATTTGTACCATCGTTTCATCTGTTGGACTTGATTCCCTCATGGACGAAACGATCAATGTATTGCATGCCGCCTGTCTGACATATCACTCGGACAAGTTCACCATCCCGGTTCGACAGGGCTTCGATTACGATAAGCCCCATACCGGATTGCTGGAATGGATGCCAAGCATGAAAAACGAGCACGATGTCTGTGTCAAAATGGTGGGCTATCACCCAAACAATCCAAGCCAGTATAAACTTCCAACTGTGCTGTCGGTTGGATTGAATTTTGACACCAACACCGGTCATCTGCTGGGGTTGCTGGATGCGACTTTTTTGACCGCAATACGCACCGGTGCCGCCTCCGCTGTCGCCAGTCGTATATTGGCGCGTTCCGATAGTCGTACTCTCGGATTGGTGGGTGCTGGGGCACAGGCAATTAGTCAGCTACATGGTCTTTCACGATTATTTAAATTGCAACGAATATTGGTTTATGACACAGACCCATCAGCCACTGAAAGTTTTCAACAAAGAACTCATATCCTGCGATTGAAGAATATCGATATACACTCTGCCAGTTTAGAAGACATCTGTAGTTGCTCTGATATTATTTGTACCAGCACATCAGTAGCAGTGGGTGATGGACCGGTATTGCCGGAAATAGAAACTCAGCCGTGGCTCCATATAAACGCAGTGGGTAGCGATTTCCCTGGTAAAGTTGAGATTCCGCATTGCTTGCTTAAATCCAGCATTGTTTGCCCCGATTTCACAGAACAGGCGATTCGTGAAGGTGAATGCCAACAACTGGATCATAGTGAAATTGGCCCGGATTTGAGCCAGTTGGTTCAGTCCGAAGGACGTTACCAGGAATATCAGAATCAACCCAGCGTCTTCGATTCAACCGGCTGGGCATTGGAAGATTATCTGCTTGTCGAGATTTTGATGAAACATGCAAGCGATTTGGGACTCGGTACGGCGATCGAAGTGGAAAGCATTGCTAATGACCCGAGGAACCCATATGAATTTTTGAACTAATGTTTTTCGTTATCTGTTCTGTTTATATCTAGCTGTAACCCAATCTGTTGTCCAATATTTGTCTATTTCAAACCAGTACTCCATCATTGTTGTATTGACGGGTATATCAGCTGATAAGCAGCCATCTGCGTTGTTGCACTCGCTTGACACGTGCGACTAGTCCTGCGTTCGTGCGCCTGGCAGCTGACCACTTCTCGACATAACCTACCCCCCAACACAACTGTGATGGAGCACTAGACTGTCGTCCACTGAGGCAAAAATTTAGCAATCTTCATGATGCTGCCATGACAGTAATCTGCTTTTCTCCTTTTGTTTTGTTCAGATCTGTATGTATACTGACCGCGTTTGTGATCCAGTCGATAATTAGACTTCGTTTTGCAGGTATTTTCCGGAATGAGGCGATTACTCCGGTTGAGTAAAAATTCGAATTGCTTGGGATATTCTATGACATAACTACGATCAGAAGCCTCAAGAATATTAATCAGGCTGAGCTCGAATTGTGGTTTTTCAACGGGTGTGTTGTTATAAATGAAGGGCCTGCTTAATATACCGATTTCAAATAACAGACGGGCGTTTTCATCGTCCCACCATAGTTGCGAAGAAGCGAAGTCATACAATAATAAATCAAATGCATTGCGCTCATCATGGAGTATAGAATGGTAAAGCAGTGGAAAATTACTCATATCGAAATATTCGGCTTCTTCTATTGATTGCTCACAATATTTAGAAAACGGGTTTTGTTGCTGGTTTTTGCAATACAGTGCAAATGCGTCGTATAAATGATGGAAAGTCATCGTACCATTTGAATGCAAATATTCACTTAGATCCTGTAGGCTTTGAGTGTTGTATAAAGCCATCACACTAAAATAAAATCTCATTCCATTCTTGAAGTCCTCATAACTGACGTTGTTTGTTTGGATTACAGCTTCACATTCGGAAATTCCATCGTTAGCCGCCCGAGTTACAAAATTATATACCTCTTTTTTGTCATGTAACGGTGTGTTATGAAGCAGTAAATGGGGATAGACGACGATCACTCCAGCATTACGTTCTGCGAGGAGTTCAATACCTAATTTGAATGATATTAGAGTTTCACCGGGTAGTGGCCATATTAACTCGATAAATGAGCTTATCTTTCTATAATTCAGGTCTTCCTGAAGTTCTTCAAAGGCATTGAGCTTGATATTTGTCCGATCTACAAAATCCAGAGATTCTGAATTCAATGACTGCATCGAAATAGGTTGATAATTAAGCAGTCCGGCGCTAGTGAATATTTCAGTAATTTCCGCAACGCGCTTTGGTGAGTTCTTAGCTGCCGAAAAATTAACGTAGACTGGAAGTCCATATTGTTTAGTACATTCAGATATATGTTTCGCTATATCAATATCTCTTTTTAGAAGCCCCCAATTCGCATCTGCAATCCAAATGAACGAGGTATCATTCTGGCTCATCCAGGTTATTTCCTGTTTAATTCTTTGTTCGCTATACTTTATAACTTTGTCGTTAGTCGCTGCGCCCCAAAAACAAAAACCACACCGGAAAGGACATCCTCGATTGGTTTCGATGATACCCATCAGATAGTTTCCCTTAAATACACCATTCAGAAACGGAGATGGAACCTCATCCAGACTATTAATACGATCCTCTTGTTCTGTAGTATGCAGCGTTCCATTTTGGTAAAAACTTAATCCTCGAACCTTGAAAAAATCGGGTTGATCAGTACCCACTTCCAGCAAGAATTTTGCAAAGGTTTTCTCGCCTTCACCGTTACAGGTTAACAGACGTTCAAAATCAGGATTCAAATAATCACGCGCGTGATGCATGACCTGGGGTCCACCAAGCAGAAAAAAAGCATCCGGTTTGTGTTTTAATAGTGGAGGTAAGAGGGCCTTAATCAAGGCCATATTCCAAACATAACAGCTAAAGGCGTAAATGTCGCTGTTTTGTTCCGCCAGTTCAGTGACCAATGCTTCTCCTGGCTTATCTATAGTTGTAGTGTACTTATGGAATTCAAAATTTGCTTTTATATTTGGATCCATACATGCATAGACTTCAAGATATCCAGAAACCAATGGAATCATTTTTTCGTAAATATTTATTTCAATAATTGAAACTTTTTTAATCATGGATAATGACTCGAAAAACTAGCGGTGAACTATTGCCACCAATTCGTTCATTATTGTAGTATTCAAACCATTCGTCTAGGTGATTTTGTATTTAAGTCAATCCATCTTTGATCCGTAAACGTACTGAAAGATGACCGATTTACCCGCGATACTCGAGGACGAACACCAGCGTTTTAAAGGCGAAATTCAGGGTTTATTGCCTGAGCAATTTTATGCCAACCCAAACTTTATCAAGGTCATCGCCTGCAGTCCGTTTGTAGCAAATTATTGTCGACGATCCACATCATCATTTATCGATCTGGTTAACAGCGGAGATCTTGATCTTAACTATAACCGGGGCGACTATGAATCAAGATTGGCATTGGCACTGGAAGGTATCACCTGTTCTGGGAGTTTAATGCGGAACCTGCGTTGTTTTCGCAATCGGGAAATGGTGCGCATCGCATGGCGGGATATCTCGCAATCAGCAACGCTTAAACAAACCTTAGAAGATCTTTCAATGCTTGCTGAAATAATGCTGGATCAGACTTTAGGCATACTCCATACCTGGCTAAAGGAACGTTTCGGCGAACCCGTGAATAGCCAGGACGAGCCACAAAAACTGGTCGTAATTGCAGTGGGTAAATTAGGTGCTCATGAACTGAATTTTTCTTCAGATATTGATCTTATCTTTGCTTACCCGGAAGCCGGAGGGACCCGGGGCGGGGACAGAACCATCACAAATCAGGAATTCTTTATTCGTCTGGGTATACAATTGATTCATCACTTTAACGATATTACAGAACATGGTTTTGTCTTTAGAGTGGATATGCGTTTACGGCCCTTCGGTCAGAGTGGGGCCCTGGCATTGAGTTTCGATGCTATGGAAGATTACTACGTGAGTCATGCACGGGACTGGGAACGTTATGCCATGATCAAAGCCAATATTGCTGCTGGAGATAAAAAATCCGGTGTTGGGTTAATGGCAAAAATCAACCCTTTTGTCTATCGTCGCTATCTCGACTACAGCGCGTTTGAAGCCATCCGAAAAATGAAACAAATGATTGACCGGGAAATCCTCAGGAAAGGTATGGAAGAAGATATCAAGCTGGGAGCAGGGGGGATTCGTGAGGTCGAATTTATCGGGCAAACATTTCAGTTGCTTCGCGGTGGCCGGGAGGCATCATTACAAAAGCGAAGTCTCCTCGAGATTCTTGGCGTGTTGAGCGAATTGGGGGTATTGAACGAGCAGACAGCATTAGAACTGACAGAAGCTTATTGTTGGCTACGCAATACCGAACATCGTATTCAGCAAATTGCGGACCAGCAGACTCAGAGGTTGCCGAATAGCAAAATCGATCAGGCTCGAATTGCTTTGGGGATGGAATGCAAAAATTGGAGTGAATTTAAAACACAACTTGATCGCCATCGAGCGAATGTAGAAAAACATTTTAGTCGCCTGTTGAATAAACCGATCCATGATTCGGATGAGTCTACCGAAAGTTTTCAATTACTGGCTCTTAGTGAGGGCAGATTAGATATTGATTCTACTCTCGATATATTGAGGAAGGCGGGGTATACCACTCCCGAATCTGTATTTGAGTATGTGTCAGCATTGGCGAAACACTACGCGACAAAGAAACTCAGTAATGTTGAGAGTGACCGTATCGACTGCTTGTTTCCTTTAATCTTACAACAGACAGCTAAAGTAGACGATCAGCTTAAGACATTGAAACTGATAATGAATCTGATCGAAGCGGTCGTTCACCGTAGTGTTTATCTTTCTCTACTGGAACAACAGCCAGTTGCACTGACACAGCTAATTAAATTGTGTGCAGCGAGTCCATGGATTGCAACTTACATTACTCAGCAGCCGACATTACTCGATGACCTGATTTGCGTCGATAGCCTCTATTCTCCATTGAGCTTGACGAAACTCGAAGATGAAATTGAGCGTCAGTTAGAACTAAAAAAATTACACCATGAAGATCTGGAATTGCGTATCAACCAACTTAGGCATTTTAAACATTCACATGTATTGCGTGTAGCCGCCGCAGATATTACCGATCACTTACCCGTTTCCTTGGTCAGTAACTGTTTAACCGATATAGCGGAATCGGTAGTCAGTGCCGCCTGCAGATTGGCTTATTGTGATCTGATAGAAAAGTATGGTACACCGTGTTACCTGGTTGGCGGTGTTAAAAAGCAGGCAAATCTGGGCATTATTGCTTACGGAAAAATGGGCGGTTATGAGCTGGGGTATGGGTCAGATCTGGATGTGGTATTCCTACATGATTCACAAGGGCAGGAGCAAAAAACCGATGGAAAACGGTCGGTTGAAAACAGTATCTTCTTTAATCGTTTGGCACAGCGCCTTATTCATTTTCTGACCATAATGACCTCTGCTGGACGGACATATGAAATAGATACCCGATTACGTCCAAGTGGTGCCTCAGGCTTTCTGGTAAGCAGTATTCATGCCTTTCGGGATTATCAAAGTAACAAAGCATGGACCTGGGAGCATCAGGCATTGGTACGGGCTCGATTCATTCATGGAAACCAGGAATTGAAAACAGTGTTTAATACGATCAGGACGAACTGCTTGTCAAAGCAGCGAGATGAGAGTCAGTTGAAAAAAGATGTAGTTAAGATGCGTAGAAAAATGCGCGACCACCTAATCTATAAGGTACCAGGCAGTTTTGATATAAAACACGGAAAGGGCGGTATGGCGGACATTGAATTTATAGTTCAATACTGTGTCTTGCGCTGGGCATCTACATACCCAGACCTATTGCAATGGACGGATAATCTCAGGTTATTGGAAACCCTGGCTAAATATGGATTGGTGGAAAAAACTGATGGCGACTTACTGCAAGACGCTTATTTTACCTATCGGTCAACGGGGCATCGACGGTCTTTACAGGATCTAAAGGCAATAGTAGCAGATACAGAATATGTTGATTTACGAAACGGGGTGCAACGTGTCTGGCGAGATATTCTGACTTAATTTTGTCGTGAGAGCTACAAAGTGAAGGTTTTGTTAGGTCAGGTATTGATAGACTTTAATTATTTAATACCTCAGCGTACCCGTATTTATCTGGACTGATCTGGGTGCAAATCCTGCAGCAACACGGACAGGCCACTGTCTGTCACAATTCGAGCGTGGTGACGGCGTAACTCGCGAGGTTCGAGTACGCCGCAGGAATGCGCGATTATCCCGACTTCGTAAGTCATGTTTTTATGAAAGTTTTTTACACGAATGGCTTTTTGTTTCGGAACCAGTCCACGCTGTAGTTTTGGGTTGTGAGTAGTTATTCCCGTTGGACAGGTGTTCTTATTACATTGCAACGCTTGTATACAACCCAAAGAGAACATGAAACCTCGTGCTGATGTCACAAAATCCGCCCCTATACACAGTGCCCAGGCAACGTTTGTTGGTGTGATTAATTTTCCTGAAGCAATCACTTTTATTCGCTTACGAAGGCCATGAGCATTGAGGGCATCAACCAACATTGGCAAGCTTTCTTTTAGAGGCAACCCCATGTCGTCAATCAATGCCTGTGGGGCAGCTCCGCTACCTCCATCTGCTCCATCGACTGTTATGAAATCAGGCGCATGCTCGATGCCTCTTCGATTAATCTCGGAGAATAGTTCCTCCAACCAAATCGAACAACTAACCACAGATTTGAAACCAACCGGTTTTCCGGTTGTATCGCGGATTCTTTTGATCATATCCAAAAGATCTTTATTACAATTTATATCCAGATGACGATTAGGACTAATCGCGTCGCTGTTCTCTGGAATATGGCGGATTCCTGCAATCTCTGCAGTTACTTTGCTGGCCGGTAAAATACCTCCCTTGCCAGGCTTTGCACCCTGGCTGAGTTTAATTTCAAACATGCGTACTTGTTCGTGCCTGGCAATTCCACGCAGTAAATCATCATTCAATTGACCATCCGAATAGCTAACGCCGTTCTTTGCAGTTCCAATTTGAAACACGATATCGGCACCGCCCTCCAGGTGATAGGGCGACAATCCACCTTCTCCTGTATTCATCCAGGCACCGGCCATACGTGCACCGTTCGATAGAGCGAGTACTGCGGGTTTTGAAATCGCGCCATAACTCATTCCAGAAATATTAAATAAGGAATTGGTCACATAAGGTAAACTGCAATACGGCCCTATAGTTAACTCTGCGGGCGATGCAGTATGTTTGCCCAAGGTTGGGAATGCACAATTGACAAACAGAATTGTGCCGGTGGGACGCAAGTCTCTGGTTGAACCAAAGGCGACAGTGGTATCTACATTTTTTGCAGCCCGATAAACCCATGAACGTTGGGATCGATTAAACGGTAATTCTTCCCGATCCATTGCAAAAAAGTATTGCCGAAAAAATTCCCCTAAATGTTCAAAAAAATAGCGAAAATGGCCAACAATGGGATAATTTCGGCGAATTGCCTGTTTATTCTGTGTAACATCCAGAATATATACGATAATCAGTCCCAACACGGTCAACCCAACCAAAAAAATAAACAATACTGCAAGGATATTGAGTGTCGATAAAACTAAAGATTGAATCTGTTCGTTGAGCATGGTTAAAGTCCTTACACTTTGTTATATGTTTTGGCAATGAATCACTGTCGTTTTTTCGATTTGCATATCGTGCAGGGTATAGGGAATACCGCCGACGCCCTGGCCCGATTCACGAAGACCTGAAAACGGCATCCAATCCACACGAAAAGCAGTATGATCGTTGACCATGACCGTCGATGCATCCAGTCGTTGACTGGTACGCAGGGCAAAATCCAGGTTGTTTGTCCAGACTGAAGCTTGAAACGCGAAGGGTAACTTATTCGCTCTAAGCACAGCTTGATCCGCATTTTTGTAAGGATAAATGCAGATTACCGGTCCGAAAATTTCTTTTTGACTGACTTTACTGAATTCAGGCGGATTAAATAAAATTGTGGCTGCATAACAACTGGCGCCGATGCGTTCTCCACCTGTAGAACATCTTGCGCCCGCCGATATAGCCTCCTCAACCCAGCTATGGATGCGGTCGATTTCTCGCTGCCGGATCAAAGGGCCAATATCGGTATCTTGGTGGGTAGGGTTTCCAATACGCATCGCTTTCGCAGTAGATGTAATGCCACCCGTAATTTGTTCGGCAATGGATTCATGTACAAATATTCTTTGCACCGACACGCAAACCTGGCCGGCATGGTACAAACCACCCTTTGCCAAAGCCGGTACAGCATCGTCTATATTTGCGTCCGGGCCGACAATTACGGGTGCTGCACCACCGTGTTCCAACACGCAACGGACACCCGGTGCCAATTTACTTCTTAGCATCCAGCCAACTTTAGCACTGCCGATAAAGCTGAATAATCCTATTCGGGAGTCGGTAACCAGTTTTTCCGCAACATTAATCTCCAAAGTGACCAGCGCCTGACACCATTCTTTTGCTAATCCTGCATCGTGAATCATTTTGACGAGTCGCATGCATGAGCGGGGCGTATCTTCGGCAGGCTTAACGATGACTGGGCATCCTGCTGCAATGGCGGGTATAACTTGATGCACGATGAGGTTGAGGGGGTGATTGAATGCACTCACGGCCACCACAACCCCTATGGGTTCATGGGTCGTGTAAGCAATTCGGTTTTCACATGCCGGATTTATTCCCATAGGAACCATCTTTCCAGCATTGGTGCGCAAAGTTTCAATACAGATTTGTATGCCTTCTATCGCCCTTGCCACTTCGATCTTTGAATCGAATAAAGGCTTACCGCCTTCCTCCGCAGCTTCGAAAGCTAACTTTTCAGCATTGTCTATTAGATTTTGTTTAACTCGTTGTAAGATCTCTATCCGTTTTGCAAGGGGGATCCATCGATCCCGATTGATAAACAGTTGGTAGGCATTGGATAAAGCTAAATCAACAGCGTTCGCATCGGCCGATTCTAACGTTGCTAACACAGTCTGATCGTAGGGCGCGCGCAATTCCAAAACCCCATCACTGCTGAATGCACCCGGGATCATTAGTGGAAAATGTTCTATAGATTCGCTCATTCCATTTTCGCTTTTTCAAGAATATCAACTGATTGTTCGTTGTGTACCAGAAATAATGTTTGTTCTGTGATCAAATCGGGCAAATCAAATCACCGAGTTTCGCCGTCAATTTCATATTCTCTGAGTAATCTACGGGGCAATCGATAACGACGACTGTGTTATCTTCGATCGCGCGTTGCAAAGTTGGCATCAATTCATCTGCCGCACGAATTTTGTATCCCTTGGCTCCGAAACTCTCCGCATACTTAACAAAATCGGGGTTATTAAACTCAATGTGACTTGCTCTGCCGAATGCTTTCATCTGATGCCATTCTATTAGCCCATATTTTGAATCGCTCCAAATCAAAATTATTATCGGAGTACCGATACGTAATGCAGTTTCAATTTCTTGCGAATTCATCATAAAACCCGCATCTCCCGTTACAGTCAAAGCAACGCGATCAGGAAAAGCCAATTTTGCCGCAATCGCTCCCGGAACACCGATCCCCATGGACGCAAATCCGTTGGATATGATGCAGGTATTCGGATATTCAGCCTGGTACATTCGGGCCATCCACATTTTATGCGCACCGACATCTGAAATAACGATATCTTTATCCGCCAGAACTTGTCTCAAATCCCATAAAATCTTTTGCGGTTTAATGGGAAACGCTAATGTTTCGGCATGCTGTGACAACTCCGTAACAATGGTTTCACGCAAACCCGAAGCAGATTTTTCTCGATTGACATCAGTACTGCCCGCTATACCCGCCAAGGCTGTCCCGATATCACCTATAACGCCGGTTTCAAGAATATAATGCTCATCGACCTCGGCAGCCATTGAATCGATATGAATAATTTTTATATGCTTATCATGATTCCACAAATGAGGGTGGTATTCGACAATATCGTAGCCAACGCATATAACCACATCCGCACGGTCGAAGCCACATGACACGTAGTCAGTTGCAGCCAAACCCACAGCACCCAAACTCAAGTCGTGGGAAAAAGGAATACAGCCTTTAGCCATAAAAGTTGTTGCGACTGGAATATTTAGTTTTTCGGCGAATTCGACTAGTTTTTCTGAAGCACCCAACCGAATCACTCCGTTTCCGGCCATAATGAGAGGAAAGCGAGCCTTGGATATAATTTCAGCTGCCTGCAGCATTTTTTCCGCAGGCGGTACTGGCGGTTCAGCCGATTGTACTTTTAAAGGTATTTTTTTACCGGCATCCGCCTTGGCAATATTTTCCGGAAAATCGATGAAACTACAGCCGGGCTTTTCTGCCTCGGCTACTTTAAACGCTTTTCTTATTACTTCTGTAACGATCTCAGGCTCACGCAATTGGGTGCTGTATTTCGAAATAGGTGCAAATAAGTTTACCAAATCAAGTATTTGATGGCTTTCTTTGTGCAAACGAGTGGTTGCACCCTGGCCTGCGATTGCAACAATAGGAGCGCGATCCATATTTGCATCGGCAACTCCGGTTACCAGGTTGGTGGCCCCGGGACCCAGGGTAGACAAGCATACGCCGGCCTTTCCCGTCAGTCGTCCATAAACATCTGCCATAAATGCAGCGCCTTGCTCATGCCGTGTTGTTACAAATGTGATGTTGCTAGTCAGTAGCGCATCCATTACATCGATGTTTTCTTCTCCAGGAATACCAAAAATATATTCAACACTCTCATTTTCCAGGCATCGAACGAACAATTCCGACGTTTTCATATTATTATTTCTCTAGTTATTAAGTTGTGATTCCACTGAGGAGATTGGTTGAGTATAGAAAGCCTCCTAGGGTGCTTAATGAAAAAAATTTGTTGGTGATAAGGGGGTTTTAAAGCTCTACATCTTCCTCAAACTGGAACATCAAAAAAACCGATCGCGTTAGGTCATGAACGATAAGCTAAGAACCCAGCCTCGGTACTTTTCGAATCGAAGAATTTTCTTTAATTTGAAATAAGGCAGGACAGCTTCTTAACGAACCCTGTGGCCAATCCAATAATCGACGCTGAAATAACGACCCGCTCCGATAAAGAATAAAACCAGCAGCATGATGAAATAGGTAGTCGCAAACTCAATCCCGTTATTTAATACTACGATGCTGCCGTTTTCAGTAAGCCAGTCATAATTTCCATGTTCTTGAAGGATTGATTTTGCTCTGTCCAGGCGTTCAATTCCTCCCATCGTTCGTTCGCTTGCAAAAAAACCTGTACCTTCTGCGATGGCGAGCCAACCATTCTCCAGATGAACAGTAACTGCAGCGATAAACATCGTTATCATTAACGGAAAAGAAACCCAACGAACGGCAAACCCTAATAGTAAACACACCGCACCAATGATTTCTGTCCAGGTGGCCAATCCTGCCAGAAGATAAGGAAATGGAAGACCCAAACCCCAGTCTGGGTTTCCAAACCAGTCAACAGTGCTTGAAAAGGAATCCAATTTTTTTGTACCTGCCATCCAAAATATTGGAACAAGGTACAAACGCAGGGCCAGTGGTGCCAAAAAATCGATCGCCCCTGTTGAATTCATAAGATCTTGTGCTTGAGTCAGGAAATCCTTTTTCGATTCTGTTGTTTGCGCATCATCAGCATTGTTTGAATTATTAGACATTGTGTTCTCCCTTAGTGATTTTGTTGTATTTTAATTAGACCCGACAAGCTGCGCATTACTGACAGATTGAGTGAAATTATATAAATAGGCGCATATCTGCATAGGGTTCGAGCCCGATACCCGTACAGTTTTTGCTTTTACTTAAAAATCGTCCCAATTTCAGCGTAATCTTTCTGAACTCCGTGCAAATTGCAAAGTATAAAACTCGCTCGCCTCGCACTATTCTAAGCTTTCCAATTAAAGAACTATTTGAATAATTAATCCATCGGCTAACCAAGTTTTAAATAAACTCGCGGCCCGTAATGCGGTTTCTTCGGGTGTTAGCCATTGAGCCAAGGAATTACACAATTTTTCAAAATTGGCTCCTTGAGAAACAAGTTCCAATCCGGCCGCTTCATCTGCGCCTAACGACCTGTAAGTGGTATTCAATCCTTGTCTCCACATAAGGTAACTGACCTTAATGCTAAGAAGTTCTGGAACGGGAATGGCTAAATCATTTTTCATTGACTGCCACATTTCCAGGCAATTCCAGGAACAGCTTACCCATCTTACTGACGGGTGAAGCATCATTCTCAGATCTGGCCAACTTTCAGGGGGTATTTCTTTGGCGTCTTCAATAACAGACACTTCAACGTCTTTTGCGTCGAAAGCCTCAACGAACGCCCATTCAAATGTCGCCAGTTCTGCCAGATAGGGCTGCGAACCGTTCATTTTATGGCTGGCCAAAAATTGGCCAAGGTCTTGTCCAAACCAACGTAACGAGTAATACTTCGAAGGAAATTCTTCTATGTACTCTAGACATACACGGCGAAACTCGTCATTTCCCATTACGTAATTCAGGGCGGCATAGTCCTTTGCCAGAATCTCAACTAACCGTGCATAATAAGCATTACTATAGATGGCTAATCTGTTTTCACTGCTCAGATTTGGTGTACTCACGATGAGATCGGCAATCTCGTTGCTTTCTCCTAACAGATATTTTTTAAAAGCCGTCTGAAGCGTATGTAAATTAGTCATTACGGCGCGTCGAATAGTTGATCGCCAATATTCCGTGCTTGCTGCAGTTCTACCATTAAATCAGATAAAGGTGGCAAATGGTCGTCCCGCTCAAGTAAGGTAGATACAGGACCGAATCTTGTGAGGGCTTTTTCGTACAAATCCCACACGGGCTTTATCACCGGATGATCGTGAGTATCGATGATATAATGATCATAATTTTTGTGGCCACTCAAGTGAAACTGCCTAACTCTCTTAGAAGGTATGTTGTATAGATAGTCTAGAGGATCAAAGCCGTGATTAACCGCGCTGACATATACATTATTGATATCGAGTAACATCAAACAATCGGCCTGTTCGGTCACAGCGGTAAAAAAATCCCATTCTGTTAAATGAGAGGCCTGGTAGTTTACATAGCTGGAAACATTTTCCAATAAGATTTGGCGGCCTAAGTAGTCCTGAACCTGTCCTACACGGTCAGCAACATGGCTTACCGCTTCTTCCGTATAGGGCAACGGCATCAAATCATGGAAATTATGACCGCCGTGGCCGGTCCAACACAGGTGATCAGATATCCATTCCGGTTCTGATCGCGATGCAAGTTGCTTTAACTGGTGTAAATAATTTGGATCAAGCGCGTCCGTGCCGCCAATTGAGAGCGATACGCCGTGCATAACAATCGGATAATCCGCTCTGATTCGATCCAGATAATAGAGCGGTTTACCACCGTCGACCATATAATTTTCTGATAGTACTTCAAACCAGTCGATGGCCGGTTTTTCCGATAGAATTGTTTCATAATAGTCATGGCGCAAACCCAGTCCATAGCCTAAATAGGGCCTATCTGTAGGGGCTGAAACCAATTCTGAATTATTGATAGTCTTCATTGCATTATTCATTCAATACATCAAGGATGGATAAATCCATCCTTGATTGCATTTGTTAATGACTATTCACCAACTGTGCCACCTTGCTCCGCACATTCTTTTTCTGTCGTGGCCTTAAAACCATGACCTTTACAAACGGCTTGCCCTTTGCAAGCGTTCTCTGCAGTTTTACAGTCATTTTGTCCTTTGCATCCGTTAATACCGTAACAGTGTACCTGGGCTTCACCACTTTCCTCGGCGGAAATTGGTGCAGTGGCGAAAAGGCTGGCAGCCGCGATAGCAAGGCCAATACTGGTTGCGTTTTTTACTTTCATGAATTTACTCCGAATAATTGTGAACACCAACTTGCAATCCTGGCAATTGGTGAAACACTAACAAGCGAAACTTTCCTTATTGTCACTAAAACATAAACATGTAGTCGCGTCTAAGTCTAATTAAATAGTACTCATAGCAAGCGTTCAATTGAAAATATATTCGTTTTTATTCTCGACAACTAATCTGTTAATCGTGATTTAACACCTCCGGTCGCTGCATCGCCAGCAGCTTTGCCTGCACTGAGCACGGGATAATATTGAGTGAATACGAAATCATTAGCTGCTGACGCACCATGGCAGCTATTGCAGGCCGCCGTGGGAAGTGGCTTTGCTTTGGTTTTCAAAGTCTGATGATCCTTTGTAGAGAAACTGAAAAACGCCCAATTACCGGGTTCTTCCGGAAAATGGCTTTTGCTTTTAATAATTGCCTCAAGTCCGATAAATTTGCCCTGAAAATAGCCATTGCCACTGACAGCCACTTTTGAACCGACACTAACGAGCTCCTTAATTAAAATTGTTCCATCACGAAATTCTCCGGTTTTCTTCCAATTTGCCCAACTTATTGGATCAATATAAACATTGTGAAATTCAGGGAAGGCTGCTTTGCCGTTATTCATATCATTTGGTGTTACCGGTGTGCCAACATAAACCCATTCACGATAACCTGTTGGGCGTTGTAATTCCCCGTCCTTGATAGTAAAGACAGCCTGTGAATCTTCAGCCCAGACTGGTAATGCATGAAAAATCAATCCACACAGTGCGCCAAAGATCGCATACCATTTGATTGTTTGTGTATTCACCTTTAATCTCCCCATGTATAACGAATGCAATGAAGCGTTTAAAATAATGCAAAGCCGTGGTTTCGGCTCAGGCGTACATTATGCGTGGACATTAGACGAATACAGGTATTCTGGAGGCTCGAAAAAGTGTCTGATCGAATCAATTACAAATATTCTAATTTTGACGTTCTCGGTAATATTCTGGAGACCTTACGTTTTTGTGGTTCCATATTTTTTCGTTCGGAACTTGCCGCCCCCTGGGGAATGTCGCTTGCACAAATGGAATCACCTCGGTTCCATATTGCATTGTCTGGAACTTGCTTCGTCGGTAGTGCTGAAGATGAACCAATTTCAGTAAACGAAATGGACATCATCATGCTTCCGAATGGTAATGACCATTGGATTGCCGATCAGCCGGGACGCGAGCTAATTCCCAGCCAACGTGCTGGTGAGGCCTGTGAGTTAGACACGCCTTTTTTTCAGGAGGGAATAATCACAAATCGGCTGATGTGTGGACTGGTGCATTTCGACACGGAATCAACGCACCCTATACTCGACTCGCTTCCTAAGGTTTTGCATTTTAGTCATATTAAACCATCAGACCCAATATGGATAATAGTCAACTTAATTGATGCGGAGATGCAGAAAACTCCGAGTCACAGTCGTCCCATCATTGACCGGCTCACGGAGGTATTATTTTTGCAGCTGCTAAATCGGTATATTATCGACAATGAATCGGCATTGGGTTTTTTTGCTGCTCTTCGCGACCGCCGTATTAAACAGGCACTATCTTTGATTCATCAGAAGCCTGAATTCAACTGGTCTTTATCTCTACTTGGAGAACAGGTGGGTATGTCTCGAGCTACTCTGGGTCGACATTTCCAGGACACCGTCGGAGTTACCCCGATTGCGTATATTACCAGTTGGCGATTAACTAAAGCCTACAATAAAGTAAAATATACTTCTGCACCGTTGGAAGAAATTGCTGAATCGGTTGGGTTCGCATCAGCCAGAACGATGGGCAAGGCGTTCTATCGACAGTTTGACTGCACACCCAGTGAACTTAGGCAATCGGCAAGCAAGCTAAGTGTTGAAGAGGATTAGATGAGAATTTGCCGGGAAAAATAAAAAGATTAAAATGTCACCAGTTAATGGTCCTTCTGGGGTGAAATTACTGCGTCATGTTTCCTGGTGTCAATGGCTGATCACGAGTTAACAAAATATTGAGCAGGTTATTTTGAAAACTGATATTCCCGGTCAGATGGTCGTGGGATTCACACAGTAGAATCGAGTGATCCATTGGGAAATAGCTATAGCGGTGCCGAGGGATCGTAGGGTCAAGCGCGTCGCGAGCAAACAATGAGGGCTTAGTGACGCGGCCATCCCCTGGCTCCAACATCAATTTTTCATAATCAATGTCTGGTTGAGGATTTTCAATCTCGTGTGGATGCAGTCGTAATAATGAATCACCTTTTAGGTTTTCGATCACAATCCGGGCCGGAGTTAACTCACAATCTCCTCCAAACACCACGTGACGGACTTGATTGTGTTCTATCGGTACGGTCAATGACCAGACAAAACGCCGGGCACGTTCAAGGTGTTTTTCAAAATAACGCTCCAATGTAGCGAGGTATTGAATACCTCGCTGAGGATTATCGAAACGCTGAATAATTCGGTTTCGTACCTGTGGATCAAAGATTGACCACTGAAAGGCACGCCAGACATTGACATCAAATAAATCTCGATTAAGTATTTTCCCATTAACGCTGATCACCGCGCTACGGATCGGGTGAGGAAACAACTGGTAAGCACTTGGCATTGTTGCCAGGGTTTCGGTGGAAATACTACGTAGTCCTACCTTGAAACCGCGTAGAAATTCACTCAGCCCACTAACCGAACCAAGATTGGGGGTGCCAAGCAAAATGACCTTGTGTACCCGGGAAGCACCGTGATTATTCATTGGAAAGTCATTACTATCGAGTACGTCGCTAGTGCCGTAACGAAGATAATAGCGAGTGGCTAAACCGCCCATACTGTGCGCTACGATATCAACCCGCAGGTTGGGATTGGCATAATCAGCACGAATGGCGTTAATGAGCTCATCCAGACGATGCGCGGTTTGTACATTATCCTGGCGCCAGTCGTATGCCAGTACATAGTAACGCCGCTTAGCATCGGTGACGGGTTCACCGGGTATTCCTTTTACATAGCCACCGACGGTGTTCAAGGTTCTAATTATGGCCCCATAGAAATCTTGGCCAGCAGCGCGGTCAGTGATGGCATTAGCCTCAAGTTCAGAGAGACTGGGTTGTAAAGTGTGCTCATCGATTGGCAGGGCGATTCCGTCATAGCTACCGAACATCAATGACATGAGTCCACCCGGCCAGGCTTCCTGGTGAGTATCACGATGGCGAAGTCGTGCCCCAAAAACACCATGTACCAGAATAACCGGGGGTTCGACCTCGTTAACATTTACTTTAAAGTCTCGTGTCAGGGGCCGTCTTTCATATAAACGATGCAAATCAGGTACGCGATTTATTGAGCAACTACCCATCAATAGAGTTATAAGAAGGGTGATAAAACATTGCCCGGCGCCTGGCTGGCGATACTTAAAATTGATGCTGAACGGATTTAACATGGCCGATGGTTCTATTTTTGATACCTGATTAGTATAACCACATGGACCTCCAGGCGGTATCCAATTAATTCAAGATGGGAGTCGTCCGTTTTAAGCCGATCAAAGGAGCCTGCTTAAGCAACAAGAAACCTCGTTGTTGCCTGGTTCCAGTGGGTCAAGAAGTAAAATTAACGACAGATCCTTCGTCAGGTCTCTACCGCCAGCCCCAATATTTAAGGATAGGCTTTTCAGTTCAGAATCGGTTCATACAGACTATTTGAAAATAGGCATAGATAGGTTTTATTTAGTTTAGTGATTGCCAAGCGATAGTAAAATTGGCATGATTGAATATTTGCGTTAACAATAGAATCTTTTGGAGGAAAAATGAAAAATGTTTATCGGCTGGCGCCGCTAGTTTTGGTGGTAATGAGTAGTGCGGTATTTGCTCATGGTCCTGTACGGCAAAAGGTTGTCGAAAAAATCGATATCGATGCGGCTCCTGATGTGGTTTGGGAGAAACTGAAAGATTTCGGTGATATGTCCTGGTTGCCAATGGTAAAGAGTACTGAGGTGGAAAACTCGCCTGCCAGTGATGGGAAATGTGAGGAAAATGCCTCGAATGCACAGGTTTGGGTTGCGAAGGGTGAAGATGCTGATAGTGTAACGACCCCCTGTGCTACTCGAGTTCTGACAATGGATAACGGACAAACCGTTTCAGAAGTAGTTAAGAAATACAATGCGAAGAAAATGATGTATTCGTACAAAATAACTGATATGAGTACAGTAAGTACCATTAAATATTCGGGTGAAGATGTTGAGATAAAAGCCGTTCCGGTGGTTAATTATTCTGCAATCATTATGGTGAAGGACAATAAAAACGGCGGTTCTGAAGTCACCTGGAAGAGCGGGTTTTATCGTGGGTATATGAACAATAATCCTCCTCCTGAACTTACCGAGGAAGTGGCTGTAACCGCTGTCACAGATCTGTTTAAGAAAAGCTTGGCTAATTTGAAGCAATTGGTTGAAGCTAAATAAAACCGATGACGAGATCTTTATCGGTTCATGAAATATCGGCGGTTATATTATTAGTAGCCGTCTTTATTTTACTGCCAAACAGGGTTGGGGCTGAGGTATTTGCCTATATTACTAATCAAGGTGATAACTCCGTATCTGTGATTGATACTCAGAAATATCGCGTTGTCGACACGATTAAGGTGGGTTCGAAACCGGCAGGAGTTGCCGTTTCAAATGATGGTTCAAGAATATATATCACTAATCCTAAAGGTAAAGACTTATCGGTTATCGATGGTAACACTCATACCGTAATCGATACGCTTTCGCTGGGTGATGCTTTGGTGGGTGTTGCTGTGGATGCTAAAGTAAAGAACCTCTTTATCGCGGATTGGTTTAATCATCGTTTGTTGATTTTCGATGCTCACAGCCTGCAACGCAGAGCATCAATTCCAGTAGGAAAAGCGCCAGCCGGTGTAGCGGTCAGTAGTGACGGCAATCAGGTCTATGTTGCCAATCGCGATAGTAACTCTGTTTCAATTATTAATACTTCATCTTTGCGAGTTACAGGGGAGGTCAAAGTAGGCAAACATCCTTTTGGACTCGCAGTGGATACTGCTGGTAAAAGGTTGTATACGGCGAATGTTGAGAGTAATAATGTCTCCGTAGTTGACCTGCAGAGATTGAAAGAGATTAAAACAATTCGGACAGGAGCGCGCCCCTATGCCGTGACGCTCGCCAGTAAAGAAAAAAAACTGCTGGTTAGCAATCAATATGACGATTCAGTCAGCGTAATTGATACAGCCACTTTTAAGCTTATAAAAAACATAGAAGTTGGAGAATATCCGGAAGGTATCGCAACTCATCCTGATGACAGACATGTGTATGTGGCAAATTGGTTCAGTAACTCGGTATCGGTGATTGATGTAAAAAAAATGAAGGTCATAAAATCGATCGACACGGGAGAAGGAAGCAGAGCATTCGGGCAATTTATATCGCGGTAAAATTTTGCCTGGGAGGCCACACCCAGATATCAAGGCCTGGCCGTATTTCGAATACCTATCTCGTTGGGAGTATGTCCCGAATTAAGATCGCGAAATTCGTACGCGCTTAATCGGAACATGGACTCTTAAGTCTTATTTATCCAAGTGTCTACTCATTGCGGTTCGTACTTAGAATCCAAGCTGTCGATTGTTAGGGCAGCGTGAAACCACCCGTTTATGCTCTGCTGCAACATCCTTGTTGCAGCAGCCTGATCAATCCACAGATCGCATTCTTAGTAATTTATTCGTTGAGTAGTTACTAATCCTGAATGTTAGATTCTAGAACATCAACTGTCCGCCATTTACAGCAATATCTGCTCCGGTAATAAATGCGGCATTGTCGGAAGCCAGAAAATCCACAATACCAGATACCTCGTCAACAGTACCAAGACGCCCTACAGGGATATCGGCGATAATCATGTCACGAATATTTTCCGGAACAGCCATGACCATTTCGGTTGCAATATAACCCGGTGAAACTGTATTGACTGTGATTCCTTTGCGTGCAACTTCCTGGGCCAGCGCCATGCTAAAACCATGCATCCCGCGTTTGGATGCAGAGTAGTTTGATTGTCCAAGCTGGCCTTTTTGACCGTTGATGGAAGAAATGTTGATGATGCGTCCCCAACCTTTGCCTAACATTCCATTGACAACCTGGCGGCTCATGTTGAAGACACTGTCGAGATTAACATGAATCACATCATTCCACTGTTCCAGTGTCATCTTGCGTAAAGTTGTGTCGCGGGTGATACCGGCATTATTAACTAGAATGCCGATGCTTCCGTGATCTTTTTCAATTTGTTGTATTAAATTTTCACACTGTTCAAAATCGCTGGCATCAGCCTGATAAACGCCTATATCGTAGCCTTCACCAGCGACTTTGTTACGCCATGCCTGGGCTTTTTCTTCGTTTCTGTAGTTGGTGACAACTTTGCACCCTGCATCCGCAAGTTTCAAGCAAATCGCTGCACCAATCCCACCAGTTCCTCCGGTTACCAATGCGATTTTAGATTCCTCACTCATAGTTTTCCCCTTTAAAGGTTTTAAAAAAATAGCTTAAAAAGCCGATCCAATTATTTATTTTGTTAATGTTACTACTCAATGGGTTGCCTTGGCGATAGTTTTTATGTTGGATTTTGTCAGAAAATAAAGGTCGCTGGCAAAAAACAGATTCGAGTTGACTTTTTCTCAAAACGACTAATTATGACTAATCTTTTTCGGGATCTCGATGTTTTCCTGTTTTTAAAGTGGAATTAATTGTTCCTTCAGCAGTATGTACAGTATTTAGGCACTACCTACAATTAATGTCTTGTTTTTTTGAGGAACATGTTATTTATGCTACCGCTTAGAAAGATAATTAGTAACTACTGGTTTTGAAAAATAAAAGTTATAAATTGGGCTTCTCACAGAGTTGTTTCGGCACAGCTTTCAGAAAATGCTTTTACGCGTCACCAAATAATCAATAATTTTGACCCCTAAATATCAAACTGGCGGAGTCCATACGGTTACTACCACTCAAACGTCCCTTGATAGCCATTAAAATATATGCTGAATTGGGGCTAAATTAAGCCACAGTTATTATTTTTAATTACCCTCTGATTTTAAATTCCAGATGTTTGAAATTAAAAAATAATAGCCAGAAAAACGATATTTCAATATTGCCAGTGTCTTGACATTATCCCCTATAATACAGATCATAATATCCAGCTTATATTCGGCACCTTAATTATTTACGGCCATGATTTACCAAGGCCATGACTTAAACTATATAGATCAATAATGTTGCAAAAACTAATCAGTCCATTTAAAGAATTTGGCTCTTTTGGGGGGGCACAATATTTAATTGATCGTGCATTATCAAGCATATCCCCAAACTTGAGGTTATTTTCTTATGATTTGATGGTTCAGCCTATCTCTGATAAACCGCTATTACCGGTAAGCCTGACTAAATTTCTGGATTTACGCGAAATAAAGCGGGGAGATTCAGAATTGGGTCTTATGCCTGTGCCCGCTGAAATTATAGAGTTTAGATTCAAGCAAAAAGCACTCTGTCTTGGATTATTTCAAAAAGGTAAATTTGTCGGTTATATGTGGTTTTGTTTTGAGGTTTATGTAGAAGATGAAGTACGTTGTACCTATCTTTTAAATCCAAAACAAAAATCTGTTTTTGATTTTGATTTATACTTATTTCCGGAGCACCGCTTGGGCCTGGGGTTTTTAGGTCTTTGGGCAGGTGCCAATAAATTCCTGGTGAAACGTGGAATACATTATAGCTTCAGCAGGCTTACACGATTCAATCTGGCTTCTAGAAAAGCCCATGATCATTTGGGCTGGAAACAGGTTGGACAGGCGTATTTTCTGAAAATGTGGTGCGTAGAGTGCATGATATCCACTATATCCCCCTATATAGGAGTTTCTTTGCGAAATTCCGGGCGGAATAGACTAGAATTATGTCCTGATGCCTTGTTACAAACATGACATTATTTGTCACGCTCAAACTCTCGAGACAAGATAACATCAAACACTTTGGTTACCGGGATTTATTCATGTACCCCGAGTCTGCCGGGTATAAACCGGGCTGAATGAGTAAAGAGCAACTTTTGGAGATTACAGTTAATGGCAACAAAGCTTGAAATTCTAAGTGAATATATCAGGGATGAGATGGGTTTTGACGGTATCGTTGACCCGGAAACGGATCTCCTCGACGCGGGCATATTGGATTCGTTTACAATTGTGCAGGCTGCGGTTTTTATCCAGGAAGAATTTGATATTGAATTGGAGGCTGATGATTTAGTGCGAGAGAATCTCTCTTCTTTAGCCAATATGGTTGCGCTAATAGATAAGCAGCGATCAGCGAATGACGTTTAATACAGTCTGTACAGATTAAACTGTAAGTATCACCGTATCAGATTTGATCGTTTGATTTTTTGAATTGATAGCATGTTGCGGTTTGCTATTTCCGAATCTAAACATTAATCAGATAACTAAATTACATGCAAATACATTATATGCACGCCGTTAGAGCAGGAGAATAAAATGCCCAGAACCATACCACGGTTTCTGTGTGAAGTTGCAGAACGATTACCTAATAAGACTGCTATCGTATCCAAGACACGGTCATTGACTTTTTCTCAGCTTCATAACGAAGCGCTAACTACGGGAGAATGTCTTCGAGAACTTGGCATCAAGGCAGGCGACAGAGTGGGTATATGCATGGAAAAATCTCTGGATCAAGTTTCGGTTATTCTGGGGATTTTGTTTGCAAATGCTGTTATTGTGCCTATTTTACCCCGTCTTAAACAGCCAAATATTCGCCATATTATAGAAAATTCCGGTATGGTGGCTTTGGTAACCGATTCTCAAAGGTTGAAGGAAGTTTCCGAATTTGCAGAATTGACCAAACTTATTGCCGGTCATGGCGAGATTGACGAAGACTGGCCGAATCTTGCTTATATGCGCCGTCATATTCAGCCAGTTTTGTTCTTTGATCGAATCGGTGTGGACAACGCGGCCATTATTTACTCATCCGGGTCTACGGGGCGACCAAAAGGTATTTTGATTGCTCACCGAAATTTGGCTGATGGAGCGGATATTGTTGCCGAATACCTTGAAACAACCCAGGAAGATCGCATTGCCTGTGTTTTATCCTTTAACTTCGATTATGGATTGAATCAAATCTGGCAGACGATACGTAAGGGTGCGACATTATTTTTGCACGACTTCGCTTTACCCAACGATCTGTTTGCACTACTGGCTAAAGAGTCAATTACTGCACTTCCGGTTATGCCGGTCATACTCACGCAAATGTTTAATAAGCGTCTGAAAGTAGGTACATCAGCGTACGATTTTTCTGCTCTCCGGTATGTGTGTTCTACGGGTGGGCGACTATCTGAAACGATGCTGGACGATTTAAAAACGACTTTTCCAACGACTAAAACCTATTCGATGTTTGGACTTACTGAAGCATTTAGAGGAACCTATTTGCATCCCGACTATCTGGCTACTCACCCAACTTCCATAGGCAAAGCGATTCCCGGTTGTGAAGTCATGGTTCTGGACGAAAATGGAGATGAATGTCCTGCCAATGTGGTGGGCGAATTGGTTCAACGTGGTGCGACAGTGTCCAAGTGTTATTGGCAGGATCCAGAAAATACCGCGAAAGTCTTCCGCACACACCCACGATTTCCGGGCGAAACCCTGGTGTTCAGTGGTGATAGCGCGATAAGGGATGAAGACGGTTATTTGTACTTTGTTGGTCGCCGTGACGCCATGATAAAGACCAAAGGATTCCGAGTCAGCCCGACCGAAGTCGAGGTCGAAGTCGTGAATCATCCACAAATCGTTTCCGCATGTGCGTTTGCGGTTCCCAATATATTGGTGGGTGAAGATGTGGGTTGCGCTTATACGACAGAAAATGGTGAACCACTTCCGGAACGTACTTTAAAGCAATTTTTGAAGACCAGTTTACCCTCCCATATGGTCCCCGCTTATCTTATTCATTTTGATACTTTCCCCATTACTGGGAATGCTGGAAAATTAGATGGAAAAGCAATTAAGCAGATGGCGTTTGAACGTTTGGGAATTGAATCGGATCGTTCCAAACAGCAAAGCGCGAACGTTTAATAACAGCAGTCAACTTTTATGTCAAAAGGGAGAGTTGTTATTGGTGTTATCGGTGACGATATACATGTTGTCGGTAATCGCATTATGCAATTGGCACTGGAGGAGTCCGGTTTCGATGTATTCAATTTGCGCACCCGAAACAGACCTGAGCATTTTTGCCAGGCAGCGCTGGAAGTAAATGCTCATGCAGTTTTCGTGTCTTCGTTGAATGGCGAAGGTGAATATTGGTGTTCCGATTTCCGCAGCCGATTTTCTGCAGTTGGGCTGGCTCAAATTCTTTTATATGTCGGAGGAAACGTAGTGGTTGGTAAACGCTGCCAGGAAGACGTAAGACATCTTTTCATGCAATTTGGTTTTAATCGTGTTTATCACCAGCAACCTGATATTAGCGTCGCAATTGGCGATTTGTGCGAGGATCTGAGTAATGGCTAAGCCGAGTCCGGATGCTAAACTCCAGGGAATCGAACGTTATCGTGAGCAGGTGATTTCCCAGCCCCTGGCTCAGGGGATATCACTGAATGAAGTACATGATTATTTAGCAACTCTGTCGCGAAATCGATTTCCCCGAACCGCCTACAGTCAACGTAAATCAGTACCGTTGATGCAACCCCGTGGTGGATTCCCCCTGTTTGAGGCACAACTTCGTCTTACCCAACAATTACACCAGGCGGGTGCTGATTTTATACCGCTGACCATAGACAGCTGTACGCGACACAATGAATATGAAACAGCCGCCAACTTGCTGCAGCGCAGTGAAGATGAGGAGAAAGACTATCTCAATGGTTATCCACTTGTCACTCATGGTTATGAACTGACACGCGAATTATATCGCGACATCGATAAACCGATCAGTTTGCGCCACGGTACTCCGGATGCGCGACTGTTGGTGGAGGTTGCCATCGCTTCAGGTATTACGGAAATAGAAGGGGGCGGCATTTGCTATTGTCTGCCTTACTCCGAAGGGTTTCCGCTAGATCGTTGCCTCCTTTACTGGCAATATGTTGATCGTATTTGTGCGGCTAACTCTACCGCAGATGCACCCATTCACAGGGAAAGCTTCGGTCCTTTGTCAGCAACACTGGTTCCACCCGCGATTGCTATTGTTATACAAATCATTGAAGCATTGCTGGCCGCTGAACAGGGTGTCGTATCGTTCGCAGTCAGTTTTGGACAGACCGGTTCTATGATCCAGGATTTGGCTACCGCAAAGGTATTGAAAAAACTGGCACGCCATTATTTGGATCTTTTTGGCTTTGAAAGGGTAAGGGTTTATCTTGTTTACCACCAATGGATGGGGCAATTCCCACCACAAAGAGAAAAAGCTGCTGCGTTGATCGTCGGATCCAGCCTTATTTCCAGTATGGTGGGTGCAGATAAAATTGTAGTAAAAACCGTCGACGAGGCACTCGGTGTGCCTGCTGCCGAGGTTAACGCTGAAGCGGTTGATACGGTCCGATATGTGTTGAAAACTTTCGGTTATGCTGAATCACTAACCGAGTCCATGACATCGCCCCTGGTCGAACGTGAGGCAGACTTAATAGAATCGGAAAGTAAAAGTATTTTGCAGGCCATATTTGAAATTTCCGGTGATGTTTTTTGGGAAAGTGTGTTTCGAGCGTTTCAAATGGGCTATTTGGATATTCCCTTTTCGCCGCATACCGATAACGCGAACAAACTGATTTCCATGCGAGATATTAATGGTTCAATTCGCATTCAGGATCCGGGTAATGTTCCCATATCAGAACAGGACGCGATAACTGAAAAAGCCATTTTGTCTTCAAATGTTAGTAAAGCAGATAAAACTTACCGACATTTGTTAGCAGATATTAATATCATGGTATAAACGGCCATGGCTGAGAATCTGCAACAGACCTGCGAAACTAATCGTATTGCGATAGATATCGGTTCTACAGTCGTCAAGATTGCAGAAATTGGTTCAAATGATGAACTTATTAAACAGGAATTTCATCCGCGTGATTTTGATACGGGTATCGCCAAACAGGTAGAAACGCTATTAGAGACTACTGATTGTTTTGAGAACGAAGAAAAGTTATTGATCTGTTCGTCTGCAAATGGTGGTCTGCGCGTGGGTATTGTTTGTCTGACGAATTACTTCAGTGGAGCCGCTTTTCGCGATCAAGTTTTTTTAGCCGGTGCTAACCCGGTTTTTGTTTATGATTTTGAATGCGATGACAGTAGTCTCAAATACGTTGATATACTCTTGGTCGGTGGGGGTATTGATTGTCAGGACTCTGCGCCTATGGAAGAAAGAATCAGACAGTTTAATCCGCAACACTATCGTTTCGGTTCGTTGGTTTACGCCGGAAATAAATATTTAGCAAACTTGTTTATTGAATTATTCCCTCAATCGGTTGTAATAGATAATCCGTTGGGTAATACACTTCGCAGCGGTAATAATTCAGTCTTTAGCACCTTGCGTCGTTCATATCTTGATGATCTGGTTTATAAAGAAGGAGTGAGTGAACTTGGAACTAAGCTCAGCCAGGCAATTTTACCCACCCCGGAAATCGTCAATCGAGGCTTTCAGCGAGCAGTATTTAACCATTCAAGTATTTTAGTTGCCGGTGCTTGCATCCTGATAGATATAGGTGGGGCAACAACTGATATTCACTATACTGTGGAAATTATACGAGATGACAGCGATGATCAACCTTCAGCAGGGGCATCTATCGCTCGTTATGTATTTACTGACCTGGGTATTTATGCGTCATTAGAAAGTACAATATTACAGATCCGCAGCCATCCAAGGTTGTACGAATTACTCGACACAGTATTACAGGAAGATGTTAGAGAGGTATACAGGGCCTTGCGTGAGGGAGAATACGATCCCTCTCCGCAGCTACTTTCCTATGCTTGTCTGTTTTTATGTCTTGATCGATTCTCCCAGGGTCAGGGTAGTGGACTTCCAGTCGCAGATCTAAGTAAAGTCGCACAGTATATTTTTACCGGCGGTTCTTCGCAGAATTTGGACGAAGAAGTCGCGGCACGTATCATTGCTCTGTTTGTTGCCGAGACAAGCAGCAAACCCGGAATTTTTATTGATCGGAACTATCAGGTATGGGTAGATGGGATCACCTGGTCGCATACACCCGATTGATTAGGTGGATTTTTCCAATTCAGATTTTTCCCAGGCGTAACTATATGATCAGCTTAATTTACCGATAATTTTGGAGAGAATAATGGAGTCAGGTACAGCAGATTGGTGGGATGATTCGAAAGTTATCAATATCGATGAGGTGGCAGAGAGTTATGGTACGCCATTTTTTTTGTACACGGCCGATGCAATAAATCAACGCATTAACCTCATCAGAGAGTCGATGGACAATCTGGTGGAGGTGTTCTATGCAGTTAAAGCAAATCCGAATCTAGGCCTGCTTAAAGCAGTACGCGGAACGGCAGACGGACTCGATATCTCATCTGGCGGGGAATTGGAACAGGCCGCCCTTGCCGGATTCGATATGGCCAGGATCAGTTTCGCAGGGCCCGCCAAATCCAGTCAGGAATTAAGTGCGTCAATAAAAAGAGGTGTTGGCTGCATCAGCGTCGAATCGATGCGTGAATTAATGAAATGTGCTGAATTGGCTAAACAGATTGGCATTAAGGCTAACGTGTTAATTCGAGTCAACCCACAGTTTTTAAATCGTTCCTTCGGTATGAAAATGGGAGGGCGACCGATCCAGTTTGGTATCGACGAAGAAGACCTGGGTATGATATTGCATAGTGTCCAGGAAAATCAGGCACATATTAATTTCCAGGGGATTCATATTTACGCTGGCAGCCAGTGCTTTGAGACGGCTGGAGTAGTAGAAGGTGTTGAGAATACTCTGCGTATCGCAACTGAAATTGAATCCAGTACAGGACTGTTCTGTAAAACCGTAAACCTTGGTGGAGGCTTTGGTGTCTCGCATACAGAGAATAACAAAGAGCTGGATCTACAGGCATTGGCGGTAGAATTATTACCGATACTACGAAATTTTCACAAATCCAGCCCGAATAAACGCGAAATCCTCTTTGAATTGGGTCGATATTTGACTGCAGATGCTGGAATTTATGTCTCTAAAGTAATTAGTAGCAAAGAATCACGCGGCAAAACTTTCATTATGGTGGATGGGGGTTTGCACCACCATCTTGCGGCTGCCGGTACATTTGGAGCTGCCTTTAGATCCAATTTTCTAATAAAGAACTTATCTCGGCCAGAGGCTCCTGTCGTCAGTTGTAATATAGCAGGACCCTCTTGCAACCCCACGGATCTTCTTGCCGTTAAAGTGGATTTAGCGAAACCTGAGCATGGGGATTTAATAGCAGTCCTGAAATCCGGCAGTTATGGCTTTACCGCCAGTCCGCTTCTATTTTTGGGTCGCCAGACGCCAGCGGAATTAGTCGTACATAATGGTGAAATTACCTTGGGTAGAAGTCCCAAGACCATCCTGGATTTTAATTAGAACTTATCGTATCTGTTGAATCCATCTTGTTAGGACTCCAAGATAGGTTTTTTTGGGCTAAGTGAATATCTCTTTGTTAGCTGTATTGTAAATTCCGGCCTTAAGCCGTATCGTTAAATAACCCGTGGAGATCAATTGTGCCTATAGCCCGGAAATTTCAATGTTGTATCGGATCTCAAGAGTTGGAGATGTCTTATTGGATCCGAGACGGAGATGGCGAATGGGTCATATTTATTCACGGACTTGGCTGTTCTAAAGACTCTTTTCTACCTGCTTTTGAGAACAATTATTTTGCGCAGAGATATAGTCTTATCGCTATTGATTTATTAGGTCACGGTGACTCATCGAAACCCAGGGATTTTTCTTATACACTGGAACAACAGGTTGAAGTATTGGGTGGGTTTTTGCGCGATATACAACCGGGGGTGGTCAATATCGTGGCTCACAGTATGGGTGGTGCTGTGGCATTATTGCTAATGGAACAGATGACAAATGTTAATAATTTCTTTTGTCTGGAGGGAAATCTTGTTTCCGAGGATTGTAAAATAAGCCTTAGAGTCGCTGCGCTTGACGAACGCAAGTTTGTTGATAAAATCCACCCAATTGCACCTTTGCAATTTCGCTGTATGGGTTTAGCTTCGGAACCTGCAGCCAGTCCGCAAGCTTTTTACCGTAGCGCAAAATCACTCGTTAAGTTATCGACCAGTGGTTGTCTCCTAAAGTTATATAAAGAAACAAATACTACAAACACTTATATCTATGGAGAACGAAACAATCAAATACCAGTACTCAACGAATTACAGGGACTGGAAAGGAAAGAAATTCCTGACAGTGGCCACTTTATGATGCTGGAAAATCCGCATGAAACCTATAGAGAAATAACCAGGCGATTGTGAATATACTGTCTGAATAGACAACCAGGCGACAACAAAATTTAAAAAACGTCTGCGATAACATATTTATTTTTAAGGGGAATGTTGATGCTTCGTATGATTCGGCGGATACGCATGTCGTACGCTTATTTGCAATTAATTAGACAGATATCTACAGGTTTGTTCGTATACCTGACTGTTTCGGGTATTTTTTGCGGAATTGTATTGGCAGAAAATATTTTATCCGGTGCAAATGGCAAGATTGATAAAGAAATCATCCAGGCTTTAGAGAGGGGAGAAGAAGTCGAGGTTGTCGTTATGCTGGACGATACCCCAGCGATGCAGGCTCAAATTAGCGAACCCGCAGTAATCAAAAACGAGATTACTGATATCCAGGAAGATGTACTGGCAAACCTGTATCCCTCCGATTATGTCGTTCGACGCCAGTACAAGACTATACCGGCCCTGGCAGGAAAAATTACTTCTTTAGCCGGATTGCAAAGACTGGTATCGCAAACTAATGTCGTACGGGTAGACATGGATATAGGGGGGACGGGTTCACTGAGTACCAGCGTCCCGTTGATCAGAGCCAACACGTTACACCAACAGGGTGTTACCGGTGAAGGTGTGGTCGTTGCGGTACTGGATTCAGGAATTGATACGGATCATATCGATTTAAGTGACGATCTGATTGCCCAGGCCTGTTTTTTGGACAATGATGGTGTTATTGACGGTCTGGGCTTGTGTCCGAATGGTAGTGACCGTCAGTTCGGTCCCGGCGCAGCGGAAGATGGAGCCGGGCATGGTACCTTTACTACCGGAGTTATTACCTCGAATGGTACCGTAAGTTCAGTAGGCGTTGCCCCCGATGCGAAAATAGTTTCGATCAAAGTTCTCGATGATTCGACATTCTCTGGTGTCTTTTACTATTTTTCAGAAATTGTAGCTGCTCTGGATTACATTGCTTCGGAACGGACAGACGTAAAAATCATAAATATGAGTTTCGGTACCCATAGTACATTTACAGGTGATTGTGATACCAGCACCTCATACAATATGGCTGGTGCCGCCGTAATCAATACACTAAGACAGCAAGGTGTTATTGCATTTGCATCGTCTGGTAACGGCGGTTCTGCCACTCACATGACTTCACCCGCCTGCCTCAGTAACGTCATATCGGTTGGTGCTACTGATAATAGCGACGCAATTGTTGGATTTACCAGTAGTAACGAAAGCACCGATGTCATGGCTCCTGGTGTTGGTATAGAATCAAGTGCAATCGGAAATACCGTGAGAATATCGTCTGGTACCAGTTTTGCCACTGCGCATGCCGCTGCTTGTGCGGCGTTGCTGATTGATACTGGCATTTACAATAGTCCCGATGAGATAGAGGAAAGAATAGAAAAATCACCGCTACAGGTCGACAATACAAGGAATGGATTGAGTTTTCCAAGATTGGATTGCGGTAGTCTGAAGCCGGATCATTACCTGCTGTATGGCCTAAACAAAATTTATGACGACGGCGGAGTCAAAGGTCAAGTGGTTCGATTAGCAAACCGATTTGGTAGAGGACGCTTTAAAATCGGCAAAATTACACGGCTGGGTAATCCTGTGGATAAAAATCAGCATGGAATTAGTTTTCAGGATATTCATTATTTAATGTACAGAATTAAAAGAACTAATAAACGCTACAAGCACAAACGGATGCGTGTAAGGGTCAGCAATCAATTTGCAAAGAAAATCCATCTGGAAACCACTAGACTGGATCGTTTACTTGTGCCCAGCGCGTTATCCTTAGACGGGTTTATTAACCCATTAAAACAAGGAAGGGCCGATGTGCTCAACTGTTACCGTGTAAAAAAACGTGCTCGTCGCCGTCGAACTGTCGAGCTCGAGGACGAATTTATTAGCGATCAACTGGGACAGGAAAAATCATTTTATGTGCGTGAGCCGCGCCATTTGTGCAGCCCAGCCAGGTTACGCAAAACAGGGTTGGATTCAAAGATTATTCATTCGAAGAGGCATCTGCTTTGTTACAAGATAAAGAGGACACGGTATCAACCCCACCATCAAAAAGTATGGGATATTGACACAAACAATGTTCTTGGGCCCAGCGTTCTGGAAACCCGGGTAGAAAAAGAACTTTGTGTGCCCTCGAAAATACATTCACTACGGGTTATACGTAAACGAAAAAAACGGCGGCGTTTACGTAAGCGAAAATATCGTGGCAATTCCTATTATTCCTCTCGATACCATATAAGCAAATCATCCAGAAGATAAAAATCAGGAGTGATTGGAGTCGTATATGGTTTGATATATTTGCAATATGAGTCGGTGTTTAGTGAACAAAATATTGACCGTTTCGGGAGTTATCGACAAGACTATCTTTATTAAAATTTCTACAACATAACGGTTGCAGCCGTGCAAACCAATCAATTTTTATATGCTTTATCACCTATGAAACCCAATTGTTGCAAAAATATTGATCTAGATTAATCAAAAAAAATAAAGCCACTATTAAAATTTAAGAATAATGAAAGCAACATTGAAACAACACATTTCTGATATATACCTGAACCATCTTACAGAAATATACACCAGATCTGACCCCCAATTAATGGATCGGATTAGAGCTTCTGCTGAAATACATAAAATGGATGTTGCGTACAAATATTTTGCAACCCTGGCCTCAACTATTGATGGCCAAAAGTTTCTAAGTGTCAAATCTATTGAGCTGGAGTTGACCTCTAAACTTTCTCTATGGATTCCAGATTTATTCGTAATAAGAAAAGATGAAAATGAATTACTTGGTTATATAGATAAACAATTATCTGTTGGTAGAAAATATGTGCGTATGAACATGCCTCCTCATTTACTTAATTTGGGAGCGCGTGTTTTGAAAATGGAAATATGTAACCACGTCATAAACAAAGAGGATAATTCTAGGGCTGCTCGAAATATTTATACGCAGGTGACCATGCTGATAGATATTTGCATGTCTATCAGTTTTGAAGCCTATCTTGAAAATAAAATTTCTATTGAAAAACATTCTCAAGCTTTGCAAAATCATATTCTGGGTTCGGAATTAGCAGAAACCTGTCAGAGCATACGAGCGGACATGCATGACTGGCATAGCATGCTACTCAATAAATTGTTGGTATCAGAAAAAATCACATTTGAGGAATTACCGGCGATTCACGATTCACTATTTACTCTATGGATAAGGCATAAAGCCAATGTTTTTTTTAAAAACGCCGAAGAAGTTATTGCTCTTAACGAAGAGATTCGCAAACTGGAAAAACTAATCCCAGATTTGGTCGAGCACAAAAACAGTCGTGACAACAAAGCTTTAATAGGGTTAAATGAAAAAATCAACAGCCATGTAAAAAAAATGGGATGGTTGTTTAGTTCTCTAACAAAACAGGCTCGTTCTCTGGATTCAGGGCGGGATACTTTGACAAAATTGTACAATCGACGATACCTGGATGTAATTTTGCAAAAAGAAACATCTCTAATCTATCTTGATAGCAGCCCTTATGTATTATTGATGTTGGACGTTGATCACTTCAAACAGATAAATGATACCTATGGGCATTACGATGGTGACAGGATTATTGAATCGGTGGCCGGTTCGTTACAAGAATCCGTAAGATCCAGTGATTATGTATTTAGATACGGGGGTGATGAATTCCTGATATTGATGGTTGATGCATCAATCAACCGTGCAAAAGCTCTTGCGGAAGATTTACTTAAAGCGGTAAACTCCAATCATTACACTTCTAATGATGGCTCAAGCATAAATATTTCTTTAAGTATAGGAATCGCCCAACACACGGGGGAAGCGGACTATATGACGATTATTAGAAAAGCGGACAAAGCGTTGTTGGAAGCTAAAAAAGAAGGTAGAAATCGGTTTTCATTGGCTGCGTAGTTCTTAGGTCAACGCTACGAATAGTTGAAGCATGCTGTGCCAGTACATTCCCATAATAGATCGTGAACTATAATACTTTAATTATGTACAGGCACAATCCTTGTGCCTGTACAAAATACCTGATTATCTCGGCCAACGCTTAAATGCGAACAGCCCCACCATCAAACAACGGCACGGTCATGGAGAAGTTTTCGCCATAAGTGAGTTTTTGCTCTTCTAAAATACCTAAAGCAACTTTTTCACCCATACGTAAAGACTCGATATAATCAGTAAAGTAGTGAACTCCGGCCCAATCTCTACCGATAGATATATTGGAAGCCAGCTTGTTGAGTTCGCCCTCTACTGTCAAAATACCGCGGATGGTTTTTTCTGGACTATTCGTGTTCGGGTTTGGCATGTAGACATCGATGGGATCAAGACACCTGCCATCTGTATCAGGCACGAAGGCTTTTCCTGGATCACCGGCAACAGCTAATGGGCGTTTATGATCGAAAAATGCCTTCAATATAGTAATACAGGCTCCGGCAACCGTGGCATGTCCCGCCCCGTAGGCTGGATGCATTGGCGAGCCTTCACAAAACGCCATGGGCAATAAACGAGTCGCGCTATTATCCAAATTACGCGCCATATTCTGCGCTTCTATATCGCCTATGATTCCACTGTTTTGCAAATCACGAAGCATCCAGCCCAACTCAGGCGCTGAAGCCTTGAGGCACTCATTTTTATGCAAACGAGCCGCCAAAGCTTCGGGACGCAGGCGACGGTGGATGTTGAATTTTTGAAAACGCACGGCTTTTAGCGCACGAGTTGCCACTTCCGTTAATAATGACAGGATATGGGGGCCGCCAAATTGAGCAAAGCCCTGTTGATGATCATCATTATCGGGCAATTGGAAAGGAATGCCCGGATCAAAGGGAACGCCATTTGCTAACAGAATCAAACAGGCATTCAAGTAGGCTTCGTACAAGGCATCATAATGGACATAAGTTGCCAGATCCCGGGGAGTGGTGATGAAACGTCGTTTGAGGTTGTCATCATAGTTTTCCTGTGCACCAAGATTTGCACCATTCTGGACGTCAAACCATTCATTCCATTCGGTCATATGGTCATCATTCTTACAGGCATGGCGTACGCGTTGATCGACTGATATGGCGCCGTATGAAATCAAGCCTGCACTGGGCTCTCTTTCTTTATCGTTGGCATTGATTCCAGCATTTCCGACCAGCAGGAATTGTGAAATATACGGACCAATGTTATCACCCGGCGTGATGCCACGAAATGCTGTATGTGGCTCAAGCTTTGTGCGCCTTCTGGTAGATTCTGCTGCACTAAGCGCGATCCTGGCACCTGAAAACCAGTCTAAGGTATTGAGTTGATTAACTTGATTTTGAACCTTATCGATGTCGCTCTGATCCGGGTCAGTTCCCAGCGCCATGGCAGTAAAAGGGGTATCTCTCAGTAATGCCTGAACATATACTTCAGCCATTTCAGCAGTGAGTTCGGCGCTGCCAAGTGCGGGTGCAGGCGGCATCGTTACCGCCTGAGCGTCAGGGCCTTGGAGATCAAAAGTATGTCCTGCACCTGCACTCTCCCATGCACGCACATTGGCTTCCTTGCCCGCACGATCACCTTTAGGTAATTTTTGCCCTTTGTCCGATTTCCATTTGGGCTGGTGATAGTAGTAAGAGCGATTTTCGCGGACGCCCAAGGGTGTGTCACGAAAATCACGTGGGTCGCCACTGTCAATGCCGGTTACGAACTTCTGGAAATCATCCGGGGTGTCGATTAAGCCAGATTTATAATTATGTGGCAAACCCTTTGTATAACTGGCTAGATAATTGGGTGCAAATTTCTTTGCAATGTCGTGACGAAATTTTTGCTCATCACCGTTGGAAATATGCATTGGATGTTCGCGGTCTGCTGCCATTTGCGCAGCAGAATTTCGGACTTCCAAAGCAAGTTGTTGTCTGGATTTAGTCATATTGCATCCTTGTTGTGTAAAGATTCCTGTTTTAAGGCAATCATTTGAATGAGTCTGGACACTATCCGTGATTGTTGTTTGCAGGGAAAGTGTCTCGTCAACTCCCAAATTAAATTCTTGGGAAGGTCTCAGTATACGAAGGTACTAAGACGAATTCTGTGAATAATTACCATTTTTCCAGATACCGATATGTTGATGAAATTTACAGCATGGATAAGAAAAATCTGTAAGTCTATGAATATATGTATATATTCATACTGGCATGCTTGATGCTATAGGTATCGGAACTTAAGATTTGAATCTCATTGTTTCGATCATTTAAAGCTGGAGCTAAACCATGACTATAATGAAATATTTATCGATTGCAGTAATAACTTTGTTTTCTAATTTCAGTCTTGCGGGTCCATTGTCATTATGGCAGAACGACGGCTGGACCCAGTTTTCGGACGATGAAGGTGTTGCGGCAAACGGCTACGTTAATCCAGGTTGGGGTGGTCAGGACTTTGATGCGGAATACTTATATTTTAGAAAGACAGGAACGACGCTGCACCTTGGAATCCAAACCGGTTTTGACCTTAATGATGGTCATGTGCGAGCCGGTACCCGGGATTATTACGCAGGTGACCTTGCGTTATCGTTTGACGGAGATTCCTCGAACTATGAGTTTGCAATTGATTTTGGATTGTTGACAAAAAGCTTCTTTGCATCGGGAACGAGAAACTATAACCCAACTGAAATCAATGCTGACAATGATAACGACGGCGTGGATTCGGCGGGCGTATATCTGGTATCTGAATGGAATAACGACATTTACTTTGACTCGGAATCTGCACCTTTTGCAATGGACGGGGGTAGCCTGGTCGCATCATTATTGACTAATCGGGTAGGAAAATCCGGAGACAGTTACTATCGTACAGTATCCTTTGATTTGTCCGGCTTGATCAATAATACCGATCAACTGTCTCTGGATACTCACTGGACGATGTCCTGTGGAAATGATGCAATTGATGGTCATGTCGAGCTGCCGGAACCTGGATCGTTGATGCTGCTGGTTATCGGTTTATTCGCTTTAGCAAAAAGGCGGTGGATGTAAAATGATTTGGCCTAATAGATTGGTGCCACTAAGTTAAGTGATTATAGCCTTAGGCTTTGCGGCACTTCCAGAAGGGCGATCCGGCATTTTCCAGAGAACTACTATTCAAAAATTATCAATGAAGAGAGTTTTATTTGTGTTGGGTGTATTAATTACTCGCTTCTGCGGCTCGCTTTCCCTGATTCAACGAAGCCAGGCTTTCCAAATATTTGTTTATTGTGCTGAGTACGCCACCAGTGTCTAATCCCGCGTCACTCAGGCATTCTTCACGTGAACCATGTTCGATAAAACGGTCCGGTAATCCGATATTTAAAATATGGATAAGAACTTGACGACTGAGTAAAAATTCATTCACGGCACTCCCGGCACCACCCGCAATAACATTGTCTTCAAGTGTGACTAGAATTTCGTGGGTATCAGCAATTTCCAGAATCACGGTTTCATCCAAAGGTTTTATGAAGCGCATATTCACTACAGTAGCCCCTAATGTCTCAGCAATATCCAGGGCAGGTTGAACCATACAGCCAAACGCAAGTAACGCGATTCGTTTGCCGCGGGTACGGATTTCGGCCTCTCCGATCGGTAATAAGGTCATATTTTTATCGACTGGTATTCCTGGTCCTTTCCCGCGAGGATATCGTATAGACACTGGGCCATCGTGTAAAAAACCACTGTAAAGCATGTGCCTGCATTCGTTTTCATCTGCAGGTGCCATGACTATCATATTCGGTATGCAGCGCAAATAACTGAAATCATAGCTGCCTGCATGCGTGGGGCCGTCAGGACCGACCAGACCTGCGCGATCCAGTGCGAATAGCACTGGTAAATTCTGCACGGCAACATCGTGAATAAGCTGATCATAGCCTCGTTGCAGAAAGGTGGAATAAATAGCGACTACGGGTTTATGGCCTTCGCATGCCATACCTGCCGCTACTGTAACGCAATGTTGTTCCGCGATAGCAACGTCAAAGTAGCGGTCGGGAAATTCTTTAGAAAATTGAACTAATCCTGACCCTTCTCGCATTGCCGGTGTGACAGCAAGGAGTCTGCGATCCTTTTTGGCCATATCACAAAGCCATTGGCCAAATACTTGTGTATAGGTTGGTGTGCTGGGACTGGATTTCGGTAAATGATCCAGGCTCGGATCAAATGAAGAGACTCCGTGATAAGCAATAGGATCTTTTTCTGCGGGCAGATAGCCTTTTCCTTTTCGGGTCACGACATGCAGGAACCTTGGACCCTGCAGGTTGCGTAAGTTACTCAAAGTATTGACTACAATGGGTAGGTCGTGGCCATCAATGGGACCGATGTAGTTAAACCCCAGTTCTTCGAACAAAGTACCTGGAGCCACCATACCTTTCATATGCTCTTCCGTGCGACGGGCAAGTTCCCAGACCGAAGGCATACTACTTAACACCTTTTTACTTTCTTCCCGTACGGTAGAATAAAATTTGCTGGACAATATTTTTGCCAGGTAGTTATTCAATGCACCCACATTCGGTGAAATGGACATTTCGTTATCGTTCAGAATAACCAGAAGATTGGCATCCAGAGCCCCCGCATGATTCAATGCCTCAAATGCCATGCCCCCTGTTATTCCACCATCGCCAATGATGGCAATCATTTGCTGGTCACGACCATCTTGTGCTGCAGCGATTGCCATACCCAGAGCAGCGCTGATCGACGTACTTGAATGACCGACACCGAATCCGTCGTATAGATTTTCGTGGCGTTTGGGGAAAGGACTCAAGCCACCGGATTTTCGTATGGTATGAATGGTATCTCGCCGACCAGTAAGGATTTTATGTGGATAGGCCTGATGTCCAACATCCCATACCAGTTGATCCTGGGGTGTGTCAAAGATATAGTGCAATGCTATCGTCAGCTCCACTGTTCCCAAACCCGCAGCCAAATGTCCACCAGATTGACTGACACTTTGCAGTAAGAATGCTCGGAGTTCTTCAGCCAGCGGTTCAAGTTGCTCTTCTTTGAGTAATCGCAGGTCTTCGGGCGAATCAATATTGCTTAGCAGTGGATAATCAGTCGATAATTCCATAGGTTAGTCTTTTCTAAAAAACAGTGTTGCTGTTGTACAACAAAAAATAACAAGGGTACTCGCGGGAGCATGGTATTAAATCATTTCACGAGCATGGTGTCATGTGTTAATTGTCGTTTTTTTGCAAATATGGAGGTGATTGCTTATTGTGCAAATGACCCGGCAGGTGGTTTAAGTATAGAAGGTCATTGCAAAGGAAGACGATTTTATATATTTCCATCTTCGATTACTTTCATGTTTAAATTGAAGGATTGAATGTGACGATGTATCAGGCGCAGTAATGAAGCTCTGACACGGTACTAATTTAACCTAGTGCAACAAAGCAAATGAGTCCTTTCAGTTAATTTTTACGTTGGATAATGTATAGGGATAACGCTCTTAACATATCTGCATTGCTATCAAAAACTGATAAGCTGTCCATGGCTTCCTGGTGTAAATCCAGGGCTTTTTCTTTTGCTTGAGTCATGCCAAGTAAACCCGGATAAGTCGGCTTGTTGTTATCTTTATCTTTACCCTGGGTTTTGCCTAATGTTTGAGTGTCACTCTCTTCATCGAGGATATCATCCTGAATTTGGAATGATAAACCGACACATTTTGCATAATGATCCAATCGCTTGATGTGATCTGTATCCAGGCCAGTGGATACACAGGTAGCAAGGCCCACACTTGAACGAATAAGCGCTCCGGTTTTATGTATATGCATATTTTCCAAAGAGGCTAAATCCAGTTTCTCCCCAATAGAGTCCAGATCAATAGCCTGTCCACCCACCATTCCATGCGAGCCACTTGCTTTTGTCAGTATTTCGATCATTCTGACTCTTGACTCAGCAGGTACCGATATAGATGGATCACACGCCAGCAGTTGAAATGCCAATGTTTGCAGACCATCTCCGACAAGAATTGCCGTTGCCTGGTCATAGGCAACATGGCATGTGGGTTTACCTCGCCGCAAATCATCGTCATCCATGGCCGGAAGGTCGTCATGTACAAGGGAATAGGCATGAATTAACTCCACCGCACAGGCAGGACCATCGAGTGAATCAAGATCCACTCCCAATGCCCTTCCACTGGAATAGGTCAACACCGGTCGCATGCGTTTGCCGCCGTTAAAAACAGAATAACGCATAGCTTCGTGCAACCGACTCGGGAGACGGGAAGTGGGTGGAAGCCAATGATCGAGCGCGGAATCGACTCGAATCTGACATTCTTTTATAAAGGATTTAAGGGATTCTTCAGGATTCATCGGTAAAATTCGTTAATTTAACATCGCCGTTTTCTTTCGATAGTATTTCTACTTTTTGTTCGGCTTCTTTTAAAGCTTTTTGACAGGATCGGGTTAATTGTATGCCTTTTTCGAATGTTTTTAGAGATTCCTCCAAAGAAATATCACCATTCTCCATGGTTTCGACAAGCTGTTCCAATTTCTTAAGTGAATCTTCGAATGAGGGAGGGGACGATTTTTTTGTCATAAAATACGATGGATAGATGAATGGAAAGTCAGAGATTGTATAACAATGAGCAGAACAATTCGTAATCACGAAAAATTACCCCGGCTGCGGACATAATACCCAGCTATGTTGTGGAAGGTTATTTGAGCATGGAATTTCTTTGTGTAAACACACCGCCGGTATGATGGTACGATAAATGGTTATAGCTATTATTGTCAAAGACCAGATTATTGAACTATGAGCGAAGACTATAACGCGTCAGCGATTGAAGTACTCAGCGGACTGGATCCGGTGCGAAAGCGACCAGGCATGTATACCGATACGACTCGCCCCAATCATTTGATTCAGGAAGTGGTTGACAATAGTGTGGATGAGGCAATATCCGGATTCGCAACACAGATAGAAATTATTCTGCGCGAGGATGATGGCATAGAAGTCGCTGATAATGGGCGTGGTATGCCTGTGGATATGCATCCTCAGCAAGGCTTGCCCGGGGTTGAGGTGATTCTTACCAAACTACACTCAGGCGGTAAATTTTCCAATAAAAATTATCAGTTTTCCGGAGGTTTACATGGTGTTGGCGTTTCTGTGGTTAACGCCTTGTCCAGTCGCCTGGAGGCGATTGTTAAACGCGGAGGCAAACAATATTCTATTGCTTTTTCAGGAGGTGAAAAAACCGATGACCTGAAAGAAACAGGGTCTGTCGGGCGACAAAATACAGGTACACTACTTCGTTTCTGGCCTGATCCTCAATATTTCGATAGTCCGAAATTGTCCATGACCAAGCTGGTTCATGTACTACGAGCCAAAGCGGTGCTTTGTCCGGGACTCAAAGTAACATTGCATGATGAGAAAAAAGATCAGCGCCAGGTCTGGCATTACGAAAATGGCCTGATCCAGTATCTGATTGACGAAGTAGGTGACTATGAACAACTACCGGACGAGCCGTTTTTCGGCTCAACCCAGACGCAAACAGAGGCGGCAGAATGGGCCGTATCCTGGGTGCCAGACCGAAGTGAAAGCATTACCGAAGGCTATGTAAATCTGGTTCCTACACCGCAAGGTGGAACGCACGTAAATGGTCTGCGAGCAGGTCTTACCGAAGCCATCCGGGAATTTTGTGAATTCCGCAGTTTATTGCCAAGAGGAATAAAAATAACGCCGGACGATGTATGGGAACGGTGTAATTATATTTTATCGGTTAAACTGGCGGATCCACAATTTTCCGGTCAGACCAAAGAACGCTTAAGTTCGCGTGAATGTGTAGCATTTATTTCGGGAGTCGTTAAAGATTCGTTCAGCCTTTGGTTGAATCAACATCCGGAAATCGGAGAAGCCATCGCTGAACTGGCCATTCAGAATGCACAGCAGCGTTTGAGAAGTGGCAGGAAAGTCATTCGCAAGCGTATTAGCGCGGGTCCTGCACTACCAGGAAAACTGGCAGACTGTGCCAGCCAGGATCCTGAACGCAGTGAAATATTTTTAGTGGAAGGCGATTCTGCCGGTGGTTCGGCAAAACAGGCTCGAGAGAGAGAGTTTCAGGCAATCATGCCACTGCGCGGCAAGATTCTGAATACCTGGGAGGTGGATTCAACACAGGTTATGGCTTCACAGGAAGTTCACGATATCTCTGTAGCCATTGGTATGGAACCTGGAAGTGTCGATTTAACCGGTCTTAGATATGATAAAGTCTGCATTCTTGCCGATGCGGATTCAGATGGAAATCATATTGCAACATTGCTGTGTGCCTTATTTGTAAGGCATTTTCCAAAATTGGTCAATAGCGGACATGTCTACGTGGCAATGCCGCCTTTGTACAGGATCGATGTAGGAAAAAAAGTATTTTATGCATTGGATGATGCTGAGAAACAGGGCATTGTTGATCGCATTGATGCGGAGAATATAAAAGGCAATGTGCAAGTACAGCGCTTCAAGGGTTTGGGAGAGATGAATCCTTCACAACTACGGGAAACAACTATGAATCCCGATACGCGACGTTTGGTATGCCTTACTGTGCAAGCCGAAGATGAGACATTGGCCAGCCTGGATTTATTGCTGGCCAAGAAGCGTTCTGCTGATCGACGTGCGTGGTTACAGGAAAAAGGGGACAGAGCACGGATCTAGTACTCCGTCAAAGCAGTATTGACGGGTAAATCGGCTGATAAGGAGCCACTTGCGTTGTTACATTCGCTTGACATGTGCGATTAGTCCTGCGCTTGCGCGCCTGGCAGTTGACCACTTCTCGACCAGGCTACGCCCCAATACAACAATGACGGATTACCAGTAGGATATTCGAGGATAGAAAGTCTACTGCGAAAAAGTGGATTTTGGCTCATTTTTCCGATTACAATCGTTTAAGATGACGGATATTCGCCTCTTTGTAATCGATAGAATGGTCTCAAAAACAATTCCCCTCGCGACCACTTCTTTTCTCGGACAACCTTCTATAGACTGTTATTCAATCTTTTTGGGATGACTATTTAAGGAAGTATTGGTAAATAAAAGAACAGACAATTGCTTGTACAAAAATAAGTAGCCAGAAATACAAGCCAAACATCAGGATTTTGTAAATGGTCTGATCCAAAGCCCGATTTCTTTTTACAAAAAACAAAGCTCCTGATATGGAAATCAGAACAATAACGAATGCAGTTGAATATAGGGTCATAAATATAGGACTTTGTTGATTGTAAATCGTTGCTTTCAAGGATCGGATTTGCGTCGTAGATCTGGATTATTCTCGCTGATCGGATTATTAAAGCGCAAATTACCATACACAATACGATTTTTTACTTTGTTTTCGGCACTATTTTGTCGTTACTCAACACTATGAAGGAACAAGGAACAGCTTTATGCCATTGACCGAAGAATTAGAGCGTATTCCCCTAAAGACGTTTACCGAAAAAGCCTATCTGGATTACTCAATGTATGTCATTCTGGATCGCGCCTTACCCCATTTGGCAGACGGCCTAAAACCGGTCCAAAGACGTATTATTTATGCCATGTCAGAGCTTGGCTTGTCGGCTTCATCGAAGCACAAGAAGTCAGCACGTACTGTGGGTGACGTATTGGGTAAATATCATCCCCATGGTGACAGTGCATGCTACGAGGCCATGGTATTAATGGCACAGTCTTTTTCCTATCGTTATCCGTTAGTCAATGGACAGGGCAACTGGGGCTCACCCGATGATCCGAAATCCTTTGCGGCAATGCGCTACACCGAAGCAAAGCTAGCCGCTTACGCAAAAACACTGTTGGCTGAACTGGGGCAGGGGACGGTTGACTGGACAGACAACTTTGATGGAACCTTGCGCGAACCAAAATTATTACCTGCACGCTTACCCAATATATTGCTGAACGGCACTATGGGCATTGCAGTGGGTATGGCAACCGATATTCCACCGCATAATCTCAATGAAATCGCCGAGGCTTGTATTCTTTTACTGGATAATCCGGATGCCGGTCTTGAGCAACTCTGCGAAATTATCAAAGGCCCGGATTATCCGACCGAAGCGGAAATCATCACCTCGCGGGAAGATATATACAAGATTTACGAAAGCGGAGCGGGTTCCATAAAATTGCGTGCGCGTTTTGAATCGGAAGACAATAATATTGTGATTACGGCATTACCGTATCAAGTGTCCGGTGCGAAATTAATGGAGCAAATTGCTGTACAAATGCAAGCAAAGAAATTGCCCATGGTTGAAGATTTACGCGATGAATCTGATCATGAAAACCCAACCAGGCTGGTCATAATTCCGCGTTCAAAAAAAGTGAATGTCAGTGAATTGATGTCGCATCTTTTTGCAACCACCGACCTGGAAAAAAATTGTAGGGTAAATATAAATCTGATTGGCATGAATGGTCTGCCTCAGGTTAAAAATCTAAAACAGCTACTTTCAGAATGGTTGTTATTTCGTATCGAAACCGTACGCAGAAGACTTCAATATCGGCTGGATAAAGTATTGGATCGATTGCATGTATTGGATGGTTTGTTGATTGCGTACCTGAATATTGATGAAGTTATAGCAATCATACGCAGCGAAGATAAGCCGAAACCGGTATTGATGCAAAGATTTGCTTTAAGTGACAGACAGGCGGAAGCCATACTGGAATTAAAACTTCGTTATTTGGCTAAATTGGAGGAAATTAAAATACGGTCTGAGCAATCTGATTTACTGGAAGAACGAGCGGGTCTGGAGAAAATCCTGGGTTCCAAACGAGCATTAAATCGCTTGATCCAAAAAGAAATTGAAGAAGACGCCAAACTCTATGGAGATATTCGTAGATCCCCTATTGTCCGTCGCCAGGTTGCGCAGGCACTCAGTACAGAATCATTAATAGTCAATGAGCCGATAACAATTGTTCTTTCCGAAAAAGGATGGGTTCGTGCAGCCAAGGGTCATGATATCGATCCCACAGGTCTGGCATATCGATCCGGTGATCAATATTTAGCATCAGCAAAAGGTCGCAGTAACCAATCGGCGTGTTTTTTTGACAATGGTGGCCGTCTTTATTCACTGGCTATCCATAGTCTGCCTTCTGCCCGTGGTCAGGGAGAGCCATTGACAGGAAAGTTAAATCCTCCTGCAGGGACGTTATTTATTTCAGTACTTAGCTCACAGCAAAGTAGTCGATATCTATTTGCGTCCAGCGATGGATACGGGTTTATGGCAGATTTATCGGATTTATTTACCAAAAACCGCGCAGGCAAAGTCGTATTGACACTGCGACCGGGTGTCATTGCTTTACCACCGGCTCCTGTCACACACCCGGACGATAGTTTTATTGCCGCAGTTTCAGTTCAGGGACGGTTACTGTTATTCGATACTATGGAGCTACCCGTTTTGAAACGCGGAAAAGGTAATAAACTCATGCAGATCAATTCGGAGGATTTCAATTCAGGGAAAGATTCTTTACTGGATATGAAATCGCTTGCAAAAAACGGCCGCTTGAGAATCTATTCAGGAAAACGCCATTTAACTATGAAAGCTAGCGATTTTGATTCCTACATTGGTAAGCGGGCTCTTCGGGGTAATGGCTTGCCGCGCGGTTTTAGGCGCGTGGACAGGTTGGAAGTGGTAGAAGATCAGGATACAGCTAAAGATGAGATCTAGGAAGGAGACTGTCCGAGAAGAATAGAGTTGGGGCAGTGGATTTTAATTCCGTATTCCACACACTCTATTAGTCTTTTACCCACTAGCCTTCTGATTAGATCCGATTATAGATTTAACAGCAGTCTTGATGGGTCTTCCAGACTCTCTTTTATAGACACCAGGAATTGAACAGCGTCACGGCCATCTATTATTCGATGGTCGTATGACAAAGCCAGATACATCATGGGTCTGGCTACAATATTTCCTTTTTCCACGACTGCTCGTTCCTGAATGTTATGCATTCCCAGGATGGCGCTTTGAGGTGGGTTAAGAATGGGCGTAGACATCATTGAACCAAATGTCCCGCCGTTGGTAATTGTAAACGTACCACCACTAAGATCGTCAATACTGAGTTTTCCTTGTTTTGCTTTGTTTCCAAAATCTGCAATCTGCTTTTCTATGGAAGCGAACTCCATGCCATCTACATCGCGCAGAACCGGTACCACCAATCCTCGATCAGAGGATACTGCGACACCAATGTCGTAATAACTGTGATAGATTATATCCTGGTTATCTACTGATGCATTGATCACCGGGAAGCGCACCAAGGCTTCCACAGAAGCTTTGATAAAGAAAGACATAAATCCAAGTTTAACTTCGTGGCGTTTCACAAAATCTTCTTGGTATTCCCGACGAAGTTCAATGATCCTGCTCAGGTTAACTTCATTGAAGGTGGTTAACATTGCCGCATTTTGTTGGGCCTGAATGAGTCTTTCCGCGACTCGGGCACGCAGCCGGGTCATCGGTACGCGTTGTTCCTGGCGTCCATCCGAGGATCGTAGAGCAGCAGGGGGAGCTAAGTTTGCTGAGGGTACTTTAGCAGCCGGTTTATCTGCGTCAGGTGTTGCAACGGGCGTGGTCGCATTATCTTTGATAAAATTGAGAACATCGCTTTTGGTGAGTCGTCCATCTTTTCCGCTACCGTCGATTGCTTCCGGGTTAAGCTTATGTTCAACAACCAGTCGACGAACGGCCGGACTCAGTGCCGGGTTTTTTGCGGAGCTTTCATTTTCTGTTTTTTCCGGCTCAGCCGCTTGTTCTGTGGCTGAATGGTTGTTGACTGTTGTGATTACAGCTAAAAGATTACCACTCGTCACAGTTGCCCCATCTTTTTGGAGAATTTTTTCCAATATTCCGCTTTGCGGCGCTGGAACTTCAAGAACAACTTTGTCGGTTTCAAGGTCAATCAGGTTTTCGTCTTTTTCAACAGTGTCGCCCGCATTCTTATGCCAGGCAATCAATGTTGCATCGGAGACTGATTCAGGTAAGTGCGGTACCAGGACTTCTGTTTTCATAGGACTTCGTCTTTTGAATGATTAGAAAATGTTCGAACAATCATAGGAATTATCGAAATGCTGTGGTGTCGAATATATTTTATGTAACGATAATGAATTAAACTGAACAGGCAGTTATATCCCGAGTTTTTGATAAACAAATTCACTAAATCAAAAAGCTCCCAGATTAGCAGGGACGCGTGTAACGACTAAAACTACGAACATTAAAAAACTGTTAAGTTCATCACAATACAAGTAATTATTAGTTAAGTGTAGTCATTGCTCATATTTGCTGCAACCAACAGTACGATAATTTTAAATTAATTCAATAATGACGAATCATTTTGCATTATTGGAGGTCAAAAGACTGAGAATGCAAGACAGTATAAACAGTGTTGTGTTCAAAATTTTCTGGCGCCAAATATTTGGAGCATTCTTGCCAACGCAAAGGTAAAATTGGAGCGAGCCGTTTCTTTGGAAACTTTAAGGGCACATCGCAATGTCAGAAAAAAAAATTATCATAAAGCTTCAATATGGAGCGAACTCGTCAGGTACCACTACGACGCCTTCGAATAAAGCTCCGCTTGAGTATGATTGGAACTACTCAAGAATATTTGGGCTTCTGATTGTGCTGGCTTTAATTGCTGGTAGCCTCTTTTTTGTAACGAGCGATCAGCCTTTTAACGAAGTGGTGGATTCTCCTGGTTCGTTAGACAGTGAGAAAACTCAGACTGTTACCAGCCAGTCGGAGAAAGTTGTTACACATTATCCTGAAAAAAGAGCTAAATCTGACGGTTTCACTGCCGTCCGTGAACTGGATTCTGCTATCCGGAAAAAACCGATACTGGTTGATGTGCAGGAGGAGTCAGCCAGTCAGGTGGATGACGCGGGTTCTGATTCGCAATCAAGTGTGGATGAGTCTGACAGGGTTGCAATAGAGAAACAGCAGAAACAGTCTCAGGTCGATCAACGAACAAGTACAGATTCAATGATCCCGGACAATTTATTGTCCGATGCTATTAGCAGAGCGCAATTCAGTTGGGGAATTAAAGATAAAGAACCGACTGGGTCTGTGATATCGCCCGCTATTCTTCAGCGAGGAGACTCTGTTACATTATATTTTTTCAGTGAATTTAACAATTTGAAAGGTAAAGAATTGATACATGAATGGAATTTTAATGGTAAGTCAGTGGCCCGACGGAAGTTTAGAATCCATGGAAAGCGCTGGCGAGTTTTCTCCAGCAAGTTATTGAACAACAGGTCATTTGGGGACTGGAAAGTGGTTGTTAAAAATATTGACGGAACCACCTTGGGTGAATATTTACTGCAAATTATCGAGCCAGCAAGAAGAAGGTAATAAAACAATTCACTACAATAGCGACGCAGAATGGGCACATATTGTCAAAAAGTGTCAGTTTTTTTTCCAGTTTAATCTCTGTTTTATCTGTGTCGAAAAAAACTCCTTGATATTATGAAATAAATAATAATTGGCATTTGAATTGCCTTCATATTGTTCGTATAACATTTTTTGTTAACGATTCAATTAAAAGGAGAACACCAATGAACAGAATTGCTGGATATTTGAAAGTTGGAATGATTTTGTTTGGAATTTACGGATTGTTTACCAGAGAATATTTATGTCTCGCAGTCAAACGGCTTGGTCATCGAGTCGCAATCCATTGAGCATTTACGCTGTATGGCAAATACTGCCGAGATAGTCGAATCTCCTTTTTGTAATCCAAAATTATCCCTCCCTGAGTTTCCCACTTTTATTGAAAGAACGAGCTGAGAATAGACTGGGAGGGGATAACCGAACTATCCGGATTGGACGCGAATTCAGCGTTCGGGTTGCATCATTTTGTATTCTACATAAAACAGCAGGCTTGCACCGGTTGCGGCCAAAATCAACACGATAAAAATAACCGGGCTGAGTATGTCAGGAAAATCCCAAACCAAGACCGACCCTGGTTGTGATTTCTTTACCGGGTTTACGTATACCTTTATATTTTTGTTTTGTGGGAAATGTTTAATGGCACGCTGGGCCTGTTCCAGTGATTTATAGGTTATTTCCGAGGGACGGATCCGGGTACCCTGCAAGATTTTATCCCCATCCTTATATTCATAGTTAAGCTGAAGCTGGAATGTCTTCGCCTGTTCCGATTGAAGTGTTTTTATAGTACTGGAGAGGATTTTACCGTCTACTTTTGGCCATTCTTCGGGTTTCGGCATATAAAATTGATTCTCACCCCAAATGTAGGCAAATATCAAAAAAGCAGTGATTAACATCCAAATCGCCGCAGAACGCATGGTTTTTCTCCTTTTTGTTGTTTTAATAAGAGATCGTTTCAATATTGCGGAATCATTCAGAAGGCCGCTAATCGATTTCAGATCATTTATTATACGATAATCAAGCGATTATTGGTTGGATTTTAGTTGATCGACTAACCGGTTACCTGCAGAGAGTTTGATTCATGGAAGGTATATGAATACCCTGGAATTTATTCGTTTCAGAGATTACACCCGAAATTGACCTGCCAGTTGCTTTAAATAAGAAGCGAGACTCGCCATGGTTTCCACATAGTCGTTGATGTGACGACTATTTCTGGTATATACCAGACAATAAAATCTATCCCCCACCTTCTACCAGGTGGAGGCTTCTTTAGCTGGATAATGGTTGTTGCTCCCGGGAAAAGTTTTTACCCAGGATTCAAGCTCCAGACCGGTTTCTACGTCATAGGCAATAGACCGGTTTTCGACCGTATGAATGACAAATCGGCCTTTTTTATCGAAGCCTTCAATGTGACCCCAACGATAATGAGACACGGTTCGCTGTAGATTCGAGAAAGCTATAATCACATCAGAAAGCGCTAATTGACGAATAAGCTGGTTTCTTCGCCAAAAAGTTATCATCGTTGTATTTGGCTGATAATCCAACCGCAACAGGCTTAACCCTTTGTAGCCAACAACAAAATGTTGCCCATCATCGGCAAGATAAGCATCTTCAAACCATCCTGGTAAGACCCATATCGGTTGATCATTACGCTTCACTATAATCTGATTGTTGTCGAGGTTCATATGCGCACAAAAAATACCATTTACAGAGCAGACTGTTTTATTCTGTCTTGCAAGCGGTGGTGCATCGGCAAAAACAACGAGAGTATATATGCCTGATCCTATCAGGCATAAAGCGATCAGAATTGAAGCAATTTTCCGGTCTAGCATCGAACTACGGGCAGATCCAATGCCGCAGCCCAGCGTTCGCAAGGTGCCTTTAGGCGGGATGCGTCCTGATGCGCAATAATCTCGAAACAGCGCTCCGCTTGAGGATGGTCTAGTGTGATAACCTGCACGGTATAAAACTGCCTCCCATACTTATTAACATAGGATCGTTGTTCTTTGTGCCAACGCAGATGTTGATAGTTCTGTATGGGTTCACGCCAAAGACCTGTGTATCCATCAGAACATTGGATACATTCACCCTCTATAGTAAATATTTTATTGTTTCTATTGCGGTTTAGAGAAATCCTGATAGACCACCCAATCAAAAACAGGGCTGCCAGGGAGAACGCAACGAGGGCAAAAATCGTAATATCCACATCTTGCAGAGGATCTACTGGATGATTAAACAACGCATGGGAAAAGCCTGCGATAGCAACCAAACAGATTACAAAACAGGTGAGAAACCCTAGAATTTGATATTTATCAGGATCCTGAGTGACTGTCAGTTTCTGAGCAGCGTGTTGATTTCGTTTAAAATAATTCTTCATGGGTTAACCACCGAATTCGGAGGTCAGTCAACATTTGTCAGATTAACATTGCTAATGGGATGTGCTCTTTTTTATTGAGCTATTGGCGTATCAATAATTCAGTAATCAGCTAGGAATTTTCCAGAAAGATTATTGAGGAAAGAACCAAACCACCGGCAAGGCCGAGAATGGAAAAGACCAGTACCAAAATTGTACAGATCGTTCTACCTTGACGATTCTGAGTAATAACCAGTTGATTCCGATTATCCACCGGAGAATGATCCAGCCCTGTAACCGAGAGGTGATAGCGCCCTGGTTGCTCGATATTGAAAGTTCGCAGTGATAATCTAGACCGGGCTAATCCTGAGGTTGTAAGCGGAACCCGGATGCGCTCCAAAGGAATATTAGATTGGCCGCTAAGACTCATTATTCGGTAATCTAGACCAGAAAATGCGCGTGTTAATATAGGCCCTTCAGCATTTAGCAGCAGGGCTCCAGTCGCTTCGATGCTGAGCTCTTGCTCTGCCTTCAAGGGTACCGAAAGCACTAATCCTGAACGTATCTCTTTAATCAGGCGAAAAATGGACATAGGTAGGACTACCAGACTAATGAGCCCAATGGGTAGAGTGAGCCAAAGCCACTGAATTGAAATCATCTTGCCTTCTGGCTGGAATAATGCGTGAATGACGCGAGAATCAAAAGAAATGTAACAAAATAGCTTAAGAAACGTTCCGAACAAATGCAATAGCTATAGACTAAAGATATCGGCATCGTTGTATCACTGAAATTATGCTGGCCATAGCTATCCTGGAGTTATATTTCATTGTTCATGAACAAGCCAGTATTTAATGTAATTGCAAATAAAGCTTCTATCAATAGTCGCAACACCTTCGGCGAAACAGGTCGTCGAAAACTCTGCCACTAATACAATACCTGTTGTACCTTTATATAGCTCTCTGATTTCATTAAATGCGTATTTTTTGCTTCTTGCAAATAATTTAAAATTTTGCTGAATACTGATTGATCCAGGAGATAGAGTAACAACTATTTCGAATAATTCATGGGCATAAGAAGAAACCACCAATCCAATGATAAAAACACTCAAACCAATAAGCAGTAGCAGAACTATAAAAATTTTATCCTCAGGGAATGTGGGTATTGGCCAGAGATAATACCAGAGAACACTTAAAATAAGCGTAATTCCGGCCAGAGGAGTTTTTAGTGACAATGTCGGAGGATTACGTAGCACGATACAATCTTCTCGCGACTCAACACTCACTATACCTCCTTTTCTCTTTGTTGGAATTTTATTGGGGTGCTTTTTATCAACTAAATGTTGCCCAAGAGAAAACGATATCTTTTCGTTTTCGACTCCATTTAGCGTAGCGCCTAGTCGTTTTGCCGCAGTTAAAGCAAACATCCTGGCCGATTTTTCTCGTGCTGTTATTGCAAGCGGTTTTTTAGCATTAGAAAGGCCAACTATCCAGCCACCCTCGCGCCGGTTATAACCCACCGCCACGCCTTTATTTTCCTTGAGCTTCCACGTTTGGCGCCGAAATGATTTCAACAACACAAACTCATAGGTTGCCGTGTTTGTTTCATCGTCTACTGTCAATCTGTTTATCCCTAAAACTGCGATTGCAGCAAAGCCCAGACTGGGGATCATAATCAATAAAATGATGACAATGCTCCAGAATTGCTCCATCTCAATAATACCCGGATTGGAATTAAACTGAAATACGTCAGTAAATGTTGCTCCATCAATCTCACTGGTTTCCCAAAATTGACTCAGTAATAAAAATAATAGAATTACACCAGGCATCGCAACAGGTATCGCCATCAGCTTCATCACCAGTGGACTGGTTGATTCGAATACGTGGCGCCGACCTGCTGTATATTGTTGTAGTGGAAAAAGCATTCTAGCTATACCAAGGTGTTAAAAGTGGGTGGTGAATACTGGGTAGAAATATTCAATAATTGCTTGTCAGGTGTAATATATTTCTCTAATGTTATCGCAATATTTGACTAAATTACCGTGACTACGCGCAAGATCATTGATTTCATTATCAAGTGAAACACTAATAAACTGACTTAAAAATCCGAATGCTGTGGCATCAAAGGTACAGGGATGCTTGCCAAAAAAATAAGTGTTATTGCCTAAAATATCAGACAATGACTGAAAAGACCGTTGTGCAATGGTTTTTATTTCTTCATCTGAATGTCGACCGAGCCCTTGTTTTTGTAATGAACTGATTACACCGTTTCGGACAATTGATGGAATAATAAACTTTAATGGAAAAGGCATTGAGCCAAAAAGAGATTTTTTCATATGAATCCAGGTGTCGTCTTTAACCCAGCGTGAATAAACCAGGCACCAATAAAGGTTTTCATCCAGAGATTTGCCGATAAGATAGGCAGTACTTTTTTGTTCGGCAGATAAATGGGTATCCAGATTCACCTGAAATTTCTTTTGTAAATAAGAAATAATAAATTCGGAATCCGCAATGATCAGGGCGTCATCAGAAATGAAGGGTAGTTTGCCTTTTGGCGCGATCTTTAAATGACCCGCGCCACCCGGAAAATTCTCATATTCAATATTTGCCAATCGCAGATAAGCATCGACTTTCAATACAAATGGGCTAGGGTCAGGCACACCAAAATCTTCTCGAAAGCTATACAGTTTAATCATGCTTGTTTCCATTTGAGTTTTTGTTAACGCTCAAAATTGAGAGTCGTTACTGTATGCGTCTTTAACCCGTACCTGTGCAGTTGCCTATTGACCAGCTTTTGGAATTGTTTGTTGCTAAACACACTCAGAAACACCAGTGTGAAATAGCCATAGGGTAACTTGGGGTTTTCGGAACGGTAACACAGTTTGTGGAAGGGCCGGGCTGCATTTTTATGGTGATCTGAATGCCGGGACAAGCCGACTAATGTGTTCAATGTAAACCAGGAATCGGTATCCCATGATAACACTCTGTTACCGTGCTCTGGATTGCGCGTTAAGCCCCAATGCTGGATATAATTGACGGTTTCCAGCTTGCGTACAGCTGCGTAAGCCTGCATTAGAAACACCAGTAATGCTACTATTCCAAATAGCCATAAAATTGTCACCAACAATAATAATTCGAATATGAGGCCTTGGGCGACGTGGTGGTAAAACAACCGGTGGTCGTATAAAGTACTTTCTGTTATTCCCAGGCGCTTGTTTTCCAGTTGCCAGGCACTTCTAAATTGTGACGAAATTGTTCTTTTCCAAAAGGCTTCATAGCTTTCTCCTAACCGAGCAGTTGCAGGATCGGCGTTCGTACCGACGTTTTTGTGGTGGCCACGAATATGTTCTGTGGCAAAATGTTCATAACACTCAAGTGAAAGCAGCAGACGACCCAGGGTATGCATAACAGGGTTGGATCTGTGGATTAATTCGTGAGCAACTACGATTCCGGAAAAACTGGAACTGGTACCAACAACGACTTTAATCGCAAAAATATTGACCAGGCTACAGATAATTTCAGGCATAGTTGTCCAGCTCAGCTGGGTTGCCATATAAATCAGCAATACAATTGTGGCAAATTGCAGTCCTGCTAGTGTGAAAAGCAACAAGTCGAAAGGAACGCGCATGTGGCCGTCGGAAGGCTGTCTGTGTTCCTTAGGACTCCACAGGTCAATGAATACGGTGGACCAAACCGGCAGTATCCAGAAAAATGCATTCCAGGGTGTATACGGTCCGTTAATGACAAATAACAGAGCGTAGCCAGGAATTAGAAGACACAGATAGTGGGGAGACAATATTTTTTTGCAATGGCCACTTTTTCTAATTTTGTTGTTCATTTTTATTCTTGAATTCGAACGATTTGTGCGGCAGTGATGTTATTCGAAAATGTACCACGCTATGGTTTAAAGTAGCTAGTACTTCGTCGAGGTTATATTGACAGGTAGAACAAGTCGAGAAGGGGCCAGCCGCTAAGCGCATGATCGCAGAACTAGTGGGCGTGTCAAGTGAGTACAACGACATAAATGACTACTTATAGTCTTAATATAACCGCCAAAATAAGATTGAAGGAATACTACAAAGCTGGCCGTAATATAGAGGTTCTATTACGGAAAAGAGGTTTTTGGTTCATATGCCCGATTAAAATCGTCAATCACTGCCAGAATTCCTGTATTTTAATAGCATAAAAGGCGTCAAAACCAGTTTTTCTTGGGAAAACTTTTATTCTTTGATTCCACCCTGAACACCAGAATAGAAAAACTAAGAATTTATAACGCAGTTTCGATTTCCTATGAAAAATAACCACTATATTCTCGGTCTTTCAATTACTTATCACGATCCAGCTATTGCAATTATGAATAGTCAGGGTGAGGTGTTATTTGCCGAAGCAAGTGAGCGCTATCTACAGTTGAAGCGAGGGCTTAACAATGAACCGGATAATTTGTTTCGCATTGGGGATTTGGTGCGGGAGTACTGCACGGCTCCGTCATCAATTACAGTCGCCTTAAACTGGCAAAAAAAGCGCCCGTTTTATGAACACTTTTGTACCTTTACAAATTATTTTACTCCTCAGGGTTTAATGCGTCCCAGGTTTTCTAAACGTGCTACATTTCTTGAAAAATACAAGATCTTTCATATGCTTGCCTGTCAGACCCAAGCCATGAAAACAGGTGGCATTAATACAGTACGTATGCTCAGAGACTTATTTCCAGGCTGCAAGGTAAATTTTCAGTATTACGATCATCATACGACCCACGCAGCTATGGCATGTTATAGCTCACCATTCACTGAAGCGGCCTGTGTGGTCGTGGATTCCTATGGCGAGCGGGGATCGATGGCATTTTACCGCTATATCGATGGCAAAATAGTTCTGCATAAGCAGCTATCGGGCATAGAAAGCCTGGGATTTTTCTATATGAAGTTGACAGAACTATGTGGTTTCGACTGGATGAAGGGTGAAGAGTGGAAAGTGATGGGCCTGGCGGCTTATGGTACATTCGATAAGAAAATATATCAGATATTTTCGACAATGATTCGAGCCGAGGGATTAGCTTTGCAACAGGATATTACAAGTGTTCGTAATGGCTTGCGTAAACTTGAAGATCTATTTAAGCGATGTGAACCTCTGGATGCCGCGGATCTTGCGTATACTGGCCAATATTTTTATTCGCAATTACTGCTAAATCTGTTGAACCAATATTACTCTAAAGGTTATTCCAAGAATCTCGTAATTTCCGGAGGTTGTGCTCTGAATTCGGTTTTCAATGGGAAAGTAACACAAAAAACTGGTTTTAATAAGGTTTATATTCCACCGGCACCGGCGGATGATGGAACAGCTTTAGGTGCTGCATTTCTTGCGGTCGATACGCCGCAGAATCTGCAGTGTGGTTTGAATGCAACCGTACTGTCGCCGTATTTGGGGTCAAGCATTTCTTCGAGTACTCTGGAGCGACTGGTGCGTTATGGAAAAGGTTTGCACGCTCGCCAGTTAAAAAATGGATTATACGAGGAAACTGCCAAACTCCTGGTTGCGGGTAAGCTGGTCGGCTGGGTACAGGGAAGGGCTGAATTCGGTCCTCGAGCATTGGGAAACCGATCGATTCTGGCTGATCCCAGATATTCAGGGATGAAAGAAAAAATTAACAGTACTGTCAAATTTCGGGAAGAATTTAGACCATTTGCGCCGTCGATTCTCCACGAATACGGCGAGCAATATTTTGAAAACTATGTCGAAACGCCTTATATGGAAAGGGCGCTGCGTTTCCGTGATAGCATGACGCAAGCAGTCCCTGCTGTGGTGCATGTTGACAATACCGGTCGGCTGCAATCGGTAACGCGTGACCGGAATGAAAAATTCTACGATTTAATTAGTGCATTCTATCAATTGACTGGAGTGCCCATTGTTTTGAATACAAGTTTCAATGTAATGGGGAAACCGATCGTTCACAGTATTGAAGACGCTGTGAGTGTTTTTCTGACTTCAGGGCTGGACGCTCTGGTAATCGAAGATTATATATTTTGTAAACCTGAAAAATGAACCCCAGTAAAATCAGGCTTGAACCGGCAGAAATAAGGACCGAATATTCGGATCGTAGTATGTTTTATTGTCTGATGAATTATGAAATGTTTCCGTCAGTTATTGATATTGCAGAAAAACGAATATTACAGGAGATTTCTACTTTGTCACCTTCTGTTGGGGAAGGTTTTAGCAAGTTTCTAACAGCTACAGATACGAGTGCGGCCCCATCTGACTTGCGTATTGGATCTTTGTCTTCTTTCGGTACAACCGCCCACAAACGCGCAACTGTAATCCGGCAGTATGCACCCTTCGCATTGACGGAATTTTGTTGGCTACGGAACGTTTCACAGGCGGTTAATTGTCATGTGGATTCTGTTTCGCATTTGTTTACCGTGTATTCGCGATTTCGCCAAATTGGAGGTATTAACCAAAAGGCGGGTAGTTATCGCAGTTTAGTGAGGAGCTTAGGGCTTACGATGCCTGCTTTAAATAGCAGGGCATTCAGCGAACAATTACAAATCCAGGATATGGCATTTGTATGGCCCGTAACACAACTTACTTTGGCCTTGTTCCCGGTTCGTTTTTTAGCCGAAATAATAGGTTACACACTTGCACATACCTATGGCCTGTCTGAATTAAGTAATTCACGGTTTAAACAAACCCTTCAAGCGGATGGTTTATCTTTGGAATATTGGGATTCTGATAAAGTTGAGTGTTTAGCAGAAAAACAAAGAGTCAGCAGTCGGGCGGCGGCTACTGAGTACTTGAAAAAGTTTCCAGGCACAGCCGAATACTCTGCTCAATTACAACGTATCTGGAAAGGTTTTCAGTTGTATTCGATCAATGAGCAGCGGCTGGGAAACGAGATAGATTCACAAATTGAGATCGATAGCAATGCTGCAGATAAAGTGATAAGGCTGTTTCGTAGCAAAGCAAAATATGCTCAAGGGTATCACGGTGCGGTGGATCTTGGCGGCCAAAGTCTGGATTTGTGGTTTAAGGATAGTTTAAGTGAACCCAAAAAGTTTCTCGATAGCCTGATTAACTCATCCTGGTTTGATGTTGAAAATCCGGAACAAAGTCGATTTTTTAGAGAATTTTTGTCTCCGAATGGCCCCATGTTCGGGGTTTTCGACGAATCCGAAAAAGTGGAAATTCTGGAATGGGTCAAAAGTCATTCAAATTGCGTCAATACTGTTGAACCATCAGGATTCCACTTGAATAACAAGCGCTCATATCGGGACAATAATGCGCCCGTGATAAACGTCAGGAAACCCAAAAATATTCCAGGATCACGGGATATGTTTTATTTCCTTATTAATCGGGATAAACATCGTGATAAGTTACTACAAGCGCAAAATATTGTTTCGCGCCGATTGCATCAAACAAAGCTTTCTTCATGGTTTTTCCGGTTCCCGGATTTATGTTATTTTAATTTCAGCCATGATGCTTTCGAATCCCGTATTTCTCGAATATATCGCGCTCAGATGAACGCGTACAAACCTTTGCGTGGTCGACCTGATTTATCACGACAAGGCATCATTTGGGGCATAAAACAATTTGCGCCAACAATTTTGGTGGATGGTTGCTGGCTGCAACACATTGCCAACCTTGATGGTGACTGGGAGGAAATATCCCAACCCTTATGGCGTATCTATGCCGACGAAGTGGGTAACGGTTGCACGAATCTAAATCATCCGAATATTTATAGAAATTTACTGCAAAGCCTTTCTATACAACTTCCTGACATAGACAGTCGTCAATTTTGCGAAGACCCTGGTATTTTATATAGTGCCTATGATTTACCTGTTTATCTGCTTGCCATATCACAATATCCGCGATTATATTTGCCTGAAATTATCGGTCTAAATCTTGCGATCGAATTAAGTGGCCTGGGTTCCGGTTACATGCGTCTGGTTGAGACTTTGAGATACTGGGAGATCGATCCAACTATAGTCAGTCTGCACTTGTCGATTGATAATATGTCCTGCGGACATGCAGCAATCGCTAAGGATGTAGTTGGTTTATACCTGGATAAGATACTGGCACAGAGCGGTCAAGGGGCGATGCACACTCATTGGCGACGCATCTGGACTGGATTTTTATCACTCCGATTCGTCCCCGGCCGGTTTTCTGTTGCGTTGGTTGCGTACTACTTAAGCAAGTTTTCTCTACCTGAACGTCTACTTCGCTAGCATTACGATTAGGGACAAAACAACCACTAGCGGTTTTATTTTAACTGTCTTGTTGTTGAGTTGTTTCATATTACGCAACAATTTCAGTCAATATTTTGTCGGATAGAAATATTTTATATCCTGTTTCCAGATATTTGCCAGCCACCATTCAGCTTAGTTGTACAAATCACTGTTTCATACTAATTTTATATTGAAGTTTAAAAACCACATGAGGTTGGAAGAATTAATTTTGAAGAGTTTCGTTTAGCCCTCATATCATGAGACTTGACTCAAAGAATTGACAAGACCTGGCACTGGTGGCGATTTAACCGGTTTCCTCTTCAAAAAAAATTAACGGGATAAAGATAACTAAATTAGTGAGAAATCGGGTGATAGGGGATCGACAATGAGAAAGTCGAGGATAAGAATTAGTGTTGCGGCAAAAACCGTATTGTTTTCTCTGATTCTAGTCACTGTTTCCACAGAAACGATAGCAAATTTAGTTTACAAAGACTCTGCTGTATCTCTGGAATCCCAGTTAGGAATCAAATTATTGAGAATTGCCAATAGTGCTGCCCCTTTGATACCTGGAGATCACAGCGAATTTCTTGCGTCGATGAGTCATGAGATTCGTACTCCAATTCAATGGAGTTGGTAGAGCAATGACAGTACGAATCCAAAAACCACATCAAAGCATCGTCTTTCCTTCTACATCATCAGAAGAAATTGCGCCACCGGGGAAGCCATGACGCCAATAGACCATAGCATTATTTTGGTAGTAGAAGATAATCAGGTTAATCAATTGGTGGCCTATCGAACGCTCGAAAAACTCGGATATATGGCTGATATTGCTTGCGATGGCAAAGAAGCAGTAAGTAAGTCAATGGAGAACCAATATGCCTTGATTTTTATGGATTGCCAAATGCCCGGCATGGATGGTTATGAAGCGACCCGGTGGATTCGGGAAAAGGAAAATGTGACAGGTAAGCGAACGCCGATAATAGCGTTGACAGCCAATGCGACATCAAACGACAGGGAAAAATGTATGGCCTGCGGCATGGATGATTTTATTAGTAAACCCTTTAAGCGAAGTGATCTGACAGAAATAATAAAAAAATGGATGCCCAGGGATTCAATTCGTGCGATATGCAAATAAACTTACAAATTTCACTGACTATAGAGTGTGGGATAACTTAACAATTAATATTTGTCCCCAAATATTCAGATGTTTCGTCATACTGTCCGGTATCGGATTCATTTTCTCGTAATCAAGGTCTATGCTTTCTATAGTTGTACTGCGCATTCACTAAAAGATGAGTCTATTTATTTGGTGGGGATTTCGCTTTACACACTAACTTAGGTTTTATTATCGGACAAGAGACAGGTATGCCTATTTTTTGTCTGCTTATCTACCGATCTAAATGCTTTTTTTTAAAGGTGATTTAATTTAATCGGGATAAATGAAATTTGAAGGATTTTTATAAATTCAATCCGGATACAGGCAAAATACACTACCGGTTTATATGGACAGAAATGGGTTTGACGTCTATTTATATAGGAATAGGATGCAAATCTAACACCAGTGGTTTTTAAATACATTTTCATATTGAGGAGAATACTCTTGGATAAAAATATGAAGATTCTCATCGTGGATGATTTTTCAACGATGAGACGAATCATAAAAAATCTACTTCGAGACTTGGGGTTTACCAATACTGTTGAAGCCGATGATGGGCAAACAGCGTTACCAAAACTACAGGCAGGAGGAATCGATTTTTTGGTTACCGATTGGAATATGCCTGGAATGACGGGTCTGGATTTACTTAAGGCAGTACGAGATGACGCCAGTCTAAATTCACTTCCGGTACTCATGGTGACCGCCGAAGCAAAGCGTGAGCAAATTGTTGAGGCTGCTCAAGCGGGAGTAAATGGTTACGTCATTAAACCTTTTACTGCCGGCACTTTGAAAGAAAAAATAGATAAAATATTCGAGCGGGTGGATGCATGAGTAAGGGTCTGGGAGCATTATCATGAATGCTGAAGTGCAGGAAGATATAGAGGATGTCCGACTGTCACTGGCAAAAGAATATATTACCGCAATAGAAAAAGGCGACGATCCTAAAGCCGATACAATTTTGGAGGAAATTACCAGTGTTCGGGAAACGCAACTGTTTCAGGAAGTGGGAAAGTTAACCCGGCAACTCCACCAGGCCATGGCAAATTTTACACTGGATTCAAAATTAGCGGAAATGACGGAGAATGATATTCCAGATGCAAAAGAGCGATTGAATTATGTCATAACGATGACCCAACAATCCGCTGACACGACTCTTAATGCAGTCGAGGAACTTATTCCCTTATCAGAAAACCTTAGCGAACAATCCTATTCACTGGAACAAAAATGGAAGCGTTTTTTGCAGAAAGATATGGATTTTAACGAATTTAAAAAAGTGAGTTCAGAGTTGACTGAATATTTTTCTTCCACGGCTACTGATTTACAGACCGTTCAGGATAAGCTCAATGAAGTATTAATGGCACAAAGTTATCAGGACATTACCGGCCAGATTATAAAACGGGTTATTAATTTGGTTCATGATGTTGAACTCAGTATGGTCGATATAATACGTTTTTCAGGTGCTCGTCTCACTCCTGCGCCATCTGATACCGAACAATCAGCCAGCAAGCTGGAAGGGCCTGCAGTACCCGCAATTAGCGGAGAGGACACCATAGCCAGTCAGGACGGTGTGGATGATCTTTTATCTAGTTTAGGATTTTGAGGGTCTAAGCATGTCAATCGAACTTGATGACGAAATTCTTCAGGACTTTCTGGTTGAAGCCGGTGAATTATTGGAACAACTCGGAGAGCAACTTGTCGAGTTGGAACAAGCTCCCGAAGATCCCGATTTACTCAATGCAATTTTCAGGAATTTTCACACAATTAAAGGGGGTGCCGGGTTTTTAGGGCTCACTCCATTAGTTGCTGTTTGCCACAAAGCAGAGGATATATTTAACGCACTACGACAAGGCGAAAAGACTATAAATGTAGAGATGATGGATGCATTTCTGCAAGTTCTGGATGTTGTCAACGAAATGTTCGACACGGTCAGAAGCGGTGGTGAACCGCAACCGGCTGATTCATCTTTACTTGACTTGTTGCAATCATTCCTGGAACAGGACAGTGGTGGTTCTTCCCCGCCGGTATCAGAAGAACAGGCGACTGCTGACGTGCCTGAATTAGAATCTGTCGATAATGATGAGAAGCTTGAGTTACCCGGGCCAGATTTTAGCGAAGTCAATGACACATCCGATGAAGGTGAACAAGCCACACAGGATCCAGTCGAGACAACATCCAGTTCAAACGATGATCATATTACCGAGGAAGAATTTGAGGAATTATTAGATCAACTGCATGGATCTGTGCCTGAGGGTTTAGACAAAAACCGCCTGGATGACAACAAAAATGGAGACGCGGACGCAGAAAATAGTGAGCTGATTACTGAAGATGAATTTGACAATCTTCTCGATGAAATTCACGGTAAAATTAAACCCAAGGAACAATCCAGCGATTCTATAGCCGAGAATGAAACTGTAAACCAGGAAATTAAACCGGATGATTCAAACTCGGCTTCGATTAACGAAGATGAATTTGAAGATTTGCTTGACCAGTTGCACGGTAAAGGCAAACATCAAGGTTCGCCTAAAGAAGAAAATACAGCACAGGTTCCTTCGGATGCAAACATAAACAAAACTCAAGCAAAAACGGCAACTACCGAAATTTCAAAGGAAGAACCAAAAAAGTCATCGGTTTCTACTCCGGCTGCCATTAAATCCAATAAAATATCCAGCTCTAAAAAAGTTGCCAAGTCGAATACGCCAGCGGCAGAAACTACTGTTCGTGTCGATGTGCAGAGGCTTGACGATATTATGAATATGGTGGGAGAACTGGTTTTGGTTCGAAACCGCCTTGAGAACCTCAAAATTTCGTTTGACCGGGAGCAAATCGGGAAATCCATCGGTAATCTTGATGTTGTCACATCGGATTTGCAGCGGGCGGTTATGAAAACCCGCATGCAGCCTATAAAGAAAGTTTTTGGACGCTTCCCCCGAGTAGTCCGGGATCTGGCACGCAGCCTGAAAAAAGAAATCAAACTGGAGCTAAGAGGTGAAGAAACTGATCTTGACAAAAACCTGGTAGAGGCACTTGCGGATCCTTTGATCCATCTAGTCAGAAATGCTGTGGATCATGGTGTTGAGAGTCCGGAAGACCGTATAGTTGCTGGTAAGAAACGAGAAGGTATTGTGGTTCTTACTGCCTCCCAGGAAGGTGATCATATTAAACTTATGATTGAAGACGATGGTAAAGGAATGAACGCAGATAAACTACGTAAAGTCGTCGTAGACAAAGAATTGATGGATGAAGAAAGTGCTGCACGACTGGATGATCGAGAATGTTTTAATCTGATATTTATGCCAGGATTTTCGACTAAATCCGAAATATCTGATGTCTCTGGTCGAGGTGTCGGCATGGACGTTGTTAAGACTCGGATCAATCAAATGAATGGCTCGGTGGATGTCGATTCGGTCGAAGGTAAAGGTAGTAAGATCATTATTAAGGTTCCTCTTACTTTGGCTATTATGCCAACTCTGATGGTGAAACTTGATGAACAACCATTTGCACTTCCGTTAGTCAGTGTGGTCGAAATCCTGGATCTGGATTTAAACAAGACAAATGTTGTCGACGGGCAATTGGTTGTTATGGTTAGAAACAGGGCGCTGCCACTATTTTATTTAAGAGAGTGGTTACTTAAAAATGATTTTGGCGAATGGCCGCAGAATATTGGCCACGTTGTCGTTGTCAATGTAGGTGGTAGACATGTTGGTTTCGTTGTTGATCATTTAATCGGCCAGGAAGAAGTCGTGATCAAAGCATTGGGTGCGAAACTTCAAGGATTAGACGGGTTATCAGGCGCAACGATAACCGGAGATGGAAATATCGCACTGATTCTTGATGTACCCAGTTTGATGAGTAAATATGCCGCGTAATGGGTCGGTTACCGAAGATAGTACCGTATGCGCTTACTAACGGGGTCTTTGAAAATTACGTTGTAGTCACATCGATTTTTATAGATTTACTCAGTTCGATAGCAGAAATCGAAAGGGGAATAGATGTTAACCAGTTGAGAACTCTCACATGCCCGTCCGAGTATTAATTGTTGATGATTCGATCTTCATTCGTCGTCAAATTACCAAAATTCTGACTACGCAGAAAGATATAGAAATAATTGGCGAGGCAGTTAACGGACTAGAGGCGATTGCAAAAGCTTCTGAGCTGGCACCCGATGTGATTACCATGGATATTCAAATGCCCGAATTGGATGGGATATCTGCTGTAAAACAAATAATGCGTGATAACCCAACACCCATTTTGATGCTCTCTGTTGCAACCCAATCGGGTGCACAAGCAACCATCGATGCGCTTGAAGCAGGTGCTGTGGATTTTCTGCCGAAACAATTAAACGAACTCTCGTCTGACCGGCAAGAAGCAAAGCGTCTACTGCGTACAAGAGTTCGATTGCTAGCTCAATCAAAAATTAAACCGACCGCTTTGGAGGTCAAACCCCCGTCTGTTTTATCACAGAATAAATTGCGGCAGCACCCCGCTAAGCAAATTCGACATGTAGCTAAAAATAAATTCGACTTATTACTTATTGCTGCATCAACTGGAGGTCCAGTAGTAATAAAAAATATTCTTGAAAAAATTCCTTCTGATTTTTCGATGCCAGTGTTACTGGTACAGCACATGCCGGCGAGTTTTACGCCGAGTTTTGCTGAGCGCCTTGATCGACATTCTAAAATTGAAGTACGAGAAGCCAGGGATGGGGATATCCTGCAAACAGGTGTCGCTTTGTTAGCGCCCGGAGGATTGCAGATGGAATTGAAAGCTAAGGCATCACGTTGCGAAATTATTCTCAGAAAAGGTCATTCGGGTGAGCATTACCACCCTTGTGTGGATACAACATTTACATCAATTGCTGAGAATTTTTTGGGCAACATTTTAGCAATTGTATTGACGGGTATGGGTTCTGATGGAAAACGTGGGATTGAGAAACTCAAACAAGGTAACGCCACTGTTTGGGCTCAGAATGAAGAAAGTTGTGTCGTTTATGGAATGCCAAGAGCCGTGATTGAAGCCAGGATGGCCGACAGGATAGCGAGCGTTGATGAAATCGTTGCAACACTCGGCCAGATATAACTTATGGACGCGCTAAGTCTTTTAGGCATATTAATCGGGTTCGGTGCCATACTTGGCGGTAATTTTCTTGAAGGAGGTCAGGTAGATGCACTCATTAATGGCCCAGCTTTTTTGATCGTATTGGGTGGCACATTAGGCGCCACAATGTTGCAAGTGCCTCCGTCGGTATTTTCCAGAGCACTTCGAATTACAATTTGGGTGATTAAACCAGAAAAAGTAGACCTTGCGAAACAAATAAAAAAAATTGAGAAATGGAGCTCGCTGGCCAGAAAGGAGGGTTTGTTAGGATTAGAATCAATTGTAGGTAACGAAAAGGATTCTTTCGCGAAGAAAGGCTTACAGCTACTTATCGATGGTAATGAGCCGGAAATTATAAGAGACCACCTGGAAGTAGAACTGACGGTGAAAGAACAGCGTGACCTTCACGCCGCTAAAGTTTATGAAGCCATGGGTGGTTATTCACCAACCATCGGTATTATAGGGGCAGTGATGGGATTGGTTCATGTCATGCAAAATCTCGGCGACCCAAGTAAATTGGGACCGGGAATTGCTACAGCATTCATTGCAACCATATACGGTGTAGGGATGGCGAATCTGTTTTTTTTACCTGTTGCGAATAAACTTAAAGCACAGACCCATACCCTGGTTCAATCGAGAGAGCTTGTTATTGAGGGCATTATCGCAATCGCTGAAGGCGAGAATCCACGAAATATTAATGCCAAACTCTCAGGCTTTTTAACTTAAGTTTTTTTGTCTCGGCGTTCATTTAAATGATCTGAATATGAGACATTCAAGAAGACAAAAGCACGTGGAGTCCGAAGAAAACCATGAGAGATGGTTGGTTTCATATGCGGATTTTATTACTCTGTTGTTCGCTTTTTTTGTCGTCATGTATTCAGTTTCTTCGGTTAATGAGGGTAAATACAGAGTATTGTCCGATTCACTGGACGATGCTTTTTCTGAACCCGAAAAAACCCTAAAACCTATTCAGATAGGGGAGATAAAACGGAGTAAAAAGCCGATCATCGATCCCATAGTCACCCAACCTGAATCAACAAGTTCTGTAGAACAGTGGGATGAGTTTGTCGAGCGTACGGCACAACGCAATCGTTTGCAACGAGTTTCAAATCAGGTAAAGGAAGTCCTGTCTCCGTATATCGATCAGGAATTGGTTGAAGTAAAAAGTGATGATCTCTGGGTAAAAATCGATATGAAAAGCAGCATGCTTTTCCCAAGTGGCAGTGCAAGGTTATCTCGGAAGGCCTATCCAGTATTACGGAAAATTGGTGAAATTCTCCGTCATTTGCCGAATACTATCGATGTGGAAGGGTATACGGATAATCGCCCCATTAAAACAATCGAATTCCCTTCAAATTGGGAGCTGTCAGCCAGTCGTGCTGCAAGTGTAGTCAACCGTTTAGCCAAAGGAGGAATCAATCCTCAAAGGATGGCCGCAATTGGCTATGGAGAGTATCATCCCATAGCGGACAATCGTCTTAAACAGGGACGTGAAAAAAATAGAAGAGTCGTTCTGGTACTACTGGCTGCATCTGTTGCACGGCATAAAATAGAACCCACTGAGCGTGAAAAATTATTAAATTCAGCGCCGTTTAAACGACAAAATAATCGTACGAATGGCACTGGAAAAAGGCCAGGCTAAATATGAAAATCTGGTCAGTTTCAAACCAAAAGGGTGGTGTGGGTAAAACAACAACAGTTGTGACACTCGGAAGTCTGTTGGCAAATTGGGGATTTAGAATCCTATTGGTTGATCTGGATCCGCATGGATCGTTAACCAGTTATTTCAAAATGAATCCCGATGAAATAGATACCAGTGTATACAATTTGTTTCAGGTTGCAGGTGCTCACAAAAATTTTGATCCAACCCCTTATATTGTAGACACTGAATTTCGAGGTTTGAGTGTGTTGCCTGCAGCAACTGCCATTGCCACTTTGGACAGACAGGGCTCCAAATTTGAAGGTATGGGGCTGGTGATATCACGAGCACTGACAACAGTTAGTTCAAAATATGATTATGTTTTGATCGATAGTCCGCCGATGTTAGGCGTATTGATGATTAATGCCCTGGTGGCTTGTGACCATCTGCTAGTTCCTGTGTTGACCGAATTTCTGGCACTCAAAGGTCTGGAGAGAATGCAGGCAACCTTAGAAATGATTAATAATTCGCAAAAAAAGATTCCCGGCTACACGATTGTTCCGACGATGTTTGATCGACGTACCAATGCGTCAAAACATAGTTTATTGATGTTACGAAAACATTACGCCAAGCATTTATGGAAATCTGCAATTCCGGTGGATACAAAACTTCGTGATGCCAGTCAACTGGGTATGCCTGCTCCAAGTTATGCACCAACAACACATTCGGTTTTAGCTTATGACAGCCTTTTGCAAACACTTTTACGAATGGAGTCAGCTACTGGTAGAAGTTCGTCAGTCCCGTGACGGATTCGAAAAAAACGGATACCGCTGAACTCATACACCGGGATCAAGCCCTCTGTGTATATCTGGATACACTGCTGAACGATGGAAATTTAACGATTACGCAGAAAGAGGCCGATACAGAGGAAGTACCGCGCCAGGAGCATATACCCGAATTCCAGAATAACTTAACTGATCAACGGCCGGACTGGGCAACCGCCAGGTTTAAGGCATTATCGTTCAAAATCGGAAATCTACGTTTAACGACACCTTTATGTCATATTTCCAGAACAATCGATTATCCTCTTTCAGTCTCACAAGTTCCGGGCCAACCCGAGTGGGTTATCGGCATTGCGCATCAATACGATTATAAGATTACTCTGATCAATTCCGATGTTTTGCTTTTTAAACCGGGTGAATACCGTGAATCTAATACATCAACTCCTGTTTATAACAGTGTATTGATTGATGCCGATGGAAAATGGGGCTTTCCTTGTGACGAAGTATTGAAACTACAGTTTTTACGCAGCGATCAGATACATTGGCTTAAAAACCCCTGTGGAAAAAACTGGCGCCTTGGAACAGTTATCGACAATTTAAGTTGTTTAATAGATATACCGCAACTGATTTCCCGTAAATTATAACTGGAATTGTCTACACTTAGAGTATCAAGTTAGCTGTAGAAATTTGAGGCCTGATTGTTCGGGTCTTTAGATCAATTGCGAATTAGTATAAATGCAATAAAATTTTGTGTGTAAACATCAGGCGAATACCATGAGTGAAACTGAAGAAAATATTAACGATAAAATCAACCAATGGGTCACATTTAAACTGGGCGACGAAACTTACGGTATTATTGTTATGCAGGTTCAGGAAGTGCTTCGAATTCCTGATATTGCTCCCGTACCCGGGTCACCTGACTATGTAATTGGAATAATCAACCTGCGCGGTAATGTGGTGACAGTGATCGATACTCGTCATCGATTCGGATTACCCTCAAAAGAACGCGATGATTCGTCAAGAATCGTTGTCATCGAAACAGAGAGTCAGATCATTGGGATTCTGGTTGATAGTGTTGCTGAGGTTGTCGAAATGGCTAATTCTCAGATTGAGTCTACACCCAATGTTGGGAACGACGACAGCTCCAAATATATTCAGGGCGTAACCAGTCGGGAAGGGGAATTACTTATTCTTGTAGACTTAAACAAATTGTTGAGTGTAGAAGAACTGGCTGATGTTGATATGTTATAGCAGTGCAGTTGGAGAAACTACAGGAGAGCTTATGTTGGATACAAAATCATTGCAAAAATCTTTGTCGGTGGACAAACTCAACAGAAACCCACGTCAACCTAAGCGGCAAAAACCAGATTTCAGAAAAAATCGTGGAGAATCCATAAAGTCAGAAATAGAGTCCAAATATTTAGTTGATGAGATCGTTTGACGGGAATGTTTTCCTAAATCCAAATCGACGTTTTGTGATTATCTGCTATACAACTATTTGAGAGAGTTAGAAAAGGATGCATCCACTTGCTCCTCGAATCTATTCGTAACTCATAGACTTAAGGTACACAAATAGGCTTAGCTATATTCCTGTTAATTTGAATTATTCAAAGCGATTATTCAACAAATACGCAAATGCAATAACTTCGGCAACTGCAACGTAGAGTTCCTGTGGAATTTCATCTCCAAGTGGTATTTTCGTCAGGAGCCTGGCAAGTTCCGGACTCGTTTGTAATGGTACGCCATGCTGAGTGGCGAGATCTACGATTTGTTCGGCGATGGCGCCTCGACCTTTGGCCGTGACCTTGGGAGCATTTTTTTTATCGTAGTTTAATGCGATTGCAATATCGGGTGGATTTAATAGATTCTTCATGCTTTTTCATCAAAAATGGGCATTGGGTAGCTGGAGCCTTGCATTGGCTTAATCTCTGCCTGGCTGGAATCCAGGTTTCCGGGAGATAATCCGGCTTGTTCCAATTTTTCTCGGAGAACATGGACATGATCGTGTATCAACGTATTCGTCTTTGACTGATCACTGATAAAGTGAGTATCAACTGAATTATTGCCCGATAGAGTGATTTTGCTGCGTATCAGACCGAGATGGGGTGGTGTCAGTTCCAGAACAACTGACCAATCTTGTTGTTCATACTCTGGCGAGTCTTTCTGGTCACGTTGAATAGTCAATTTCACAGATTCAGCAGATTCACCATTGAGAAAAGGCAGTGTTGTATTCCAGCTTTGTTTTTCTGAATGGCTCTCTGGAAGTGAAGCTATTTGATCAAGAACTATTTTACTAAGTGCGCCTTTTGCATGTTCCTCTATACCCTTGATGAGCCCTGATATTCTATCCTGGCTGAGAGGAAGCGACTGATTTTTAGTTTTACTTGGTTGAGCATTGGATTTTGGCTCCCGGTTGAGATTTGATATGAATCTTATTAGTCTGGCTTTTAAATCTAGGTTCAATGCAACGTTTTGGTTTGGTGGTGTTGCTAATAGTTTGCTTTCCAAAAAAATCCCCGAATTTAGAAAAGCCTGTTTGAAACCAGGGCCCGTTGAAATTTCCTTGGTTACCGATAGCCCGCGGACAAAATCTGTAGCCAGTGATTTCAGGTTTCCTTGTGTGATTGTTTCGTGCGTATTGGAGTGAATGAATGAGAGCAATTGGCGGACAAGTATTTCGGGTCGTGACTGTTGTCCTATATTAGATCGAATCGCATTTTGAATGGCTTCAGATCCTGGATTAATGATTTTTAACTGAGGCTGCTTGCCACTTGTGGATACTTCCACTTGTAAGTTTTGCCCCGGAACAATTGGGGTGTTTGATTGGGCTCGAAATAACTGCCCACCAATTCTAAGCAATAATTGTTTGGTATCAGGAAATTGCTCAACCACCGTTGCAGATAAGCGTTGACCAACCAGCAACTGAATAGCCGCAGCGTTTTGAGGTGTCCTCGTAACCGCAGAGGTCACGACAAGTGATTTTGTGTTGATCTCCAAGAAGGGTATCGCTCATCGAGAGGTTTAGGTGACCAGCATTTTCTGAATCTGCCAGATTTCGTCTTTGGCGAGTTCAAGAATGTTCATGCTTAGGTCTGCGTCCAGTTTTCCTGTAACAAGTTTATTGTAAGCAGGTATTGAATCCATGCGAGGATATCGATGAATGCCAATTTTTCCAACAAAGCTGTGCAATTGCGAAACGATAACCAGATCAGTGTAGTCCGGTTCGGCGCTTATATTTCGTTGCCAATTTTCAGCGTTCATGATTATATCTTCAAAATCGCTGGGAAAATTCCATTTACGCATAATCAATGCCCCGATTTTGCCACGAAAATGCTCGATGGTTTTCTCGAAATCGCTTAAGCCAGATATAAATTCCGGGTGCTGATCAGCGATCGTCAGGATCGGAACGATACCTATATCATGTATTAAACCGGCCAACATTGCTCTGTCAGGATCAAAACCAGGTGATTTATGGGCCAATACAGCGCATATCGCCGCGACATAGCTGCTATGTTGCCAGAGATCGTGCATGCGATTCTTGACCAGCTTGGTTTTTGCCTTAAATACGGTTCTTAACGAAAAACTGGTAATCAGATCTTGTGAAGCTTTCAGTCCAATACGCGTAAGTGCCTCCGGACAGCTTTCAATTTTTTTTTGGCCACGATACAAAGGGCTGTTTGAAATTTGAATCAGTCGAGCAGTAATCGTTGGATCCATCTGCACAACCCTGGCAATTTTCATGTTATTAGCGTTGGAATCGTTAATTTTTCTGCGAATTTTTATCGCCACGTCCGGAATGGTCGGCAATACTAATTTCTGCTTATCAATTGCTTTTAAACATTGCTGGAAGAGCGGACTGCGCATATAGGCATCGCTGGATTTCTCTTCTGGGTAAAGATGGGGTTGTGCTTCAGTCATAGATGGATAAATTTGATAAGTGAAAATCTATATTCAGCCCGAACATCCAACAGCCTGCACTCACTTTTAGACAACAAAAGGCCTTTACTTTTTATTTAAGTTTTAATCGCAGCCAGATAAAGTTAAACGATTTATTCAATTTTAGTTTAAAATTAGACGTTTCGCTTTAGAACGAAGAAATTCTCGGTTCAAATCATTGCGGATGGAAAACCGGAATCAATTTTGGAGTTGATTTTTGGTCTACATATTAATCACATTTATTTTATACAGGCGTCAACAGTATGTCGGGTAATACAATAGGGAAACTATTTGCAGTCAGCTCCTTTGGTGAGAGTCACGGCCCAGCTATTGGCTGTGTTGTCGACGGATGCCCCCCTGGAATGGAATTGTGCGAAGCGGATATGCAAACCGACCTTGACCGGCGCAGGCCTGGTAAGACACGCCATACGACACAGCGCAGAGAAGCAGATCAGGTAAAAATATTGTCGGGTGTGTTCGAAGGCAAAACGACGGGTACGCCCATCGGTTTAATCATCGAAAATACCGACCAACGTTCAAAAGATTATTCAAACATTGCCGACCGTTTTCGACCTGGACATGCCGACTATACCTATCTTCAGAAATACGGTGTTCGCGACTACCGTGGTGGTGGCCGCTCGTCTGCTCGTGAAACAGCGATGCGGGTAGCAGCAGGAGCCATAGCAAAAAAATTTCTGGGGCAGGTCGGCATCCAAATCCGTGGTTATTTAAGTCAGCTGGGTCCGTTAAAACTGGAGTTGAAAAGTTGGCAATCAGTGAATGAAAACCCATTTTTCAGCCCGGATCCCAGTCGGATCGATGAACTGGAAAGCTATATGGATAATTTAAGAAAACAGGGTAATTCAGTAGGAGCTCGAATTAATATAGTCGCTGAGGGTGTTCCACCCGGTTTGGGAGAACCCATATTTGATCGACTGGATGCCGAGCTTGCCCATGCTCTGATGAGTATTAATGCAGTCAAGGGTGTTGAAATTGGAGATGGATTTTTGTGTGTCGAAAGTAAAGGTACAGAATTTCGCGATGAAATGACACCCGAAGGATTTCAAAGTAATCATGCGGGAGGAATTTTGGGCGGGATATCCAGTGGTCAATCTATTCTGGCCAGTATAGCTCTTAAACCAACCTCGAGTCTTCGTTTACCGGGTGCCGGTGTGAGCATAGAAGGAAAACCAGTGGAAGTGATCACTAAAGGTCGACATGATCCGTGTGTGGGTATACGGGCGACGCCGATCGCTGAGGCAATGATGGCCATTGTATTGTTCGATCATTTCTTGCGACACCGTGCTCAAAACCATAATGTGTGTTCTCCAATGACGCCTATTCCAGCGGGGCAGTAAACATGTGTTTACAAACCTCCGAGTTCAGGGCTACGCACGATGAGAAAAATCATTACATCGAATCCGCCAAAAAGTCATTTGACCATAGATAATGTATTTAACGGCAGGCTTGTTTGACCTGTCGTTGAAAACCTTTAATTCTTCAAACCACCTATAAACTGCCTTGGAATTTCTTATCGCAAAGCGCGAACAGAAACCTGGGCAATACTATCACCAAATATTTATTACCTAATTTGTTGGAATGAGTCCTGCTCCACGTAATCGCCTGTCCCTGTTCTATCTGGTGTATTTTTCAACATTGGGGAGTTTTCTTCCATATTGGGGCGTATATCTGGATTCTATAGGGTTCTATCCCTGGCAGATCGGCCAACTTATGGCGGCGCTGGTAGGCACTAAGATTATCGCGCCGATTCTATGGGGTTGGCTTGCCGATCGAAGCGGTAAAGCGATGCGCATCATTCGTGTTGCTTCTTTAATTGCTGCGCTTGCATTTACTCTGGTTTTTCTGTGGTCAGATTTTATCAAATTACTTGCGGTAACTCTGGTATTTAGTTTTTTCTGGAACGCGACTTTACCCCAATTCGAAGCAGTCACACTGTGCCATCTTGGCAATTCAGCCCATGATTACAGTCGGATTCGGATCTGGGGTTCGATTGGTTTTGTAATCAGCGTTGTTCTTGTTGGGATACTGGTGGATACACACACTGTCTCAATTTTGCCAGTATTGATTTGTATGTTTATGTTCGGAATTTGGTTTACGAGCCTGATTGTTCCAGAATGCAATCGCAGTCAGGATGAATCAGATCCAGGCAATATCTTTACAACTCTTAAACAACCCGCAGTATTGGTTTTTCTGCTGGTGGTGTGCTTAGCGCAGGCCGCTCATGGTGCCTACTACGTGTTTTATTCCATTTACCTGGAAGATAATGGATATTCGAGTACTGAAACCGGGCTTCTGTGGGCACTGGGTGTCGTGGCAGAAATATTTTTGTTTTTTTATATACATCGGTTCTTAAAGATTATCAGTCTTCGACATTTGCTAATGTGCAGCATTTCATTGGGCATTTTAAGATGGAGTCTTATTGGCTGTTGCATCAATAGTTCCGGATTAGTTATTCTTGCGCAGTTACTACACGCTGCGACATTTGGTTCAACCCACATTGCGGCGATACATATTGTACATCGATCATTTCCTGCAGCCCACCGAGGCAAGGGACAGGCGATATACAGCGGTGTAAGCTTTGGTTTGGGAGGAATGATCGGCAGTTACACTAGTGGTGAGTTATGGAGTATATTAGGCGCCACTGGGGTCTTTTATGGTTCCGCTCTGGTTTGTTTACTGGCATTGTTTTGCATGTCGGCGTGCGCCGGTTTTAAAGATAAATCGATCGACGAACCGACGAGAGAAACAATTGTCGAAGAAGATTCGTGAAACTGTTCCGGTCGAAAACTTTTTTTAGTAGAGGGTTTTTTTCGGACAGGGTTCGAAAATATTTACAGTTTGACTAGTATTTAATGGAATTCTGGTAAACAGTACGGGGTACCTGATCAAGTGTTTGAAATAATTAAAAATGGCGGTGTGTTACTGTGGCCGATTATCGCCTGTTCAATTTTGGCTATGGGTATTATTTGTGAACGGTTCTGGACTTTGAGAACCCAGCGAATTCTACCCAGTCGACTGGTTCCGCAAGTGTGGAATCTATACAAGGAAAAAAAGCTGGATAGTGCACGCATAAGAATATTGCGCAGAAGTTCGCCTCTGGGAGCCGTGCTAGCCGCAGGACTGATTAACCATCGGCATGGCCGGGATGTGATGAAAGAAAGCATCGAAGAGGCAGGTCGGCAGGTCGTTCATGAGTTGGGACGGTTTTTGAATACCCTGGGTACAATCGCGTCGATCACGCCTTTGTTAGGCTTATTGGGCACTGTCGTGGGTATGATTAAGGTGTTTTCGGCGATAATGAGCGGTGGTGTCGGCGATCCGACCATTCTTGCTGGAGGTATTTCTGAAGCATTGGTGACCACTGCCGCCGGATTATCCGTTGCAATACCAAGCGTTATGTTCCATCGATACTTTCAAGGACGTATCGTAGGTTTAGTACTGAAAATGGAAGAAGAGGCCTTACGTTTGATCGAAATACTACACGGTGACAGAGAGGCGACAGGTTCATGAATTTTCGGCGACAGCGTAAAGAAAACCTGGAAATCAATATCACACCGATGATCGATGTTGTATTTCTGTTATTGATATTTTTTATGGTTACTACAACATTTAATCGTGAAACCGAGTTGCAGATCCAATTACCTGAAGCACAGGGAAATGAACCGGTGGTGAAAAAGGTTGTGGAAGTCACTATAGGTGCGTCGGGTACTTATTTCGTTAACAATGAACAGGTCATAAATACCGAGATAGCGACTCTGAAAAAAGCTATATCGGATGCTGCGGGTAATCAAGTTAAGTTACCATTGGTCATCGCTGCCGATGCGAAATCCCCGCATCAGTCAATGATATCGGTGTTGGAGGCAGCGGGCGATTTAGGATTTGTTCATATCACTTTTGCTGCAAAAACATCACCGAAAAAAGGCGATTGAATGGCATTGGTCTGACGTAAATAAAATCATGTCCTTCTCGAAATGGCTGGAATCCCAGTGGTACAAGAAAACCATACTGGTTTACCTGATTACTCCGTTGAGTGGTTTATACAGATTTGTGATTTGGCTGCGTCGCTTGGCCTATTCAACGGGAATATTTACAACGGTATATTTGGATTGTCCCGTTATCGTGGTCGGAAATCTTACCGTTGGTGGTACCGGTAAAACTCCATTAGTCATTTGGATTATTGAATGCTTAAAAAATAATGGTTGGAATCCAGGTGCCATAAGTCGTGGTTATGGCGGTCAATCAGGAAATAATCCTCAGGAGGTTCGGATAGCAAGTACACCGACTGTTGTTGGTGACGAGCCAGTGGTTATTTCCAGACGGACCGGTGTGGATATGACCGTTTGTCCCGATAGAGTGAGAGCGGGGCAAAATCTTTTGCAACGTAGCGACTGTAATGTTCTTGTATCTGATGATGGTTTGCAACACTATGCTTTAGGTCGCAGTATTGAAATTGCGGTCGTGGACGCCAGTCGTCAATTTGGCAACAATTACTGTCTGCCAGCCGGGCCATTGCGTGAACCGCTTTCTCGATTGAAAACAGTCGATATGGTTGTTTACAATGGTGGGAAAGATAACAATACGCACACGATGAAACTGCTTGGTGAGCATGCCGTTAATTTGCAAAATTCAAAATTAATTGTGCCACTTGGCGACTTCCTGGGACGGCATTGTCATGCGATAGCAGCGATTGGCAATCCAAAGCGTTTTTTCGATTTGTTGGATGCATTTCAACTGCACTTTGATACCCGCGTCTTTCCAGATCATCATAAATTCAAATTAGAGGATTTTCAATTTACTGACACAGCACCTGTATTAATGACCGAAAAAGATGCTGTAAAATGTACTCAGTTTAATCAGACCAATTTTTGGTATGTACCCGTTACTGCATACTTAAACCCAAACTTTTCCGAACAACTACTTAATCTGCTGAATAAAAACAAGAATGAATAAATATTTGCTGGATATTCTGGTATGCCCGATATGTAAGGGGCGTTTAATACTAAAAAGAGAGTCTAAAGAAATGATCTGTAAGGCGGATCGATTGGCTTATCCCATTCAGGATGATATTCCGGTAATGCTGGAATCAGAGGCTAGACGAATCCCTTTGGACGAATATGATACGCTTGATTGACCCGCTGGATTTTAGTTATTAATGAAAGATCGATTTAAGGTGGTTATTCCTGCTCGATACGCGTCTTCGCGTCTGCCTGGCAAACCCCTGGTGCCTATTGCAGGGAAACCCATGATTCTTCATGTCTGTGATCGTGCAAAAGAGTCTCAAGCTGAAGAAATCGTTGTTGCAACGGATGACAGTCGGATCTTTAAGGCAGTTTCCGACTATGGGTTTACCGCGATTATGACGCGCGATGACCATACCAATGGGACTGAACGAATCGCCGAAGTCTGTAGTCGTCTCGGTTGGCAATCTTCAGATATCGTGGTTAATCTGCAAGGAGATGAGCCTTCGGTTCCCTCCGAATTGATACGTACCCTGGCGTTGGGACTGTTATCCCAGCAAGCAGCAAATATAGCCACTCTAGCAACACCAGTTATTGAATTAGAGCAAATATTCAATCCTAACCATGTCAAGGTAGTGTTGGATCAGTTTGGATACGCACTTTATTTTAGTCGTGCCGCAATACCGTGGGACCGGGATAATTTTCATCAACATGAGCAATTTAAAAGCAGTCGATTCGAGTACTTAAGACATATTGGGATGTACGCATATTCGGTCGATTTTTTAGAACGCTACGTTGCCTGGTCAACGTCAGTACTGGAGCAGGTAGAATCTTTGGAGCAGTTGAGAATACTCTGGTACGGGGAACGGATTTTTGTACGCATTATTGATCAGGAACCTGAACCTGGAGTCGATACCCTGAATGATCTGAGAAGGGTAGAGCAAAATTTTACTAATAAAACGGAATAATGTTGGCGTTTTAGTCGATCTTCAAGATATTTTATAATTAGGAGCGAGGTTTTAATAATATGCGAAAGATTGACGCAGGATTATTGTTTGTCTTCAAGGCGTAGCAACAGGCGCATAGCAGGGCTAGGCAAACTGATGCTACAACGCAGAAGACGGACAATAAGGCAAGTCAAAATTCGTATATTATTGAATCCTCGCTCCTTAGTCTGTGTCTAATTGGCTAGTGCGCTCGTTTATTGGGAACGAACTTTAAATTTGAAAGAGTAGAATTGAACAATCAAAAAAAAATTAGTGTTTTATTTGTTTGTATGGGAAATATTTGTCGCTCACCTACGGCTGAAGGCGTATTTCGAAAGCAGGTTGAGGATGCTGGATATTTACAGCAAATTGAGATCGATTCAGCGGGTACTCATGCCTACCATGCATTTGAACCACCTGATCCACGAGCACAAAGTGCGGCATTACTGCGAGGCTTTGATCTGAGTCCTTTGAAGGCGCGCAAAGTACAGGCGATTGATTTTGAAGTATTCGACTACATCCTGGCGATGGACAAATATAATTATGATTCGCTAGTGGCATCATGCCCCAAAGTATTTGCCTATAAAATATCCATGTTTCTTAAATTTGCCCCAGACCTGGGTATAAGAGATGTCCCCGATCCTTATTATGGCGGGGAGAAAGGCTTTGAGGAAGTATTGGATTTAGTGGAGGAGGCCAGTTTTGGTTTTCTCCAGGAATTGCGCAAACGAGAATTATAAAGGATCGAGAAGGCTCCGAACCAAATTAGTCAAACTGTTTGGTTTTCGCAAAATCCAGTAAATTCCCTTTTAATTAACCTGTTTTATAACTCCGCAAGCCATACGTGATCCTGCAGCACCGGTCGGTTGTGATGACAAATCGTCTGCACCGGCATGAATAATTATGCCTTTTTCGATGATATTATTAGCGCCATCGAAGGAAACTATTTTGTCAACGCGATCATATCTGGTGTTACCCGTTGGATCTGCTGTAATATTGCCTAGGTCTCCAACATGACGAATCACCGCATCCGGCGCTCCGTGATTGACTTTATGTGGATTAAAATGGCCGCCTGCCGATTTCCCATCCGCCGAACTACAATCGCCTTTTTCGTGGATATGAAAACCGTGATCGCCTGGTGTTAAGCCTGCGAGCTGGGCGGTAACACGGACACCTTTGTCAGTTTTTATGAAAGATACTGATCCGCTAACGCTATTTCCAGTCGTCGCTATCAGATTTGCTTTAGCCTCTATTTTTGCAATCGATACTTCTTTATCGGTTCCTTTTGCTTGCATAGCATCCTTCGAACAACCCGAACCACTGAGCCCGATAACAACAAGCGTCGCAACAAAAAACTTATACAACCGATGACCACAAACTGTCATTTCATTACCTTTTTTTTACAGGGGTTGAATAGCATAATGCCACCCAACTTTGATATTTCATTGCAGCAACTTATTCAAATAATAGCGATAGAGAGATTATCAACTATCCAAAGTTATTTAGCGAATGTTATATCAATAATATCCCTTCGGCGAACATTAATTGAGCGTTGATCATGGCTATACCATTCGAATGTAATGATTTGGTTAGTCATGGAAAATATTTTCGTAGTCTAAAAGTAACGCCAAGATTTTCTGCGACATTCCTGACCTTTGCAAGATCAATAATATCGTTTCTATTAATACAGCTTGCTTCGACGAACAGACCTTGCTCAATGCACTCGGTCATAAACAATATTACATCGGCAAAACCCAGTTCATTGTTGGGATTCATTATTTTGTGATAACTGTCTGCGTCGTGTCCGTTTAACGCTATGCTGACATGGCTAATACCCACAGATTTAAGCTGTTTAACTATCCCTGGCGCAAACAGACCACAAGTATTCAGTCTCAAATTATAACCCTCACCATTCTTTCCAAGTGCATTAGCGACAATAATCAATTCATTTTGCTTCAGTAATGGTTCGCCTCCCCCTGCAAAAACGATCGACTCCTTATCCCAGTCCGGGAACTTAGCAGACGCGAATTTCATTGCCAATAGAACCTCTTCAGATCGAGGTTCGTCTAAAATACTGGTGACATCCAGCCACCTGAAGGTTCCTGCAAAGGGGAAGTTGGGTCCTCGAGAATGAATCAACGAAGTGACAGGGGATCGATTGGTTAAAGAGATATAGAGCGACTGTCCCAATCCATATATGAGTCCTGGTCTGGGTTGGCTTACTGGCATGTTAAGTGTTCAAAATTTTGGAATGGCGAATCACAATTCTGTTGAAAACTCAGTAAAAGTTTAAGAAATATCTTTAATATGAATGATTATGTGATATAAATCTAGGTTGTTTTTCATTCAGACGGATTTCTTCTGTTAAGACTCTACTTGATTCCTGTGACCACGCCAAATTTAACAGATGTAGTGATAATCGAATACGTTAGCAAATTAGTCTGTCGGGCATTGTTCGATATAGGCAAGAAGGCCAAGGTCTTCATACTATCGGTCAGGACGGGCGAGGACAAGCCCGTGAAATACCCGCACATTTTCTGCGCCGCCCCTGTAATGATCATCAACAAGACCGATCTTTTAGCTTATGTTGATTTCAACGTTGATCGATGTATCAAGTATGCGCGGTCGGTCAATCCCGATATTAACGTACTCCAATTATCCGCTACAGACGGTAATGGTCTGAAAAATGGGCACAATTGGCTTTCTGAAGTAATCCAGTTTCCTACAGGCTTAGTGGCTGAGCAATGACCGGGGTTTTATTGTTCGGTTTTCTGTTAGGAATGAGGCATGCCTTAGAGGCGGATCATGTCGCCGCTGTTGCCTCACTGGCAACGCGAAGCACCTCATTGAAATATACGATTAAGCTAGGGACGGTTTGGGGCTTTGGACACACTCTTGCATTATTTTTATTTGGCTCGATGATTTTGATGCTAGACACTATTGTGCCGGGTCAGCTTGCGCGTGCTTTGGAGTGTGCGGTCGGTGTGATGTTGATTATTTTGGGTGTGGATGTCCTACATCGTCTTTACAAGGAACGTATCCACTTCCATCTTCATCGACACGCATCCGGAGAAGTCCATTTTCACGCCCACGCCCACTCTCACAGCGGGGAAAAAGAGCATAATTCCAATCAGCATAATCATATACACCCGAAAGAGTTTCCAATTAGAGCGCTGCTTATTGGGTTAATGCATGGCATGGCGGGGTCCGCTGCGTTAATTCTTTTAACCCTGCAAACGGTTGATTCAATAATGCAAGGTTTTTTATATATCGCTTTGTTTGGAATCGGCTCAATCATTGGCATGGCGATACTGTCTATGGTGATCGCGATTCCTCTTCGACATTCACCAACAGGATTAACCTGGCTCCATAATGGCATTCAGGCTACGGTAGGATTTGCGACTCTAGCTCTGGGGTTTTCCGTAATCTATGAAATCGGACGCTTAGGAGTGATCTGATTCAAACTCCAACCTCCTTGGTCAAGTAGAACCCTTCCCACTTGGGAGGCTAAAGAAATAAGGCAACTAACTGCCCCCCCTAACGAAACAACCCTCTATGGGAGATCTGTAGAGGAAGTGTATGCGGCAGGGAAGCCGTATCCAAGCCTACTGGAATGTATTTACGGCGTCTTCCGGAACAGATCACCCATAGAGGAAAGGGGTGAGCAATTACGAAATAAGAATAGATATCTGCGGTTTGGTTTTTGCGATAGAGTGATGCCCAGTCAGATAAATAGACAGTGTAAAAGTTAAATATTAAACCTTGGGGAAAGGTATGACGAATAGAAAACTCAAAGGATTTTTTCAGAGTCTGGGCCCTGGACTGATATTGGCCGGAACTTCAATTGGTGTCTCTCACGTTGTGCAATCGACGCGCGCTGGAGCTGTTTTTGGCTTTGCACTGATTGCCATCATACTCTTTGCAAATCTGATCAAATATCCTTTTTTTGAGTTCGGACCACGCTATGCCGCAGCAACAGGTGAATCTCTGATAGAAGGGTACCAGCGTATTGGAAAATGGGTGTTGCCCACGTTTTTAGTGCTTACTTTTCTAACGATGTTCACAATTCAGGCCGGTGTGACGATTGTTGCGGCAGGGCTGGCAGCAAACCTGTTTGAAAGTTTGATTGAACTGTCTGTGCCTGTTTGGAGTTTGATCTTGCTGAGTATAATTGCAGCACTATTAATCATCGGCCATTACCCCTGGTTGGATAAGTTAATGAAGTTTATGGTGGTTCTACTGGGAATCTCCACACTAATCGCGTTTGTAGCTGCGTGGAATTATGGCGGATCCGCTCAGCCGGGATTCATAGCACCTGATTTGATGGATGACACCAGTCTGGCCTTTATTGTCGCTCTTGCCGGTTGGATGCCGTCAGCGATCGAAATTTCAGTCTGGCATTCATTGTGGTCGGTAGAACGCGAAAAACAGACCGGTCATCGTGCGACACTGGGAGAAGCACTGCTTGATTTTAACTTCGGCTATATTTTTACCGTGCTCTATGCGCTGGTATTCTTGTCGCTGGGTGCGTTTATTTTGTTCGGAACCGGGGAAATCATGCCGGACAGTTCAGTTGGATTTACTGCATCCTTTATCAATATTTATACTGCAGCGCTCGGCAATTGGAGCTGGCCACTGATCGCCGTTGCCACTTTCACTACCATGTTTTCGACGACACTGGCTGTGACCGATGCGTTTCCAAGAGTTTGGCGGCGAGCCATCGAATGCCTTTACCCTCAATCAACCCAATTACACAGCACCCTTTACTGGATGATCATGGCATTAATCTGCTGTGTGGCGCTGGTCATTATATTCCTGTTTACCGGTCACCTAAAATTACTCATAGATTTCGCCACAACACTGTCGTTTCTTTCGGCACCGCTATACGCTTACATTAATTACAAAGTGATCACAGCAAAGCATGTTCCTGAAGCTTTCCGTCCACCCTTATGGCTGAGAATAATGTCCTGGTTTGGACTGGTTTGCCTGTCAGTGTTTGCAATAGGATTTGTGGTTTGGAAATTTGGTTTGTGAAGGGTAGGGTAGGGCAACTTAACTACTTCGATAGGATTATCCCGGCATTATTGCAAAAACCCCAAATTTAGCCAAACTTTAAAATTTAAGGACATTTAATGCAGCGACATTATCACGTCTTGTGGCCGAATCCTGGAGTTTCCCGAAGATCTTCGTCAATACCTTAAAAGAACAAGAACTGGATTTGCCATTAAAAAACAGGTCTCCATTAGCACAGAATCTGTATTATGGAAATTATTTTTCTGAAATAAAATACATACGGGATAAAGGGGTATTATCAGAACAGGAAATTGAAACAATACTAATAAATAATGCATACGCTGTTACGATATTTTACGAGCTGTATCCATTTTAAGGATAATTGATTTGTTGCGAGTTCATATTACGTTATTTATTCTGTTGCTTATAAGTTCCACTACTGTCCGATCAGGAGAACTATTGGATTGGTCATCCAACAATATTCAAATACTCTCAGGCGATGGATTTAAATTAGGTTCAAGTCATCATAATACGATCACAATCGAGCATGCAGATGGTTGGCGCTATGGAGGAAACTTTGTGTTTCTGGATATTATTCAGAGAGATGATATTGGTTTGGAAGTTTATGGTGAATGGTATCCTAGATTGAGTATTGCAAAATTATTAAATAAGGATATTTCGATTGGTGTAATCAAGGACTTGTCATTGGTTGGCGGAATTAATGCAGGTAGTGAGCCTTCCAATGATCCTTTTATGGCGTTTTTGCTCGGTATTGGGATTAAATTTGATGCGCCGACATTTGATTTTTTTCAGATCGATATCAAATCTTTTCAGGCCGAGAACGTCAATACAATAGGAATACAAATCACACCTTCATGGAGTCTTCCTTTCAGCATTGCTGGATTGAATTTCGAGTTTCGAGGTTTTCTTGATTGGTCTAGTGCCAGCGCAACGGGCGGCACAGATTATTTATTTACACAGCCACAGGTATTGTTGGACGTTGGCGATATACTTGGTGAAAGCAGTCAGTTTTATGCTGGTATTGAATATTGGTACTGGCACAATAAATTTGGAATCAATGGCGTAACTGAGCAGTCAGCCCAAATTATGTTCATGTATAAATTCTAAAATAGAAAGGGTTAGATCGATTTATTTCATATTAAATCAATTGCATTTATGAAAATAAATTTCAAAGCAATGTCATCACAAATGACCATTCGCTATTTGTTTGTCGTTACAGTCATAACTGCCGGCTATTTTATTGGTGGTGTGCTCGGTCTTAATCTTGCCATTAAACCTGGTTTTGCAACAGTTATCTGGCCATCATCTGGTATCGCGCTGGGTGCGTTAATAGTTCTGGGTATTCACTACTGGCCTGGTGTGTTTTTAGGTGGTTTTTTGATTGGTTTATGGAAATTAGGAGGCATTCCGAACACGAATGTTTTTCAAGAACTGTCAATAATGTTTGTCATAACATTAGGTGCAACATTACAGGCCAGTATAGGAACCTGGTTAATACGAAAGTACAACGAGCATCCAATTAAGTTAATAACAGATCAGTCTATTGGTAATTTTATTTTATTTGGTGGTGTCCTCAGTTCATTGGTTAATGCAACGATTAGTATCGGTTACTTATTGTTAACCGGGATTATTACTATAAAGGGTGTTTATATTAATTGGTTTACCTGGTGGGTTGGTGATGCTATCGGTATTTTAATATTTGCTCCACTGGTATTGTTATTTTTTGCCAGGCCTAGAGAAATATGGCGCGATCGTATTCTTGCCTGTTCTATCCCGGTTGTTATCGTTTTTATTCTTGTATTATTTATCTCTTATTTTTCACAGCAAGCAGAAAGAATTCGTAAACTTGTTGAATTTGAACAAAACATTCATTTGCTGGGAGAATCACTGGAGATTGGACTTCAAAATCATAAAGAAATTCTTAATTCAATCGAATATTTATTTATTTCAAGTGAATCAATCGACAGGCATATATTTCGAGATTTTGTTGTTGAATTACTCAACAAAAATGATGCTGTCCATGCTATTAGTTGGAATCCGTTGGTTATTGATTCTAATAGACAAGAATATGAAGACGACATGCGGAATGAGGGTTTTACAGATTTTACTATTACCGAACGTGATGAAAGTGGAAATTTAATCGTTGCCGAACAGCGTGATTATTACGTGACAGTAAAATATATCGAGCCGTTTGAAGATAATATCAAGGCATTTGGCTTCGATGTAAATTCAAACCTGGATCGGCGAGAAGCGCTTGATACTGCAAGCTTGTCGAATAAAGCCATAGCGACCAGACGTATAAAACTGATACAGGAAACAGGTGGTCAATATGGTTTTTTAGTTTTTCTTCCTATCTATCATCAAACAGATCCAAAAAACCTGATTGGTCTTGAAACAAAACAGAATGTGCGTGGTTATGTTACAGGAGTGTTTCGTGTTGGTGATGTCATTATTGCTTCAATGCCGGAGATTGATCCTGACGAATATAGGATTTGGGTTATCGATCGTAGTTCAGATATTGATGTCCCGGAACTTATTTATACTAATACCCAACAAGACCATTTCAGTGCAATATTCCCAGACCTCAAACATGGACCTGATTCCATACATACCTTGTATACAATCAATTTTGCAGACCGATCCTGGCAACTCATTGCGAAACCCGGGGCGCAATATTGGTTGTCTGAAAAATCTTGGTCATCTTATTTCATCCTTATTACAGGATTGTTGTTCACCGCGAGTCTGGTTGGGTTCATGTTGGTTTTAACAGGACGCAATACTGTCATACGACACGAAATCGATAAAAAAACACAGGATTTGCAAATAACAAATATAAAACTTAAGGAAGAAATATTACAGCGTAAGCGTGCCGATGAGCGGGTAGTTAAACACCAAATATTAGAAGAAAAGATTAGTTATTTATTAAGAGAATTCATCAAGAAAGAAAGGCTGTCCGAACTTTTCGATAATATGTTATCTGTTTTACTTGAAGTCTCTGAAAGTGAATATGGGTTTATTGGTGATGTCTATTACGATGATAATGACCAACCGTATTTAAAGACCTATGCCATAACCAATATTGCATGGAATGAGGAAACCAGAAAATTTTACGAGGAAAATGCACCAGAAGGACTGGTGTTCACCAACTTGGATACACTGTTTGGGTATGTGATGACCTCACAGGAGATTGTTATTTCCAATGACCCAGCCAATGATCCTAGAGCGGGTGGCATCCCAGAAGGGCATCCTGGTCTAAATACATTTCTTGGGGTTCCGTTTAAAAAACATGGGAAATTAGTTGGTATGATGGGGATGGCAAATCATAGCGAAGGTTATGATCAATCTATGCTGAATTATTTAGAACCGTTGATTGAAGTTTGTACCAATATTCGTATGTTGGTATTGGCACAACAAGTTGTAGAAGATAACGAACATCGCTTGAATGAAATTATCTGGGGGGCAAGTGTCGGTACCTGGGAATGGAATGCTGAAATAGGAAAAGTCCAATTCAATGAAACCTGGGCTGAGATGTTGGGTTATAGCCTGGATGAGTTAAAAGCAGAAGGATTAGAAAAAGCATGGTTGACTCGAATACACCAGGAAGATTTAAAACAAGCTAATGAACTGCTAGAAAAGCATATTACTGGTGATATCGATTACTATGAGAGTGAAGTTCGTATGTGCCATAAGGACGGCAGTTGGGTTTGGTTACTTGATCGGGGCAAGCTTCTTCAGACGACTAACGATGGTAAGCCACTTCGAATATCTGGAACGTATACAGATATTACTAAGCATAAAAATATTGAAGAGCAACTTCGGCAGTCACAGAAGCTGGAAGCGGTCGGACAACTGACCGGAGGTATTGCGCATGACTTTAATAACCTTTTGGGAATTGTACTGGGTAATATCGAACTCCTGAAACAGCGGCTTGATTTTGGTGATAGCCGGTCACACGGCTATGTTGAGAATGCCTTGGGCGGTGTGCAACGGGGCGCAACCTTAACTCAGCGGTTGCTGGCTTTTTCCCGTAAGCAAATGTTGTCGCCGGATGTGCTGGATCTGAATGTCATGATCCGCGGAATGACTGAACTGTTACAACGCACACTGGAAGAACATATCGAGATTGAGGTGGTCAGTGCCGCAGGTCTGTGGACTTGTTTTGCGGACAAGATTCAGATGGAAAACGTATTGTTGAATTTGGCGCTGAATGCCCGTGATTCGATGCCGAGTGGAGGAAGATTAACCATCGAGACCGCGAATGTGTGGCTGGACGATACCTATTGTGAAGAACGAGTGGACGTAGTACCAGGGCAATATGTAATGCTTGCGGTCACGGATTCGGGTATGGGCATGTCAAAACAAACTCTGGCGCATGTTTACGACCCGTTTTTTACAACTAAACGTGTAGGTCAGGGTAGTGGGTTGGGTTTGAGTATGGCCTTTGGTTTTGCCAAACAGTCGCGTGGGCATATCAATATTTACAGTGAACAGGGACAAGGAACCTGTGTTAAATTTTATCAGCCCAGATACCGGGGGCCGGAAGTTGAACCGAGGACTGCGCCAATTCCGGATGTCGTGCAGGCAAGCGGGGAAGTGATTCTTGTGGTGGAGGATGAAAAGGACTTGCTGAAACTGTTTAGAAACCAGCTCGAAGGTTTGGGATATACCGTACTCACCGCCAAAGACGGCAGGCAAGCGTTGGCTGTATTTTCCAAGCATAACGAGATCGATTGTTTGTTAACGGATGTGGTCTTAACCGGAACAATGAGCGGCAAAGATATTGCCGTAGAAGCCACCGCGCAACGGCCTGATATCAAGGTGGTGTATATGTCCGGTTACACCGAGAATGCCGTGGTTCATCATGGCCGTATTGATTCGGGTACCGATTTACTCAGGAAGCCTTTTACGCTGGCCGAGTTGTCTACAAAATTAAGAAACGTTCTGAGTTGATTTGCGCTAGAAGATGTGGGTTCGCGCCAGACTAATGGGAGTGAAAGTTTATCAGATTTAAACTGAGTAATGTTTCCGCGATCGCTGTGGCAATAATATCGTTTCCCAAACGGTTGGGGTGCGAGTCGGTCATTGAGTTGGATATTTCATGAAATAAATAATGCGACCATCTCGGATCCTTCAGGGTTTCAAGGTTTGCGTAACGAAAGCCGGTTTGAGCGGAAATGTGGGTAAGATTGCGGATTATGTGCTGAATGCTCTTTGGCAAATAGTTTATCAATGGTGGGAACATCAAGTGCATCTTCTACTAAATTTGGTAAATGTTTCATGTCGGTTTTGACCTCGTATTCGGATTTTTTAACAGACTGGCTAACCAGAAAAAGACAACGACACCCATGCCCAGTATTACGAGCGTGTTCAGGAGTGCATTGTAATCATTCGTCGTGTACCACAAGAAAGCAGCAATAGAAGGTGCAAGCGCTTTAATCACTTTAACGGGCATATTCATTGCGCCGTTAATAGCACCGTAGGCGGATGGCGTTAACAATTCAGGCACTGCTACACCTTTAACAATCGTCATCGTTCCAGTGGCAGCACCGAAAGCAATAGCGAAAGGAACAAGCACCCAAAAGCCAGAGGGCAGAAAGGCAAACCCTGTGAATACGATGGGCAAAATGGCAGCAACAAAAATACCCAGTTTCACCATCGGGACTTGATCAGCGAACATCAGCATCATAGATCGTCCAACAACTTGAGCTGGACCGAGAATGGCCACCAAAATAACGACCTCGCTTAACGGCAAACCTTTTTCGATAAGCATCGGGTATAAGTGGAATTTAAATGCCGTAGTTGCCCCGGCGAACAGCGAAAAACACAGTAACAATGCCCAAAATATTGGTTGTTGTATCGCCAATGTCCAGCCGGATTTCACGTAGCATATTCAGGTCGGGACGAAAGCCGTTGGATACAACGATACGATCCACCTCAATGGTGCTTTCTTCGCCATTGACCTGAATATCAAGCAGAAGCCCCGTATCGGTCTTCTCAATGCGTGATACCTGTAATGGCACGAGCACTTCCAGTTCGCCAGTGTCGATAGCGTCTTTCGCTGCCATACCTAATTTGGCTCGTGCAGGCAGCCGGTTATTGATGCCGCTTCCGGTTAATTTATCCAGCTTATTGCTACGCATACCCCAATAGATTTTAGTCTTGGCGTTAGCAGCCCGTACAGTCATCATTTCTAAAATGACATTAATAGCAGAGTGTCCACCCCCTAATACCAATGTTCTTTTTCCTTCATACTGGGTACGGTCGGCATTGACTATATCGGGAATTCCGTAGGTAATAGCGTCCTGATTCTGGGTTTCGCCTGGTACGGGCAAACCATCCAAGCCGATTGGATTAGGGTTATACCAGGTACCCGAAGCATCAATAACGGCTTCACTATGCAAAACGTGGTGGGTGCCATCAGACGTTTTGTAGTGAACGGTATAATCTGCTGCATTACGATCAGTGGATGACGACTTGCTGTGTGCTTTCTTGGATACGCCAACGACTTCGGCATCGTAAGTAATCACGGTTTTTAGTTTTGGCGTAGATGCCGCAGGAATCAGGTACTTTTCAACGATGTCTCGCCCAGTTGGCAGGCTGTCTTCATCGGGCATCTGCCAATGGCTTTTATTCAATAACCGAACAACGGCCTGGTCGACGACATTCTTCCACGAGGTGAACACGCTGACATGCCCCCATTCCAGCATAGTGTGACCGGCACCAAGGCCTTTTTCCAGTACCAAAGGCTTTAGCCCTCGGGCCAGCAGGTGAGCCGCCGCCGCAATACCCACAGGGCCTGCGCCAATAACGATAACGGGGTGTTTAACATTCATCATAATTCTCCTTTTTAGGTTCTGTCTTATAAGACGAACGTCAAATTAGAAAGACGATGAAATCGTGTTATATTTATTATCTATCCAACAATTTAACTAATTTAAATGGCATAACAGGCGAACTGAATGAATATTGATCAGGTCTGGAATGAATACCAAACAGGTATAAAAGCCTTTTTGCATGCTAAGGTCTCTAACCCAGCGGACGTCGACGACTTGCTGCAAGAGATCTTGATCAAGACGCACAAAAACCTGGGTAGCATCAAAACTGATACCAGTATTCAGTCCTGGGTATTTCAAATCGCCAGAAATGCGACGATTGATTACTACCGTAAGCAAGGCAATGCGCCAGCATTACAAGCTGAAGACCTTTGGTACACTGAAAACGAAGCGGATATGGAGCACGCTCTGTCTCCTTGCGTTGCCCCTTTTATTAAAGCACTCCCCAAGGAATCCGCTGATTTGCTGACAGCCATTGATATCGAAGGCCAATCTCAAAAAGACTATTCTGAGAGGCTGGGTATTAGTTATTCAACACTAAAATCCCGCGTACAGAGTGGACGTAAGCAATTGCAAGGTCTGTTTAATGACTGCTGCCATCTTTTGCTGGATGGTAGAGGTAAGGTTATTGACTACCAATCAAAATCTGGGGACTGTAAATGCTAAGACCACTATTGACGACAGTGTGAATTCAGCTGAACCGTTTCTAATTCACCCCGAATTATCGGATTAGTGTGGTTACCAAGGATCCTCGCCACAGTCGTGTTTTTATTCATTCGCGTAGAGTAATGGATCAACTAAAAAAATGAATTTATGTTTCTACTCGCTTATCAATTCAAGTGTTGGGTTCTAGAACGGAATTATGGGTCCTTTCCAGTCCATGTGCTCACGAGGAGTTGCTCTTGCCAAGGCGCTGTTGGCTTCACACCAGCCTTCACATCGGTTGTACCCACGGGAAAATGGGTGACTGGCTGCATAGGAGTTTGTCGTCCGCGCAAGACGGCACGCCCCATTCCTCGGCGTCTGTTCGCATCAGCTGGGCCCGACTGTTGAAACGGGTCGTCGATATCGACATCGAACACTGCCCTCACTGCGGTGGCGAATTGAAAATCATCGCTGCTCTCCAATAATCCAGGGTGATTGCTTAGATTCTGGACCCTCTCGGTTTGCCCACCAGACATCTGCACTGCGCTATCCATGCTTCGCTTACTGTCCAGCAAGCCCTCCTGGCTTGTCGTTCGCTGCTTCATCGCAGATCACCCACCCCGATCTCCCGCGCAGTCATTCGAACTTTTCAAAATAGTCTGATCTTACACCGGTACCACCATTCAATTCGGTTCACCTTCGGAGCCGGCAATTCCCTTTGGCCATCATCTACCCGAAACCCGAAAAATCGTCGGAATCACGACTCTAATATTATTTTGAAACTCCCAAAATACCCATGCTTAAAAATGCTATCTACCTAAATTTCTGGGATTTTCTAATTATGTCCCGAGATTGGCGCGTTTTTTTAAAATTGTCAACCAACTAGTCCAGCTTACTCGCCCTGTCAACACCGTTTCGAACGGTAAGCGCTGACGGGCACTACAATAACCGCCGGTAAGAGTCAGCCTACTCCTAACCCCCCACTGGCAACAAACACGATTCAACAAATACACTGTTATTAAACCGTGTTACCCACTTAAGTTTTTACATTCGAAGCCGCACTGAAAATGTAGAGCCTGATAGACTAAATTCTATTGACACTGAAACAAGCTTGCTCAGGGCTTGAACCATGGATAAGCCGAGCCCCAAGTGCTGTCGGTGAGACCTGGCAGTTTCTTTACGCCAGAAATAATCGGCTAAATGCGCGAGATCTTGATGTTCGAGGTCAACCACCTCATTACTAACTAGCAATTCCACCTGGCTACCCTGGCGGGATAATGCGACCTCAACGGTAGTTTCAGGTGGGCTGTAACTCAAAGCGTTATTTATAAGATTCGATACAATGATACCCATCGCTTTTGAATCATTTTCAACCCAAAGCGAATCTTTATTGGCTGTAATAGACACACACTGAATGGAGTTTAAATGCGACTTAATCTGCACAGATTTATTTTCAACAAGACTTAAGAGATCGAATTTTTCTGATACTAAAATTTCCCGCTTACTTTCCGCACGCGCTAAATTCAGCAGACACTCAACGATCCCCTGCATATGTTGTGCGATCTCCAGAGAATCAACAAAAAACTGTGACATCACATCTGGATCATTCAAGCCTGCCTGAATCACATCAGATAACAAAATGAGCTCTGTGATAGGCGTGCGCAATTCATGTGCTACATTTGAAGAAAACTCTCGCTCTCGAACAAAGGCTTTGTTCAATCCAGTCAAAGACTTATTTAACTGATCTACAATCAAATTTATTTCTTCATAATCGCTTGGCACCTCAATTGGCTTATGCAAAGATTTTTCATCTAATTGCTTAACTTGGCGGATCAAATAATAGAATGGACGGAGCCCTTTTGCAGTTTGGTAGCTAACAATGAAGACGATAAGCAACACCGTCAATAACATACCCCCGGCCACTCCCACGGCTGCATTCATGCGGATAATTTCCAGCGGCTTTCGGTCGACAGCAACAGCGACCACTAGCTTAGGCACATTTTCTTTCCATATACGCAGTTGATCGGCTGTTTTTAAGGAAGGTTCGTCCGCGTCATTTTCAATCATCGGATGAAACCAGACATAGACGATGCGTCCTTGCCGTCCATCAGGTAGTCTAACATCACGAAACACCACATCGTCCTCTTGTAAGGGGATCTGCCAGGAAATCTTCACGTTGTCTAAAGATTCCGAGCGGGCTATCTCGTTGCCTTTTGCATTAGTCAAAATAAAGTAATCTGGGTTTAACCCCGTAAACTCAGGCATCATGTCGGAAACGTAATCAAACTCCAATCCTTCTTCTTCGTATTCTGCTAAAAGTATTAATGATTTCGCCTTTAATAACAGCAAGCCATTAAACTGTTTATCCAGTTTTTTGCTCACAAATACAACGACAAGCAACGCAGTAACACTGAGCGTTAATACAATGCCGATCAGGCTGGGAAAAAGAATTTTCGATCTTAACGACTTCATATTTAAAATGAATCAATGGTATATCCAAACCCACGTTTAGTTTGAATGATGCGGGGCGCACCGGCTGCTCTTAATTTTTTACGTAATGCACACAGGTGCGCTTCAACAGTGTTTCTTGAGACACTCGTGTTACTTTCATACAACTTTGAGATAAGTCTGTCAGCGGAAAATAGTTGATTACTTCGGCGGCACAATATCTCTAATAATGCATATTCAGTAGGAGTAAGTTTAATAAGCACCCCTTCAAATGACACTTGCTTTGAATGAGTATCAATACGTACTCCGGATACATTGAATACACCCGCTACTTCGTTAAAAGATCGCCGTATCAAAACTTGTAGGCGAGCGTGTAATTCAATAAAGGCAAATGGTTTAACCAGATAATCATCAGCACCGGACAGCAAATTTTGGACGCGGTCTTCAACGTTGCTTTTGGCAGAAAGAATTAGTACAGGTGTATCGTCTCGCTTATCTCTTAAGCACTTCAACAAGGTAGTGCCATCCATTTTGGGGAGCATAAGATCCAGAATTATTGAGTCATATTCATTACCAAGAGCATATTCCAATCCTTCAATTCCATCCGTAGCTTGATCCACCGCGTAGCCTAAATGTCTCAGTCCGAGACTAATCGAACGCTGTAATTTTTCGGAATCTTCAATGAGCAGCACTTTCATGACTATTCGTAAAATACATGCATTTTAAGGATCAATCTTAAGTTCGCCTTAAGATCATCGCCATTTTTACCAAAGGTCACTAGATTAAACTCGAACAAACATTGGATTTTAGTCCGATCAATCTATTTTCTATACAGGTCAAAAGTGTCCCCCGAGAATAATCCTACAATCGTCGATCCACCGGTGCATAAGCGGAAATCAATCAGCCGACGTAACTTTATACATGGAAGCCTTAGTTTTATAGGGCTTGCTGGTATATCGGGAGTTATATCAACCACATTCAAGATTGAAAATACCACAGTATTACTTCCCCCGGGTTATAAAATTCGGATAGTTGCCAGATCAGGAGATTTTTGCCTTGCAAATTCCGATCATCGTTGGCACTGGGCACCTGATGGTGGCGCAAGCTTCGCAACTGACGATGATGGATGGATATACGTTTCGAATAGTGAGATGGACAATGGTGGGGCAAGCGCTCTTCGTTTTGACCGCACAGCAAGGTTAATTGCAAGCTATCCGATATTATCGCACAGTCGGCGGAATTGTAGCGGCGGGGCTACTCCCTGGAAGACATGGCTGTCCTGCGAAGAGGTCAGCGATGGCTTTGTTTGGCAGTGCGATCCAAAAGGATTAAAGCCAGCGGTAAAATGTCCTCAACTTGGTCGATTCTGGCATGAAGCCATAGCCGTAGATCCGTCCACAAATCAATTGTACTTAACTGAAGATCAAGAAGACGGTTGTTTATACCGCTTTACGCCTCATATTCTAAATGAAAGTGGGACAGTCGATCTAAACAGAGGAATATTGGAAGTCGCCATAGATGATCCGGTTATTCAAGGCCTAAATTGGCTGCCGATTGAAGACCCTTCCGGTTCCTTACAAGCTCTCAGGTACCAGGTTCCTAACGCGAGACATTTTAACGGCGGAGAAGGTGTCTGGTATTTTGATCATCAGGTCTACTTCGCGACAAAAGGAGACGATTGCGTACGCAGTTACTCTATTGCCACGCGCAGATTGGAAATAATTTACTCAGCGAATGACTATATTTTCCCTCGCTTGACGGGCGTAGATGCAATTACAATTGCCCCCAACGGTTATGTATTGGTCGCTGAAGATCAAGGTGATATGGAAATAATTGCCATTACACCGAACAAGAATGTCATACCCCTGGTAAAACTATCGGGACACGATGGTTCGGAAATTACCGGCCTTGCTTTTAACCCAGAAGGAAATAAGCTTTACTTCAGTTCTCAACGGGGGGAAACCGGCCAAGCATCGGGAGGAATAACATTTGAAGTAAGCGGAGATTTTGATTCACCCGTATGGAGCAGCTATGAAATTGAGCAGGCCATTTAGTCAACATCAATTCTACCCTTCAGTCATTTTAGAAAATCTTCAGAATACCTAAGATCATGAAACAAAATGGATTTCCTTTGTCACGATTCATTACACAATGAAATACATCCTCATGCTTTATGCGTAGCAGCCGTACTAAAAGTGACTGCTAGGCCATATTAATTATAGAGTCGGTCAAGATTTGATCTCATTACCTTCTGGAACGCTATTTAATCGTTAATCGCAACTCGTCACCGACGTTTCGCGGCAACGATGTCGAGTGGGCCACATCGCACCATCCAGAATGGCTTCATTCCATAGCGCATCGGTTATATCCGCATCGACCAAACTGATATTCCGCAGGTTGGCATCAGCGAAATCGGTTTCGATTAATATCGCTCTGTCAAAATTTGCCCGCTCTAAATTGGCTTCTTGAAACACGGCGGCTTCAAGGTTAGCGCTTGAGAAATTCGCTCGAGTCAAATTTGCTTGATTAAATATGGCTTTTTCGAATCCCCCCGATTGCAGGTCCTTCCGTACATTTCCAATTGATCAAAAAGGGCGTTTATTCTCCTTATTCACACTAATACTGCCATTTATTGTGTAAATCATCCCTTAAAATTCAGATCCAGTCTATTCTAGATGTTAAGGAATAGACTTATGCGATTCATTCTTCAATCAAAAATAAAAACCCTAGGCTCCATGCATTGTGCCGCTGTTGCTCTCTGGATTAGCATGACAGCGTTTTCCTCCCATGCATCTGTTCTCAACCCAGTAGTGCAAAGGAATAAAAATGGCAATCAGTGATCGGTGCAAACAATACCTAAACCATTCGCTTCAGCATCTTGCAACCGGCGAGATTGATGAGCTCGATTTCGAGACCCACGATTTCGACAGCGAAGAAGAACTACAGCTGATCCAAGGCTTGAAGGATGTCCTTCAGACCATGACTGGCATGGCTTCGGAAAATGACAGCGACGAGCAGAAGCTCACAACTGCTGATTTTCAGGGCCAGATCGAGGGCATCAACCTCTCACAGGCGGTGATCCAGTTTCATCCCGACGGCACGATCATTTCGGCGAACGACAATTTTCTGAATGCGATCGGCTACAGCGCGAGCGAGGTCACGGGTCAGCATCATCGGATATTCGTCGAGCAGGGGTACAAGGACTCGGTCGAGTACCAGACGTTCTGGCGAGATCTGGCCGCCGGCCAATCTCGAGTGGGTGAATTCAAGCGGATCGGCAAGGCGGGCAATGAGGTCTGGCTGCAGGCGACCTATACGCCAATCAAGGACCCGAGCGGCAAGGTCTTCAAGGTCGTGAAATACGCCTCCGACGTTACAAAACAAAAGCAGCTGAACTTGAAGCTGGAAACGCAGTTCAGGGCGATCGCTGCTGGAGATTATACGTCCGACATAGCGCTCGCGAGTCACGAAGGTGAGTTCGGCGAAGCGCTGACGGAGATGACGAACACGCTTCGCCAGGTTGCGGAATCTGTTGCTGCGGTGGCGAGCGGCGATTTCTCGAACACGATCGAGATCAAGAGCGATAAAGATATTCTCGGAAAGTCGATCAATGCGATGATCGTCAGCCTGATCGATGCTCAGGAAAAGAATCGAAGAGAGAGTTGGATCAAAGATGGTCAGACCCGGTTGGCCGATTCGATCCGAGGCGAGTCCAACGCGATCACGCTGGTGGACAACGCTCTTGCGACCCTGGCAAATTATCTCGGTGCGCAGGTGGGCGTATTCTATGTGGCCGACGCAGAAGCGGAGAGGGGCTCGAGCGAACTCATATTGAGCGGGACCTACGCCTATGACCGGCGTAAGCGTCATGATACGACCGTCGTTTCAGGACAAGGCATTCTCGGCCAGGCCATCAAGGAAAAGAAGACCTTCATCCTCGAGGATGTCCCGAGCGATCACATCAGTGTGGACACGGGAATCGGTCAATCGACTCCTCGAAATATCGTTGTCGTTCCCGTCGTCTACGAAGGGAAAGTCAATGGCGTTTTCGAACTTGGATCCTTTGAGCCGTTCTCGGACGAACATCTACAGCTCCTCAAGTTGGTCGGGAATACCTTGGCCATCGCGATCAACTCTGCCCATAATCAGGAGCGGTTATCGGTGACGTTGGAGACGTCCCAGAGTCAGGCGGAAGAGTTGCAGTCTCAGCAAGAAGAGCTCTCTGAGTCCAATAGGCAGCTGACGTCACAACAAGAAGAGTTGCGGGTCGCCAACGAGGAGTTGTCCGAACAGTCAAAGAGCCTGACTCGGTCTAAGCAGGAATTGCAGACCTCCAACGAAGAGCTGGCCGAAAAGTCCGTCCGACTCGAGCAGCAGCAGAGAGAGGTCGAGACGAAGAACCACAACCTCGTCATCATTCAGCAGGATCTCGAAGACAAGGCGCGAGATCTTGCGCTCGCCAGCAAATACAAGTCTGAATTCCTGGCCAATATGTCCCATGAGCTGCGAACGCCTCTGAACAGTCTATTGATCCTGTCGAAATCCTTCGCGAAGAATGGAACTGGCAACCTCACGCAGGATCAGGTCGAAGAGGCCGAGGTCATTCATTCCGGCGGTCAGTCGCTGCTCAACTTGATCAACGACATTCTTGATCTATCGAAAGTTGAGGCTGGAAAGCTCGAAATGACTCTGGAAGAAGTCGATCTTCGATCGTTTTCGAGCGACTTGGAGAGACTCTTTGCTCCGATCACTCGGGATAAGGGTCTCGGATTCGATGTTTGTCTGGAAGAGGGGATTCCGGACTCGATCACCACGGATGGTCAGCGTGCGCAACAGATCATCAAGAACCTGATTTCCAATGCGTCAAAATTTACAAGTGCCGGATCAGTGACACTAAAGATCGCCCTGGCCGCCGCCAATACGAAGTTTGTAGGCCACGCTATGGTGCCGGAATCCACCATCGCCATTTCAGTGGTGGATACCGGAATCGGCATACCGGAAGACAAGCAAAAACTGATCTTCGAGTCGTTCCAACAGGCCGATGGATCCACCAGTCGGCAATATGGCGGAACGGGACTTGGACTCACGATCTCTCGTGAACTGGCAAAGATGCTTGGCGGAGAGATACAACTCGAGAGCCAGCAAGGGGTGGGGAGTACGTTCACACTATTTCTTCCTTTGCAAGGCGCAATCAAGCACGCGGATCAGCCTGCGCCAGCGCTCGTTGTCGCTACGCCGGATTCGTCGAAGATCGCCAATTCATACCCAAGCGTTCACCCCGCAAGCAGTGCCGTCCGGACGAAGATTGCGAAGCTAAACCCGGCGCCATTTCCCGATGATCGCGACAACTTGCAGCCCAGCGACAAGTCGATCCTGATCATCGAAGACGATTCGAGTTTTGCGGAGATTCTCGCCAAGCTTGCGCGCAAGAAGGGCTACAAATGTTTGGTGGCCGTCGACGGTCAGACTGGAAGTAATTTGGCACGGACGCTTTCACCAAGTGCGATCCTATTGGATCTCGGTCTACCTGATATGGACGGCGTTCAGTTGTTGGATGATCTCAAATATGACGATCGAACCCGAAGCATCCCGGTTCATATCATCTCCGGCCAGAAGAGGTCGACGGCTGTATTGGCCAAGGGCGCTTTGGGAATGCTGACAAAGCCTGTGTCCGAAGAGCAGATCAACGACGTCTTCACCGGCTTCCAGAGTCTTTCTCAAAAGAGAGGGGGGAGAATCCTACTGGTCGAGGATGACACTGGCGGGGTCACCGCCATTCATGCTCTCCTGAAAGGCAGAGCTGCCGAGATCACGGTTGCCGAGACTGGGCAAAGAGCACTCGCCCTCTTGTCATCGAGTTCGTTTGACTGTGTGATCCTGGATTTGGTGCTCCCGGATATTTCGGGGTTCGATTTATTGACAAAAGCAGAGCAGGACTATTCGATCAATCTTCCCCCTGTTGTGGTGTATACGGGTCGGGATCTGAGCCGAGAAGAACATGACCAACTGCAAGCGCATGCCGCTTCCATCGTTGTGAAGGGGGCCGCCTCGCCGGATCGGCTCGTCAGCGAGGTGTCGCTGTTCCTTCACACGATCGAGAGCACGGTTTCTGTCGATACCCACAAACCATTGGAGAACCTGGCTAACCGGAATGTCCTTCTGGTGGACGATGACGTACGAAACAGCTTTGCCCTCAGCAAGGTGCTTCGCGAAGTGGGTCTGAAAGTGAAGTTGGCAGAAAACGGTCAAATGGCCTTGGATGTGTTGGCTTCCAACCGTGAAATCGAGCTGGTCGTAATGGACATCATGATGCCGGTCATGGATGGGTGCGAGGCGATCCAAAAGATTCGGGAACAAGATTGTTTTGCAGAACTACCGATCATTGCTCTGACTGCGAATGTACTGCCCGAGGACCGGGCGAAATGTCTGGACGTTGGAGCCAGCGATTATCTGTCCAAGCCGGTTGAAGAGGAAAAACTGCTGTCTCTCATCCAAGTGCTTCTAAGCGACGTCGCCGAGATCAGTCTGATTGAACACGGAAACGCCTAGCCAAATGCTCATGAAAGAAGCCGAGAACGAAACGATTGAAGTCGACCTGCTCTTGGAGGCAGCGTTCCAGCGATATGGATACGACTTTAGGAACTATGCAAGAGCAACAATCAAGAGGCGGGTCCACGCACTCGTCGAAGAAACGAAAAGCCAGAGTCCTTCCGCTCTAATTCCTGGGATCCTCCATGACAAGAGTCTATTCATGCGACTCGTATCGGCGCTGTCTGTGACAGTGACGGATTTGTTCAGGGATCCTCTGTTTTACAGGGAACTTCGGGAACAGGTTATGCCCACGCTTTCGACCTATCCCTATTTCAAGATCTGGCATGCGGGATGTGCGACGGGCGAAGAGCCCTATTCCATGGCCATCCTTCTCGAGGAAGAGAAGCTTTACCATCGCGCACGGATCTATGGGACTGACATGAATAACGATTCGCTGGAGAAAGCCCGAGCAGGTATATTCGATCTGAAGACGATGAAGCAAGGGCAGGCCAACTACGTCAAGTCAGGCGGACGCCTGCCCTTCTCAGACTATTACCACGCTGGTTACGGCGGTGCTCAGCTCGGCAATCGATTTTCAGATAATATTACATTCTCTCGGCACAATCTGACATCCGATAGTTCTTTTGGTGAGATGAACATGATCGTATGTCGCAATGTTCTGATCTATTTCAATCGGCAGCTTAAGGATCGGGTGCTCACGCTGTTTAGCGATAGCCTTTGTCACCGAGGTTTTCTTTGCCTCGGCACGAAAGAGAGCCTCCAATTCACTTGCCTCAAGGACAACTTCGAAGTGGTTTCGGAAGCCCAGCGTATCTACAGAAAATTGTGATCGATGTTTGATGCCATGCTCAAACACAGTGCAATCGTGATCGGTGTGTCTACAGGAGGCACAGAGGCGTTGACGACCCTCCTGCCTGCGCTGCCTGCCGATCTTTTTGCCCCGGTCACCATTGTTATGCATGTGGCGCAGGATTCTGACGGATTCTTGAGCAGGCATCTAGACAATTTGAGCGACATTTGCGTGAAGGAGGCCGAGGATGGGGAGCCGCTGAAGTCGGGGACCGTCTACCTGGCACCGGCTGGTTACCATCTGCTGATCGAAGAACATCGCTGTTTTGCATTGTCGGTGGATGATCCGGTCCGGTATTCGCGTCCATCGATTGACGTTTTGTTCGAGAGTGCTGCTGAAACATATCGAGACGAACTGATCGGCATCGTGCTCACTGGGGCGAATGGAGATGGTCGACGCGGGCTCGAAAAGATAAAGGCGCACGGTGGTTTCGTGATCGTCCAGGAACCGAAAACGGCAGTGGCCGACGTCATGCCAAACGAGGCGCTTGCAGCAGTCGAGGCGGACCAGGTCCTCCCCCTGCAAAAAATTGGCCCCTTCTTGGAACGATTGCACTTTTTACGCTTTCGCGAGGAGAAGTTGCAATGACGAGGGAGACTGCGGCCGGGTCACATAACATGCCGAAGGTGTTGGTTGTCGATGACCGTCCCGAGAATCTCGTTGCGATGAAAAACGTTCTCTCGGGAATGGATTTGGTGGTCGTCACCGCTATATCCGGAATCGAAGCCTTGTCGCTCATCTTGTCCCACGAGTTCGCGGTCGTTCTGCTGGATATTCAGATGCCCGAGATGGATGGATTCGAGGCGGCAACACTCATTCGCGGCAATGAGGACACTCAAAATCTCCCGATCATATTTGTCACAGCGGCGAGTGAAGATGAAGCCTGCTTTTCAGCCGCATATGAAACTGGGGCCGTAGATTATCTCACCAAGCCGATCAATCCTGATATCGTACGCGCCAAGGTGAGAATCTTCGTGGAGCTATATGATAAGAATCGCGCACTCGAGGCAACGGCAAGAGAACTCAAGGTCACGATCGATGCTCTAGAGCGCTCCAATCAGGAGTTCAGTGCTTTCGCGCACACGGCGGCCCACGATCTGAAGGCACCGGTTCGCCATATTGGGAATTTTATTCAGTTCTTTCTTGAAGATGAAGGTAAAGAGATCAGCCACTCCGGCCGGTCCCAGTTGGAAACAGTGCAGAGAGCTACCGATCGACTGACTAACATGATTGATAATCTGCTCGACTATGCCCGCGTCGACACAAGCACACGGGAATTTGAGACGGTCGATCTGGGCTCCGTTGTTGGACATGTAGTATCGGATCTTGAGGCGGTCATCGAGGAAGCTCATGCTCGTGTGGAAATCGGTGATCTGCCGACCATCAGTGGTGATGAGAGTCAGTTGTACCAGCTCTTTTTGAATCTCCTCGCGAATTCCGTCAAGTTCCGCCGGAAAGGGGTGGATCCGATCATCAAACTAACCGGCAAAGCCGTTTCGGATCCACCGGACGTGGATGAGAATCACGTGCCGATGTTTCGAATCTGCGTTGAAGACAATGGCATCGGGTTCGATCAGGCGTATATCGATAAGGTATTCCAGCCGTTCAAGCGGTTGACTACAAAGGCCAAGTTTGAGGGCTCCGGAATCGGTATGGCCACCGCCCAGAAGATCGTCGCCCGTCATCATGGTTCAATTACGGCCAAGGGTGTCTCGGATCAAGGCTCGACATTCATCGTCACCCTGCCAGCAATAGGTACTGTGAAGAACGCCACGAGTCGGAGAGCATAAAAAAGTGGGATATAGATTTTGAAAAATCACGCCGCTATTTTCATTGTCGGTTCTAGTTTTTGCGCTTTTTTCTCGATCTTCAAGCCTGGATGCCAGCGTTCAAAACGACCGTGTAACTCGTCATTCAACACTGCCGTTCTCATTTATAATAAATAGTGCGCGCCTTCATGCGTCCATTGCATTTGCTGTTTTTTCACCATCCGTTTGGCAATGACCTTATTAATTGTCGACTCTACAAAACTCGTGGAAATGGTTTCGCCATAGCGCCACTTCTCACCATAATTGGGAATTAGATGTCGATTATTTCGGATGTAAGTATCGAATTTGGCTCTAATGTGTAAGCGTCCGTCGGTACCATCTATTGAAATGGTTGTGAACTGATATTTGAAGTGGTGACGGAACAACTTGTCCTGGAGATTAACAGCGCAAAGTCTTTTTTGAATGAAAATCATCAGGATATTCTGGCTAATTTTGATTCCAACATTGTCAAATTTCGCAAAAAGAGAAAAATCATAATGACAACCGGAGCACTGGACGACCTGGACAGAATAGGCTCCGAAGATGAACCAACGGAATAACAATTCAAGGTCCAACAGAAAAATAATAACAAGATTCTATTCCAACAAATGTATATAATTTTAGGCCCATTCCAGATAGGAAGAAAGACTAGTACTTTACAAATAGCAATAGTTTGCTTAAAGTAATAACCAACTGCCCCCTTGTGAAGTTGATTCAATGGAGCTTGGGGAGAAAGAACCGCCTTCGGGCGGTTTTTTCAATTCTACGCCAAAGATTTGTGAGGCCGTAATTGCGCACTATTGTCTATATAGACGGATTCAATTTGTATTTTGGCAGCCTCAAAAATACATCTTGGAAATGGCTCGATATTGCTGGGTTAGCAACACTGCTCTGCAAGGAACAGAACCCACAAAGTGTGTTCCAGCGTATAGAGGCGACCGGTTGGGGACAATGAAGCTCACCTGATCATACAATGACTTCACAAAGAAAGGATAATAGGTTATCGTTTCTTAGTAAATGGTTAAAGAAAGGATCGTTTCGTACGTGAAAACAAAGGTCGTTGCAAAACGAGCGGGGAAATTTGTCCAAACAGTGGCTGGTGGCGAGCACATACGGGCATTTATACCCCCAGAATTACCGCCCGAACCGCCCCTGGAATTGGATCGATATTACGGATTGATCGAAGAAGCTAACCGAGCGCTCGGCCGTCTGGATGGTGTTACCTCAATCCTGCCGGATACGCCGCTTTTTCTTTATATGTATGTAAGAAAAGAAGCGCTACTATCCTCACAGATTGAAGGGACACAATCGTCACTGTCGGACTTGTTGCTGTTTGAGAGCAATGAAGTGCCCGGAGTTCCCCTGGATGATGTACTGGAAGTATCCAATTACGTTGCAGCGATGGAATTCGGATTGGAGCGACTACGAAGCGGTTTTCCATTGTCATTGCGACTGATCAAAGAAATTCATGCGGTGTTGCTTACAAAGGGGAGGGGAGCAACCATGCAACCCGGGGAGTTTCGGCGAAGTCAAAACTGGATCGGCGGAACTCGTCCGGGTAACGCAACATTTGTACCTCCACCACCGGATCGGGTGATGGATTGTATGGGGAAATTGGAAACCTTCATCTATGCGGAGAATCCGAGCTTACCAGTCCTGGTTAAAGCGGCAGTAATTCATGTTCAGTTTGAATCAATTCACCCATTCCTGGATGGAAACGGCAGGTTAGGGCGGCTGCTGATTACCTTTCTGTTGTGTGCAAAAGGGGTCCTAGAAGAACCTCTTTTGTATTTGAGTTTGTTCTTTAAAAACAATCGGCAGCAATACTATGATCTGCTTCAGAGTGTGCGTGAGCAAGGCGATTGGGAATCTTGGCTGGAATTCTTCTTACAGGGCGTCAAGGACACTTCAGATCAAGCCGCAGAGACTGCCCGACAAATTCTTGATCTATTTGCGAAGGACCGAGCACAGATTGAAAAGCTTGGCCGCCCGGCTGCTTCTGCATTACGAGTCCATCAATATCTTCAAACGAAACCAATCCTATCCGCACCGGCAGCTGCGAAAGCGTTAACGCTCACCGCACCAACGGTACGGAAGTCCGTAGATCATCTGTTAAAGCTGGGCATTGTGCGAGAAATTACGGGGAAACAAAGGGATCGGTTGTTTGTCTATGCTGGCTATCTAAATATTCTTAACCAGGGAACAGAGCCACTGTAGTAAATGGTCAACAATTCCCGCTGAAAGAGTATAGAATAAATGACATCGGACAACAGAGCGTTACTGCTTCCATCTAAGCGGTAACTCGAATCTAAAAATCGCGCCGGTTTCGTCGTGCGGTTTTGATTCCGCCCAAATATTACCACGATGCAAGCTGATAATTTCTTTGCAAATTGATAAGCCTAGACCGGTCCCGCCGGCGTTGCTATCCGTTTTACTGCTCTGGACAAATTTATCGAAAACCGTTTCTAACTCGGACTCGGAAATACCGATCCCTTGATCGGTAATATTGAATACAATACCCGCCGTTTCTGTTCCATCAGTTTTTCGTCTTCCGGACGATATCTGTTTGTTCTCAAGGAAAATGTGAATGGCATTCCCAGGTACGGAAAATTTAATCGAGTTCGATATCAGATTATTGATGACTTGTGCTATTTTATTTTTGTCAAATTCGGCGATGGTGGTGGTGCATGACGCTGCCGACTCCAGGTTTAATTTGATGTCCTTGCTGCTCAGTTGCGCCCAATTTTCTTCGATAATTTGTTTGGTTAATGCCAATAAATCATGCTCTTCGAATTCATAAGGCATTTTGCCGGATTCATATCTCGATAAATCCAGTAAGTTATTTAATAAAACCAATAACCGCTCCCCGCTAGAATGTATATTCTTTAGGAATCTTTTCAATTTTACATCACGTTCTGGCGGTTGCTTATTCAATTGCTTTAACCCGAGATTCGAAAAACTCAAAATGCCATGCAGCGGTGTTCGTAGTTCGTGTGACATATTGGCTAGAAAATCCGATTTAGCCTGATTCGCGATTTCAGCGTTTTCCTTTGCCTGAATGAGATCTTGTTTTTGCTCGTTAAACAATTTCTGTAGGTGATCCCGTTGTTTTTCTAATTCAGCGAAAGATTTTTCTTGTAGCCGTTTATATTCGTTGATATCACTCACGGATAGCATGATCGATTGAATCTGATCGCGGTCGTCCAATACCGGCCGACAAGTTAATCGCGCCCAGAACCAAGATCGTTCATCGTTGACTGATTCATCCGCGGCGCTTGGTGTCGATGCCGGGATATGCACACACAGGCGTAATTCGCCAGTTTGCCCTTTTTTCGTTTTGCGAATTTTAGACAACAACAGGTGATACCTATCCTGGTCAGGCATTGCTATAAAGGCAGACAAGGAATGGTGGATAAGAAGATGCTGCTGCTGCGGAGTATCCAACATCTTCTGAAAAGTCTGGTTTGTTTTAAGGATAACGCCCTTTGGATTAATCGTTAGATAGCCGACGGGTGCCAAATCGTAGAGTTCAATATATTGATCCCGCGCCTCAACCAACTCCTCCTGGGTGAGACGCAAGTCCTCGTTCTGAATTTCCAGTTCGATTTGGTGAGTGCGCAGATCGTAGAGTAACCGCGAAGGTTCTTCCGGTAACGTCTGTTTGCTTTTTTGCGATTCGCTGTCGAGTTTCGCTTGCGCACGGTTGCGCAGGCGGTCGAGCGTCACCGCGTTGTTGTCGTTTTTGGCCACGAAGTATTTTCCGATCCTAACATATAAGCCCGAATCCGGTCATCCTGGGATTATTAAGCCACTGGCTAAGCGTTAAATTTTTTATCAGGCACTTGGAGATCCTCATTTTCACGCAAGTTTGTTATACAGGTCAACCTGTTTCGTCGTCAGAGGGTATCCGTTCACGGTTGTCAGTTGACAGTTTTTCGATGAGCCCTGCAGCACCCGAATATTATTAGCATTGATTCTAGCGCGACCGTATCACCGCCTGAAATTACTGATTCCACCTATAATTTGCGGCTCAAAGCAGCGCTCACCCATTCCCTCGGAGACAACATTTCATCAACCGTGAACGGCTATCTAAAATGTATATCGGTTAGTATCGCGCCGAATGCGGTCTGCTGACGAAAAAATTTCGAAAAATCGTCAAAAACTAAGGGCTCTAATCGATAGTTGCATTCTGCATTCGAAAGTAGTAGTTTCCTAAAAATTGTAAAATTTTACTGGACCATAAGTTAGGATGACAGAGGAAAAACCGCGCCGAAAAAAGGCGCCCAGCCAAAAGGCTCAACGAAAGGTGGCTGCCAAATCCAAACAACCCCTTTCAGATAAGTCGTCTAGCGCCAGTTTTCCGATCGTTGGCATGGGTGCCTCGGCCGGGGGGCTCGAAGCTTTCGAGTCTTTCTTCAAAGCGATGCCGGCGGAGAATGGTATGGCCTTTATCTTGGTTGCACACCTGGCGCCATCGCACGTCAGCCTGCTGCCAGAGTTGTTACAAAAGGCGACTGAAATGCCGGTTTTTCCGATCGAGAACGGCGTTTCAGTAAAGCCGAACAGTGTCTACGTGATTCCACCCAATAAGGAGCTGCACATCCTTCATGGTACGCTCCATCTAATGGAGCTCAGCAAACCCCGTGGCTCTAACCTGCCAATCGATGTCTTCTTCCGTTCATTAGCCGAGGATCAGCATGCTAACGCGGTCGGCATCATTTTCTCCGGGACCGGCACCGACGGCACGATGGGACTGAAAGCCATTAAAGGCGAAGTGGGGATGGTGATGGTCCAGGACGAACAGTCGGCTCATTACGACGGTATGCCTAGCAGTGCAATCGCCACCGGTTTAGTGGATTTCGTTCTGCCACCGAGCGACATGCCAAAGCGGTTAATCGGCTACACCGAACGATCGGGAAGTAACACAAGTCCTCACCTTGTGCCAACAAAAGAAGGCATTCCTGATGCGTTGCAGAAGGTTTTCATCATATTACGCAGCCGCACCAACCATGATTTTTCGCATTACAAAATAAATACCATCTGTCGGAGAATTGAACGACGGATGAATCTGCACCGCTTGGACAATATCGCTGACTATATCCACTATCTCCAGGAGAATGCCAGTGAAGTGGACATTCTGTTCAAGGAGTTACTGATCGGTGTTACCAATTTTTTTCGCGATCCCGAAGCGTTCGAGTCGCTGAAGAATATGCTGCCGTCGTTGCTCGACAATAAATCGAACAACGATACAATACGCGTATGGGTGGCCGGTTGCGCGAGTGGCGAAGAGGCATACTCGATCGCCATTCTGCTAAAGGAGCATCTAGACGAAACCCAGCGTCACTTCAATGTTCAGATCTTCGCCACCGATATTGATCAGGATGCAATCGTTGTTGCCCGCGCTGCACTCTACCCGTCGAGTATTATCGTCGACGTGGCTCCAGAACGCTTGAAACGCAACTTTATTCAGATGGATACCGGCCAGTATCGGATAAATAAGGCGATTCGCGAAATGCTGATCTTTGCGCCCCAGAACATTATCAAGGATCCACAGTTTACTAAATTGGATCTACTTTGCTGCCGCAATCTGCTCATTTACTTCGGTTCGGAGTTACAGAGAAAGTTATTGCCGATATTTCACTACAGTCTGAAACCGGGCGGCCTTTTGTTCCTCGGGAGTTGCGAGAGCATCGGCCAGAATTCAGACTTGTTTAAATCCGAGCACAAAAAATGGAGAATTTTCCGGCGCAAAAGCAATATGACGGGTATCCATCACACGCCGTTATTCAACCTGTCACCTTCACCCATAGGCAATGAAAATCCCAACGGATCAAGCGGCGCAAATATTATTAACCAGGCCGAAGAGCTCAGTGCTTTGCAATTCATTGAGACCATTCTATATCAGAGCGATACCCCACCCTGCGCGATTATCGACCATTTGTCGAATATTGTCTTTATCCACGGCCGCACCGGTCACTTTCTCGAACCAGCAGAAGGCAAGATTAGCGCTAACATTCTGGAGATGGCGCGATCAGGGATAAAGGAAGAACTGGCCGCCGCAATCCATAGCGTCGATATCCGCAAGGAGGAGGTGAGTTGCAAAAGCCTAAAGGTGCAATACGATGGAAGTTTACTGAATATCGACCTGACCGTTAGGGCCGTGCTCGGACAGAACGGGTTGCGGGGGCTGAAGATGGTTATTTTCAAGGAAATCAAAACGACTGAGAAAAGGAAAACGCTGCGGAAAATCGGTAAATCGAATAAAAAAGGGGATAAGGCCGTGGAGGAACTCGAACGGGAACTCCAGTCTAACCGTGATCATCTGCAGTCCATGATTGAAGAACTGGAAACTTCCAACGAAGAGTTGAAATCGACTAACGAGGAGCTGCAATCCACCAATGAGGAGCTGCAGAGCACCAATGAAGAGATGGAGACCTCCAAGGAAGAGCTGCAATCCCTCAACGAAGAGTCGACAACGGTCAATGCCGAGCTACAAAGCCGCATCGAGGAGTTGTCCAAGGCCAATGACGACATGAAGAACTTACTCGACAGCACACAGGTAGCAACTATTTTTCTCGACACCGACCTGTGCATCCGCCGCTTCACACCGATGGCGAACGGTATCATCCCTCTGGCCGGAGTTGATACGGGTCGCCCGATCAAACACTTCGCGACGAATCTGATCGGCGTCGACTTGACGGAATACGCACAACAAGTGCTCGATAACTTGGCGCCAAAGCAGGTCGAGGTACAGTCCAACGACGGCCACACATTCCAAATGCGCGTACATCCCTACCGCACCGTGGCCAACGTCATCGACGGCGTGGTGATTACCTTCGACGATATCAGCGAACGCAAGCAACATGAACAGATTTTGGAGGAAAGCGAGGCAAGATATCGGATGCTGGTAGAGAACTGGCCGTTCTGCATCCATGAAATCGATCTTGAAGGTCGTTTGGTTTCAATGAATAGCGCCGGCTTAGAGATGATGAATGTTGAAGATGAAAATAAAATCAAAGGCATGCCTTATTTGAAAGTAGTCAGTGAAGCAGACAGAAAACATATCAGTCCCTTACTGCAACGGGCCATCAAAGGGCAGTTGATGGAGTTTGAGTTTAAAGCTGAAAACGGCTGTTATTATCAATCTTCGTTCGTCCCCGTCACCGACTCAAACGATGCGGTCATTATGTTGATGGGCCTGACTCAAGATATCTCCGAACGCAAGAATGAAGAGCATCATCGACGCGCTCAATTAGATCGGTTCGCGCAAATCTTTGATACGATACCGGATGCGCTGGGCATGAAGGACACAAATGCCGCCTACACGATGGCTAACAAAGCCTTTTGCCTCTTCTTGAACAAACGCAAAGAGGAAATCATCGGCAAGACCGATGACGATCTTTTCTCTCAGCATGATGCGAAGAAATGCCGAAAATTTGACGCAGAGGTGGTGCAAAACGGCCGCGAACATTCCGGGGTTGAAACTATTACCGGCGCGCAAGGCAAGCATCAAGTGCGGATCACCCGAGTGCCGATTTACGATGAAAAGACCGAGGAAACGAAGATATTCGTTGCGATGCGCAAGCTGTCTGAAGAGGAACATTGAAGAGGTTGAGATGATAATCGACCAAGCCATTATGATCGCGGATCAATTAAGGGATCCCTAAAAAATGTATTGGACCCAACATCAAGGAGATTGAAATATTAGAGATCATGAGTCAACGAGACGATACCAAAACCAAACTTGACGAGCTGCGCAAGCGAGCCGAGGCGAAGCTTAACGATGAAATCCAAAACAGGGAGGAAGTTCGGCCTGAAGATATACCTCGGTTGCTATTCGATCTGCACACCCATCAAATAGAGCTGGAAATGCAGAACGAGGAGTTGCGCCAAACTCAGGAGGCGTTGGTTGAGGCACACGCCCGATATGTTGAGCTCTACAATTTGGCCCCGATAGGTTATCTCACGATCAACGCAAAGGGACTCATCCTGGAAATAAATCTGACCCTTGTGAAGATGCTCGAAAGCGAGCCGTATTTACTCCTCGAACAACCCTTTTCCAGCTTTGTTGTAAAAGCGGCGCAAGATACTTATTACATGTTTATTTCACAGCTTTTCAAGACGAAAAAACAGCAAAGCTGCGAATTGCGGATAAGAACGCACGAGCGCATGCCGGCAGGAGAGGTCACGAAAAATATCGGTGGCGAGGAAAAATCCCGATTCTGGGTGAGAGTGGATGGTCGGCCGTTGTTGGACGACAGCGGTGAGGTCGACAAGGTTAATCTGTCCGTCTGTGATATCCGTGACTATAAGCAGGCGAGAGACAAATTAGAACATCTTGCCACCCACGATCAATTGACTCATCTCCCCAACCGTTATCTGATGGAAACAGAATTGAACCAGCGTATCAATGCGGCCAAACGCTTCGAAGAACAACTGGCTATTCTGTTCATCGATTTGGATCATTTCAAGGTGATAAATGACACCATGGGCCATGAGCATGGCGATATTCTGTTACAAAAAGTTGCGAAACGCCTTTCGGCTCAACTCCGGGACTATGATACGGTCGCTCGTTTTGGCGGTGATGAATTTGTCCTGTTGATGCCACAGATACGCGACACTACCGAAATTGCTGCGGTTGCGGATAAAATAATAAGAGAATTTTCCAATGTTTTTCATCTCAATAAACAACAGGCTTTCGTAACAGCCAGCGTTGGGATTAGCTTATACCCTGACGATGGAACAACAGTCGGTGAGTTATTACAAAACGCCGATGCCGCCATGTATCGGGCGAAAGATGCGGGTCGAGATCGTTATTGTTTCTTTACCCAGATAATGAATGATGAACTACGCCGCCACCAATTGATCACATCCGAGTTAAGGATATCTCTCGCACGTCAGGATTTTAGTCTTTATTACCAACCACTGGTCGATGCCCAATCGGGAAGCATTAAATGCTGTGAGGCATTGATTCGCTGGATTTCGGCCGATGGGGAAACAATATCTCCAGCAGAGTTCATCCCGGTCGCGGAGAAATCAGAGCTAATCAACCGAATCGGTGAGTGGGTAATCAACGAAAGCTGCCGCCAGAAAGCCGAGTGGAAAGAAAAAGGATTGGCGGGTATTCGCATCGATATTAATTTATCCGGAAAACAATTTCTTCAGCACGATATTTTTACAGTGCTTATGCGCTCATTGGAGAGCTACCACCTGACAACATCAGATATCGGTATTGAATTGACTGAAAATGTATTGATCGAGGCGGTCGAGCACAATCTATCCAATCTGAGGCAGCTCGATAAAGCCGGTATCCAGATTTCGATTGATGATTTTGGTACGGGCTACTCCTCACTCAGCTACCTTAGGCGTTTTCCTGTACACAATCTGAAGATAGATCAGGAATTTGTTCGCGATGCGCCACACCATGAAAACGATCGATCTATTATGGAAGCGATTGTTGCGGTCGGTCACCGCCTTGGACTTAAAGTGGTCGTTGAAGGGGTCGAAACAGAAGATCAGCATAGACTTGCAAAAGAGATTGGCTGTGATCTTGAGCAGGGATATTTCTTTCACAAGCCGATGAATGCGAACGAAGTTTATACAGTATTGGCTCGTCAACAAGGGGTGCAATAAACACCGGATCTTTATAAAATATTCGTAGCGGCTATCCTGAAAAGAATATTTGGTTGTACCCTCCGATGGTCGGTGTTTCGCAATATGGCCCAGTGCCCACGAAGCTGTGCAAAACGGCAAGATTTTATCCATGAACCGAAATACCACCGTTTTTTAATCGATCAACAGTTGCGACACCGACATTGAAATGGCGCGCGATAGCTCGGATGCTAACCCCTTCATCCAACATCCGCATAACTTCGTTCTGCTGATGGGTAGTGAGCTTAGGTTTGCGGCCGAATTTGACGCCTCGTTTTTTCGCAGCAATGCGGCCTTCTTCAGTACGATCGCGGATGAGGCTACGTTCTAGTTCGGAAAGCCCTGCAAACACTGTCAGTAAGAACCTTCCCATTGAGCTTGTTGTATCTGCCCAAGGTTCTCGCAGTGATCGGAACTCAGCGCCATAGTTTTCCAACGTCTTTGTAATTTCAAATAGATCATGTGTTGAACGCGCCAATCGGTCAAGACTGGTAATGATGAGCGTGTCTCCTTTGCCGATCTCCCGCAACATGCGGGAGAGCTGTGGCCGTTTCCGGTTAGCACCGGTCAATTTTTCCTCGAATATCTTTTCGCAATTGGCTTTCAACAGCTGATCGCGTTGGACCGACAAATTCTGCCCAGTCGTCGAGACACGTGCATAACCCATTATCATGTCAAAACCTTCATTTTTACTGCCCAGTTACGGAACGGAATAACGGAAACCACAACCATTTGATTTCCCTTGTTTAAAAATTCGTTCCGAAATTTATAAAATCCGGAACATCCAATGTCGCTAGCGGGACGGGCGCTATAAAGATTCTCGACCATTTGTGTTATCAGGAATATCATGCTGCCAAAGGTATTTCATCTAGCGGCAATCGGTGTTCCATATCGAGTTCGAAAATTCCATAAGGATTGAAGTGGCTGTGCGGAAGGGGTGAAAGCGCAGCCATGTCACGTTCGGTCATGCGTTTTCGCCAGTCCGATTCGTTCAAGATCTGTTGGATCATCAACGTATTGATATAAACAAGGCTGCTTTGTAGTAAATGCAGAGCGAGGACCGAGATTTCCTGATCTTCTAGTCTATTGGTTGCCATCTCGCCGCCCTTGCCAAAATAGATAAAGCCGTTTACGCCGTTCCAACGTTCGATAACATTCAGACCTGTGTTAATTTCCCGGCGTAACGCTTCTGACGACAGGTAATTGCACAGAAAGATAGTTTTCACTGCTTTACCGAGCTCGATGAGCGCGGCATAAGTTGGATGTTGTATGTTGCTACGTGTGAAACGCCGCAGGATGGCTTCGGGTTCTGCCGTGCGCTTCCCTAAGGCCGTTGCAAATTTAATCAATTCATCATATTGCTGAGCGATGAGTTCCCAGTTGATGGCCTTAGCGGCGAAAATTGGCTCAAGATTGGGATAAACCTCTCGTGAACCCGTATTAATCGGCGCCAGCTTTAGTTTGTCGATTCCCTTAAAACGAGGCATCAGAGAAAAACCTAAAAGATGGCAAAAGGCGAAGGCAACGACACTCTGACCATGACTATCGACATATTGCCGATTGACTTCCATCTCGGTGCAGTGATGCAGTACGCCTTCTATCATCGAGGCGACTTCTGATGATGAGCAACGTTTCAGTTGGGAGTAGATACACGCTGCGTTTTCGTCGACATGCCAGTAGATCATGACACCTCGCCCGCCATAACGTACATGCCATTCAGTCATGAGGTTTTGATCCCAAGCTTCAAATTGTGTGGAGTCAGACGCACAAGCTGTCGTAGCTTCGCCCCATATTTCCGGTAATCGTGCCTGAAATGTTCCGTTGACAACCCGCCTTATCGCGTCACGTAAACTGTCCTTATTTATATAGCGGCGACGTGTATGCAGGAGTTCTTTGTAGCTTATTCCCTGTCGCCCGGATGCGAGACGCTTTAATCCTGCATTCGTGCCAAGACCATACAGTGTGAGCAACAAACGTCGCAAGACCTCGTTGGGTTCAGTGGCCTCTCGCGAGGCAGCGGAGGAGAAGGCTTTTGTGAAGCCAACCCTGAAATCAGTTTCCTTGAGCACATCGAGCAAGCTTGTTGCTGGCCATCGGTTACTCAACTCGTGTTTCAAGACTTCCAGATTAGGCGGGTCGGACTGCGCCTCCAGTCGCGCAACGGAAATAGTCGGTTTATTCCCTCTGTATTTGATCCTTACGTTAGGGTTACGTGGGAGATTCTCGTTAAAACGACGCAACGCCTCGGCCATTTTATCTTTGGTTTGCGCGATAAAGGCTTTTGAATCGGTTGGCCAATTTAACGCAGCATAGTAACTGTCTCGGTTTGTCTCGAAATCGCCGGGTACATCCTCGTCTGGATTGCGGAAACGACCCGCACCTATTACCCAAATTTCTTTGCAGCGCAACTTTTCTCGAAGCGCATGCAACACACAAATTTCATAATTGATGCGATTGATCCGCTCTGTTCCGTCTGGCGCTTTTTCGATGACGATCTCACGCCATTTGTTGCGCACAACACCCTCGATAGGAACCGCATCAACAGTAAAATATTGTTCTCGAGAATCCTGGTAGGCCTTGATTACTTCAATGGCATCCAGGGTCGTACGCCAAGCCGCATTGTTTGAACGAAATTCTAATACATCGAGTATACGTGGCAGCATCCGCCGATAATGATGCGCATAGGAAGACCGGATCTTTTTATAGATCTTCTCCACATAGGCTGGCCCGCTTGAGCGAAATTCCTTCACCAGCTGTTCGATCGTTTGCTCACTTGCAACGGGGAATACGACATCTCGAACAGTGCCATCTGGATCATCCAATACCTCCTCGGCTATGCGGAATAGGATGTTGGTCTTACTGTGTACTTTGGTGATGCTGTTAACCAGCTCTTTGACTATTCTGCGTTCTGACCGGGCTGAAATTTTATGGATGACCTGGATGAGCAGATCGATAAGACTATCGATGATCTCGCCTTCACGTGGGACGCAATAAAAAACGAGCAGTGGATAGCGTATCTTTTGGGGATGGCGGCGAAGTTCCCAAGAATTTTCCGTGACCGCTCGCTGCCGATAACGTTTGATCAGTTTTGAGTTGATGCCACGCAAAATGCCATTTGGAATTCCAATGGCGCGGAGGACCTCAAGTCGATCTATGGTTTGTAATACGCTTTTCAGACTCACTGCGCCCATATCAGCGCAAAGCTGGGAAAATTCGACTACACCTTCCTTGTCTTCAAGAATACCGTCAAGTTTTGCGCGGGTGGTTTTATTTAAACGATTGCAAATGGTTTGAAATAGCTGTTCCTCGAACTCACGCTCAGCGGATTTAATGATTCGTTCTAATCGATAACCTCCAGGCCGATCATATTGATTTTCAAGAAGCCATGCCGTAACCAGCTCGTCCAGATAGGCCCTATTCGGCACCTCTGGTAATATCTCTTCAATCAGCCATTTTCGGAAAACGACTTCGGCGCGTTTACCAAACGGTTCAATATCGAGATATAAAAATATTTCTCGTCGATGCTGGCGACCTGATCTGCCATTACAATCGTAGTCCTCAAGACCGTCTGTTGGCGCATCAACTTGGAAACTTAAAAACTCTAGGATCGTACTCGCGATTTCCTGCATACATTTTGGAAAGCGAGCGTAAAGTTGATAATGTTTTAACTGGATAGCAAGCGCTAAACGACCCAGCGCCGCCTTACCTTTGAGAAGAGATCGGTCGTTATCACTCAATAGCCAATGTTCACTAAGGTCAGCTTCTGTCCAGACCTGTTTCATCTTGCAACTCCCCGCAGAAAATATAACGGAACATATTTGCGGAACGAGTCTAACTTGTAGTGTTAGGTCAAAACAAGTCTCTCAAACAAAATCTTGCCGTTTTGCACAGCTTCGTGGGCACTGGGCCAATAAGTACGGATATTGACAAGAAGCATGATAATAACTATATTGCAATAGCTCGTCTTATTCACGTTAAGAGACAAATGATGACCGTGCAACAACAAGCTTTTCCGACTCTCGATCTTACTGTCGACGAAATCAGTAATCTACCTGCGGCACTACGCGAAAAAATCAAAGTAGCGCTCGGTGATCAAATTAAAGAGCCCAAAAGGTGGGTGCTCGTTGGCGCCGAAACCGCCGAGCAGGCTACGATCATGCGAAAGACCGTGAAGGCCGTAGGTCAGATCACACAACAGCGTCGTGCGGCCTTGAGTGCAGGAAATATCGAGAAGCTTGTCGATCTTTATCTCGAAGGCGAGAAACGTGCCGAGATTGACGAGGAAATTGAACTCGATAATGCAAGACTACGCGCGAAGTATCTCTCGGAAACCAAGTCGTACACGGCTGCTAAGATCAGGTCGCTCTCGCTAAAAGCCAAACCCAAAAACAAAAGCGAGCCAGCGTCACGCTGGAAACGCGAAAAAAAGATCTTCGCTATTCGTCATAGAGGTAGCGATTTTTTTCCTTGTTTTCAGTTCGCAGATGGATCGCCCTTGCCAGTGATAAAAACAGTGCTGACCCAACTGCCTGACGACATGACTCCGTGGCAAATCGCGTTCTGGTTTGCCTCCGGCAATGGCTGGCTTGACGGGAAAGCACCGCAAGAGGCTCTGAGTGATGTAAAGAGCGTTTTAGGTGCCGCAGACAGGATGCGTGAAACGGCGATTGGCTAAGCATGTCGATCAAAAAGCCGCAATTGCCGCTATCGCCGCCGCAATATGTAATACTGAGAAAGAACAAGATACTTCACCGGGTCCACCAGACTGCGTATGCGGCATCGAGTTTCAATCCTTGCGCGGGGCAGCCAACCCGGTTCGCGCCGATCAAAGACAGTACCGGAAATTGCGTGCCCTCCCTATATGCTGGATCGACCGTGCGCGCGGCAATTCATGAGACGATCTTTCACGACATCCCAGCTAACGCCAGCATTAAAACGGTTCCTCGGCAAAACGTGCTGATCCGATCCCATTCGGAGGTGCAAACAGTTCGAGCGCTAAAACTCATCGAACTTCGCAACGTCAATCTCAACGCCTGGGGAATCACGCGGCGTGAGTTGATTGCGTCTAGCCCGAAACTATATGCGCAGACTGCGGAATGGGCCGAGACCATTCACCATGAATTTCCGAATGCGGAAGGACTTATTTGGACTTCGAATCAGTGTGACCCGGATGACGGTTATTTGTTTTTCGGGGACCGCGTTGTCGCGACCGATTTCTCGTTGGTGCAATCGCGAGACGGCGGAACCGACAAATCGTTTCTCAAGGATGTGAATGACGAAGGCAAGCTGCGCGGTATAACGATCACGGTATAATTGAGAACATGCATAACCGGGGAAGGCAATCAACCGATGTTATCATTGATCTTTGAGATGCTAAAAAACAGGTGTTTTCTGACAGGGATTTTGTTATGTAGAGAAATTGTCGTCTTACACTTTCCCCTCAAATTGAATCTGTGCCCTCAGAACTGTTCTGTCAACTTCAGCACCGATCATTCACAATATCGCCATGAATAGCCGATCACAATATCATGGATATCGCTTTCCACCCGAGATCATCAGCCATACGGTTTGGCTTTACCATCGCTTCACGTTAAGCTTTCGAGATATCGAAGACCTGTTAGCCGAACGCAGCATCGTCGTAACATACGAAACGGCTAGACAGTGGTGTCAAAAGTTTGGTCTCGATTATGCGAAAAAGTTGAGGAAACGGCAAGGTAAATTAGGGGATACGTGGTACATGGATGAGGTTTTCATCAAGATCAATGGAAAACGCCAATACCTTTGGCGTGCTGTCGATCAAGATGGCGACATCGTGGATATTTTGGTTCAGAGCCGACGTGACAAGCGGGCCGCTCTGCGGTTTTTCCGTAAGATGCTGAAAAGTCAGGGTACACCCAGAAAAATCGTGACAGATAAATTACGAAGCTATGGTGCCGCCTGGAAAGAAGTAATGTCTTCGGTCGGGCATTGTCAGGATCAATATGCCAATAATCGCGCGGAAGCCTCACACCGCCATACCCGACAGCAAGAGCGACAAATGCGGCGATTCAAATCACCCGGACAGGCGCAACGATTTCTCTCCGTGCACAGCCAAGTTCACAACTTGTTTAACGTTGGTCGTCATCTTTTGAAAGCTCGTCATTATCGGATGTTCCGTGCACGCTCGCTTGATACATGGCAGCAGGTGGCGTGCGCCTGTTGATAAAGGAGGATAATTTCTCTGCCATATTTTTATCTAAATTTCGGTAAGTTGACAAAGCCATTCTCCAGAAACCCCCAATTCCAGATCTTTTTCGTCCTGATTCGGTTTTGGAGGATTCACCAAGTAAATATATGCGCATAATGTATATTATGTTAAATATAAGTGAAAATTCTTACGAAACCTTCAATACTCTTTTCCTATAAGGCGATCTCACCGAAAATATTGAAAGGTAGATTTTCAGCGGCCCGGATTATTTCTTTGTCTAGAGTTGCAAGAGCACATTTTTGCTGCAATGCCAAAATCACGTAGGATGCATCGTACGTTGATAATCCGTGCGAATTTGCAAAGTCAAAAAGTTTGCAGGGTGTTTCTTCGCCTCGAATCACCCAACACAAATCAAACAGTGTTGCCAGGTATTTCATACTGTCCTGATGTGAGACAGTTCCCTTTTTTGCGTAGTAATTCACCACGAAAGACGATTCGTAAACCCAAACATATGGAACCATGACCTGAGGCTTTTGGGTATCAATATGGCTTAGAACATGCTGCGCATAGTATTGATCGCATTGTGATCCGTCTTTGAACAACCAGCGCATCATCACACTGTTATCGACAACAATCGCGTCGGATATAACTTGATCTTTCGCCAAGGTATTAAAGACCACGCTGCCGGCCTTTACTAATGACCGACTCTATTGTTTCCCGGACGTCCACAGGTTTTAGTGTCACCAGGTATTTAAGCGCATCGTCAACCGGTAATCGATCCTGGATTGGTAGGATACGCGCAATGGGTTTGCCATGTTTGAGGACAATCACGGGTTCGCCGGACGAATGCGCCTGGTTGATAATCGAGTTTGCATTCTTATTCAGGTCAGCCATTGTGACTTGCACGGATCACCTCTATTTAATTAGTACGTATAATAATACGTACTAAGTCTATTTTAATCAAGGGATCTGTTACTTCAAATTTATTAATAGGATCGCAGAACCTGCAAACATCGCCATTTTCTGCCCACTTCAATTGACAAACAAGTATCGTCCGCAACAGATCAGCCAGATCTCAGGCTGTTTCCTAATACCGTCCAACCAAATCGTATAATTTTTTCAGCTCTTGCGGATCAGCCTCTTGCCAGCTATTAATCTGTATGTCTTTTAGAATTTTTTGTTCTGCGTCGTTCTCAGTCATGCTTGTAAATAAATCAACAATCTGCGGCTTCATTGCACTCAATTGAGGTGCCATACAAAAAAATGGTGTAGAAAAAGATACGTTGCTTTCGTTCAGCAAGCGAGTCGAATCACGACTAAAAGATGATAGCCCCATATAGGTCTTTTTCATAATAAACGCCAGATCCACTTGTTTCTTAATTAACATCTGCAGCGCCTTGATCTCATTGCCCGCGGTTATGTATTTCAAACTCGATGAATTTAAACCGTTCGTATCGCATAAATCTCGCCCAAGAATATGAACCATACTGGTCTCAGTAGCCGTTGCGACTTTTGCTCCGGAACAAAATGACAAGGGTCTGGAATCTTCAGATGTTGACAATAAAACCACTTGTTCGGCACTGCCCTCTGCACATAAAACCGGAATCATTCCGCGTGTCTTTATCATCGAACATGCATTTAGAGCATTCGCGAAAAAGAAATCAACCGATTGATCTTTGGTATTCGGCAAATTTCTGCATTGTTCAAATCGAATGGCTGTGCGCAGCTGCCGTTGCATTAATGTACTTAAGGCTAACCAACCACTTCTATGAAAGCTATTGCTAAAGTTGGCATGAAATTGCAGTTGTGTTCCTGATCTCGGGGCACCTGATGATCGCATCGGTTGAGGTATTCTCACCTCGGGTGCTTTGTTTTTTTCGACGCTTTTCGACGCGGAGAACTTTTTCCATACAGAAGGCTTTGAAAGTGGTTTTTGTTCACTTGCGGTCGGCTTAGTCGCTTTTACAGCGGCAGCCTTTTTAATATAACTTCCCAGTCCTGTTATCTTAAACAGCATTCCAACCATGCGATTAAGATTGATGACTTCAACTCGCGTTCCATTTTGCTCCCATTCCTGAAAGATTTTCAAAAGCAACGAAAGACCCATTGAATTAACACGCTCAACGGCTTCAAAGTTCAAAAGAACCTGACTGTTGGCGGGAACTTCTCGTAGTACTGACAGAACTTGATCGGCCCTGATATCAATACACCCTTTGCACTCAAACTGGTAGCTGTCCTTTTGATCAGTCGCAATCGGTTTTATTTCAATAGTGTCACTGATCATCGTAGCTCGTGGCCTCATCGTATTCGCTGTGATACAAAAACTGAAACCCGGAATTTAAGGATGCATTTAGTGGCTGGTTCAGATCCCAAAGTGCTGTTACCTGTGTGCGAAGGTGAGGACGTACTCTGACTTGTAAATAATCGGAAAGAAACCACATCATATACAGGCCGCCGCCACCCATTCCGGGCTCGATCCCCTGATTTAATGTTCGGCTCATGTACTTCAAAAATATCGCTGGCGTAAAGGTGCCCCAATTATCCGTTAACATCAGTCCCAATACGCCATCACCGATGGCAATGTCGATAGTTATCTGTTCGTTATCATCCAACTGACGAACACTGCCTTTTTCATGGAACTGCTTATTTTGTCCGTCCCTGGGAGCAGCGTACAAGCCATTTTCAATCATTTCATCCAACACAACGATCAAGCTATCGACATGCTCAGGGCTAATTAATCCCTGATCTGTCAACCAAGCCTGAGTTTCCTCGATAATGAATCCTTTTTCTTCTGAATCCGTTAATTGCAATTGTCTTTGCAATAACAGAGAAGGAACCAGATGGTATAAGTCATCGTCAGCAGGTTCCTGATGCTGCATAATCAGTTGATCCCATCCCAACTGTCTATAAAACGAACTTTGTGCAGGAAGTACTCTACGAATTCCATCCTCAGTAAAACGCCATAACAGATCGGCGAAATCATCTTCCGCCAGAAAAACTACGAATTGTCGCGATACACGGGGTAAAGCGTGCTCCTGGGTTCGGTAAACAGATTCCGATATTTTAACAATGTCACCTGACTCAAGGCGCGTGCTTGCGACCTGCTGAACTCGATCACTATGGTCGACCACCTGAATCGTGACATCATCCTCCAATCCGTCGCGACCGGTGTGTTTCCTTAATTCGTTCAGTACTGCCTGCTCTAATATTGATCTCTCGGCATCACAATATTCGTTTAATGTATTTTCAAGGCGTTCGTATCCGAATGGCTCTCCGAGAGAAGATTCCTCTTCGACCAGCCCATCAGTGTAGAGAAATAGTCGGTCTCCAATTTCCATACTGATTTGCAGCTCCGCGGCAGCATAATCAAAATCAGGGTTTTGTCCCAGCGGATATCCAAATGACTCTAACATCGTCCATTTTCGAGTCGCCTGACTAAAATAAAAGGGTAACACGTGACCTGCATTGGCGATTACCAAGCGACCTTGACTGGCATCAAAATTAAGACATAGCATGGTCATTAGCAACGATTCCTGCGCGGTTTCCCGAATCGTTTCGTTCAACGAACGAAGAATTTCACTAGGCTGTACAATCCCACCTGTAACCAATGGGGAAACACCCGCTTTAGCCGCGCTAACCATGGTACCTGCCGCAACACCATGACCACTGACATCGCCAATCAGCAGAACAGCACTGGATTCACTGGTTCTGTAATAATCGTAATAGTCACCACCCACTTCACTGGATGTACGCATCAATGTTTGTCCCTGCAAACCCGGCAATTCAAAATTGGGTTCTGGCAATAAAACTTTTTGCAAAGCTGCGGCCAATTGAATTTCCTCCTGTAATCTTAGATTTAAATCCCCCAATTCGGATAATGCAGTCTGTAATTTCTGATCCGCCAGTTTCCTCTCGGTTATATCAATTCCAGTTGCCAGAAACAACACGGGCTGCTGATCATGGGGATCGCGCACGGTAGCCGTATGCCAGATAATACTGAGTTGCTCGTCACTGCGAATATTAAATAGAGTCTCGAGTTCTTCCTGCTGGATTCCCTGACCGCTAAATGAAGCCGTAAACGCCGATTGCATTTTCTCGCGGTCCTCTCCCACCAAAAACCGATCAAAAAAACTTTCGCCCTTGAGTTCATCTTCCATCCAACCGGTAATTTCTTCTGCGAAAGCATTAAACATAACGATTCGAGCCTCCGAATCCAAACCGACAATGAGTGCCTGTGAGGTATTCAGAATATTCCCGGTAAAGTCTTTTTCTTCTCGCAATCTACCCATACTGGCATTCAGATTATGGACCAAAGGGCGAAGAATGATACTACCTACAAGTAAAAGGCTTGCGATGGTCAGAAAATACATGAAAGTCTGTAAATCCTGAGTACGTTGAAACCGATAATTGGTTTCATTCTGCGACAGCGCTACCGCATAATCCAAACTATCCAGTAACCTTCGGCGGGCATTTGAAAATATATACGCGACGTGAGGGTTTTTTATTGTCGTTTCTTTAGGGCTCAAAGACAGGATTCTTTTAGCCTCTCTTATAAAGCCTTTAGCCTGTTTGTCCAGTTCGTGCGGAGAGGCATAATACAACTCACCAAGTTCGGCAGGCAACCTACCGCGTTTACGAATAAAGCGGGCTCCCTGCTGAATAAATTTGTCCCCGGAGGCCAGTGACAAATGCATATCTTCAAAGCGTCCGATGTCATCAAGAAGTCGTGAACGAATTTGGCTTTTTGTTCTTTTATCGCCTGCATCCAGAAGCTCCCTGACCGCCAAAGCTATGCTTTCAACATAAACCGCCTGACGAGTGCTTAGTTTAAGTTGAACAGAATCACCTTCCTGGTCTCTGATATCGGAGATAATGATCAGATAGGCTCCTGTTGTTATCACCCCTACAACCACCAATACCGTAATCCATTGATCTCTAAAGTAAGAAAACAACTCCTGGATACGAAAATTCATCAATATTCACCTCGAAAGCTAATTCAAAAAAACGTGTATTATTGTGTCTATGCCGGTGTTGAAGGTGTGATTTTCCTCGAGCCCATAAATTCATTCATCATTGCGTCAAGTTTTATTTTACGAAGCCTCGATACGATACCCGGGCGTACCCCAACACTTTCCAGGCCTTCATCGGTTATAAATTCCTGTAACTCTGTATAACACTCGATTATTAAAGCGGTAGTAATACCTGTAATTCGCAAAAATGCGGCGAATACGCTCATCGCCTGGTCAACATCGTAGGTTTGCAAACACTTGTGCAATACCACCTGCTGTAGGCGATTCATCATTCCGACGACATGAATATTTTTTACGTTGCGTTTCATATGCACCAACGCAATCACCCACTGATACTCCCAGAATTCAGAATCTTCATAGCCAGACAGGATATCAAATATCCAGGCTGCCAGAGTTTTCTCCAACAGTGGCCGCTCACCTTCCCTGAATACAGACCGCGTTTCTTCGCAAGAGTTTAATGTATCAAAAAATATCTCGACAATATCCGGGATCCACTCAACAATATTTTCCATTTCCTGTAATAGTAAATCGCGATCACTTTGGTCAAAATCAACCAACGCTGATACCACCTTTGAATGTTGGGCAATTTTTTCCACTTAAATCTCCTTTTACCAGAACAGCATCATGAAATCTGGAATAATGATAGTATTCCGTTGTTGACAAACAGCAACAAAAACGATTAGCTATAAAAATGGTCTGAATCAGACCGAACATTTTAACCTAGTCGCCAGACCCTGTGAATCAACATTTCATACTCGATAAAGATGGATTAGACGGTGTATTTACCCAAACCGACCCTTCCATTTATAATAATTCCCCTGCGGGCCTGACTGCGGACACCGCACCGAAATCATCGCCCGTGCAGGACAAATTTACCGCCCCCATTGGCGTTCGTCTCAGCGTGGGAATAGTCACTATTTTTGTGATCGGTTTATTTACCTATCGAGCAATATATGACAAATCGCTGACCGATGCAGACTCATTAAGTCGCTATTCTGGTAATCTTTCGCAAGTTGAAAAAAGCGATATAGCTGCCCTCACGGAGCAATCAAGACAATTGCAAATTAAATTAGATGAAGCACGTCAATCAACCGCCCGTTATTCAAAAATGATACCACCCGTTGAAAAAGCCACCTCCAATATAGGGGCTAATGGAGTAAATAATGCGGATATATCTACGAACAATTCAAAAAATACCAATCCAGATTCATCCGCCAAAACACAGACTACCAAGTACCTGTTTCCAAGCCTGTTTCCTTTTGGATCCACCCGGGTCAAAACAATTACCATAGAACAGAAGGCTCAGGTATCATTGTTCCTGAAGCAATGCAAACATGATATCCGGTTTGTTGGCCACACTGACAATACAGGTCCAGAGTATTTTAATCGAATCCTGGGCAAAAGCAGAGCAACGGCAGTAAAGGAATATCTCCAAACAGAAATTCCACCTGGGCATCCAGTATCGATACACACACAAGGATCTCAAGATTCTATTAACGCCAATAAAACCGTTAAGCAACAAGCCGAAAACCGAAGGGTTACCATTATATGTCCAGGCTAGTGCTCCATCATTGTTGTGTTGGGGGGTAGGTTATGTCGAGAAGTGGTCAACTGCTAGGCGCACGAGCGCAGGACTAGTCGCACTAATTCAAGCGAGTGCAACAACGCAGATGGCTGCTTATCGGCTGATATACCTGTCAATACAACAATGATGGAGTACTAATGCTTCTTCCAGATTGGTTTGGCGGTTGTATTGGGTCGAAAAATGGTCGGTTGTGAACTGCACAAGTACAGAACCAATATCTGTGTGAATTGAACAAATCGAACAAATGACGACTTATTGGCAATGACGACTTATTGGCTTGGAAATCCAACACACTAAATTTAATACGTATTGGTGCCTTTTTGCATTTCAATCCCCTGCTATGCGCCGTCTAAATTGACAATCAACACGATAAAACTTTATTCCAACGGTTAAGCGGATTGATATCAATTAGCAGCCAACTCATCTATCTATTATAAAATTAGTTGCTTATGTTGCAGGTTCGAAGCACCAATTGTTAAGCAAAACGCCCGTACGAAACCCGAAAAATATGTTAGGATCTTGATAGAGGCAATACTGGATTAAGAAATGCTATCAATTAGGGGAATCGAAATGAACGATGTCACACGCATCGAGCAACGCGCCACTCAGAGCGGAGAAATTGATGCCATACTTCGTCATTTAACTACATTGAAAGGTGTAACGGCAGCAGCAATCGTAGATAGTGACGGACTGGTTACTCATATCCGCAGAGATTTTAATATCGACACCGACGCGCTTGGCGCATCTGTACAGATTGTTTTTGGGGCCGCATCGAAAGCGGCAACTCATGTAGAACAAAATAGCTCGTCCATCGTAATTTGCGAAAACAACAATGGCTACATTTTACTGGCTCCGCTGAAATCTAATTTTCTAATCGCAGTTATTGCTGACCGGGACGCACTATTAGGCGCCATACGCTTTGAAATCAAAGAAACCGTACCGGAACTAAACGAATTGTTTGCGGAAAATTAGTCCTATTTTAACCCGCTCTGACAATCGCGCTGAGCTGAACAAGAATAATAATCATGCAGTGGCTTGAATCCCAGATTAATAAACTAGACCAGGTGGAGAGTGACTATCGTGCAGTGCGCGACCTGGCTGCAAACGATGAATCAACCTACCGTAGCAAAGAACGGGAGATGCGTTTACACTTAATGGAGAATGTAAATGAATTGGTTGCGGCTGTCGCAAAACGATCCGGAATATCGGGTTGTTTATCATGCCATGATGGCCTGGTTATCGCGGAAGCAGGATCTTTGCCCGATTTTGATGCAGTTGCTGCTGTTACACAAGAATATCTATCCGCCGCAAGCAAAAGTCAAAAAACCCTGCGCCTCGGAAATGTGCAACAAATTCTGGTGGTGGGCAGTGACGCCAAACTGGCAATAATCACTTTGGGGCAGATAGCCGTTTGTATTGTCTGTTCAAAAGATACGGTGCTGTCTGCGGTTTTCAATGAATAATCTAATCATCATTAAGTTCTTTTGCCCCAAAACGCCCTCCCTCAATATTTCCAGAAAACTTTTGGTTTACTAATAAGTTCCGACAAACATGAGTGTCCCAATTGGATTTTTGTCTTAAAAGACAGCTTTGAACAAATTGACCAGAGATCATCGCCAATTCTTTGGGATAGATTTCGAACCCTTGAGTTTTAAGCAGCGACTGTTCATTTAACAATATGAATCACTACCCATTTGCAATATCAGCCCGCCGATAAAGAATCTGCCGCACACCGGAATCCCAGGTACGGATAACTATTACCTACAAGAACCTGGGTTTCTGCAATGCCGTCATCGCCGACTACCGAATGCTTGTACGAACCGCCATATACCCAGGCATAGCCCTCCTCAAGCTCCTTTTGCAGCGATTCTCCAAACGTCCATTCCCATACATTTCCAACAAGATCCAGACAACCATATCGTGAAACGCCGTCAGGAAACGCATTAACCGGTGTTGTTGTTTTTGGGCCTGTTTCCGGATTGTTGCAACGATCTTCGTTCCAGTTGTTTTTGAACCATGGAAAATCACCTCCAATCCCGCATTGCGAGGCCGCTTTCCATTCCATAGATGTGGGTAAACGACAGCCACACCATTTTGCGTAAGCCTGCGCATCTTCGAGAGCTACATTTACAACAGGATGATTCAATAATTCCTCAGGCGGTGTGTCACTACCCCAGGAATCCGGAGGCAGCACATCATTATCTGCAACGTAGCGAGCATATTCCTGATTGGTGACCGGAGCTAAATCCAGGAAAAACTCAGAAACGATTTGCGTATTGCCAAATTTGTCACAAATTAAACGGCTTTCCGGAATCAGGACAAAATAGCCTGAAACTGATGAGTCTTGTTTGTACAAGGCAACATTACTCATCGCTTCAGCTAAAGGACCCTCAAATCTAACCCCCTTCTCACCAGTAGACTGTTCAAAGTGATCTAGTTGTATGGAAATAGAATCGCCAAATTGTTCTGATTTTAGTTGATTTTGCCGTATTAGAACGTGATTTCTATATTTACCGTCTCCATACAGTTCCAAAAAGGATTGATGATCGGGCAAAGACTGAATCCATTGCATTTCTAATTTCTCAAGAAAAAGTAACGCATCACGAGATTCCAAACAACGTCCGGTATCAACGACTTGCGCTTTTGTCGTATTACTGACCAACGACTTTCGCTGCGACATACTAAACATTCGAAAAAAAGCAGCTAGATTCAAGGTTCGCCAACCATATTTTTTCTTTATTGAAATTTTTATCATAACGAGCCTATTGTTTGTCGACTCTGAATCACAGTCGGAATTTTGCAAATATTAATGGAACCATGGGGCAATAATAACAAATATTTTTACCACGACTGCTTCTATTGTAACTATTCGGTGTCATTTTTTGGAGAGTGCGAGCCTCAAGATTTTCTGAGTAGAGACACTCTATTTAGATAAATGAAGGCGAACTCTTACAGCTTTGGAATCGAATACTGCCAGCCCTTAGATTATCAGCAATTTCGAGTAATACTGGAATTTTCAGGACATTCGCTTGCAAGTCCCCGCTAATATTTCAGAATGTTTTTATTTTAATTTCAACTACACTCTGAGTTGTTCAAGCTTAACAAAAGATGACAAGATTATATGCACTTTTGTCTGCTTCGAGCTTAATAAAAATCTTATAAACCACTCAAACTATTGTTATTAGTATAATTTTATTGCTCTCGCTACAGGGCAAACTCTACCACACATCAAGGTCGCTTCTCTATACCCCGGCAGCCACCTAAAAACATTATTATTCCAAATAATCAGGATGGTAGAAACAAATGAAAAAATTATTAGCTGCACACTCGTCATTTCGAAAATTTCTTTGTGTAATTGCCCTTCTCACCATTGGCACAACAGCCAATGCAACACCCATTGTTGATACTTCCGGTAATATCACCCATCTGGATGTCAGTGGTACGAGCTACGATGTAACGTGGAATTTTGGTGCCATAACACCACCTGCGGGTGCCTTTGATTTGTTTACAGGCAACGCAGGCTTTGCCGCCACTTTCATGAACGCTGTCCTGGCAGCGTTCACCAATGCGGGCTACACAGGTACGGCCGGACAAACATACTATGGAGTCGATTACGCATTTAATACGGGCCCATTCTTAATGGACGTCGGCGCTGGCTTCAATTTAATCAATAGTGGCCATGGAAACTGGGCGGCTTTCAGCAATGCGGGCTGGGGAACAGTAACCACATCTGTTTCCGAACCTACAATCATTGCTCTCTTCAGCCTCGGTATGATCGGATTAGGTTACAGTTCCCGTAAGAACGCTGCTTAAAAACTGTTATCATTCAATACCCCTGCGCCCTCCCCATTCCGGGAGGGCGTTTTCATTGGGGGTGGTCTCATATTCCCGCAGTGTTCCGTATAAACGTACGCAATAAGGTCATATTTTTTCAGTATTGGTTAGCAGGGACTTCAATTGCTATGATTATCTTAAAACTCATTACTGTCTGGTCGACAGCAACAAAAAAACAGCAGCAAAATATAGCCATCCCAAAGCGGCAAGACTAAAGAACACCAACGGGTCTATGTTTTCTTCTCGTCAGGTTCTAATCCTCTTTTTCTAAAGAGTTCTTAAGCGGTGCTCTTTTTTGAGATCAGCTCAAAAACCTCCTGAGCCTGTGTTTGAGCCTCGGGTAGCAATGCGTTAATTTTTTCGGCATCCAATCCGGTAGATTTCCAAGTAAAGGGATCGATTCGTTGCAAATAATTTTCTGATTCTTCTTCAAGCGCCAGTGCAATTCCATAGGCATGCGCTATATGCAGTAAACAGCTCTCAATAACACATTGATCCGCACTATTCGGTTCAGTATGACAGGCAGTTATTTCCTGGAAATTGTTGGGTAAGTTCCAAAGTTGCATTAATTCAGCGCCAACCTGAGCGTAATCAAATCCGATGATCTCTCGTTGAGCTTCACACAATAACTGAGCCTCTCCTTCTGATTGCACCAATGCCTTTTTTGACTGATCGGGCAATTCCGAAAAAAGAATCAACTGACCCACTTCGTGTAGCAAACCAATAACAAATAAACGTTCACTGCCTCGAATATTACATTCACTACCCAGAATACGTGTCAAAACGCCACAGAAAACCGAACGGCGCCAGAATTCGGTCATATCAATGAACTCATTCGATATGTCCGAAAAAGAATTCACTGCGCTTATACTCAGAACCAAGTCGTGTAATTGACCAATTCCGAAAAAATTGAGCGCACGACTGATCGTATCAATCTGACCACCAAAACCAAAAAAGGCACTATTCACCACTCTCAATACACTTGAGGACAAATTCGGATCCGTTATTACAACATTGGAGAAATCTTCAAGATCTGCAGATGGATCGTCGACTAATTCCCGGATTCGTAAATAAATTTCAGGTAATGAAATTAGATTACTTACACCACGAACTAATTCAGTTGGTCCACATTCGATTGTTTTTGTGTTTTGCATACCACCAATATTAGTTTAATCTGGAAAAAAATCTAACAACCTACAAGTCTTTTACCATGAAATATTTTACCGATCGATCACTGCAAATAGTCCTGGCCCTATTCACATTTGTGGTTTTCATAGCAGGTATTGGTAGCTCCAGCATTCTTACGCAGGGCGACGAATCCGACTATATTCGCAGCTCTCAGGAAATGTACTCCAGCGGTGATTGGTTATCACCTACATTGCGTGAAGAACTTCGTTTTACCAAACCTCCGTTACTTTATTGGATGGTTGTCAGTTCCTACAAAATATTCGGTGTTTCTTTTTTTTCTGCGCGCCTGCCAAGTGTATTTTGCGCGGTATTGACAGTTATATTCATATTTCGTCTGGGCCGGCTGTTATTTAATAGAGACGCTGCATGGCTCGCTGCGTTACTAACCGCTACATCCTTTGGGATGGTGAAATTCTCGAAAATCGTGCTTATGGAGAGCCCGTTAATTCTGACGCTTCTATTAGCTTTTTATTATTTCGTACGATTTTACCGAGAACGTTCCAATGGCTTGCTGATTGGGTGTTTTGTGTGGCTCGGTATAACAGCCTTACTGAAAAGCCCCATTTATTCTGCAATCGCTTTGACCGCTATGGTTTTATTTCTGTTGAGTGAAAAAAGCCTGAAACGATTATTTTGCAAAGAACTGGTTTCCGCAACAAGCATTGCACTATTGATTGCTATTCCCTGGTACATTGCAATGGTAGTAATACACGGTCATCTATTCACTGATTTTTACATGAATGAACATGTCAATAAATTCGAAGCCGTGCCGCATTTTGTCTTGCGTGTATGGTTTGGATTACTTTTGTATATGATGCCGTGGACAAGCTATGTTTTTTATGCCGCATGGGTGATATTTTCAAGGCAAATCTACCTGGATTGGCAATACAAACTTTTGTTGATCATTATGGGCCTTTTCCTGGTAGTGTTTATGATTCCTAACCAAAAAGGGCTTTATTATGCAATCCCTCTCCTACCCTATTGTGGGTTAATGACCGGTGGCATACTGGCAGGGACATTTGCTCCGGGGAAATCTTGGGACTATTTGACCGCTGCGATATTGATTTCGGCTGGACTGGTCTTCGCAGTAATAGTGTTTTTGCTCGATTCTGCGGTGCCTTTTACGCTGGCATCCTGTTTATTTTTACTTGCCGCCGGGTTGGTCTTAATCAGGTCTCAATCCAAAACAATCCCTATGATTCTTTCTGGTGTAGCATTGATCCCTTTATACACGCATATATTTCCTGCAATTAATTTCGAAATCATACCCGTTCAGAAAACCCTGGCGCTTATAGAAGAAAAACCTTTATACAGTTATAAGCTCTCGCCACTGAAATTCAAAAATGCGCTTGACTACAAGGTTGACGAATTATCAGCTCCGGATGATGTAGCAAGATCTCTCGCTCAAGGTGGATATATAATCCTTCGGGCCGAAGATTACCTGGCACTAAAAAATGACCTTAGTCAACATACCAGGCAACGTCTTGAGTGGGTGCGCTGGCAACGTCGAATACCATTCAAAAAAATAGTCAATTCAGCGATAGAACAACGTCCTGAGGATTTACACGAAAGTGTACTGCTCATTTCGAAATGATCCGCATTGAATCAAATAACCCTTTGTACATACTGTTTAGGATGGGTGATCCATAATTCCAGCACAGCCCTCATGATTATTATGAAGAATATGAACTAAACTAAAGGATAATTTTATGTAAAGAATTTATGTTAATTGTTTCAAGTCAGTCATTCCTATGATCGGACTGTTTCGCATTGATCACTTAAAATCAGGTGAAGCCGTGCCTGAAAGTGTCGTTACAAGACCCATTGTTACACAACTTTAAAAGATCAATGACCTGAAATTGCTGAGTCAGCCAGACTGAAAGATTACGATTATTGAAAAGAAAAACTCTATGAATATCAATCAGACAATGGTCAATTCGAATGCGGCTTTCAAACCTGGAGATGATCTGCCAAACGATTTGGATATTTCCTCAATAAAGGCTTGGTTGACACAATTACCCATGGCGAATACAACAAAATCCAGCCGCATGATTTTGTCTTTTATACAACTGGTCAATGAATCAGAACTGGAGGCAGTCCGACGCTTTGAAATACTTGAATGCCTGCGACCCGCTCTTATCGTATTACTACCTTCTTTGGATGCGCAATTCATAGACAGAGGCATTCCTTTAAGTGACCGATCCAAAACCTTTGCAAAACTTTGTCTGGATTGTCGCTTATCAATCGCTACGGGCTACAGGTTGATAAGTGATACACCACAATTCTCAGAAAACCAGGAATTCAACCCGACAATGCAATCAACGGTGTTGTATCGGTTTTTACATACGCAATGTATGTTATTGATACGCGCGTCAAATTTATACGAGGAGACCAGTCGGGATTTCTGGTCAGAGATTTATCAAGTATTTTCTCTTGCGCAAAGCATGGCACTGGAAAACGAATCAATAGAAGATATTGATTCCGAATCAGAAGGTGAAATCACAATCTCTATTGTATTCAAAACGATCGTATTATTTTCATTAATCAATCCATTTAAATACCAGCAACGCAGCCACTATCAAATTTATCGGTTGATTTTACAATTTGCGCAATTTTGCACGTTGCACAATAAAGCCATTGTTGATGGACGAAAAGCTCTATTTTTAGTCGACCTAAAAACTGAAAAAGCACCTGGACAGGTGCAATATGCAACTCTCGAAACTGTTCAAAAACCATTATTTATTTACACTCGTGGTATGGCAGAGGCGATCGTATCAGAAATTCAAACAATCGCATCCGGGGATAAAAGCGACCTAAGCAGCCAACTTCCCAGACTTTCTTTTGTGCATAATGTTATCCGCATGCTCGGTGCACCACCGCGGCGTAAAGCAATACGTGTTGCCGAGGATCAGCAAATGCAAATGTCAATCGGCATGTCTAACATCGCTAAAGCCTTCGTAAATCAAGATTCTGAAAAATCTACAAAAACACCCGATAAATCTATTTCTAATGCCAAACAGACTAAAAGTAATTTAAATAATACTCATTTGTATGGTTTAGCGAGATCGAATAATACCGAATCAAGTCAGCCGACTGAAAATTCTTTGCAGTATAATTTAATCCCAATTGAAAATGATTTCGGTTTTATTAATGATTCTTCCCGGAAAAATAATGTTTCCGTGCGCAATAATGACGCTCGTAACAATAGTTCTGTTATCAATTGGTTTGCTAATGAATCGCAACTACAAACCAGTAGTGATAACATCTGGAATAACCCTGCCGGCTCATCCAGCGGATATGACACTGAACAGGGTCGCAGCGAAAATCAAAATGTGATCGGACAACTCGTTGATTCCAGTATTACCGGTTATCAACTTATGTGGCCCAAACCCTGCGCCATTAAATTAAAAATAACTGAGCTAATTGGATTAGAAGCAGAAAATAATCGATTGGAACTGGGTGTTGTTCGCTGGATTCGAAACGGTATCGATAAACTATGCATCGGATTGGAATTATTATCACATGAAGCCAAAGTGGTGGCTATAATTGGTCAGGGAAATTCAGCTCAACATAACCATGCCTTTGTATTTCTTGATCGATTCGAAAAAAACTCGACAACAAGTATTGTACTTCAATCACACAAATATAAGCCTGGCGATCACATCGATCTATTGGTGGCTAAGTCCAGGGTTAAATATCGACTGGAAGCACTCAAGGAGTCTACAGAGACTTATCGCTATTTTAATTTGGCCAAAACAAGAGACTGAAGTTAAAGTACCCCACTCACTATCGCTTAAAGTATAGACTTCATACATACCTCAACACCGGCTTCCATTGTTGATTTCGCTACAATAACGAAATCAACTATTCTCGGTTATTGCAGTTCTTCGTTACTTATACCCCTACACTATTGTGGCACTGCTGCCGGGAGTCGGTTTCAAAATAAATATCCGACAGACACTTAGTTAAGAATAGGATATGATAGCCGCGAATAATTTGACGACACAATGAGAGTATTAAATGAAATTTGTTGTTTCCTATCCGCAAACTAATTGGGACTACGTAAAATTCAGATTAAATCGGATTATACGCGGAGAAGACCGATCAAATGACGTATTTAAAGGCTCCATGGGGGGTAAGTTACAATTATTTGAACACAGTGGAGGACTGGGACAGATCACTTCCGTATCAGAAGTGTATCCGGATAAACCTTTTGGAATGCAGTATGTAGCTGGAGAAGGCTTATATTTTATTACTGGTTTACCCTGCCCGGAGGACGGAGTTCCAGCCAACGAGCATATTGTCAGACTCAATGACAGCGGCCAGATCGATCTGGAAATTCGCAGTCCGCTATTTTCTCAACTGCGATCCATCCGCCGCACCGAGAAAGGTCTGCTGGTTACATCCAGCGGTATTGATGCTCTTTTGGAAGTCGATCTCAACGGAGAAATTCTATGGTCATGGTGGGCCACCGAACATGGATATGACCAGGCTCATGGAGGCGGCACACGGACTATTGATAAACAAATTGACCATCGGCTCAAGTGTTATCCAGGTCGTCTGCAAACCACACACATGAATTCGGCCATCATCGACCCGCAAAACCCCGATAAAATCTTAACCCTACTTTTCTACCAGGGCGCATTAGCACAAATTGACCGTGCTTCGCTTAAAACCGAAATAGTCGCTACCGGACTAAGCGGTCCCCACCATATACGGCCACATTCGCAAGGCTATATGCTATCAAACTCGCGGAAAGGCCAGGTATTACTATTTGATATCGATTTTCAACTGCGCGAAATAATTCAGGCTACCGGTAAATACTTCCCGGTAAAATGGGTACAGGATGCAATCGAAACGCCATTCAACACACAATTGATCGCCGATTGTAATACCTTTAAATTACGCGAACGAAACCAGGCAGGACATGTAAAAACATTCAAAACCCGCTTGCCCAATCGTATATTTCAAATTGAACCGGTTGCAGATAATTTTGCGTTGCCGGTGAGTCTTTGAGGCACGGCGCAGTCTTAAGTAGCTGGGGGGCTCAAGAAGCCACTATCCCGGTATGTCAGACTAGCTGTCGCTTGTTCTTTTCCCTCGTGGGAGAAAAATTCTGAAGAGAAGCGAACTGTCCCTTCAATTCATGTTCATTGAACCTTCACCCAAGCGGCAACAAATCCAGCACCTGATCCGGTGTAATATCCTGAAGACATCGAGTGTGTCCGAAAGGACATACCCGCTTGAAACAGGGCGAACAATCCAGGCCCAAAGACAATATTCGGGCATGCTTATTCAACGGAGGTGTAAAACCGGGATCAGAAGACCCATAGACTGCCACAAGTGGTTTATCCAAAGCCGCAGCGACATGCATTAAACCGGAGTCATTACTCAGCACACAATGGGTTAATGCCAAAAGATTAATAGCATCGTTCATATTGGTACGTCCACTGAAATCAATACAGCAATCTCCGGCAGTTTGGTTAATCTGGGCGCATACTGCTTGATCCCGTTGTGAACCAAATAACCAAATTTCCCAGCCCCGTTTTTTTCGTTGTTGTGCCACCGCTGCAAAATGTTCGACCGGCCATCTTTTTGCTTCGCCGTATTCGGCACCCGGGCATAGACCCAATATTTTTTTTCCGCGAATATCCAATTCAAAACGGTCTGCAACGCTGGTTAAATCCAGCTTTTTGACATTTAACCGGGGTTCGGGACAAACGGGAGGAACTTGCGTATTTTTTTCCAGACCCAGCGCCACGAACCTTTGTACCGTCATGGGTAATTTCTGTTTATCCAGTCGGCGCAAGTCATTTAATAAACCCCAGCGCTGTTCCCCAATGTATCCGGTTCGCAAAGGAATATTTGCGAAAAAAGGAATCAGTGCAGATTTCAATGAATTAGGTAGCAAGATTACCTGTTGGTACTGCCCTTCTCGCAATTTTCGGCCCAATTTATAGCGTGCAGCGAACCCCAGTTCACCACGCTTCAAAGGGATTTCTATCGGTTGAGAAACTTCTGCCATATGTTGTAGTAATGGCAAGGTCCAGGCAGGCGCCAAGACGTCGATTTTACAGCCTGGATTATTCTTGGCCAACAGTATAAAAAGGCTCTGCGCCATCACCATATCGCCCACCCAGTTTGGCCCAACGATGAGTATGCGTTCAAGCATAATATCGACCCAACCGCTTATCCAGCAGGATTCTAGATCCTATGTGGCCCTTATCCATTTAAAACTCCAACATCAATTCAGTACCTTCAACGCTAATCAATTTCCCGAATCAATTCCATCATTTCCTCTACCGACATTTTACCGCTGACATCTCCTCCCTGCAGTAAACTATTGGCTAAATCGCGTTTGTGCCGATGCAATTCGACGATTTTATCTTCAATGGTATCTTTAGCGACCAGTCGGTATATGGTAACAGGGCGTTTTTGACCCATGCGATGAGCACGGTCAGAAGCCTGATCTTCAACAGCCGGATTCCACCAGGGATCCATGTGTACAACATAATCGGCAGCAGTCAGGTTTAAGCCTGAACCCCCGGCTTTTAGACTAATTAAAAACAAATCTCCTTTGCCAGCCTGAAAAGCAGTTGTCGCCTCTTTACGTTTTTTCATGGTTGTCGAACCATCCAGATATTGATAGCTAATACCTTTTTTATCCAGCAATTCTCTGAGCAGACTTAAATGCGAAACAAACTGACTGAAGACCAGCGCTTTATGACGATTGGAAATTAATTCATCTACCAGTTCTTCAAAGGCTTGCATTTTAGAGCTACTGATATCGCTGTCTTCGATAACCAGGCACGGATGACAACAAGCACGGCGAAGTTTCATAATTTCCGCCAGTATTTTTAAATGCTGTTGTCCGGGTTGTGGCACATCTTGTTGTGACTGGTTCATTGCATGCACGGCATTACGACGCAAGGCTTCGTACAAGTCGCGTTCTTCGACGCTGAGTTCTACGTGCAGAGTCACTTCGGTGCGCGCAGGCAACTCGGTTAATACGTCATTTTTCAAGCGTCTTAATATGAAGGGTTGCAGTAGTTTTTTCAAACGCTGCTGAGTTCCCTGATCTTTCTGATTCTCAATTTTGTACGCATAGCGTTCATTAAACTTTTTTAAAGAACCCAGTAACCCCGGATTTATGAAATTAAATAAATTCCATAGTTCACCCAAATGGTTTTCTATCGGCGTACCTGTGGTAATAATTTTAAAATTACCCTGCAATGCCATGGCGGCTTTGGAGCGTTGGGTCTGTGGATTTTTAATCGCCTGAGCTTCATCGGCAACGATTGTATGCCAAGGTTTATCGATTAGTTTTTCGGCTTCGGTTTGTAATAAACCATAGCTACAAACAATTACATCAAACGCAGCAGCATTATCCAGTAGTTTTTGGCGATTACCTCTACCGAAATAACAAACATTGAGAGTCGGCGCAAAGCGTTGGGATTCTTCCAGCCAGTTATTACAAACCGAGGTGGGCGCCAAAACCAGGCACGGGCCTTCGCTGGCACGGGTTAATATCAAGGCCAATGCCTGAATGGTTTTACCCAGGCCCATGTCATCAGCCAAACAGGCGCCTGCACCCATATGCGCCAATCGAACCAACCATTGAAAGCCCTGGATTTGATATTCTCTTAATTCTCCCTGCAGAGTAGTGGGTAATTGCGGCTCCAGATCGGCCATTTCATCCAGCTGTTTTAACTGTGCCCGCCAATGTTTACCGGATTTTAGAGCCATACCCTCAGAAATTTCATTAACTGCCTGAGCTGCCAGGGGGTGAAAGCGTATATTTTTTCCTTGAGTTTCAGCCAGCCCCGATAAATCATCCAGGCGTTGTCGTAACTCCTGGGTTAAGCTAATGATCTGTCCATCCTGTAGTTTTAAAAAACGACTTGATGTTGCTGCTAGTAAGCTCATCAAATTTTGCATTTCCATAACCCGACCGTCATCAACCTGAATATTTCCAGCGACGGTAAACCAGTCTTTCTCTTTGCGTACTGAAAACTGAACCTGGGATAAGCCAGTTTCCCGACTGATTTTGATTGCTTTGCCTTTAGGCCATTCCAATACGACAAAATCACCCAGTGCCTGCAATTGCAACAACACTTCCAGAGCCATTTCGGCGTCGCCGAATAACCATTTGGTCTCGGTATTTTGGTATAGCCCGGGACAGTTATCCAACAGTTGCTCTAATGCCTGCTGTTCCGCAGTCATATCACGCAAGGTCTGTAATTGCTTGCCACCTATTTCCGCAAGCACTGTACTACCACCAGAGCCCGGTTTGTAGACAGGGCCACCATCAACAAAAGGCTGAATAAATACATCGACCTGCAAGCCTTCATCCACTGGCTGTAAATGGATATGCAGGCGACTATCGGCGGACACCATCTCTGCATGACTGGATTGACCCCCAATATCAGATTGTATCGTCAGCATAGAGGCAATGGATGAGATAGAATTAATCACCTGTTGCCGCGCGGCTTTCGGGACAGTGAGACCCTTTTCACCTAATATATCAGCCACCTGATGGTGTTGCGGTTCAACTTTATAGATCAAAAGACCGTGGCTGGCTGTTGTTTCGGAGATATATTTTTCATCTGCATCAGGTGCCGGTGACAACTGAATCAGTAGCTTGTTTTTTCGTTCAGAAACCAGTAACTGCAGTTCTGCAGTATTAATACTAATCGGGTTATTAAAATGATCTGCGCCGGCCCAATAAACATGCGGATGGCCGACCGCCTCAATAACTGCGGCAGACCCTAATAGATAGATTTCTTTATGGTGATAACCGTAGTATACATCTTCATAATCGACTTCTATTCGACTACAAATACGTCGATCATGCTCACTTAAATAGGAGAAATCCTCCAGGTTTTTATGCAAGCGCTTAATTGCTACCGGACGACCTTTAGTCCAGCGGCCATTTTTACCCAGACGTTGTTCTCTGGGGTTTAAGTAAGCTTGCTGATCTTCCACATAGACTGTCCAGATCATCCTTAATTCGCTCTCTCCTGCCACACCGCTTGTATCCGGATCTTCGACACCACCCAATCGCGTCAGGGCATCCAATGCGCGTTGCCAGGATTCCACACGAGGCAATAAATCAATTATGGCGTTAAATTCTGAATCACTATATTTTTCAGCTATTTTCAGAATAGATTTCTTGGCTGCTGAGATTCTTTTCAGTAAATTAGCACTGACCGCTGCAAACCAATAGTAGTCATTGGCCTCCGCTTGCCGACAAAGTTCGTTCAGGCTGTTTGTATAGCTCGGGTCTATTTTTTTTAACTGTTCAGTTTCTCCCAGCCAATAAAGCAGCAATCCCTGAAATAACAGGTCATAACCAATATTATTGTTGTGAAACAATTGATGATTCTTATCGTCCCTAATGTTGGTTTTCGCCAGATAGACATCAAGCCCATTCAACAAACGTTCATCGGTGATTGCAAAGGGATCCTGCCAGTTACGTTGCTTTATAGAAATTTTCAATTGACTACGCAAAGCTAATAAGTTTCCCGGTGTTTGACTGTGTAGTAGTGCCAAATTTGAAAAATAACCGGGCAATTCATCTAAATAAACATTGCGCTTGCGGGTATGTTTTTTAATCAGCTTAATCGCGGTCTCAAAAAGAGGCAACGATTCGTCAATTCGATTCTGCATGAATCGCAACATACCCATTAACACATAAGCCTTGATATTTTCGTCACCCGCCAATAAAACTTCCATGTTAGCGATATCACCGCGAATCAAATGCAGTTCAACATACTGATGGATAATATGAACTGGCAGACTTTCGGTTTTTTGGAAGCATTCGTTCATTAATTGGTATTGCAGGGTGCAAGACTCAAAACTAAATCGCATTAACATCTGGTACTTTAGTAAAACCGTCATTTTCAGGACAATAGAATGCTGAGCGAACCAGACAGCATCAAAGTTTTGAAAAAACAGGGTATCGAGAGTGTCGACTAAATAACCGAAATGTTGTTGTTCAATTTGTTCCAGGGTTTCAAGGAAAGCTTGTTCACGACCCTGGTACAAATAGATTCTTAAAACCTGAATCGCTTTCAAATGAACAGTGCGGTAAGAATATTGGTAAGTTTCATTGATTGTCACCGCGGCCAATTTATCAAACAAAGAGGGTATCTTGACTGCTTTTTTCATCAGGTTTTCTGAGATAGCAGGCGCACAAATCCAACCTTCGTGGGTTATTTCAATCAGTTCCTCCCGGAGCAGATTTTCTCGTAACTGTTTGCCAACAATATGACTGACGCCAACCGGCACACAATCTGACTGCTTCAATAATTGTTGCAATCGGGTTTGACCAATAGGAACATAAATTACTGATAATGCGAGTACTATGTACTGTTCACCTGAAGAGAGCTTGTCAAAGCGGCCGAGCAATTTATCAGACATTCAAAACACTAAATTGGATAATTAAACTTACATTATTCAGATAATATCGTTCTGAAAGTACAAGCCAATGATTAAGCCAGGTACTCATGCAACCTGATATTCAGCCAAGTACAGACAGATTTATTGCGAACCATTCTCAGCTGATTTCATATCCTTAGTGGCTTCATTCAATCCTTTGAAAAACTGACCTAACGCCTGGCCTGCCTGTTCTGGTGTCATTTCTTTTAAGTTTTCTGAATTCAGATTATTAGCGGATAAATTGCCATTGGCATTCGAACTTTGTTCAGCATTTTTTCGTGCAGCTTCGTCCATACTGCGGATAAATTCACCCATCGCTCTACCTGCTTCTTCAGGCGCTATTTCCGGAGATTGCTGTAATTGTCTGCTTATATTCTCAAAAGGCGTTTTCATATTTTCCAGATTTGATGCCATCCGGCGGGCAGCAATCTCGCTGCTAAGGTTTGAAAAAATTAACAGCGCGCCGAGAATACCGAATACCATCCGTGAGGATTTTGCATCCAGCTTGTGAACTTCTGTAGCGGCAATCACCATCAAATACATACCCCAGGCCACGCAGATCATTGATCCAAGGTAAGGGATCATGCCTACAATTACAGTCAGAGGATAGAGGGCTCCGGCATAGGCCACACATCGGAAAGCAGTCTGATAGGATTCATTGGAATCCATTAATTTCCAAACGACAAATACAATTGCTGCCCCAATGAAGGAGCCGATCAATGTAAATACCGGCATCATGACAATAACGCCAATGCGAACCGCCATTCCACCAATTGTACCGATACCTAAAACAGATAACGGTAAAACCAATACAGCGCCGACCATCGCCATAGCGACAATAAAAATAACCGGGTCAGTATATCCGCCTGTTTTAGCCATACCGCGATAAAATTCTACCGGGCGAGTAATCACAGCTATTGCATCGGAAATAATAGAGTTGATCTTTGACATGGAGTCCCTCCTTAAAGGTTTTTTGCAGCCTGAATCTTTTTCATAGCTTTCATTTGTTCCGGAGTTGCCTCTTTTTGATGCTTATCTTTCCATGTGTCGTACGGCATTCCATAAACAACTTCGCGGGCAGTTGAATAATCGATATCAATACCCTTTTCTTTGGCAGCAGCAGCGTACCATTTAGACAAGCAATTGCGGCAAAAATCCGCCAGTATCATTAGATCAATATTCTGTACCTCAGGATTCGATCTCAGGTGTTCTGTAAAGCGTCTGAATACTGCGGCTTCTATTTCGATTTCTGTTTGTTTATCCATTATTCTCTCTGTTCGGCTTTAACACTTGACTATTTTCGTCAAATTTATCACATTTTTGGTCTCAATTAGGTAATAATTCAAAAGAGAAATCGCGTTTTTAACTGTTCAGTAAGCTCAGAACACCTGATCCCATTGAAAATAACTTGTTACCAATTTAATTGAGGTAGGCTGGCGTTGAGGAACGAAACCCAGCATTAACCGACCCATCCTGCTGGGTTTCGTTCCTCAACGCCAGCCTGCAAATAATCGGTTTTTTAATAAAATCGGTCGGAGCTCATCATTTCAACGGCCTGATCGGCTGCTCCGCGCCTGGCCTTTGAAATGATGTGCCCCGACCTGAAGTGACCTAACTTCTACTTCTGCAGTTCCTTTCCAAAAAATAAATGACGGGCTCACGCCCGTGGCAAAAGGTAAAAATATAAAAAACCAAAAATTAACGGGTTCTGGCAAGGCGGAAGCCCAAATAGTCGTCGCGGTAGTCCGGGCTGTAGTAGCTGCGATACGCGGAACGCAGGTTGCGAGCGTTGCTGTACCAACTGCCGCCCCGGTAGACGCGGAACGAGCCGCTGGATGGCCCCTTCGGATCAGTCACCGAAGCACTCGAGTAATCTCCATACCGGTCACTCACCCATTCCAGAACATTACCACTCATATCATAAAGACCCAGCCCATTTGCTTGTTTTTGGCCCACTGGATGCGCATTATGTCCCGAATTCCCATAATTCCAACCCAGACTGTCGACATTATTTCCTCCACAGTACTTCTCATCCTGACCTCCACTACGACAGGCATATTCCCATTCAGCTTCAGTGGGTAAGCGATAATCTAGACCGGTTTGTTGGTTAAGTTTGCGGATAAATGTTTGTATTTCATTCCAACTGACGTTTTCGACTGGTTTGTGATCCCCTTTAAATTGGGATGGATTGTCGCCCATCACTTTTTGCCACTGTGCCTGAGTTACCTCATATTTTCCTATCTCATAGCTCTGGGTTAAACACACCCGATGCACAGGTTTTTCATCGCTGTCCCCTTCATTACTGCCCATTTGAAAACAACCGGGGTTAATATAAACCATTTCTATTCTGTTGCTATCTTCCTCAGCCTTTTGTCGGGATTGTGTTTGTTGATCGTTTTTTTCGGCTAGTTCTAATTCCTCTTCAGCTTGGATGCGATTGAGTGCTTTCGACAAACACACGCTTTTGCGACTCATATGGATTTCATCATTACTGTCCCAATCTACCTCGCTGTCGCTGATTTCCAGGAGTTTTAGATAATATTCGGTAAGGCTGTTTTTCTGTGCATCGGATGCGATCGGTAGCACCGGCATGCCGCACGGATCATAGAGTGTTTGAGTATCGCCTTTATCTTTTTCCCGGTACCTCCAGTTTGTAAAGAGTGTGTTGAGACCGACGAGATAGGTTTCAAAAGACCAGCGATTTAAGCGTAGACGGAACACAATTGATGCGTCTCGATCCTCCCATTTTAACCAACGTATGGGATAGTTGCCCTGTTCTGTTTTCCCTGGGTCGATAAAAGCCCCATAATGACCGTCCTGGTGTAATACCGGAAGAGCGGCGGGGTGTACCGCTTGACCTTTTTCACGGTCGGCGCTCTGTTTAAAATGGTTGTCGTAGCGGTAAGTGAACCTGGTATCGACTGGATTCCTTTCTGCCTCAGCATCTGTTTTGTTTGCGTAGATGGACACCGGTCTTTCAATATTGATGCTGTCACGCGTTGGCCAGCAATAACAGGTTTCTTTGCTGATCCACTGTCGATCACCCGGTTTGGTATTTTGGGCAAGACCCACCTGCCAGGCGTTCTCGGTTCGCGCAAAAACAAAATAGGCGGCCCATGGCGTCATCAAGCCCTTTGCTTTGCTTAATTTTTCGTCCGGGTAAAGCGCTGAGTCGGACGATTTGGCGAGGATGCGTAATGGGATGTTGTTTGAGGTAATCAGATTTCCGGTTATGGATGCGTACAATTTCTCGTGGCAAGGAACAACTGGTATCCCTATAAAAATCAAATGGCCGAGGAATAGGGTTGTCCATAGAAACAACAAAGCTGAACCAACACGATAACGGATGCAAAAGATCAGGATGATTGCCGCAAATGCTATCATTCCTAAAGTAATCTCCGCCCAGTCTGTTAAGGGCATAGTGCCTTCGAAAAGCCACGAAATAATAGACACCATTGCAAAAATAACGCAACAGCTTAACTGCAACAAGTATCCAGAATTTCTAGATCCACCCTTCCCTAAACTTACTCCGTAAATCCTCATGCTGATAGCTAACAATAGGATTAGTCCCAGCAAGTTATCTCCCCATGTTCCGGGCTCAGTTGCTACTCCGAAAATCCACGAAAAAATCAAATGACCAACGAAAATGATGACGCATTGAAGTATTAGGAATATGCCTAATAGCACCAACGGCCTCTTTTTCGATCTGCCACCGTATAAAAGCGAGATACACCCGAACAACATGAACAACCAATAAATTATCTCTGCCCAGCTCATAGATGACATAATTATTTCAATGTTCGGTAAATGAAACAGGAAATCTCAAAAAACTATCAACCCGCAGATTAACAGCAGCACCATGCCAGATCGTAACTACTCAGTGAAAAATTTCTAAAGATAAAAAATCACAAAGCGAAGTCCGGCAGTTTCCCATCAAATACGAGCGTCATCGCTTGAGTTGCACTCATTCCTTGCTTACGACAGGTGGATAAATATCCGCGAACACGACAAAATATTTTAGCGCCCTTTTGACTGCGAAAACACCCTGATATTTTCTGTTGTACTTTGGTCATGCGAATATCATTCTCACCCCGGTTATTAGTGAACGGTACAATCGCATGATCCATAAAGCGGTAGGACATCTGATTCATAAACGATCAATCGTTCCAACAAGTTTCTTGCCTTGCTGCGCTTTTTTCGACCCCGTTTTACTTTTTCGGGTGGTTTGTCGGGCGGTGGGCATTCAATCTCTGCCTGCTTTAACAACGCTCGATAGCGTTCTCGATACTGATTAGACTCATTCGCCTGTAACACACCGCAGGCATCATCCACAGCTCGGTTGATTTCTTCAAGTAACTGTTTCATC
>Ga0114934_10000002_pt1 | contig 166289 bp, 135 predicted proteins | sample 4SBtaG_2_FD_99695 | JGI IMG/M metagenome (GOLD analysis project Ga0114934, IMG submission 99695) | Deep subsurface microbial communities from Kolumbo volcano to uncover new lineages of life (NeLLi) - 4SBTROV10_white metaG | ecosystem: Environmental > Aquatic > Marine > Volcanic ...
CCCGGAGGTCCCAACTGGCTCGACACCGGCGGCCGGAGCGAAGGCATGATGCTGCTGCGCTGGGTAAAGGTTACCGACCCCCCGCTACCGGAATGTCGCCTCGTAGACCCCTGACACGATCAGGTCCGTTTCATATCCTGACAACCACCGACGAGCCATGGCCGAACAGGCCCTGGTTGGCGCTCACGCCCACGCGTGCACCCTCCACCTGGCGGCCATCGGCCTGCCCGCGCAACTGCCAGGTCAACTCGCAGACCTGGGCTATGGCCTGCGCGGGCACGGCCTCGCCAAAGCAGGCCAGGCCACCGCTGGGGTTAACCGGCACGCGGCCGCCCAGGGTTGTGTCGCCATCGTTGAGCAGGCGCTCGGCCTCGCCGGGCGCGCACAGTCCCAGGTTTTCGTACCAGTCGAGCTCAAGCGCCGTCGACAGGTCGTAGACCTCGGCGGTGTCGACCTCGTCGGGGCCAATGCCCGCGTCCTCGTAAGCGGCGGCCGCGATCGAGTCGCGAAAGCTGCGCCCCGGCAGGGGCACCCCGTGGGCCGAATCGGTGGAAAAGTTGGGCATCTCGATCACCGTGTTCGGATAGGTGGGCGTTATCGTAGCCACTCCCGCCACGCGTACGGGGTCGGTGGTCATGCGGCGGGCGTAATCCATGCTGGTGAGCACCATCGCGGCGCCACCGTCGCTGGTGGCACAGATCTCGAGCAGGTGCAGCGGCTCGCTCACCAGCGGTGAGGACAGCACCTGCTCTTCGGTGACCTCCTTGCGGTAGCGGGCGCGCGGGTTCTCGAGCCCGTGGCGCGAGTTCTTCACCTTCACCCTGGCAAAATCAGCCGAGCTGGCTCCGTACAGGTCCATGCGGCGGCGGGCGTAGAACGCAAAATAGGTAGGGTTGGTAGCGCCCAGCAGGCGAAAGCGCAGCCAGTCGGGGTCGTCGCCGCGCTCACCCTTGTTGGGCGCGAGAAATCCCCTGGGAGTGGTATCGGCGCCGATCACCAGCGCCACGTCGCACTTGCCCGACAGTATCTGCGCGCGGGCCAGGTCTATGGCCTGGGCACCGCTGGCGCAGGCGCCGTAGCAGCTCGCCGCCTGGTTGCCGGTAAAACCCAGCGCCTGGGCAAAGGTGGCCCCGGCCACGTAGCCCGGGTAGCCGTTGCGCACGGTATCGGCACCGGCCACGAACTGGATGTCGCTCCACTGCAGGCCTGCGTCGGCCAGCGCGTCGCGGGCAGCCACCCTGCCATACTCGACGAAGTTGCGCCCCCACTTGCCCCAGGGGTGCATGCCGACGCCCAGCACTGCCACGTCGCGTGACATCAGCCCTGCCCTCCGGTGGCCGGCTGCCACTTCCAGACCAGGTACTCGTTATCGTCGTCCTCGTACAGGGTGCCCAGCACCAGCTCCACGGGATCGCCGACCTTCACTGTCTCGGGGGCAACACCGTCGGCGAGCTGGCCCAGGATGACCATCTTTTCTTCCTCGAGCTCGACGGCCAGCACGGTGTAGGGCTCAAACGGTTCGGGCGACACGTAGGGCTCGGGCGGCTGGTAGTGGTTGGTGGCCAGCGACCACACGCGCCCCCTGCGGCTGAGCTCGACCGGCTCGCGCTCCTCAAAGGGGTGGGCGGGGTTTGCCGAGGTGGCCATGGACGGCGGGAAAAAATAGCTGCCGCTGTCTACCCCGCGCGTGCCCAGCAGGCGCGGTTCGTCGGCGTCCATCGTAAACCAGCCCTCGGCTGCGGCTACCCTGTTCTTGCTCATGGTCTTCAGTCCTCGTCCAGCGGCGTGCCGCGTGCGGCAGTATAGAGGCACGGCCGGGACCACTCAAAGCAGCCCGGCCATCTCTTGCCCTTCACGAGGGCGTGATCTCGCGGCCGCTTTCGGCTGACTCGGCAGCCGCCAGGGCGAAGGCCAGGCTGTGACGCGCCGAGGCCGGGTCCTGCACCACCGGGCCGCCGTAGAGGCAGGCGTCAACGAAGGCACGGCCACCCAGCCTGAACGACGAGGCCCAGTCACAGTCGAGGTCGTGGAAAGCACGGGTCTCGCCGTCGGCGTAAACCACCAGCGCCGGTTCCTCGAGCAGGCGGCCGGTGCAACGGTTGATCCACAGAACGCCCTTTTCACCCGTGACTTCCACGCGGTCGTCCTCGGAGTAGTAGTCAGACTTCACCTTCATGCCCAGCGAGGCTACCACCTCCCAGCAGCCATAGCGCACAGGGTCGCCCTGGTAGCGCCAGCTGAGCATTGCCGGCCCGTCAGCCGCCAACCCTCCCTCGAAACGCTGCCAGTTGATAAACGCGTGCACTCGGTCCACCTCGGCCCCCACCAGGTAACGCGCCAGGCTGTAGCAGTGATAGCCGTGGTCGAAGGTGACCGCACCGCCACCGCTGGCCGCGACGTCCAGCCGCCACGACTGTGAAGCCCAGGGCACCTCCCAGCCGTCACCCGGCCTGCCGGCGGCGGTCTTGATTCTTATCGACAAGGGTTCGCCTATCGTGCCCTCCTCTATCAATTGCCGGGCTCGCTGGTGCGGGGGATAGTAGAGAAAATTATCGAACACGCGCAGCACACGTTCCGACTCGCCCGCGGCGTGGGCAATGCGGTCAAATTCGTCGAGCGTCCGCGCGGGCGGCTTCTGCAGCGACACGTGGCGGTCGGCCTCTATCGCCGCCACCGCGTGGTCGGCGTGCAGGTGGTGGGGAGTAGCAATATCGACCGCGTCGACGGCGGGGTCATCGAGCAGGGCCTGCAGTGACGTGTACCAACGTTCAGCTCCCCACTCGGCGGCACGGCGCTCGGCCAGGGAAGGATCCGCGTCGCAGGTGGCCACCACCCGCGAACGCGGATGATCGAGATAGCCAAGACAACCGAGGTCAGTTATGCGCCCGCAACCCACCATGCCCACGCCCAGTTGTCCGTCTGCATTCATATCCGTGACCTCTCAGTTGAAGGTGTAGCGCACGGGCATGCGCTTGACACCCCCCACGAAGCTCGAGGCCGTGTATTCCACCGGCCCTACCAGCTCCATGCGGTCCAGGCGCGGCAGCAACTCGAGCAAAAAGTATTTCAATTCCATGCGGGCGAGGTGAGCCCCGAGACAGAAGTGCACACCGGTGCCGAAGGCCAGGTGACGGTCGGCGTCAGCCCTGTGGATATCGAAGCGCAGGGAGTCCTCGAACACGTCCTCGTCGCGGTTGGCCGACAAGTAGGAGAGCAGCACGCGCTCGCCCTCGCGAACGGTGGTGTCGCCCACTTGCTGGTCCCGGGTCGAGTAGCGCAGGAAGTGTCGAACCGGCGTGGTCCAGCGAAGGATCTCTTCCACCGCGTTGTCCAGCAGCGACGGGTCGTTCTTGAGGGCTGCGAATTGATCGGGGTTGCGCAGCAAGGCCTCAACGCCGCCGGCCAACGCGTTGGAGGTGGTGTCGTGACCGGCGGTGGCCACGATGGTGTAGTAACTCAGGCGTTGCAGTTCGCCCAGCGGTTGGCCGTCTACTGCGCCGTTCGCCAGCACCGACGCTATATCGTCGCGGGGTTCGGCGCGACGCTGCTCGGTGAGCTCAGTAAAGTAAGCGTAAAAATCGGTCATGGCATCCATCATGACCTGGTTGCGATCCTTGCCGCCGCCGAACTCGGGGTCCTCGCTGCCGAACAACTCCTGCGTGAGCCTGAGCATGCGCGGTTCGTCTTCTTCGGGCACCCCCAGCGTGCTCATGATCACGTGCAACGGGTAGAGCAGCGCTACGTCACGGGCAAAGTCGCACTCGCCGCCCATGCCCGCCATACGATCGACGAAGCTGCGGGCGAGTTCTTCTACGCGGCCCTCCAGGCTGCGACGCAGCGCGGCCGGCTTGAACCAGTCGTTGGTCAATCCGCGGTACTGCAGGTGCTCGGGTGCGTCCATGTGCACCAGGGTCTTGAGCTCAAGTCCCGAGGCGCGCTGCTCTTCGTAGACCGCGGATGGCAACAGTACCGAGGCTTGGGTGTTGAGAAAGGTGTCGCTGCGTCGCTCGACCTCGAACACGTCTGCGTGACGGGTGAGCGCGTAGAAAGGATCGAAACCCTCGGCCTCGACCAGGTGCACCGGGTCTTCGCGCCTGAGCCGTGCGGCCTGCTCGTGCCACGAAGCAAGCTCGGTGTAGGCGTCCGCGTCGACAAATATGTTTCCTGCTTTTTTCAGTGTCACCCCTGCTTTCCTTCTTACCCGGCGTCCGCGGGCACTCGCTGTTCCGCGGCAGCAAACTATAGTGCCACGCCGTGGACCACTCAAAAGCAAGCCTGCTACCTTTTCGCGGAGGGCTGGCGGCTGCAGTGCCGCGGGGTTATTCTGGTCTAATGCCGAATGCAGCAGGGCAACCCAGCACGAGCGTGCCGGCCACCGCCGACCGCAGCTCGCTTAACTGGCCCACCATATTGTTCATAGCCGCGACCTCCCTTGCGACCATACTGTGGCCGGTCTACGCGTGGTTCTTCGGCGTCACCTGGGCCGAGGTGGCGCTGGCGCTCGGCTGGTACCTGGCGAGCGCCATGGCCATCACCGTGGGCTACCACCGCCTGGTGGCGCACCGCGCCTTCGAATGCCGGCCCTGGTTCAAGCTAGCGTTGCTCGTAGCCGGCTCGGCTGCGTGGCAAGGCTCGGCGCTCAGCTGGGCGTCGGACCACCTGCGTCACCACGCCTGGACCGACCAGGATCGCGACCCCTACAACATACGCCGCGGCTTCTGGTACGCGCACGTCGGCTGGTTATTCACCAAGCAGGGCATGACCGGGGAGCTGCCCACCCACCTGGCCGAAGACCGCATGCTGGCCTGGCAGGATCGCTGGTACATACCGCTGGCCATCACTACCGGCTTCGTACTGCCCTGGGCCATCTGTGGTGCGGGAGGCCTGCTGCTGGCCGGTGTGGTGCGGCTGGTAGCCGTGCACCACGGCACCTGGTTCGTAAACTCATGGGCTCACCTGGGACGCCGCCGCCCGTGGAACCCGGCTGTTTCGGCCGCCGACAGCTGGCTGGTAGCGCTGGTCACCTTTGGCGAAGGCTGGCACAACTACCACCACGCCTTCCCGGGCGACTACCGAGCAGGAGTTGAGCGGACACAGTTCGATCCGAGCAAGTGGCTGATCTGGTCGTTGTCTAAACTGGGCGTTGCCTGGAACCTGCAGCGCGTGGGTTTCAGCACCCGATGGCGACGCAGCGTGCACTCCCTGCTCAACTGGGAAGGCGAGACCTCGGAGAAACTCGCTCGCGTACGCGAGCTGCAATTGCGTTTGCACCGGCAGATGGTGCGCAGCCGGTCGCGAGCGCTCAAGACCCTCGGCCGAGTGAGCGAGTTGCCGCTGCCCGCGAACCTGAGCGCGGCCGCCATCACCCTCGCGCTGGAAACCCGCGGCCGCGACCTGCGCGACAAGCTCGGCCGGCCGGCCCGCCGGCGCATGGATAGACTGGCTCGTTTGTCAGGGCGGCTGGCAACGCTCGAGTCACTGTCGGATATGCTCGCCGACTGGCAGCCGTTGCCCGCCGCCGCCTGATTTAGCCCGCATTAACTATGGTCACAGCACAGGCCCGGCCACGGCCTGCCCCTGACAGACCGGCCTACGTCGTCCCGCTGCCCAGCGCGGCCTTCAGCTCGAGCACGGCCGCGCCGCCGCTGCTGTCGCGCAGCACCACGGGCCCGAGCTTGCTCCGGCCGGCAAGCGCCGCCACCGCCATCACGACGTTGGTCAACACCAGCGGCCAGAACACCAGGGTACACAACAAGGCCACGGTAGGCATTCCCGCGGCAGCGGCCTCGTGACCAACGAGCCACGCGGCCAACGGTGAGCCGACCGTGCCCGACAGGTGCAGCAGCACTCGCGAGGCCGGCGCAGCGGCGAGGTAGCTGCCGTAGCGCATCTTGAAACGCGGCTCCAGGCCCATGAGAAAGGCGTAAGAATAGCGCACGCCGAGCAGCAAGCCCGTGCCGACCTTTACCAGCGGCTGCATCGTGGCCACGAGCAGCAGCATGGCCACCAACACGGCCACCGCCGACGACTGCTCCAGTCCCCAGCAACACAGGGCAAGCGCCGCCGCCGTCGCCAGCAGCTCACCGGCCAGCGCCATGGGCACCGGCAAGGTGCGCCTCGGGCTGCGACCGTGCAGCTTATCGCTCACGCGGCTCACGTCTTCGGCAAGCTCACGACGCTCGGCCGCGGCGAGTCCCCTCGCCCCACGCAGGAACGCCGCCCACGGCCCCGGCTTGTATCCGCCGGTGTCGAGCGCGGTCTCTATCGCTGCAAGTTCAGTTCGTGCCGTGACTGCGTCCATCTTCGTACCCCCTGCTCGCCGTCCATTGTCGCTCGCTTACACCCGGCCGTGCAAGTGACCAGGCCACCGCCACCGCCAGGTTGAGCAGCAGCCCCAGTAGACCGTGGTGCACACCCCAGGCGTCTACAGTGGCGTTGCCGTAAAGGCCGAAGGTGAGCGCCAGCCCGGCCAGCATGCCGGCGAGCACCGCGTTGCCACCCAACCGGCCCCAGTGCATCCCCAGCATGAAAGCCGGCACCAGCTGCACCAGCATGTCGAACTTCATGTCGAGCAACCTCACCAGCGTGGGCCGCCCCGGCTGCCCTTCCATCCAGATCGCCACCCACGCGGCCACCGCGACCATGGCCCAGGACACCAGCTTGCCCACGCGCGTGAGATGAGCCTGGCCCGCGTCGGGGCGCAGAAAACCCTGGTAGAGGTCGCGTGTTATCATCGAAGATATGGTCAACAGGCAGGAGTCGGCCGTCGACATGAGCGCCCCCAGCACGGCTGCAAACAGCAGCACTACCAGCCAGTAGCCGAAGGCCGACGACGCCTGCACCTGCTGAAACACCACGCTGAGTACACGATCGGCTGCGGCGCCCTCCAGCCCCGGCACGTGCGCGGCAGCCGTCACGCCAACGGTAACCGCCACCAGCGAACTCAGCAGAGGAAGAAAAACCATCACCGCCAGGCTTCGCCTGAGCACGGCGCCCGAGCGCGCCGCGTAGATGCGCTGTATGGCCTGGGGATAGAGCGCCGCGCCGAGGCCGAAAATAACGACGTAGCTCACCCAGTTGCGAGACGCACGGGCGCCCGGCGGCAGTACACGCGCACGCAACTGCTCGCCGCCGTCCAGCAACACGCGCCTGGTCTCACCCGGCCAACCCCACACGCTGAACACCATCACCAGCAGCGCGCCGAAACCGATGGCCAGCGCGACCCCCTGTATGACGTCGGTCCAGGCCACCGCCCTGAACCCGCCCATGGTCTCGTACACCAGCATGATGCCGGCCAGCAGTACCACTCCCCAGGCAAAGGCCACCACCGGATCGGCGGTGGTAAGCCCCTGCATGGCGCGACCCATGGCCACCAGCTGGGCCAGCAGGTAGTTGGCCAGGGCCAGGGTCATGACCAGCGGCGCCAGCAGGTCGATGCCGCGGTTGCCGTAGCGGTGGCGAAGAAAATCGGCCGGGGTAATGAACTGCTGGCGCTGGGCCAGTCGGTGCAACCACGGGGCAAACAACAGGTAGCCCACGATGATGGCGGTCATGAAGTGAACCGAACTCAGCCAGGTCCAACCAATGCGGTAGGCCTTGCCCGTGAAGCCGAACATGGTGTTGCCGCTGTACTGGGTGGCGTAGAGCGTGAGCACGAGCACCGCGAAACCGATGCTGCCGCCGCCCAGGTAGAAGTCGCGCAGCGAGTCCTCGCGGCGCGCGCGTTGCCCGAGCCAGCCCACCACGAGCAGCGAGGCCAGGTAGAGACCCACGACCGCGAGCCCTCCCGGGCCGAAGGGCAACACGGTGCCGGTCACGGTTGCTCTCCAACAGGCTCTTCGGTGTTATCGCCCGGGTCGCAGAAAGGATCGTCGGGTAGTGGCCAGTGGGAGAGCAACAGCCAGGCCGTGTAGATCGAGATGGCCAGCGAAACGAAGACGCTCGTGACCACCCACGCCGGCATGCCCAGCAGCAGCAGCGTACTGTCGGCCGGCCAGTACCAGGGTACGGCAAGCACCAGCAGGGCGGCGTATACCAGCCAGGTCCGGATCTGCAGGTAACGGTGACCGTCGGGGTTTGTCATCGTTATCAGCGGCGGCTCATGAAAGACCGGCGACGCGCTCGCGCAACTTGTACTTCACTACCTTGCCAGACGCGTTCATCGGCAGCTCGTCCACCAGCTCGACCCTGCGCGGCACCTTGTAGTTGGCCATGTTCTCTCTACACCAGGCCACCACCGCTTCGTCCGTCAGGTCCGAGCCCCCAGCCAACACAACGAAGGCCACGCCCACCTCACCCATGCGCTCGTCGGGGACCCCTACCACCGCCACCTGGGCGAGGTCAGCGTTGGCCGCCATCAGGTTCTCGATCTCGGCCGGGTAGCAGTTAAAGCCGCCCATTATGAACATGTCTTTCATGCGGTCCGTTATCTTCAGGTAGCCGCGCTCGTCCATCACACCCACGTCGCCGGTGTGAAGCCAGCCGTTGGTTATCGTTTCGTCGGTGGCCGCCGGGTCATCGAAGTAACCGCGCATGACGTTGTAACCACGCACCACTATCTCTCCCGGCTCACCGCGCGGCAGTTCGTCGCCCATGCGGCCCACGCACATGACATCGACACCGGGAATCGCACGCCCCGAGGTGGTGGCTATGGTTTCGGGGTCGTCGTCGAAGCGACACATCGTGACGATGCCGCAGGTCTCGGTAAGCCCGTAGCCGGTAATGACCGTGTCGAAGCCGAGTTCGTCGCGCATGCGTTCAACCAGTTCCACCGGTATGACGGCCGCGCCGGTAACCGCCAGCCTCAGGCTGGACAGATCGTGTTGCGCAAGTCCGGGATGGGACAGCAGGCCCTGGTACAGCGTCGGCGGACCGGGCAGCATGCTGACCCTGTCGCGTTCTATCCGCTCCAACACCCGGTTAACGTCGAACACCGCCTCGGGCAACACGGTGGCTCCTCGCATGAACGACGCCAGCCAGCCGGCCTTGTAGCCGAAACTGTGAAAAAACGGGTTAACCACCAGATAGCGGTCGCCCTCGCGCAGGCCAACAACCTCCGACCAGCTTTCGAAAGCGGCCAGGTTCTGACCGTGCGCCGTCATGACGCCCTTCGGCTTGCCCGTGGTACCCGAGGTAAACAGCAGGTCGGAGAGATCGTCTTCGCCCAGCTCGTCCAGCCGGGCAGCAGCCGCCGCATCGTCTACTTCCTGTGCCCCCTCGAGAAACTGCTGCCAGGTATCGGCCCCCTCGCCCGCCGGGCCACGAAGCAGGACTATGCGTTCAAGATCCGGCAGTCCCGCCACCGGCCGACCGTCGTCGCCCGCCCCTAGCGCGTCGGTAAGCAGGCCGGGGTAGTCCGTGCCGAGGAAGCCGCTTACCGTCAGGAGCACGCGCGCGCCGCTCTTGTCCAGGATGTAACCGGCCTCGGCGCCCTTGAGCCGGGTGTTGAGGGTGACCAGCACCGCGCCGGCCGCCTGCAGTCCCAGCGCGGCCGCTATCCACTCGTAGATATTGGGTGCCCACAGCGCCACCCGGTCGCCCTTGTTTACGCCCGCTGCAATGAACGCGCGCGACGCCACGATCATATCGTCGGCCAAGCGGCGATAAGTTATCTCACCGTCAGCGCCATCCTCCACTGCCACCGAGTCGCCCCAGCGATCAGCGGCCGCCTGCACGAGCCGAGGTATAGTCTGCTGTTCGAGATCCAAGCTTTTCGCGCCGTTCAACGACCCTCGAAACGCGGCGGGCGTTTTTCGGCGAAGGCCTGCATGGCCTCGGCGAGATCGTCGCTGCGCAGGAACGACGAATTCCACTGCGCCACGTGATCGAGCCCCTCGTCGGTACTGTGCTCGTCGGAATAGTTGAGCACCTGTTTTACTCCCTGCACGGTGAGTGGAGAGTTGGCCGCGATCTCGTTGGCCGTGGCGCGCGCGCCCTCGAGCATGCTGTCCTTGTCGGCGTACACGCGGTTGACCAGGCCGGTCGCAAGCGCGCGGTCGGCGCCGAAAAATCCACCGGTAAACGCCATCTCTCGCGCCATGCCCTTGCCCACGATGGCTGTTATGCGTTGCAGGGTTCCCACGTCGGCGACGATGGCTATCTTCGTTTCGAATATCGAGAACTCCGCGTCCTCGGTGCACACGCGAAAGTCGCAGGCGGTTGTAAGGTCCACGCCCCCGCCGATGCACTTGCCGTGGACGGCAGCGATGACCGGCTTGCGACAGTCCTGTATGGCAGTGAAGCAGGCCTGCAACTTGAGCACCGTGTCGTACATGTCGAGATTACTGCGCGCCTCGCTGCGGTCGTGCTTGCCGCCATCGCCGTTGCCGCCGCTACCGCCGCCGAGGAGACCCGTCCCGGCGCTCTTCAAGTCCAGGCCGGCGGTAAACAGCCGCCCCTCGGCCCACAGCACTATGGCGCGCACCGACTCGTCGTGATCGAGTTTGCCGAAAACCTCGCGGATCTCGTAAAAAAGCTCGAAGGGCATCGCGTTGAGTTTCTCGGGCCGGTCGAGCACGACCTCTGCCACGTGGGCTTCCTGCTCTACCCGGATGTACTTGTAATCGCTCAAGGGTATTCCTCCTGTTGCCCGCGTGGGCCAAGGGCCGCGCGACAAGGCCGGGATTATCGTGCCTCAGCAGAGCACGGTCAAGACGACCCCGGAACACCCCTGTTGACGACCGGCACTAACCGCGCAATCCTTTATTGTCAGCGATCGGCCGCGGCTCCCCCTTGGGCCGGCGTAACTGACCTCAACCGGAATGGAACATAACCGCCTCGACCGATGGCTGCCGTGGACACTGTTCGCGCTGGCCCTTGCCATCAACCTTTGCGGCATCGGCTGGGGACTGCCCACGGGCAACCAGACCTGGGCCGCCGACGCCATCAAGCCCGGAGCGCCGCTGTCCATACTGCACCGCCTGTTCCTGTCGGAGCCCTTCAACAGCGGTTGGTTCTGGTTCAAGTACCCCCCCGGGCACGTGTTCGTGCTGGGAGCTGCCTACGCGCTGCCACTGGCGCTGACCTGGCTGAGCGGCGGCCTGGGAACTCCGACCTCGAACTACCCCTGGGGCATGCAGGACCCCGAAGGTGTCATGTCGCTGCTCGCCCTGAGCGGTCGGGGAGTGAGCGTGTTGATGGGTGCCGGTTGCACGGTGTTCGTGTACGCCTCGGTCCGCCGCCTGGTCGATCGCGATTCGGGAGTCGCGGCCGCGTTGCTCACCAGCCTGTGCTACCCCGTGGTTTTCTACTCCCACACCACCAACGTAGAGATCCCCTACCTCTTCTGGCTGCTCGCCGCCCTGCTGGCGGCCGTGCGACTGCTCGACGAAGACGCGCGCCCGCGCTGGTGGCTGTTGCTGGGTGCGGCCACGGCTATGTCGGTGTCTACCAAGGAACTCGGCGCAGGGTTTTTCGTGGGACTGGTGCCGGCCCTCGCACTGCTGATCAAAACGGGAGGAAGAGGCTGGCCAGCGCTGTTTGCCGGTGCGGCCTGGGCGGGCTCGGCCTTCGTGGCGACCATGGTCCTGGCCAACAACGTACCGCTCAACCCGTCGGGATTCGTGAACCGACTGCGGTTTCTTACCCATTCCCTGCCCGCCGACGTGGCCCAGGAGTACTCGCCGTATTATTTCCCGGTGGATTTCAGCGCCGATCGGGGACTTGCCGTTGAATGGAAACAAGCCGGTATCGCCGCCCGCGCACTGCTCGATTCGCTCGGCCCTCTTACTGCCCTGCTGGCCGCCGCCGGCATCGTCTTGTCACTGCTGCGCCGCCACCTTGCCCTGCTCCTGCTTACCCTGCTACCCGCCGCGGGCTTCTACCTGCTCGGACTGAGGTCCATGCTGTCGCTCAGCATCCGCTACGTGCTGCCACTGTCGGTGCTGGCCTGCGTGTTTGCCGGGGTGGCCCTGGCCGCGCTTGTATCGGCGCGCCGCGCGGTCCTTTCCTCGAGAATAATGGCGGCGCTGCTGCTGACGGCCGCGCTGCTGTACGGACTCGACGTTGACCACATGCTGGTCTCGGACGGCCGCTACCCGGCCGAACGCTGGCTGCAAGACAACGCCGAGCCCGGGCAACACGTAGAAACCTGGCAGCGCGCAACTTACCTGCCTCGCATTCCCCCTGAACTGGTACACGACGAAATAGAATTCAGCGAGCGCAACAGGAGCGCCTTCGAACAGCGGCAACCTGATTTCGTTGTCGTGTCGCAAGCCTCGCTGGGAGGAATCACCGTGCGGTACAGCAACGACTGGCAGCAGGCCGAAGTCGGCGAGCCAGCGGGGGCCGAACCCGCCGGCACCCAGCGGGCTGACAACGGTGATTGGTTGCCCCACCAGGTCAGCGTTACTGGAAACATCATGAACTACCGGCGGCGCGAAAACGTGGAGCTACTCAATGCGTTGCGCGACGGCAGCCTCGGCTACCGGGAAGCCTCGCGCTTCAGAGCCACGCCCTGGATAGAAAGGCCGCTCATACGCAGCCTGAACCCGGAAATCGTCATCTACCGCCGCGAAAAAAACGCGGCTAACTGAACGGGTCACAAGCCAATCAGGGGTCCACATTTACCCCTCTTAACTGGTATCCTATAAAGGTATCACGCGCCACGCAGCGGGCTACTGCTGCAGTGGCCGCGAGCCTCACAAACTTCGAAATCGGACCAGGAAATATGCCTACAGAATCCACACCGCACACCCACACGCAGAAGCCACGGCCATTGGTCTCGGTGGTCATCCCCGTGCTCAACGGGGAGGACACCATAGCCAGGGGCATAGAATCGGTATTTGCCCAGGACTACCCGTCCATTGAATGCATCGTGGTAGACGACGCATCTCAAGACTCGACGGCCGATATCCTGCGTTCTTTCGGCGACCGGATAACGGCCATATTCAATGAAGCCAATCGGGGCACTGCCGGTGCTTACAACATCGGCACAGCGCGCGCCGGGGGCGAGTTCGTGCTGCTGATGGCCAGCGACTGCCACATGACCGACCCGTCCTACGTATCGGCCGCGGTCAAGGTACTCGAGGACGATAATATAGCGGGCTTGTGCGGACAGGGCGTGTTCGGCGACCTGCACACCCTCAACCGGGTGCAGCGAGTGTTTACCGTGGTCAACCTGCTCGACGTGGACGATAAGCCCGGAGAGGAAATATTCGAGGTCAGCTTCATAGAAACCCGTTGCGACCTGGTACGAAGGCGAGCACTCGAAGAAATCGGCTTCTGGTTTGAGGGTCTCTACAACTCCACCGAGGACCAGGACATATCGGCAAGAATGCGCCAGCTCGGCTACCGCCTGGTGCAGGACAAGCGCCTCAAGTTCGCGCTGGACTTCGGACAGACCGAGGACAACCTGCGCAAGGTGATCAAGAAACAGTACAAGTACGCCAACGGGCAGGCATACATTTTTCTCAAGTACGGACTGGGACACCACCTCATGACCGGCGACCAGGACAACCGCCGCAGCCGGATCCTGCATCGCATCGTGCAGGTAGCCATTGCACCCGTAGCCGTGGCCGGGATCGTGGCGTGTACGACCGGGGCCGGGACAATCGCAGTGGCGACTGCCGCCGTTGTGGCTGCGCGCGCACTTTACTACTGGCGCAGTTCTGCCCGCTGGCTCAAGGGCGCTGACCGCTTGTTCTGCGCCGGCATGGGCTTGGTATGTGATCTGACCTACGGCCTGAGCTTTCTGAGCGCCCTGGTGACCTGGGCGATAAGCGATCCCCGCATCCTACGCTTCGGCCGCCCGATGCCGGGTATGGGCAAGGCCGGGTCGTGAACGCAACAAGAGACCATCTCCGCACTGGTCTCGCCTCACTGCTGGCCCTGGCCGTGGTGCAGGCTACTGTTGAAAGCCTGGCCCTGGCCCTGGTCTACCGCGGGCAGGTACTGCCACCCTACGGGTTCTTTCCCAACCAGCTCTACGATTTTCTCACCAAGCTAAGGTACGCGATGGACGGTTACCTGGCCTGGTTGCCCGGGCTCCCCAACAGTTTCACCGGTACCAGTGCCGCCGAGCACCTGGCCCTGCTGGCCGACCTGCTACCAGCCTCGGTGGCCATGGCTGTGATAATAGGCACCCTTGGATCCCTCCTGGGCAGCTTGGTGGCCCGTCGCCACCAACCCACTGGCCGCCTGTACCTCTGGGCCTGGACGGCCCTGGCCCTGCTGGTTCACGCAACCGCGGCAATCACGGCGCTGTCTCTTGCCGAACACCCATCGTTGAAACACCTGCTCTATCGCTCGCGAAGCCTGCTGCTGGACGGAACACTGGTAGCACTCGTGGTGCTGGCGGTGTCGGTAATCATTACCCGGATGATAGTGTCACGCTGGAACGGTTCTCCACGAGCGACATCGGCGGTCGCTCTGGCCTGCCTGCTCGGCCTGCTCCCGGCCGCTGTGCCCGGCAACAACGGGCCGCTAAACTCACCCCCCCTGGAACGCTTCTCACCCACTTACGACAAGCCCAACGTACTGCTCATCTCGCTCGACAGCCTACGGGCCGACCACGTGAGCGCCTACGGCTACCACAGGGCCACGACCCCGGCCCTTGATAAGCTCGCGGCAGAGGGAATACGCTACGACAACGCCATCTCTACATCGTCGTGGACGCTGCCCACCCACCTGACCATGTTCACCTCGCGCTACCAGGTGTCACACGGGGTGGTGCACGACACCAACGTGCTCGACCCGGGCATACCGGTGCTCGGAGAAATCATGAAGGCGGCGGGCTACAGCACGGCCGGTTTCGTGTCGGCGCCCTACGTTGCGGCCATGTACGGCTACGCGCGCGGCATGGACGAGTACCTCGACCTGAGCGCTGCCCACGAGCACCGGAGCCTGGCCAGGAAAGCAATCGTCGCGCCCGACATAAACACCAACGCCCTGCGCTGGTTGGATGACCACGCCGACGAACCCTTCTTTCTCTTCCTGCACTACTTCGACATCCACTACGACTACGTACCGCCTGCCCCCTACGACACCATGTTCGACCCCGAATACGAAGGCGACATGGACGGCACCGATTTCATCGAACGCAAGGACGTCAATCGCAACATGCCCGCACGTGATCTCGAGCACATACTGGCCCTGTACGATGGTGAAATTCGTTTCACCGACGAGCACGTGGGGCGCGTGCTGGCAAGGATCGATCAGCTGGGGCTCCGCGACAATACCCTGGTGATCGTCGTTTCTGACCACGGCGACGAGTTTTTCGAGCACGGCAACAAGGGCCACCATCGGACGCTTTACCAGGAGGTGCTGCGAGTACCGCTGATCGTTCGACTACCCGACGGCCGCTGGGCTGGTGAATCCGTCAGCCAGCAGGCCAGCCTCGTGGACATTCTGCCCACCATCATAGACGTGGCGGGGCTGGAAGGTCCGGAAATAATGGAAGGCCTGAGCCTGCTGGAGTTGCGAGCGGCCTCTGAGCGCAGCACCGAACGAGCCGTGTACGGGGAGTTTTTTGACAAGCGTGGCTTCAACCTGCAGATCGCCCGCCGCCTGCCGAGCAGCAAGACCATCCAGCACTTCAACCGCATTACCCACCCCAGGAAATCTGCGGCAGAATACTACGACCTGGCCCACGACGCAGGGGAGGTGCACGACCTGGCCGCTGAACGGCCCGAAGAGCTGCGCGCGGAACTCGACGAGCTGGGTGGCTGGAGTGAGCAGCGCTGGCAGGCCCAGCAGCGCACGCTACGCGAGTCGCGATCAGACACCCGGGTGGAACTGGACTCCGAGACCCTGGAACGCCTCAAATCGCTGGGGTACGTCGGAGAGTAGCAGTGGACCGACTGAAGAGACTGTTCAACGCCGCCCTGGCGGCGGCGGCCTGCATGGCAGTGCTGCAAGCAGTGGGGATGACCTTTCTCGTCGCGTTGACCCGCCGCCACGGCGTTCTGGCCCCCAACGACCTCGTACCTCTTTACTGGTGGGACGCGTTCACCCGCTACTACGATTTTCTCTGCCTGTACCTGCCCCTGCCCGGGCGTCCGGGCGCTTTCCTCGGACCAGGCTACCTGGCCAAGCTCGACCTCTTGTGGGGGCTGCTGGCAGTGAACGCGGTGGTGGCCTTCGAAGCGGCGGCAACCGTGACCCTGCTGGCCCTGGTCTTCGCTGCGAAAAACACCTCTACCGACCGGCGCCACGCGTTGTGCTGGCTGGTGGGCCTCGAAGCATCAGTAATAACGGGAGGGTGGTTATTGCGAGGTATCCTCCCGCTTGCCAACGGAACAGCGCTACCCCGCGTGGCCCAGGGCATGGCCTGGAACTTCCTGTACGACGGCACCTCCTTGGCCCTGATGCTGCTTTGCGGCTGCGCGGTGATCGCCTGGTTGCTGGTAACACGCCTGCCGGAAAACGGATGGAAAACGGCGGTAGCACTGGTGGCACTCGCGGTATCTTCGGCCCTGGCCGCCCAGGCCAGGGCGCTTCCCACGGCGGTGGCAGTTGAAAAAACAGCTGTCGAGGCCCCTCCATCTCTTGCAACCGGCTACAACGTGGTGCTGGTTTCCATCGACAGCCTGCGCTCCGATCACCTCGACGCCTACGGCTACCACCGCAACACGGCACCAACCATAAGCGAACTCGCCCGACACGGGGTATTGTTTCGCAACAACAGCAGCGTGACTTCCTGGACGCTGCCCGGGCACATGTCGATGCTCACGGGCCGCAGCCTGCTGGGCCACGGTGTAATATTTGACGATCGCAGCCTGCCCACCGAAGTCCCCACCCTGGCCCAGTCACTGCAAAGCGCCGGCTACAAGACCGGCGCGGTAGTATCGGCTCCATACGTGGAGGCACGCTACGGTTTCGATCGTGGCTTTGACGACTACGACGACGAGACCATAAGTTTTGCTACCAACGGTGAATCCTACAAGACGGTGACCGCACCCCTGCTGCAGAAAACGGCTGCCTCGTGGTTGGCCCGCAACGCCAGCGAAGAAAACCCCTTCTTTCTCTTCCTGCATTACTGGGACGTCCACTACGACTACGCCCCCGGCGCTCCCTACGACACGATGTTCGACCCGGACTACGATGGAGATATCGACGGTCGGGAATTCTACTTCAACCCCGAGGTACACCCCGGCATGGACCGCAGAGATCTCGACCACCTGCTGGCGCTGTACGATGGTGAAATCAGGTTGGTGGACGATCACCTGGCGAAGCTTCGCACTACCCTCAAGGAATTGGGGGTAGCCGACAACACGGTCATCGTCATCACGTCTGACCACGGCGACGAGTTTTTTGAACACGGCGGCAAGGGCCACCACAAGACCCTATTCGACGAGGTGACCCGGGTGCCACTGGTACTCTACGTACCCGGCCTGTATCCCACGCGGCCGGTGGTCAAAATGGAAACCAGCATCGTAGATATCATGCCCACGCTGCTCTCGTTGCTGGGCATCCCCCTGCCGCCGGGCATGGATGGTGCTGACCTGTCGAGCGTGGCCTTCCGCGGCAGCGATGAGCACGACCGTTCTACGCTGGCCGAACTCTACCGGCTGGGCAGCCGCAACTACCAGTCGTCGCTGCGCAGCAGCGGGCGCAAGGTAACGCAGTTATACGAGACGGGGGACGTGTACGCCTACGATATTTTTCGGGACCCCGCCGAACAGCAACGCCTTGATGCAAGCGAAGGCTTCGTGCCGGGCTTGCTGCAACGACTGGCCGACACCATGAACCAGTTGTGGCCGCTCTACATCGACCGGCTCGACGGTGGCAAGGGCAAGCTGGAGATGGACGACGCCACGCGCAGCCGCCTCGAAGCCCTGGGCTACATGGACCAGTAGCGAAGCAAGGCGTGCCGGTCGAGCCCCCGGGCCCCGCAAGACCTCAGCTGTCCATAAAAGCCTGGTAGTCGTCGAGATAACGCAGCACCGTGTCGCTGTTGGCCGAGGGCAGCCGGAACACGACTTCTTCTATACCCAGGTCGGCAAAGTAACCCAGCTTGTCGCGGTCGGGCATCGTGCCGAAAGGCACCACGCGGGCCTCGGCCGGATCGCGGCCGACTTCTTCCATGGCACGGTGCAGGTCGGGCAGGGCGCCGCGAATGCCTGCGCCACCGATGGGTATCCAACCGTCGGCGTACTCGGCCACCTGGCGAAACAGCGTCGGCCCCGGCGCGCCGCCGATGAGCACCGGCGGCCTGAGCCCACCGAGAGGCTTCGGCCAGGACCAAGTCGACTCGAAGCTTACGTGCTCGCCCTGGTAAGAGGCCTCGTCGTTGCCCCACAGCTCCTGCATGGCGAGCATTTTCTCGCGCATAATTGCACGCCGCTGCGAAGGATCAACGCCGTGATGCTGCATCTCTTCGCGGTTCCAACCAAATCCCACACCGAAAACAAAACGGCCCTGCGACAGCAAGTCCAGGGTGGCCACTGCCTTGGCGGTGACCAGGGCGTCGCGCTGAGCGACCAGGCAGATGCCGGTGCCAAGCAGCAAGCGATCGGTGGCCGACGCGCAGGCCGCAAGGGTAACGAAGGGATCCAGCGTGCGACGGTACTCATCGGGCAGGGTCGCGTCCCCGGTTGGAGCCGGTGTGAGGCGACTGCTGGGAATGTGCGTGTGCTCGGGAACGTAAAACGAGTGGTAACCGCGGGCCTCGGCCTCGGTGGCCAGCGCGACCGGGTCCATGGAGCGGTCGGTCGCGAACATCGTAATCCCCAGTTTCATCGTAAGCCACTGATTACCCCCCCACCCCACCTGCCACAAGAACGGGAAGACGTACCTTTTCGGGGTTTCAGACCTGGTCTAAAATACCGAAAAGGTACGTCTTCCCGTTTTGATCGCCTTTTGACAAGGGAGGTGGGGGTGGGTTCTATGCCACGGTGGATCTGCGCTTCAGCCAACAGGATGAGATCTTTCGGCGCGAGGTCGACGACTGGATGGCCGACAACCTCGTGGGCGAGTTTGCCTGCCTGCGCCACCGCGGCGGCCCCGGCGACGACAGCGCACTGATAGACGAGCGCAAGGCCTGGGAGCAACACCTGGGCAACAACGGCTGGACCTGCGTGGGCTGGCCCACCGAACACGGCGGTCGCGGCCTGTCGTTGATGCAGCAGGTTATCTTCCACGAAGAATACGCGCGCGCCGGCGGCCCGGGCAGGCTCGGGCACATGGGCGAAGGCCTGCTCGGCCCCACCATCATTGCCTTCGGCAGCGAGCAGCAGAAAAAAACCTTTCTCCCCGGCATAGCCGCGGGCAAGGAGTTATGGTGCCAGGGCTACAGCGAGCCCAACGCCGGAAGCGACCTGGCCAACGTGCAGACCCGTGCCGAACTGGTGGGCGACCAGTGGGTCATCAGCGGCCAGAAAGTCTGGACCTCCTGGGCCGAGTGGTGCGACTGGGGATTCGTGATCTGTCGTACAGAGGCTGGAAGCCAGCGCCACCACGGATTGTCGTACCTGCTTGTGCCGATGCGACAGGATGGGATAGAGATACGCCCCATCGTGCAGATCACGGGCGACGCCGAGTTCAGCGAAGTGTTCTACGACAACGCCCACACCCACCGAGACAACGTGGTCGGCGAGGTCGGCGAGGGCTGGAAGGTGGCCATGGGAACACTGGCCTTCGAACGCGGCGCGTCCACGCTGGGACAACAGCAACACTTCGTGCAGGAGCTCGACGCGGTGATACGAGCTGCCGAGAAAAACGGTCGCGCCAACGACCCGGTCGTGAGACAACGCCTGGCCGACGCGTGGATCGGCCTGAGCATCATGCGTTTTAACACCCTGCGCATGCTGTCGGGCAACGAGAAAGGCGAACTGGGCCGCGAAGCGCTGATCTACAAACTCTACTGGGCCACCTGGCACCGTGAGCTGGGCCGGCTGGCCATGGACGTAATGGGCGCCGATGCCGAGCTCACCGGCGAGGACGGCGAACTCACCATGTTGCAGAAGCTGTTCCTGTTTACCCGCTCTGACACCATTTATGCTGGTACCAACCAGGTACAGCGCAACATAATCGCCGAGCGCGCGCTGGACCTGCCACGCGAAGTGCGCCCCGAGTGATCGGCAGGAGCCGAAGCAAGCCGCCCACGAGGACCCGATAGCAACATGAGTAAAAACGTACCCGACTATCCCGCAGCCCACGACCTGCTGGCCGGCAAGACCGTGCTGGTGACGGCCGCCGCCGGCACCGGCCTCGGCTTTGCCGCCGCCCGCCGCGCCGCCGAAGAAGGCGCCACGGTCATGGTAAGTGACCTCCACGAGCGCCGCCTGGCCGAGGCCGTCGACAAGCTCGAAGAACTCAGCGGCCGCCGGCCCACCTCGGTGCTTTGCAACGTTACCGTGCAGGAAGAAGTGGACGGCATGATCGCCGCCGCGGTGAGCGAGATGGGTCACGTGGACGTGCTCATCAACAACGCCGGGCTGGGACTCACGGCCGACGTGGTCGACACCAGCGACGAACAGTGGCAGAGGGTGCTCGACATAACGCTCACCGGCACCTTCCGCGTAACGCGGGCCGTGCTGCCGCACATGTACTCGCGCAAGACCGGCGCCATCGTCAACAACACCTCGGTCATCGCCTGGCGCGCGCAGGCCGGGCAGGCGGCCTACGCCGCGGCCAAGGCCGGCGTCGGCGCGCTCACCCGTTGCACCGCGCTCGAGGCCGCACCACACGGCGTGCGCATCAACGCGGTGTCGCCGAGCCTGGCCATGCACCCGTTCCTGAGCAAGGTAATGCCGCAGGAAACGCTCGACGAACTGGTAGACCTGGAGGCCTTCAAGCGTAGCGCCGAGACCTGGGAAGTGGCCAACGTGATGGTATTTCTCGCCAGCGACTACGCCTCGTACATGACGGGCGAGGTCGTGCCGGTGAGCAGCCAGCGTCCCTGAACGGGCTCAGCCAAGGCGAACAATCAGCCGGCGGGATAAAAGCGGCTTATGGTGTCGGCCACGCAGGCCGGCTTGTCGCTGTCCTCGATCTCTATGGTCACGCGTATGGTTGCCTGCACGGCGCCGTCGCGCGTCTCGTCTGCCTTGACCAGTTCACCACCCGCGCGCACGCGCGAACCTACCTTGACCGGTGCAAGGAACCTGACCTTGTCGGTTCCGCAGTTCACGCCCATGGCGACGTTATTAACCGTGATGACCTGCGGCAGCATCATGCTGATGAGCGACAGCGTCAGGTAGCCGTGCGCGATGGGCGCGCCGAAGGGTCCGTCCTTGGCGCGCTCGGGGTCGACGTGAATCCACTGGTGATCACCCGTGGCCTCGGCAAAAGTATTTACCCGCTCCTGGGTGATCTCCACCCAGTCGCTGAAGCCCAGCTCCTGTCCTACCGCCGCCTGCAGATCCCCGGTGTTGTCGAATACTGTAGCCATCTACTGCTCCCTCCGTTTCGCTGCCCCGGTGCCCTGGACCAGGCCAGCCTGCAGAGCAAACACGAAGTCCCGCGCTGGCGCAACAACGGCGACGCCCCTATCATCGCCGTCGTGACCCGAGGGGCAACAGCCAGGGGCCTGCTCGCCGACTGCGGCCTCGACCCGGTCCGCGTACCCTTGTGCGCCGGCGACCTCGGCCCCGCGCAGCATCCGGCCCTGGCCTGGGCCCGGTCGGGGGCCATGCAACTCACCGGCCGCGCCGATGGGGCACCGCTGCTGGCCCCCGGCCCGCTGGCGCTGTGTGCCGACGGCGCCGCGGCTGCCCTGCGCGCGCTGGCACCCGGCTGCCTCGACGAACTCCACGGCGCTGCTTTACTGGGCGAACGTGCGGCCTGCGCACAACTGTCGCGTAGAGGCCCGCTATCGCCCGGGGGCTCCTGCCGACTGTTGCCCTGCAGTGACGGCTGGCTGGCCGTCAACCTGGCGCGCAGCGACGACCTCGCAGCGATGGCCGCCTGGCTCCAACTCGACACGGACACGCCCAGCTCGACCGCGAGCGCGTGGCCCCTGCTCGAACGCGAGCTGGCCCACAGGTCTTGTGGCCCGCTGCTCGAGCGCGCCGAGCTGCTGGGCCTGCCGGTTTCCCGGGTGACGCGCCCGGCTTCCGGCGAAACCGCCTGGATGCGCTTTGCCCAGGGCATGACTACTCTTGAAGGGCCGACTCTCGACGGGCTGGCGCTCGACCGGCCGACGCTTGCCGAGGACCCTCCGCTGGTCGTTGACCTGTCGTCGTTGTGGGCGGGCCCCTTGTGCGCGCAACTGCTGGCCGATTGCGGCGCACGCGTAATCAAGGTGGAGAGCACGCGCCGGCCCGACGGCGCACGCCGGGGCCCCGCGCGTTTCTACGACCTGCTCAACCACGGCAAGCAGAGCGTCGCGGTAGATTTTGCCGACCGTGGCGACCTCGCCTTGCTGCGTTCGTTGCTCGAAGTGGCCAACGTGGTCGTCGAAAGTTCGCGTCCGCGGGCGCTTGAGCAGCTCGGGATCTCGGCCGGCGAGTTGTTGCTGCGCAGACCGGGCCTGCTGTGGATCGCGATCACCGGCCACGGACGCGACAGCGGACGCGTGGCCTTCGGCGACGACGCCGCGGCGGCCGCCGGCCTGTGCCCCTGGGTGGACGGCGATCACCCGGGTAAAGACGACGGCGAGCAACAACAGCCCCTGTTCTGCGGCGACGCAGTGGCCGACCCCCTCGCGGGCCTGCACGCGGCGGTGGCCACGCTGGCCCTGCGGCGCGCGGGCCGCGGTGGACTCGTAGACCTCTCGTTGGCCTCGGTGGCCGCGCACTGCGCCGGCGCCACGGCCGACACTGCCAACTGTTGTGCGGATATAGAGGTAAGCCGCTGTGACGACGGCTGGCAGGTCGTGGTCGACAAGCAGCGAGCCCTGGTGGCGCCAGCGCAAGCGCGAAGCAACGGGCGACGGGCGGCCACACTGGGCCGCGACACCACGGAGGTCAGGGCCTGGCTCGCGAGCCAGCGAGGCCACTGAAAGCACTTGCTCGTAGTCAACGCCGAAATAGACGGCCGCAGCGGCCTTGACCTGCGCTGCGGCGACGGAGTACTGGTCGAAGTGGGGCACGGCCTGCAGGCCAACGGCGACGAACTCGTGATCGACGCGCGCGGCGGTGCCGTCATTGCCGGCCTGCACGACCATCACCTGCACCTGCTCGCGCTGGCCGCCGCACGAAACTCGGTGGCCTGCGGACCCGGTGACACGCCAGACGCCGAGTCCATGCGGCGGGCGCTCGTGGCCGCCCCTGTTGCCCGCGACGCGCGATGCTGGATACGCGCGGTCGGTTACCACGAAGCGGTGGCTGGCCAGCTCACCCGCGAGTTGCTCGACGGCATGATGGCCGATCGGCCCCTGCGCGTGCAGCACCGCGGCGGCGCCGCGTGGGTGTTCAACTCGGCGGCCTGCCGGATGCTCAAACTCGACGCCGCCGACCACGTCGGCATTGAGCGCGACAGCAAGGGCCACGCCACCGGCCGACTGTTTCGCGGCGACCAGTGGTTGCGCGGGCAGCTTGGCGCGGGTGCCGCTCCCGATCTCTCGCAGGTGGGCGCAGAGCTTGCCTCCGTGGGAGTCACCGGCGTGACCGACGCCACCCCTTCGAACGGAGCCGACGAGGCCGCGCTGTTCGGTCGCGCGCTGGCCGACGGCGGCCTGCCGCTGCGACTCACCTTGATGGGAAGCTTTGAGCTCGGCGACCACGGATCGATGGTGGATGGCGTAGAGACCGGCGCGGTAAAGCTAGTGCTCGACGAGCGCGCGCTGCCGGCTATCGATGAGCTCGTAGCCGACATGGGCCGCGCCCACGACTCGGGCCGTGCCGTTGCCGTACACTGCGTGACCCGCGTGGAGTTGTTCCTGGCGCTCGCGGCTTTCGAACAGGCGGGCGCCGTGCCAGGCGATCGCCTCGAACACGCATCGGTCTGCCCCGACGAAGCGGTACAACTGGCGCGCGGACTCGGCCTTGCGGTGGTCACCCAGCCGGGCTTCGTGCGCAGCCGCGGCGACGCCTACCTGCGCGAGGTCGAACGCAGCGACCATCCCCTGCTCTACCGCTGCCGGGGCTTCGTGGATGGCGGCGTCAGGCTGGGCGCGGGCACCGACGCGCCCTTCGGCGACGCCGATCCCTGGCTGGCCATGCAGGCGGCGGTCGACAGGCAGACGTCCGGAGGCCGCGGCCTCGGCATCGACGAGAGCCTTACGCCCGAGCAGGCCCTGGAGCTTTTTACCGGCTGGCCACATAACCCGGGTGGGCCGCCGCGACGGCTGGCGGCCGGAGAACCGGCCGACCTCGTCGTGCTCGACCGCAAGTGGTCACGAGCCCGCGACGAGCTGTCGAGTTCGATGGTGCGTACTACCGTTACCCGCGGCCGCGTCAGCTTCGCGCGGAATTGATCACCCGGGCGGGAACGATCATCCAGGCGGGCTCGCAAAGGTAGCCATCATGCGGTCGAACTCCCAGAAAGCCCGCAGGCACTGCAGCTTACCATCGTCGTTGACGCGGTAGACGAACACGCCTTCGCACAGTGCCGTGCTGCCGTCGGGCTGGGTGGTGTGAATGCGGCCGATGTTGGCGACCTCGTTGCCACAGGAAAACGAATCGACCAGTTCAAAGTTTATGCCGGTGGTGGCGATGGTCGCGTCCCAGAACGCGCCTATACCCTCGGGCCCGTGGTGCCCCTTGCCCTCGGGGTCGAGTGGCGAAACACCGACCGGGTCTTCGATCCAACCGTCGTCTGCAAACAAGGCAATCCACTGTTCGCGCGCGCCCTCGGGTTTTTCCTGCACCAGTTTCATCGAGCGTTGCGACGCCGCACGCGCCGGGTGTTCTTCTGCCATCTGCGTATCCTCCATTGTTGTCAGCTCTTGTCGGGCTGCGCCGCCGGGCCTGCCTCTACCATGCCGCCCAGGATGTCTGCCACGCGATCAACATCGTCGGGGTCGGTGGTACTGGGCACCAGCAACACTTCGTCGGTCCCGAGGTCTTCCATGCGCCGCACGGCGTCGCGTAGCTTGTCGGCCGAGTCGATCAACACCATGGGCACGATGGCGTCCACCATTTCAGGGCCCATGAAGGCCAGGTAGCGACGCAACACCTGGTCGAGCTGGTCGCGGGCGCCCGCCCCCAGCGCGTACCAGAAGGACGTGACCAGGCGCGGTGCGCTGTCGCGACCGGCGGCCTTCCAGGCCTCGCGCGCGGTGTTCCAGGCAAGCTCCGTTTCTTCGCTCGAAGGTCCGAAACTGAAGCCCGATATGCCATCGGCCCACGCGGCAGCGCGTTCAATCGAGCGCGGATCGATGGCGCCCACGAGCACCGGCGGCCCGCCTTCCTGCACGCAGCGCGGTTCGATCGGCCGCAGGGCTTCCACTGTCTCCTCGCCGCGCCACGCCGCCCGCATGACGGCCACCTGCTCCTGCATGCGACGCAGGCGCCGCCGATCGTAGGGACGGCCGAACGCGCGGTAGTCCTCTGGGCGACCACCCACGCCCACGCCCAGTACCACGCGACCTTCTGACAACATGTCGAGCGTGGCTACCTGCTTGGCCACGTGCAACTCGGCGTGCATGGGCAACACCACCACCGAGCTCTGCAAGGCAACCCGCTCGGTGACGGCCGCGGCCGCGGTCAGGGCAATCATGATCTCCGGGTTGGGAAAAAATATGCGCTCACCCGCGGCTATACTGCTGAACGGCCCGGCGTCAATGCGGCGGGCCCAGTCGAGCAAGCGGTCGCGGTCGAGGCCCGGCACCATGATCGGAAGGTTCAATCCCAGTTGCATATTTCGTCCACCAATCCCCAGTCCAGTGCCGTTTGGGCAGTAATCGTCACCCCGCTCAAGGCCAGCCAGGCCGTGCGCTGTCGGCCTATGCGCGCGGGCAGGCTCGCTGTGCCGCCGGCCCCCGGCAGCAGGCCCATCTGGAGTTCGGGTAACGCGAAGCTCGTGTCGGCGCGGGCCACCACGCGGCCGGCAAAGGCCGGCAGCTCTAGACCCGCGCCCAGGTTGTGACCGTGCACGAAGGCTGTCACCCGGTCGCCGCAAGCCGCCATCAACCTGCCCACGTTGCGCGTGCTTCGCACCGCGTGGGCAGTTGCCGGATCATCCAGCGTGCCGAACTCGGCCAGGTCACCGCCGCTCGAAAAACACGGGCCACGACCGCGCAGCTCAACGCGGCCTATAGAATCGTCGGCCACCACCACCGCCAGGGCCTCGGCCAGGGCGTCGCGCAGGGCAGTAGAGAACGCGTTGTGGCGCTGCGGGCGATTGAGCTCAAGCCTGAGCAACTCTCCCTCTCGCGTCGCCTCGACCGCCGCCGTGATGTCACCCTCGTCGGTGGGCTTGCCACGCGCAGCCTCGCCGGCCTGCGCGAGCCAGCGCGCAAACTCGGGACCGGCCTGCAGGGTGGAATAGGCCAGCGACTCCGCGACCAGTGCCTCGTGCAATGAGTGGCCCTCGGCGCGCAACGACTGCACGAGCACCAACGAAGCGATGGGGTTGCGGGCAACCGCCTCCTCTACGGTGGCCAGCGACTCGCTGTCAATGACCACGAGATCCGCGGCCCGTGCCAGCGCTGAGTCGGCGGCCTGGGCGGTCGGGCAGAAAGCAACCGACGCGCAGGCGAGCTCTCGCAACGCGCGCGCAACGGCAGGCGGCAAGGGCAAGGCCGGGTCGGCCGTTGCAAGGTCAATGACCAGCGGGCTGCTGCCGTTGAGCGGCGACCAATCCTCGGCCCACGAGGGTGCGGCCAGGCACGCGAGCGCCTCGGCAGCGGTCAGCATCGGCTACTCAGCGACCCCGGCGCTGTCGGCCAGCAACTCGCGTACACGACGGCGCAGCAGCTTGCCGGTTTCGTTGTAGGGAAGCTCGTTGATGAATTCTATGCGGCCGGGCACGCGCGACGAGCGCAGGCGTTGCTTGACCAGCGCCTGCAGGTCGGCGACTTCCGGGTGTTCGCCGCGCGCCACCACCATGGCGGCCACGGCCTCGCCCCACTCGACGCTGGGCACGCCGACCACGGCCACGTCGGCCACCGAGGGGTGCTCGAGCAGCACGTCCTCTATCTCGCCGGGCGACATGTTCTCGCCGCCGCGCACGATGACGTCGTCAACCCGCCCCTCTATGAAAAGATAACCTTCTTCATCAATGGATCCGCCGTCGCGGGTAGGAAACCAACCGTCTCCCTCCACCCGCGTGCCGAGGCCCAGGTACTCGCCCGACACCTGCTCGCCGCGCACGTAGATCTCGCCCGACTCGTTGGCGCCCAGGGTCGCGCCTTCGTCGTTGCGCACCTGCAACTCGACACCGGGAAGCGGGCGGCCCACCGACACCAGGCGTCGTTTCACGGCCGCGTCGTCGCTCGCCGAGGCACTGCGATGGTCGTCGGGATCGAGCAGGGTAATCGTCGAACTGGTTTCGGTCAGACCATAGGCGTTGGTGAAACCAGTGCCAGGGAAAAACCGCATGGCCTTTTCTATGACCGCCAGGGGCATCTTGCCGCCGCCGTAACTCAACGCGGCCAGCGCGGGCAGGCCTGGGTCGCTGGCGCCGTTGTTCTCGAGCTCCTCGACGATGCGCGACAACATCGTCGGTACCACGAAAGCGTTGGTCACCTGCTGCTCGCGGGCCAGCCGCAGCCACTCGGCGGCCGAAAAGGCGGGCAGCTGCACGACCCGCCGCGCCGAGTAGACCGAGCTCAGCAGCGAGGCCACCCCGGCTACGTGGTAGGGCGGCACGCTCACCAGCGCGGCGTCGCTGTCGGCCGCGCCGCCGAACTCAACCGAGCTGAAAATGTAACTGACAAGATGGCGATGCCTGAGCACGGCGGCCTTGGGAGCGCCGGTGGTGCCGCTGGTAAAAAGAAGAATGGCGATGTCGTCGCCGTCCATTGCCCAGGGCTCGGCCAAGGGCTCGCCCGAGGCCGACTGCTCGAGAAAGTCGGCGCTGCTGATCGCCGTGATGCCTTCGCGCCCGGCAAGATCGGCCGCGCGCTCGGCGTCGGTCACGAGCATGGTGGGCGTAACGCGCTCGAGCAGGGAGTCGAGCTCGTCTCCCGTAAGGCGATAGTTAAGGGGCACGTAGGGCACGCCCGCCCATGCCGATGCGAACAGGGCCACCGCCACTGCCGGGCTGCTGCTGTCGAGCAACGCCAGGTGCTCAGCGCCGCTTTCGCGCAAGCAGCGCGCAGCCGAACCGGCAGCCGCGAACAACTGCCCGTAGGTCAACGCACGGTCGCCCTCCTGCACCGCCACGCGGTCGGCAAAACCCGACGAGGCCATCTCCAGCAGCATAGTGATGTTCATCTTGATACAGTCCCGCCGCGCGAAACGCGGCCGCCTTCAGTCAGAGCTCGGCAGCGGCTTGGCTTCTTTAAGCACCAGGGTCTCGGCGGCCAACGACAACGAACCCGCGCCCGGCTTGGTGCAGAGCAGCTCCAGGTCGCCGGCCTCGTTGACGTAGCGCTTGCCCAGCTGCGTGCCGTCGGACTGCGCCGCGTCGGGAGCGCCGCCCGACTTGTCGGCGTCCATCGCGATCATTGACGAGCCACCACAAGCAAGGTCGGCGTCACCCGCCGGTGCCGAGATCACCATTACCTCGCTGTCACAGACCGCGCTCTGCAAGCGGGTCCCAGCCTTGAGTTCAGCCATAGTCGTTTGTTCTCCTTTACGTCAGTGTCCCTTGAAGCCCGGCTTGCGTTTTTCAACAAAAGCCGAAGTGCCCTCCGGTGCGTCGTGCGTATGCGCCGACAACACCGCGTGCGCGGCCTCGTACTCTATCATCTCGTCGAGGCGCGCGGTCAGCGAGCGGTGCACAAAACGGCGGGCCAGCTCAACGCCCACGGCCGGTGCCTGGGCGTATCTCGCCGCGTAGGCGGTGGCGGCTTCAAGTGCGCCGCCCTCCTCTACCAGTTCGTCTATCAAACCCTCGGCCTTGCACTCGTCGGCGAGCAGGATGTCGCCCGTGGTTACCATGCGCAGCGAAGTCGACAGGCTGGTCACGCGCGGCAGCAGCCACGACACGCCGCAGTCGGGGGCAAAACCAAGCCGCACCATGGCAGCACACATCTGGGTGCTGGGATCGGCAAAGCGACGGTCGCAGGCCAGTGCGAAGGCCAGGCCGGCGCCCATCACCGGCCCGTGCAGGGCCGCGATAACCGGCTTGTCGACATCAAAAATCCAGCGAATCACCTCGCCTATAGGGCCCACCGGGGTCTTGCGCTGGTAGCGCGGCATGTCCTGCTCGCGCTCGCGCGGTGAGATGCCGGGTATAACGCGCTCGGCCTTGCCGCTGAGCCACTCGGCGTCGCCGCCTGCCGAAAAACCGCGGCCGGCGCCGGTGAGAACGATGGCGCGGATGTCGTCGTCCTCGCGCAGTCGGCGGAACAGCCCGCAAAGGGCTTCGCTCAGATCCCAGTCGATGGGGTTGAGTTTTTTCGGCCGGTTGAGCGTGATGACGCCGACACCGCCCTGGGCCTGGTACTTATAGCTGTCGTCTGCCACCGCTTTGCTCCCCCTGTTTGCCCTGCCGACCGACGGGTAGAACGTGTTCTAGTAGCGTTCTAGTAGCAAGGAGTCCGGGTGAACGCCAGTCTGCCACCAGGCCCGCCCTCAGCCCGCCGCGTGCAGGGCCGCGAGGAGATCAGCTGCGCGCTGCTCGGCCCTGGCGCCGGCCAGGGGGAAGTCGCTGGGCAGGTTGAGCACGTCGAGCAGGCCGCCCCAGCTCGCCCTGAGCTGCTCGGCGAGGTCGTCGGCGCCGGCGTCGGGCGGCGATATGCAGCCGAAGAGATCGGCCACGTCGTCGGGCACAAGCTCTTCCATTTCGCGCCAGCGTTTCTCACGCGACATCTCGTGCAGTTGCTCGGCGAGATCGAGTACTCCCTCGACTTCGAACACGCGGTGGTAGGAGCGCGTTGAGCCGTAGAACGCCACGCGCCGCTTGAGCAGCACGCGCTCGCGGGCCATGTCCTCTTCGTTGTCGGCCGTCACCACGATGGGCGCGCCCACCACCGCCACTTCGCCTGCGCTACGACCGACACGTTGCGCGCCTTCGGCCACCGTGGGCAGCACGACTTCGCGCAGGTAGCGCGGCGTGCAACAGGGATGCACGAACACCGAGTCACAGACTTCGCCGGCCAGGCCGAGCATGTAGCGGTTGACCGCCGCTATCTGCAAGGGGATACGCGGGTGCTCGAGTGGCGCGGCCATGAACACCTCGGCGGCCAGGGTAAAACGATAGTGCTCGCCCTCGAAGTAACGCGGGTCATCGGGGTGCTGAAAGCTATGAAAAATGGCGCGCAGGCAGTCGAGGTACTCGCGCATGCGCGGGCCGGGCGCGCCGGTCCAGGGCACACCGTAGCGCCGCTCGTTGTGGCCCTTCACCTGCGTGCCCAGCCCGAGGGTGAAGCGCCCGCCCGAAAAACGCTGCAGGTCCCAGGCCGACTGGGCCACCACCATGGGCGCGCGCGGAAACGAAACCGCGACACCGGTGGCCAACTCAATGCGGCTGGTGTGCTCGGCGGCCAGCACCAGCGGAAAGAACGGATCGTGGCCGGCGGTCTCCGGCGATATGAGCAGGTCGAAGCCGAGCTGCTCGGCCCTGGCGGCGGCCTCGGCCAGTCCCGCGGTGCCCAGCTCAACCGGATGATCGGTGAAGCTGTAGCCCTCGATTACAGCGATTCCGACTTTCATAGGCAGGCCCGGTCGCCCGGGTCAGTCACCCTTGTTGGGCTGCTGGGCCCGCATCTTCTCGGCGCGCTCGATGGCGCTGTCGTAGGTACCCAGGCCCTGCTCCTGCCGACCTACCGACTTGCCGCGCAAGGCGCGCAGTGGATCGTCAAGGTCTCCCACGTAGCCCAGCGCGTAGGCACCGCGCGCGTAGCCCATCAAGCGCAGCAGGTCGTCGGGCAGCTCGCGCGCGATCTCCGGCGGCACCGCCAGGTACTGGTTCTCCTCCTGCCTGAGCCACGCGAGATTGTAAGTGATGTTCACGCCCGAGCGCGCGGCGTCTGACTCGTTGGCTCCACCACCGTGGTAGAGGCTGCCGGTGTACAGCAGCACCGAGCCGCGTTGCATGGTGGCCGCCACGGTGTCGTCGAGTACGTAACGACGGCCGTCACCAGCACGGTGACTACCCGGCACGACCCGGGTGGCGCCGTTCTCCTCGGTGAAATCGGTCATGGCCCAGATGGTATTGCACTGCACCTCGTAACCGTCCGGGAAAGGAAAAAAGTCGAAGGCCCACTGGTCACGGTGCACGGGCTGGGCCGGCTGCCCGGGTCCTATGTCGATCACCTGGGTCAGGTGCAACTGGAAGTTGGTGGCGTGTCCGAGCACCTTGCCCACGGTGGCCAGCACGCCGGGGTGCATGACCAGCTCGCGCGCGGTGGCCGAACGGGCGATGAGCGCGCCTGTGCGCCGCGTGTTGCGTCCCGAAAAATCATCAGGACCCGTGCGCGTGGCCTCCATCCACGGCCGCAGCTCCCCCGCCAGGCGGTCCATGCTGGCGTCGTCAACGAGCCGGTCGATCACAACGGCACCGTCCTCGGCCAAGCGGGCTGTTACATCGTCTGCACTCGCGTCGGCGGGCAGGTGGGTGACTCCACGCTTGCTTATCCTATTGGCCATGTCGAGTGCTCAGCCTCTGCCTACAGGGCTGCTCATGCCGCCGCCTGCTCGGCGGGGGGAAACTTGATGTATTCATCCACCAGCAATTCGGCCAGTTCCTGGTTCGACTCCGGCATCTCACCCTCCAGGCGACCGCGACTGCGCAGATCGTCGAGCAGCGTGTCGAGTATTGTATCGAGATCGATATCGTCGCTGCCGTCGGCCCAGGCCTGCCGCTCGGCCTGATCGGCAAAGCAGTAAGCCTTCCAGGAAATCGACAACCTGATCTCGTCGAAATCCCACGCCGCCAGCTCACCGTCTTCGGTCTTAACACGCCAGCGTTGCGTAGCAGGGCCATCGCTCACCATGCGCATGCCCGGCTTGAGCAGGGGCATATCAGCGGTGGTCTGGCGCACGCGATCAACACCGTGGAATACCGAGTCGGTGTCTATGACCACCGCGGTGTTGAACGAGGCCGGCACCGTGCTCGGGCCACCCCCGGCGCCGCGCGGGTAAAATGCGAAAGCGCCTCCCTCGGCGCGCTGGAACCAAGCCACCGCGGTGGCTATCGGCATGCGCCAGCGCTCGAACAGACCGCTGTGATGCATAACCACCAGCAGCCACTCGGAGTTGGTCTTGCGGTTGGCACCGCGGAACTCGGGCACGTCGGTGTGCACGGCAAGCTCCTGCCCGGGCACGAGAACGTTGGCGTAGACGATGGCCGGCACGATCACATCGCGGTCAAAAATCCCGCGCGCGGCGTCGATGAGCGCGGGATGATCGCGCATTATTTCTATGCCGGGTGCCGCCACCTCGTCGCCGTAGCAGTAGGTTTCGCGAAAGTAGTTGGTGCGCGCCACGAGTACATCGAGCTCCTCGTGCCTGCCGAAACGCCCACCGGTGTTGATGAAATTATACGCAGCGTCGAACCGCTGCGGCAGGCCCTCGCCTATGCCATCGTTCAGGCCTTCCTCGGAGTACATGCCGTAGCAGCCGAAGCGCTCGAACAGGTCGAGCAGACCGTCGGCCTCTGTATCGGTAAGTAAAGGATCTATCAATGTGTACGGGGCTTGTGTCATGCTGTTATTCTCCCCACGAGGCCGTCGACTGCAAGCCTGGCCAACTCTTTCATTTCTTCGTCGCTGCGGTCCTGCACCGGGTGGGCCACGAACACGCCGGCCTCGGTCGCGCCCAGCGCCGCGGCCTGCCCATGACCGGCCTGCTCAAACTCCACCGTCGCCACGTATACGCCGGGGATGCCGCGTGATTCAAGCTGTGCGATGTCGTGCACACTGCACGTCGTGCAGCTGCCTCAATCGGCCAAGGCCTCCACGACGGCCTCGCACTCCACGGCGATCTTCTGCCTCAGGTCCACCGGCGCGGGCTTGGTGAAGGTGGGCTTGGCGTAGCGCAGCACGCGCGCGCCGCGTTCCGTGAGCAGCGCCTCGAGGGTGTTGAGAAAGACGTCGCCGCGGGGCTTGGAAATATCGAGCAGGCCGACCGTTCGGCCCTCGATGCCGCCGAGCCTGGGCGCGGCCGGTCGCTGCCCCGGGACGCGCTCGTTACCCGGGTCGAGTATGGTTCGCGTGGCCGTTTGTTCTTCGTTCATCTGCCTATCTCCCTCGTGGTCATGCGGCTGCCCGCGTCGCCGTTGAGCCAGCCGCCGATGACGACCGAGAAAAGCCCCGCGCCGCCGCCGGCAAAAACCAGGTGCAGCGCACCCGGCACGAACTTACCCACGGGCTGGTCGGCCATTTCGGCGGGCAGCGGCAGGCCCTCTTCAATGCCACCCGTGCCGCGGCTCATTTCGCTGGCCGGCACGGTGGTGAGCTCGTGCAGGCGGTCGATGAGTTGCTGCTTGCCCCAACCCGCGTCGGCAAACACGCGCGCGTGCTCAGGGCCGATGACCAGCATGGCGTCCATGAAGAAACCCAGCTTGGGATGTAGCACGCCCATGAGGCCGGCGGCCAGCGAGCGCGCCAGCGACCCGGGTTCGCGCGACAGCTGGTCGACCACCGTGCGCGGCGCCTCGCCGGTAAACACGGTGACGGTGTTCGCCGAGGGGTCGAAGCCACGGTCAACGGCCAGCGACTGCCACGGCGAGTCTTCTTCACCCTCGGCAAAACACAGCCCCAGCTTGCCGGGGTTGCCGTAGGTCGCGCGGTCTACCCCGTCGGGGCGGCCGCCGCCCACGTTGCGGATGACCAGTTGCAGGGCGCGGCCGATGGTCGCGTTGGCGCGGTTGCCCTGGCCGAGCACGTTGACGCCGGAGTTCATGTTTATGCGGCGGCGCAGCGGGCCGTTGACGATCAAGACAGGGCCAACGCCCATGGTCGTGGCCAGCACGCCGTGCATGTTGAACTCGTCGCTGCACACGGCTTCAACGGCGGCCAGCACTACCGGCAGGTACTCGGGTCGGCAGCCTGCCATGACAGCGTTGATGGCTACTTTTTCTACCGTGCAGTCAACGAGGTCAGGCGGCACCGTGGCCACGATCTCGGCGGGGTCGCGTTCAGTACCCTCGAGCATGTCGAGCACGCGTCGCTCGGTGGGCGGCACGACGGGAAGGCCGTCGCTCCAACCGCGCTCGTGGGCCAGCTCGAACTCGTCTTCGAGTTCGGCGAGTTGAACTCGTCGTGCCGACAGGCGGCCGCTTTCAAAACGCGCCCTGAGTTGCGACTCGCGCGCGGGATCGACCGACAGCGAGCCGCAACCGGGTCGGCTATCGGGCAGGGCCTCGCCAAGCCGCGTAACGCCCGTAAGCTCTTGCCACTCTGCGCGATGCCAGCCCACCACGCGGCCGGTTTCACGGCCGTCGTCCAGGCGCAGCAGCGTGGGCACGGTTTCGATCTTGTTGCGCCAGGAGGCCGCCAGCTCGCGGTCGTCGCGCGGGTGCAGGCCCTCGGGAAACGACGGATCGTCCTGGCTGTAAACCGTGAGTGGGCTGGCAGATGTTTTTGCGGCGGCGGCCAGCTCGGCCAGCACCGGCCCGACGAGCTCGCAGGTAGGGCAGTCGCGCTTGACGAATGCCACGAGCCCGTTCGCTGGCAACTGCGAGGGCCCGGCGTCCGGGGAAGATTCTATCTCGGGGGCGGCGTCCATGACGGTCGCGAGAGAATACACGCCCCCGCGGGCAACGGCCAGACCTGCTACCTTTTCGGCCTTTGAGACTACGTCTCAAACCTGCAAAAGGTACGTCTTCCCCTTCCGCAACAAGATGAGTTTGGACAATCAGAAACTGGCGGCGCTCGTCGAGCGGGCGCGGCGCGAAATCGACCAGGGCCTGCTGCCGTCCTGCCAGCTGGCCGTGGGCTACGAGGGCGAGATCGTAGAATCTCTGACGCTTGGCGACGCCGACGACGACACGCGCTTCTGTATTTTTTCGTCCAGCAAGCCACTGCTCGCGGCCGCCGCCTGGGCGCTGATGGGCGACGGGCTGCTCGACGTTGGCAGGCCGGTGGTCGAGTGGATCCCCGAGTTCGGCAGCAACGGCAAAGACGAGGTAACCCTGGAGCAGGTCATGCTGCACACCTCGGGGTTTCCCAGCGCAGCCATGGGCCCGCCCCTCTGGAGCACGCGCGAGGGACGGCTCGAGAACTTCGCGCGCTGGCGCCTTGAGTGGCAACCGGGTTCGGCCTTCGACTACCACGCTACCTCGGCTCACTGGGTACTGGCCGAGGTACTCGAACGCGTGAGCGGAAGCGACTTTCGCGACCTCGTGGAGCAGCGCGTGACTTCGCCCTGCGGCTTGCCGCGCTTGCTCGGGATCGCCCATGACGCGCAAGCCAACCTGGCCCCGGTGGCACCGGTGGGCGAAGCGGCCAACGCCGACGAGCTCGAGGCTGCGTTCGGGATGCGCGAACTACCGGAAAGCGAAGTGACCGAGGAAATGGTGCAGGCCTTCAACCTGCCCGATATCCGCGAGCTGGGCGTTCCCGGCGCGGGTGGCTTTGCCCGGGCCACCGACCTGGCGATGTTTTACCAGGCCCTGCTGCACGACCCGGCCGGCGCCTGGGACCCGGCCGTACTCGAAGATGCGCGCGCCAACGTGCGCCAGAACATGAAAGGTCTAAGCACGGGCGTGCCCGCTTGCCGCACGCTGGGCCTGGTGCGGGCAGGCGAAACCGACCCCCACTTGCGAGGCTTCGGGCGCACGGTTTCTGCGCGCGCCTTCGGCCACGGCGGTGCCGGAGGGCAGGTGGCCTGGGCCGACCCCGACTCGGGGCTGTCGTTCGCCTACCTGACCGGCGGCCACGACCGCCACCAGGCCAGGCAACCGCGCCGGGTTACGGCCCTGTCATCGCTTGCCGCGGTGCTGCGCGCCGACTGAACCCCTTGAGTGGGGAGATTTTCCGTGCCAGCGTGGCGGGATTGTCAGCGCACGGGCGCGACAAGGAGACCCACGCATGGCCGCCGCCAACACCGATCAACCAGCCAACGATAGCGCCGCCAGCGCCGGGGTGCAGGAAACCCGCGTCCAGGAAAGGGCGGTAGACAACAAGCCCACGCTCTACGGTTTCCAGACCTGCCCCTTCTGCTGGAAGGTGCGCAGCCTCCTCAACTGGAAGGGCGTGGACTACAGCCCGGTGGAGGTCGACCCCATGACCAAGGCCGAGATCAAGTGGGCCAACTGGAAGGCGGTGCCAGTGTTCGTGGACGCCAACGGCACCCAGGTCAACGACTCGAACCAGATACTGCACTACGTCGACGAACAACTGGGCGGCCCGGCCCGTTTTGCACGCGAAGGCGCCGACGCCGAGCAGGACCGCTGGATGGCGTTCAGCGACGAGGTGATGGCCAAGTCCATCGTGCCGGTGGTCTACGGCAGCCTGCGCTCGAGCGTTGCAGCGATGAAATACGTGACCAGCGTGGAGCAGTTCTCACGCTGGCAGGCGCTCAAGGCCAAGTGGCTGGGCGCCATCGTCATGCGCATGATAGGCCGCAGCCGGGCGAAACTGTTTGACCTGCCGCCCGAAGAAAACCTCACCGCCCAGCTCGACAAGTTGTCGGCCGCGTTCACTCCCGGCTTTCTCGGTGGCGCGCAGCCCAACGGTGGCGACTTTGCCAACTACGGCATACTGCGCTCGACCCAGGGCCTGCGCGGCTTCGACCTCGTGGAGAACCATGCGCTGGCCGGGCCGTGGTACCATCGGATGCAGGAGCTGTCCTCCACCTGAGCGCATCGCGCCCACCCTTGACCATGAACGTAAGAAACACGGCCATCATCGCCCACGTCGACCATGGCAAGACCACGCTCGTGGACCGGCTGTTGCAGCAGGGCGGCGCGCTCGGCGACCACCAGGAGCTGGTCGACCGCGCCATGGACAGCAACGACCTCGAGCGCGAACGCGGCATCACCATACTGGCCAAGTGCACGTCGGTAACCTGGAAGGACACCCGCATAAACATCGTTGACACGCCGGGCCACGCCGACTTCGGTGGCGAGGTGGAACGCATACTGAGCATGGTCGACGGCGTGTGCGTGCTCGTGGACGCTGCCGAGGGCCCCATGCCACAGACCCGTTTCGTGGTGGGCAAGGCACTCAGGCTGGGGCTGAAACCGCTGGTCGTAATCAACAAGGTGGACCGCCCCGACCAGCGAGCCGAAGAAGTGCTCAACGAGATCTTCGATCTTTTTGCCGCCCTCGAGGCCACCGACGACCAGCTCGATTTTCCCGTCGTCTACGCTTCGGCCAAGCAGGGGTGGGCCGTCCACGACCTCGCCGACGAGCGCGTGGACATGAGCCCGCTGTTTGAACTCATAGTCGACCACACGCCCGCGCCGCGCCTGGACGATACAGGCGCGTTCCGCATGCTCGCCACCACCCTGGAGTACGACCCGTGGCTCGGGCGCATACTCACCGGGCGCGTGGAGTCGGGCACGGTACGGTCAAACATGGCGGTTAAGGTGCTCTCGCTCGACGGGGGCATGGTCGAGACCGGGCGCATAACCAAGGTGCTTTCGTTTGACGGCCTGCAACGCACTTCGCTCGACAGCGCCACCGCGGGCGACATCGTGGCTATCGCCGGACTCGAGGACGCGACGGTGGCCGACACCATCTGTGAACCCGACGTCTGCCAGGCACTGCCCGCCCAACCCGTTGACCCACCCACGCTGGCCATGTCCTTTGCCATCAACGACTCGCCGCTGGCCGGCAAGGAAGGCGACAAGGTGACCAGCCGGGCTATACGCGAGCGCCTGTGGCGCGAGGCCGAGGGCAACGTGGCCTTGCGGGTGTCCGACACCGACGACAAGACCGTGTTCGAAGTAGCCGGCCGCGGCGAGCTGCAACTGGGCGTGCTCGTGGAAATCATGCGCCGCGAGGGCTACGAGCTTTCGCTAGGCCGGCCGCGCGTTCTCTACCGCGAGGACCCCGACACGGGAGTGCTCTGCGAACCGGTAGAAGAAGCGGTGGTTGACGTAGACGATAACTTTACCGGCGTGGTCGTCGAAAAAATGGCCCAGCGCCGCGGACGCATGGTCGAAATGCAGAGCTCGGGTGGCGGTAAGACCAGGGTCGTGTTCCACGTGCCATCGCGCGGGCTGATCGGTTACCACGGCGAATTTCTGACCGACACCCGCGGCACAGGCGTCATGCACCGCCTCTTCCACGCCTGGGAGCCGGTGGCCGGCGATATGCCCGGCCGCCGTTGTGGCACCCTGGTGTCAATGGAGCAGGGGCAATCGGTTGCCTACGCGCTTTGGAACCTCGAGGAGCGCGGCCCACTGTTCATCGGCCCGGGCGAGAAAGTGTACCGCGGAATGATAATCGGCGAGCACAACAAGGGCAGCGACCTCGACGTAAACCCGCTCAAGGGCAAGCAGCTGACCAACATGCGCGCCTCGGGCAAAGACGACGCCATACAGCTCACGCCGCCCACGCGCATGACCGTCGAGCAGGCCATGAGCTACGTGGCCGACGACGAGCTAGTCGAGGTCACGCCGACCTCGGTACGCCTGCGCAAGCGCTGGCTCGACCCGCACGAGCGCAAGCGCCGTGGCAGATCGGCCCCGCAGGCCAGCGCGGCCACTGCCGCCTCTCAGGAACCTCCGCGGCAGTCACCACCGACCAACGACCACTCAGGCTCGTAGTATCTCAGGCCATCGGGCCCCAGTAGACCTCGAAGAAACGCTGGAACATTTCGCCGGGCACCGCGCGGTTTGCCTCCACGCTGGTTCGCAAGCAAACCACCGCCGGACCGCGATGCTCCCGGGCCCGGGTCAAAGCAGCCGCCAGTTCGTCGAGCCTGTCCACGTACTCGCCGTACGCACCCAGGCCTTCGGCCACGCGGTCCCAGCGCACCTCTCCCATCTCGGTACCGAAGGTGCGGCCGTATGCCGCCAGCTCGCTCGGTTCCTCCATGGTCCATGACCCCTCGGCAAAAACGACGACCGTGATATCGACCCCCTCGCGGGCCGCGGACTGCAACTCCATGAAGTTGAAACCCGCGGCACCGTCGCCGGTCAAGCACAAAACCTCGCGGTCCGGGTCGGCCAGTCGCGCACCCACGGCCGCCGGTACACCGGTGCCCAGCATTCCCAGCTCTGTTATGCCGTGATAGGAACGCGGCCGGGTGGCGGGCAGGAACCAGCCGGCCCACAAGGAGGTCATGCCGCCATCGACCTGGTAGACGGGTTCGTCGCCGAAAACTTCGCCGACGATCGCCAACGCGTGTGCCGGGTGAATGCCCTCGCCTTTCCACGCGACGGTGTCCGCCAGCATGGCCTGCCAGTAAGCAGATGACTCCCGGGCCAGCCCGTCCATCTCTTGCGCGCCGCGCCGGTTCACCCCGCGCTCGCGCAGGGCGGTCAGCAGCAGGTCGAGGAACGAACTCACGTCGCTCACCACGGCAAGGTCAACCGGACGGGAAACGCCGATGTTGGCAGCCTCGACGTCCACCTGCACCAAGGTGCACGCGCCGGCCGGGCCCCAGTACTTGTCGAAGGGAAGGTCGACGTTGCCCATGCGCGAGCCCAGCACCAGCACGACGTCGGCCTCGCGGCGGGCGCGGTCACCGTCCTCGCCGTAGCCACCGCGAACGTTCGGGTGATCGAACGGAAACGTGGCTCGCCCCGACGTGGTTGTTATTACCGGGCAGTTGAGCAGCTCGACCAGTTCCAGCAGGCGGGCGGCCGCACCCGCTCGGTCAACCCCCGCGCCCGAGACGATCATGGGCCGGGAAGCGCCGGCCAGCAGGGCAGTGACAGCGTCTACTTGCCTGGCCGGCGCGCAGGAAAGCGGCGCTCGCGATCGGCCTGGCGGCCAGACCGGTGCCGAGGCCGCATCCCCGGTGGCAGCTATAATGGGCGCCGGTAACTCCAGGTGCACGGGCCCCGGGCGCCCGGATAGCATGTGACGGAAGGCCATTCTCATGACCTCGGGAATGCGAGACCACTCGAACACCGGCCCTCCCCACTTCACCGTTGAGCGAAACAGGTCGAGCTGGTCCTGGCCCTGGAAGGTCGCCGGCGTAGACGGGTAGACAAGCCCCAGCCTGTGCTGGGCGGTCATCACCAGTACCGGGACGCCCTCGTGCATTGCCGTCACGACCCCGGGCACAAGGTTGGCAGAACCGGGACCCGGGTTGCCGATCACAGCGGCCACGCGACCGGTGGTCTTGTACACACCCTCGGCCATGTGCACGGCGGCAGCCTCGTGGCGTACGGGGAAAAACCGGATGCCGTTGTCGTCAAGTGACACAAGCAGAGGCTCAATTTCCGGGCAGGGCAAGCCGAACAGCAGCTCGATACCCTCGGCGGCAAGGCACCTTGCGATCAACTCGCCACCGCTTAGCTGCCCCGTTTCTGTATTCGCTGACATTACTTATTCCTCCCGTGCTGCTTCCTTTACTGCGGCTGCGGCGGCTGACCTGCCACCTTTTCCACCTTCCAGACCACGTCTGAAACCGAGAAAAGGTACGTCTTCCCCTTCAGGGGGACTTGAGGGCCGCGACTATTTCGCGCACGTGGTCTTCGTCGCGCGACAGCTGCGGCGGAAAATCCACCAGCACCGTGTCGTACACTCCGCGGCAACGCTCGGTCATGTTGACGGCGAAGTCGTCCCAGCTGGTGGTGATGGCCCACTGGTCGAGCATGTCGTCGCTGATGACAGCCGGCATTTCTTTCCAGCCACCCTGCTTGGACAAGCGGTGCAGCTCGGCGCCGGCGTCCTGCCAGCCGTGGTGATCGAGTACGCCGTGGTAGGTGCGCGTGGACGCGTAGAAGGATATGGCCTGCTTGAGCGCCTCGCGGGCCGAGGCGATCTCTTCGTCGTTGCGACCAACGGCCACGAAGGGCGCGCCTATGCGGTTGACCTGGTCGGCCGGGCGACCGGCCCTGGCCGCGCCCTTTTCGAGCAGCGGCTGCACGACCTCCTGCTGGTATGAAAACGTACCTATGGGGTGCAGGCGCACGCCGTCGCACAACTCGCCCGCCAGGCGGCACATGTAAGGATTGACCGCGGCGATAGTGAGCCCGGGCAACGCGTGGTCGATGGGGCCGGGATTGAAGAACGGCGGCAGCATGGTGAAGGTGTAGTGCTCACCTTCAAAGGTCGTGGGACCATCGGCCCCGGCAAAGGCGTTGTAGATCGCGCGCAGGCACTCGAGGTACTCGCGCATGCGCGGGCCCGGCGGACTGTCCCAGGCGGTGGCGTAACGAAACTTGTTGTGCCCCTTGACCTGCGTGCCAAGGCCGAGCACGAAGCGACCGTCGGAGTACTGTTGCAGGTCCCAGGCCATCTGCGCGGTCACCATCGGCGACCTGGGAAAGGAAATGGCCACGTTGGTGGCCAACTCCACGCGCTCGGTGTGTTCGGCCGCCACCACCAGCGCGAGAAACGGGTCGTGCCCCGCCTCGGGTACGGCTATCGAATCAAAGCCCAGCGATTCCAGCCGAGCCGCTTCGGAGGCTATGAAAGCCAGGTTCATCATTGAACCACCGTCACCGGCGTACTGGTCCTTGTCGGGGTTGAGCAAGCCCGTTTCCACGCGAAATCCCATATTCAATTATTCTCCAGTTGTTCAGCCCACGAGCAGGTGGGGCGCCGGTCGCCGTGTCAGGCGGCCTCGCCCTGGGCCGCGCGCTGGGTGGCTCGCTGGGCGGCATCCCTGCCCACCAGCCAGCCAAAAGTACAGGCCGGGCCAATAGTGGCACCCGCCCCGGGGTAGCTCGTGCCCATGACAGAAGCCGAGTTGTTGCCCACCGCGAACAGCCCGTCTATCGGTGACCCGTCCTCGCGCAGTACGCGCGCGTGGATGTCGGTGGCCAGTCCACCCTTGGTGCCCAGCTCGCCAGCCTCGGCGCGTATGGCGTAGAACGGTGCCTTGTCCAAGGCACCCAGGCAGGGGTTGGGGCTTACCTTTTCGTCGCCGTAAAACTTGTCGAACAGTCCGTCGCCGCGATTGAAGTCGGGGTCGACGCCGCGCCTGGCGTTGTCGTTAAACGCCGACACCGTAGATGCCAGGCCCGCCGGGTCAACGCCGGCCTGCTCGGCCAACCCCTCGACCGTGTCGGCCTTGTAGAGGTAGCCGTCGCGCAACTGCCTGGGCAATCGCCAATCGGGCTGCTGCGATGACTGCAGGAAAGGCCCGCAGGGATACTTGGAGCGGTACTGCGAGTCGAAGACCATGAACGCGGGCACGCAGTCGTTGCCGCTGCGCTGTTGCTCGTACATGGCATTGACAATATCGAGATAGGGCGACGCCTCGTTCACAAAACGGGCTCCCGCTCGGTTGACCATGATGGTGTGTGGCAGGCCCTTCTCTATGACCAGCATGCGCGCGTTCCACTCGCCGGGCACGGCCGTGCACGGCCCCCACCACGCGTGCTCCATGAGGTCGAGCGCCGCGCCTTCTTTCTCGCCCAGGGTTATGGCGTCGCCCGTGCTGCCGGGACTGCCAGTGGTCCACTCCACCTTGCTTGGCGAGGGTAGAAAACGATCGCGCATTTCCTGGTTGCGTTCAAAACCACCGGCGGCCAGCAGCACGCCCTGCCTGCCGCGCAGCCGCAGCGCCTTACCTTCGCGCTCGGCCAACACACCCACCACGCGGCCGTCTTCGACCAGCAGCTCGGTCATCGCCGTGTTCAGCCAGAGATCAAGCTCGCGATCGAGCAGTGACAGCCTGAGCGGCGCCACCAGCGCGTTGCCCAGCGACAGGCAGCGGTCGCGCTTACCGCGCAACCGGCCTTTCAGGTCAGCGTAGTAACGCCCCATCATTTTCATGGTCATGCTTATCCAGCCCTTGTGACGGGCCAGGATGTGGTGGGCCTCCGTGGCCGTCATCGACATGCGCCCGAACACCAGCTCCTGCAGCGCCGGTTCGCGCAGGAGGTAGAAGTCGTCGCCCAACCGGCGGGCATCAAAGTGCTCGGGCTCCAGCGCACGGCCACCCGACTTGCCGCCAGGCGCGTCGGCGTAGTAGTCGGGGTAGGTCAGCATGCACTCCATGCGCAGGTGGGTGTTGTCGTGCAGCCAGTCGAGCATCTCGGGCGCACGGTCGACATAGGTCTCGAGTTTTTCACGCGCCACCACGCCGCCGGTAATGGCTTCGAGGTAGGCCAGCGCCTCGTCACGCGAGTCGGCCACACCTTCTTTCTTCATCATCGAGTTGCAGGGAATCCACATGGCACCGCCCGACATGGCCGAGTTGCCGCCATACTCGTCGGTCTTCTCGATGATCAGCGTGCTCGCGCCACCGTCGTGGGCGGCCATCGCCGCCACCATCGCCCCGGCGCCGCTGCCCACCACGAGCAGGTCGACTTCGTGATCCCAGTTTCCACTTGCTGCTGTTGCCTGTCCTGTCACTATCCTGTTCTCCCGGCGGCAGTCATAGGGGCCGGTTACAGCTCGCTTCTCATCACCACGGCGCTGCCATTGCCACCCAGTCCGAGCGCCTGGGCAAGCCCCACCCCGGCCCCCGGCACCTGGCGGCCACCGCCATCCCCGCGCAACTGGGTCACCAACTCGCAGACCTGCCATATACCCTGGGCAGTGGTGGCCTCGCCAAAACTCTGGAAGCCACCACTGGGATTGATCGGCATGCTGCCGGTGGGGGTGGTCTCGCCAGCCTCCATCAATCCCTCGGCCTCGCCGGGTTTACAGAAGCCCCACTCCTCGGGAAAACTGAGCTCGTAGAAGACCGTGTTGTCCTGCAGCTCCATGAAATCCACCTCGGGGGGGTTCACACCTGCCATGGCCATGGCTTTTTCTACCGCCAGCGCGGCTTCGCTGTGGTAGGCCTCGCCGTGCGCCGGCACTGGGCCGGCCAGGCCTCGCGGAATGCCGTCGTCGAAGCGGGCGGTCGCCACCGCGCTGCCCGCCACCCACACCGGGCGCCGGCTGTTGGCGCGGGCGATGTCGGCCGAGCAGATCACCACGGCAGCCGCGCCGTCGCTCACCGGGCAGATTTCGAACAGTCGCAGCGGGTAACTCACCATGGCCGAGCCCAGCACCTGCTCGAGGGTGAACTCCTTGCGAAAGCGCGCCCACTCGTTGTGAACCGAGTTGGCGTGGGCCTTGACGGCTATCCTGGCCAACTGCTCCTCGGTGGTGCCGTGCTTGGCCATGCGGCGCCGACACATGGCGCCCCAGAAGGCCGGGCCCGGCATTCCCACGCAGACCTGGCGCAGGTACTCGGGGTCGGTGACCTCCTCCACGCCCGAGGTCTGTATAAAGCCCTTGGGCATTTTTTCGCCACCCACCACCAGCATCACGTCGTGGATGCCGCTGGCCACCATCGACCAACCCACGTTGAACGCGTTGCCGCCAGCGGCGCAGCCCGCCGACAGGTTGTAGACCGGCACGCCGGTGTTGCCGAGATCATCGACCACGTCATTGCCGTTCAGGCCCCAGCCGCGGCCACCTGAAAATCGCGAGCTGGCCGCAGCCACGCCCTCGATCTCACGCCACGCCACGCCCGCGTCGGCCAGCGCCTGGTCTACCGCCACCCGGCAGAGATCCCCGACTGACTTGTCCTTGAACTTACCCCAGGGGTGCATCCCCAGGCCGATTACCGCTACGTCTCTCAAGCGCCCGCCCCCTGCTCTACCACCCTGAATTTCCAGGTACTGAGTTCCTTGCCGTCCTCATCGTGGGCCAGCGTGTCTATGATCAACTCCACCCTCTGGCCCACGTCCACCGACTCGGGATCGTCGGTGGCCACGCGGCCGAGCACGCGCAGGCCGTCGTCGAGATCGACCACCGCCATGGCGTAAGCCTGGTACGGTTCATCGAACTTGACCGGCGCGGGCGGCGGGTAGTCCTGCCGCGCGAGACTCCAGATGACTCCCCAGGGACCGAACTCGGCCGGCTGCAGGTCGGGAGCGTCGCAGTCGGGGTTGTGACACAGCGCCGAGACGGGCAGGTAGGGCATGTCGCAGCCCGCGCAGCGCGAGCCGGTAAGCCGCGGGCCGTTGGCCGTGTCGGTGAACAATCCTTCTACGACTGGAGTAGCTTGGGGCAATGGTCAATCCTCCCGGGGTTCAGCTTTCTTTGATCGCGCGGGTAATGGCAGGCAACAACTCGAGGCAATCGCCCACCAGCCCGTAGCGGCACTGGCGAAACACCGCCGCGTCGGGGTCTATGTTGATGGCCACCAGGGTCTTGGCCGAAGTGCAGCCGACCATGTGCTGGCTGGCGCCCGAAATACCGGCGGCTATGTAAAGGCGCGGCCTGGTGATGCTTCCTGTAAGCCCCACCTGCTGCGAACGGTCTATCCAACCGTCGTCTACTATGGGCCTCGACGCGCCCACCACGCCGCCCAGGGCGGTGGCCAGCTCTTCTACCAGCCCCAGGTTGGCGGCGTCCTGCAGCCCACGACCTCCGGCCACTATGACCTCGGCGTCTTCGAGACGCGGACCCTCGGTGACCGCGCGCTCGACCACGCTCACCCTCTCGGGCTCGCCACAATCAAGCGAAACGGTCTCCAGCGGTGCCTCTCCTTGCGAGCCGGCCGGACCGGCGTCGACAACGTTGTCGCCCAGCGCCACCACCGCGGTGGCGTCGCCTTCAAAACGATAGCCCGAGCGCGTGTCACCGCCATAAGCAGCAGCCGTAAGCGAGAGGCCGTCGTCGTCGGAGTCGAGGTCGACCACGTTCATCACAACGCCGCAGCCCAGGCGCGCGGCGATGCGCGGCACGATACAGCGCGAGTCAAAGGTCTGGGCCGCGATCAGCAGCGCGCCCTGGCGGTCGCCAAGATAGCTGGCCGCCGCGTTCACCTGCGCGTCGCCGGCCCAGCCACCGAGCGAGTCATCGTCGGCGTGGTCAACAGCGGTGACACCGTAGCTGCCCGCCAGCGTCGCCAGTTGCGTTGGAAGATCTCCCAGCACCAGCCAGCGCAGTTGTCCACCGCGTTGGTCGGCCAGTCGCCGACCCATGGCGGCGAGTCGCAGCGCGTTTGACGGCAGCCCGTCGCGGCCGCTGTCGATGCTCAACAGCACTACGTCGCGCGAAGCCATCAGGCGCTCCCCCCGGCGATGGCCTCGTCCTGGCGCAGGCGCGCGACCAGGGCCGCGGCCTGCTCGTCGACACTGCCGCCCTCTATGAACTCGCACTGGCCGTGCAGCTCGGGCACCGAAGTGCTGGTCATCACGACACGGGGGGCCAGCTCATCGGCCGACAGTCCCAGCGAAGAGGGCTCCACGGTTTCGGCCGTGCGCCGGCGTGCCTTCATCTTGTTCGACATCGTGGGGTACCGCGGGTCCCCGAGTTCGTTGGATATGGTGACCACCGCGCTGCAGTCCACCTGCACGGTCTCGTCGCCATCGGGGGTCGCGCGTATCACCCTCCAGCCGTCGCCGGCCACGGCCACGTCGCGGGCTATGGTCACCAGCGGTAACGACAGCGCCTCGGCCAACACGGCCGGAACCACGCCCTGGTCATCGTCGGAGGCCTGGCGACCACAGAGAACCAGCTGGGCCCCGCCGCTGCTGCCCACCCACGCGCCGAGCAGTCGCCCTATGGCCGAGCAATCGAGACCGGCGGGATCGGCAGCGAGATGAAAGATGCCGTCGGCGCCCATGGCGGCGGCGTGCTTGAGTATGTCGGCCGAATCGCTACCGAGGCTCACGACGTCTACCGTCACCGACTCGTCGTTGTCCTTGAGTCGCAGCGCCGCTTCGAGTGCCTGCTCGTCGTAAGCGTTCATGAGACGGGGGATGCTCGCGTTGACCACGCTGCGTCCGTCCTCGCCGATCTCGAGCTTGCCCTCGAGCACGTAGTTGCTCACCGCGTCGGGGTCGAGCACCTCCCTTGCACACACTACAACTCTCATGTCGCTAATCCTTGCCCTCTGAAGTTTCTGCACCGGGCGATGGCGCCCTGCCGGGCGCGCTGCCCGACAGGGCGCCCGGCGGTCCGCTGTCGTCGTCGTAGTAGAGGCTCGACGACTCGCACCACGCGCTTTTCCACTCCCACTGGTCGGGCTTCTTCTCAAGATCGACCATCAGGTACCAGCGCCACGGCGGGTCACCGTGGTCCACGTACTCGCCCGTCAGGCGACCGGTGAACTCCATGCGCGCCGCCCAGCGCGTGCCCGGCAGTGGCCCGCCGCCCTCGCACTCGGCGCGTCGGTCGACGGCCGATGGTTCCAGGCCCCGGCGGCCGGGGATCTCGTTGCTCGGACCGGCCACGCTTACCCGGGCATCACGCCTGTGAGGTTCTCAAAGGTTTCGAGCGCCTCTTCGACCATGTCGAACATCATCTGCCGCGCCGGCTTCATCTCGGTCACGAAGCCTATGCCCTGGCCGGCTGCCTCGGTCATGAGATCGCCGCGGCGGTGGTCGTTGGCACCCTGTATGTACTCCGAGCTGAGCAGCATCTGGTAGGGAGAGTGCAGCGGCTTGAGCGCGTCGGCCTTGGCCCATTCGTCGGTCCAGGGGCAACGCGTCACGCGCATCGAGAATCCCGAAATGCTGCTGGAGTAAACCGTGCTGTCGGCGTCGGCGGCCAGGAGTTTTTCTTTCATGACCATGTCGGTGTCCGACTCGCGCGAGCACAGCCACATCGACCCGGTCCACACACCGGCGGCGCCCAGGCAGAGTGCAGCGGCCAGGTGCTGACCAGTGGATATTCCACCCGCAGCGACCACCGGCGTGTCGCCTGCCACCGACACAACCTCGGGAACCACCGAGAAGGTGCCTATGGGCCCGGTGTGGCCGGCGGCGTCGTAGCCCTGGGCGATGATCGCGTCGACACCGGCCTCGAGCTCGCGCACGGCCTGGCGTTTCTTACCCACCAGCCCCATCACCTTCATGCCACGCTCGTGCGCCGCCTCGACCATGAAGTGCGGGCTTCCCAGCCCCGAGCAGAACACAGGTGCTTTTTCTTCCAGCACCACGTCCATCTGTTCGCGGGCGATCTCCTGGTTGAGCCCGCCCCAGGTGTGCAGGTCCTGCTCGGCCTTGGGTGGGGGAACGTCGTACTTATCAAGAATGCTGCGGGCGTAGGCCCAGTAGTCGTCCGGAATGCCCTCGTGCAGCTTGTCCACGGTACCCGCCGGCGGCGCCGACGACGGCAGTACGAGGTCAACGCCGAAGGGCTTGCCGCCCACGCGCTCGCGTATCCAGTTGATGTCCTGGCTGATGCGGTCGGGCGGATGCATGGCCTCGCCCAGGCAGGCAAAACCACCCGCGTTGACAACCGCCACCACCACGTCCTTGCAGTGGGTGAAGGCCATCACCGGAAACTCGATCTCGAGCATATCGCATAATTTCGTGTGCAGGGGGTTCTTTGGCATGTCTGAAAGCTCACTCCCGCGGGGTCGCGAACGGACGCCCCGACACCGGGGAACCTAGCCGGGTAACTGGAATAGAACAAGTTCTATTCTGCTGGACAGCATGCTGTATACCCCCTATATTCGCGGCTCACGGTGCCCGCCGGGCGCCGATGTCCAATTCACGATGAGCAAGGAAGCCCTTTCGGAAATTCGCGTAATCGAGCTTGGCGAAGGCGTCTCTGCACCCTTCTGCGCCAAGCTGCTGGCCGACTACGGCGCCGACGTCGTCAAGGTGGAGCCCCCGGGTGGCGACCCGGCCCGTGCGCTGGGGCCTTTTCCGGGTGACGAAGCCCACCCCGAGAAAAGCGGGTTGTTCTTTTTTCTGAACAGCAACAAGCGCAGCGTCGTGCTCGACCTCGACAGCGGCGAAGGTCTCGAACTCTTCTTCGACCTGTTGCGCACGGCCGACATGCTCGTCGAGAACCAGTCGCCCGCGAAGAAACGAGAGCTCGGGCTAGACTACGCCGCCCTCGCGGCCGTAAACCCGCAACTGGTCGTGGTCTCGATCACCCCGCTGGGGCAGACCGGGCCGGCCGCCGAGTGGAAGGCCGTCGATCTTAACGCCTGGCACATGACGGGCGCGGGCAGTCGTTACTGTGGAAAGCCTGACCAGGCCCCGCTCGAGATCGGAACCTTTGCCGCCGACTTCTACGGGGCCATTACGGGCGCGGCCTGGGGACTGGCCGCCACCCTGGGACGCGACAAGGTGGGTAGTGGACAGCAGCTCGACGTGTCTTCGGCCGAGGCGATCGCGGCCACCTTCACCGGCGGCCAGAACATAGGCGCGCTGGCACAGGACGGAGTCTTCGACTCGAGAACCGGCGTGGGCATGTCGCTGGCCGCGCCCGCCACGATCATGCCCTGCAAGGACGGTCACGCCTGGGTGCTGGCGCTGGAGGCCGCGCAGTGGAACGGGCTGGTCGAGGTCATGGGCAACCCCGACTGGGCGCAGCTCGAAATTTTCCAGGACATGTTCACCAGGGCGCAGAACTCTGACCTCATCTACTCCATGCTCGAAGAGTGGACCATCCAGCAGGGCAAGTTCGAGTTGATGGACCGCTGCCAGGCCGTGGGCGCGCCGGTTACGGCCGTGTTCACGGTGGCCGAAGCGGCCCGCCACGAGCACCTGCGCGAGCGCGGCTTCATGGTCGAACTCGAACACGCCGAGCTCGGACGCGTAACCACGCTGGGGGCACCCTTCAAGCTGCCGGCCTGCCCCGGTGGCGCCGTGACCGCGGCGCCGCTGCTCGGTGAGCACCACGACGAAATCCTCGCAGCCGCCGCTCCCCGTGCCGCTCCCCGTGCCACGACTCCGAACGCCGCGACTCCCTCGGCCAGCGGACGCCTGCCGCTCGAAGGGCTTCGCGTGGCCAACTTCGGCTGGGTGTGGGCGGGGCCGGTGACCGGGCAGACCCTGGCCTTCCTGGGTGCTGATGTCATAAAGGTCGAGTCGCGCACCCGCGTTGACCTCACTCGCACGCTGCCTCCTTTTGCCGATGGCGAAGCCAGCCCCGATCGCAGTCTTTCGAACCACGCCTGCTGGGCCGGCAACGGCAGCGTTACACTCGACCTCAAGCAGGAGCGTGGACTGGAGCTGGCGCGCGAGCTGGTGGCCAGCTGCGACGTGGTGATCGAAAACTTCGGCCCCGGCGTCATGCAACGCCTCGGGCTGGGTTACGACGAACTCAAGCGCGTGCGCGAAGACGTGATCCTGTTCTCGATGCCCGCCGCCGGGCAGTACGGCCCGCTCAAGGACGTGCGCACCTACGGCATGAGCCTGTCGAGCCTCACCGGCCTGGACAGTCTCAACGGATACGCCGATGGTCCGCCGGTGCCCATGGAGAACGCCTTCTGCGACCCCATGAACGGCATACTGGGTGCCTACGCCATACTGGCCGCGCTCGCCTGGCGACGCAGCAGCGGCGAAGGACAGCACGTTGACTACTCGCAGCAGGAAGCCGCCATGCAGTTGGTGGGCCCCGCTTACATGGACTTTGAACTCAACGGCCGCGTGGCCGGCCCGCTGGGCAACCGCCACCCTACGGCTGCAGCCGCGCCGCACGGGGTGTTCCCCTGCGCCGGCGAAGACCGCTGGATAGCCATCGCCGTGAGCAACGACCTCGAGTGGCGCGCACTCACCGGGGCCATGGGCGACCCCGACTGGGCCGCCGAAGAACGCTACGAGAGCAGCGCGGGTCGCTTGGAAGATCTAGACAGGCTGCACGAGCAGCTGGGTGCGTGGACGGCCGGCTGCGGCGACCGCGAGCTCGTTGAGCGCCTGCAGGCGGTTGGAGTAGCCGCCACGCCGGTGCTCAACGTGGGCGACCTGCTCACCGACCCACACTGGAAAGCACGCGATACCTTCATCGAGGTCACCCATCCGCTGGGCTTCAACGAAACGATTTACGGCAGTTATGTAAAAATGGGCAGCAGCCGGGTAGTAGTCAAGCCGGGTCCGGCAATGGGGCAGGACAACCACCGCGTGTTTGTCGACACCCTGGGCATGGACGAGGCCGAGTACGCCCGCCTGGTCGAAGAAAAGGTAATCTACTGATCGGCGCCGAGCGCCGGGGGAGCACGAGCCGTGGAATTCAACCTGGCCGATCTTTTTGAGAACACCGTCGACCACTTCGGCGACAGCGACTACCTGCAGGTAGACGGCCGCAGTTGCAGCTACGCCGAGATGGAACAGCGCGCCAACCGCCTGGCGCACTTCCTCATCGAGCAGGGCGTGCAGCCGGGCGACCACGTGGGCATATACGCCTACAACTCGCTGGAGTGGGTCGAAACCCTGTGGGCAGTGTTCAAGGTCCGCGCGGTATGGATCAACATCAACTACCGCTACGTCGAAGACGAACTGGCCTACCTGTTCGAGAACGCCGACCTCGTAGGGCTTGTCTTCGCGCGCGAGTTTACGCCCCGGGTGGCGGCCGTGATCGACTCGCTGCCCGACCTGCGATTCACGGTTGTTGTGGACGACGGCTCCGACGCCGACACCGGGCTGCTGTCGCCTCCCCCGGTGGACTACGAAGCAGCCATGCTCAGCGGTTCGCCCGAACGCGACTTCGGCCCGAGGTCGGCCGACGATCACTATATTCTTTACACCGGCGGCACCACGGGAATGCCCAAGGGCGTGGTGTGGCGGCACGAGGACGTGTTCTTCGCACTGGGCGGCGGCAACGACCCGCAGACCGGCGTGCGGGCGACCCACCCGGGCGACATGGTCAAGCGCGCCCAGGCCGACGCCGGCCGCTCGGTGCAACTGCCCATCGCGCCGCTCATGCACGGGGCCACGCAGTGGTCGGTCATGGGGGGGTCCTTCCTGGGCCGCAAGGTGGTGCTTATGGCACGCTTCGACCCGGCCGAGGTCTGGCGACTGGTGGCCGAGCAGAAGGTGGACACCATCATGATCACCGGCGACGCCATGGGCCGCCCACTGGTCGAAGCTCTCGAGCAGCCCGAGGTCGCCCGCCACGACAGCTCCTCGCTGTTCGTGCTGGTGAGCACCGCCGCGGTATTTTCGCCCACGGTGAAGGACGCGTTCTTCGAACGCTTTCCTGGCCTCATAATCATAGACAGCATCGGCTCGTCCGAATCAGGCAACAACGGAATGGCCATGATCACCAAGGGCAATACCGTCATGAAGGGCGGCGGCCCCACCGTACAGGCCGGCCGCGACGCGACCGTGCTCAACCCCGAAACTCTCGAGCCGGTCGTGGCCGGTTCGGGAGAGGTAGGCAAGGTAGCGCGCAGCGGCGACATTCCGCTCGAGTATTACAAGGACCCGGCCAAGTCGGCCGAAACCTTCATAACCGGTGCCGACGGCCGGCGTTACTCGATGCCCGGCGACTGGGCCACGCTCGAAGAAGACGGGACCATCACGCTGCTCGGTAGAGGCTCGGTGTCGATCAACTCGGGTGGCGAAAAGATCTACCCCGAGGAAGTCGAGGCGGCGGTCAAGTCGCACCCCGACGCTTTTGACTGCGTGGTGGTCGGCGTACCCGATGAGCGCTGGGGCAACCGCGTGGCCGCGGTCGTGCAAGCCCGCAAAAATCGCGAGCTCACCCTCGAGTCGCTGCAGGAACATTGTCGCAGCCGCATCGCCGGCTACAAGCTGCCGCGCGAACTTCACCTGGTGGAGACCGTGGAGCGGGCGCCCAGCGGCAAGCCCGACTACCGCTGGGCTCTGCGCGTAGCCACCGGCGAGCTACAGGGCTGACCGGCACCAGGCGTGTAACCAGTCCTCAAGGACGGATGCTCTCCGCCCTTTCCCCGCGTGCTGCCCATATCGGCACACCGCTTGCATTCAACCTCCCCAGCCCGCCCCCGCCTCTGCAGTTCGGTTGTTTTGCCGCGACAACAGCGACCTGGCCCCCGGGGGGGCGCAGAAAAAGGAGTAAACACCATGACGTATCGACAAAATATTAACGCTATTCTCGCCACCTTCGCAGCCACCGTAGCCCTGCTGCTGGCCCCGATCACAGCCCTGCCCGCATCGGCGAGCTGCGAGGAGCAACAGGAGCTGACCGAACGAAAAGGGCGCTACGATCGCGACCAGGACGGACTCAGTAACTGCCTCGAAAAGAAGGAGCTCGGCACAGACCCGAAGAACAAGGACAGCGATGACGATGGCCTCGACGACGGCGACGAACTGGAGTTGGGTTGCGATCCTCTTGACCCGGACAGCGACGATGACGGGCTGGAAGACGGTGAGGAAGTCGAGCTGGGCAGCGACCCCACGAACCCGGACAGCGACGACGATGGGTACGTCGATGGGTACGACCTCGACCCGACAGACGAACTCGACGCCAGCCTTTCGGGGCCGGTGGAGTCAATTCAGTGCCCGGTGGCAAGTACCGACGGTTTTCTGCGGGTGCTGTGCATAGAGGTAGTGTTGACTTCGGCCACGCGCTTCAAGGGCGCCGACAGCTGCGAAGAGCTGGCGTGGCGGGTAGCCCACAACGGCGGCGAACACGTCGAAATCAAGCTCGAGAGCGACGGCTGCGAACTGCTGGCCCGCAAGGTACGCAGCGAGGACACCGACAACGACGGCAGCCCCGACCATGTGGACGAAGACGATGACGGTGACGGCGTACCAGACGAGGACGACGCGGACGACGATGACGACGGTATCCTCGACGAAGATGAGGACTGCGACGACGACGGCTATGACGATAATGTAACCACGACCACCGTGCCTGTCACCACGACCACGGTGCCAGTAACCACGACCACGGTGCCTGTCACCACGACCACCGTGCCTGCAGTGCCCCCTGCGCCGCCTGTCGGACCTTCACCCGGTGGCGGTGGCCAGGTGCCCGGTGGCCAGGTGCCCGGTGGCCAGGTGCCCGGTGGCCAGGTGCCCGGTGGCCCATTCCCGGGTGGCTTTCCTCCCATCGGCTGACCCCCCCCCGTTTCTTTTTCAGCCGCGCGGCCGGGCGCCCGCTTGGAACCGGCCGCCAACCGGCGCAAACTGTCGGCCCATGCCCGCGGTCCTACTCAGCGTCTCTACAAACGCCCACAAAGAATGCCTGGACCTGACTGGCGCGGTGCGGGAGGCAGTGCGCGACAGCGGGGTAACCAACGGGCTGTGCCACGTGATGGTGCTGGGCGCCACGGCGGCCGTCATCATCAACGAAAACGACGACCCCAACATCGGCGTCGACCTGTTGCGCGCACTCGACACGGCCGTGGCCGAACACGACAACTGGTTGCACGACCGCGTAGACAACAATGCCCAGTCTCACATCCTCGCCTCGATGCTGGGCCCGTCCGAAACCGTGCCGGTCGTAGACGGCGAGCTGCTGCTCGGCACCTGGCAGGCACTGATGCTGGTGGAGCTGGACGGCCCGAGGCAACTGCGCCGCGTGTCGGTGCAACTGATCGCGGGACAGTGAGCACCAGATCCTTGCCAGCGATGGTGGTTACTACCAACAGCCCTGCCTCGGCGCTACAACCGGACGAAGAGCTCTGACCAATGGCCGACAATCGCAAACAATCGCCGGCCGCTCCGGCTGGCGCCGGCACGACCTTCGTGGGCCGCAGCAGGGAGCTGTCGCAACTCGACGAAGCCCTGGCCAATAATAACGGCGCCGGCGTAGGCTACCTGGTCGGCCCCGCGGGCATGGGCAAGACCTCGCTCGCGGCGCGCTTTGCCGACGGCGCCAACGACCGCGGCGCAATGGTCTGGCGCGCCTGCTGCTGGGCAGGTCAGAACGGGCCGCCTTTTCTCATATGGAGTCGCCTGCTTTCTTCGCTCCCGCCCGGGCTCGATGACCTGGCCGCGAAACACCGCGGGCCCGACTCGCTGATCGAACGCATCGCCCCTGGCTGGGTAGGCGGATCGGCCAATGGCTCCCCCTCCCGCTCTACCCCCTCCACCACGACCGACGCCCGCGTGGCCCTGTTCGAAGCCGTGACCTCCCTTCTCACCGACCTGCTGCGACACTCCCCGCTGCTCATGGTCATCGACGACGCCCAGGGAGCCGACCCCGCGTCGGGATACCTGCTGCGCCATCTGCTACGCGCTCGGCTTCCAGGACAACTCATGGTGCTGTTGGTGGGCAGGGAGCGTGCCGAGGGTAGTCCATGGAGGGCCGTCCTCCCCGACCCGATAGTAGATCTCAAGCTGCAGGGGCTGGGCAAGCAGGAAATCGGTTTGCTGGTCTCATCGCTGACCGGGCGGCACGCCGGGCCGGCCCAGGTGGAGCTGATCGACCGCTACACCGGCGGCAATCCCCTTTATATTACCGAACTGCTCAAGCCCGGATCGGGGCAGGCGCAGAGGGTTGATCGCCTGGCCTCCCTGGACCTCAAGACCCCGGTGAGCCTGCGGCGCGTACTCGTGTCGCGCATGGGAGGGAGCAGCGAACTGCATCGCAAGATACTCGGGACAGCCGCTGTAATTGGCCAGGGGTTTAACCGCGAGATGCTGGCCTCGGTCTGCAAGGCCTCGGGGCTGCTGAAGGGCAGCGACGCCCCCGCAGTGGTGGCCGAGGCTATCGCCAAGGCCAACGAGGCCGAACTTGTCGTGCCCGACGAAGAGGGCTTGCCGGGCTGGAGTTTTTCCCACGCGATAATGCGCGACGCATTCTACGACGACATAGACAAGGAGATCCGCCGCAAGTTACACCTGGCCGTGGCGACCACCCTGTACGAGCGCGCTACCGCCGGCGAGCCGGTAAGCGCTGCCGCAATCGCGGGCCAGTTCCAGGATAGCGGTAGCCTGGCTGACCGAGACAAGCTCGTGTGGAGCCTGGAGCAGGCGGCGCGCGAAGCCATGGCATCGACTGCCTACGAAAACGCGGTAGCCTATCTGCAGTCTGCCATCGACGCCGACGATCGGGCCAACCTTTTATACGGACTGGCCCAGGCCGAATGCTATCGCCTCATGGGCGAATCGAAAAAGGCCGACGCGCTTTTTGTCGAGGCGGCGGCCGCCGCACGCGATAACGGCGACACCCTCTCGCTCGCCCGCGCGTCCCTGGGCTACGGCTACACCGCCTCCTGGCAAGCACCCTCGGGTGGCAACCCGAAGGCCGTTGCCATGCTGCGCGAAGCTCTCGAAGCGCTCGACCAAGGCTCGTCAAAAATCAGGGTTATGTTGATATCGCGATTGGCCCTGATGCTGGGTGCCGCCAGAGACCCCGAAGCCGGGAAGCTGAGCGAAAGCGCTGTGGCGGAAGCCCAGGCACTGGGAAACACCGATGTGCTCATACAGGCACTGGCTTCGAGACTGTGGGTGGTGTGGGGACCGGCCAACACCTCCGCGCGACTGGACACCTCTGAGCGGCTCCTCCTTCTCGCGGCGCGGAGAAAAGACTGGATGATGGAAGTAGTTGCCCGCACGGCCCGCGCGGGCACCTTGTTGGAAATGGGCGCCCGCGAAAAAGCCGAAGCCGAGATGGAAAGCATCGAGGAGCTGGCGCGAAGGACCGGTCAGCCATGGGCTCGCTGGCGTGCCGACAGTGCCCGGTCCCTGCGCGCGATGCTCGACGGTGACCTCGAGCAGGCCCTGCGTTGGGCCGAGTCCGAGCTGGACTACGGCCTCAAGGTGGATGCCTCGACAGCCACGCTCAAGTACCAGGTGCACGTGTTCGGCATCTGGCGCTGCCGGGGGCAACAAGCCGAACTCGAACAACCACTGCGCGATATCCTGGCAGACAGGCCCGAGCTGGTTCCCGTCAAGTCGAGCCTGGCCTTGTTACTCGTTGAACTCGACCGCAGCGCAGAGGCCGAGTCCTACTACCACGAGCTGATGGACGGGATGAATGACTTGCCCGTAGACATGGTATGGCTGGCTACCATAGCGGCGCTGGCCGACCTCGCCACGGCGCTCGAAGACAGCGACGGAGCCCGCAGGATCGCCGCCATCCTGGAGCCCTGGGCCGACAGCCACGTCTGCACGGGGGTGGGCGTAGACTACACCGGGCCGGTGACGCTCAGGCTGGGACAGCTGGCAACAACGACCGGCGACTTCGAAGCGGCCGAGGGCTACCTGCAACGCGCACTGGAGTCAGCCTTGAGCATGCGCGCGCCGCTCGTGGCGTCCCACGCTGCCGTGGCCCTGGCCGAGTTGAAAATCAAAACCGGGCGTACGCGTTCGGCGACCGAACTACTGGAGCTGGCCGCGGGCCGCTTTCATGCCTGCGGTGCTGTCTACTACGAACAGCACGCCCACAGGATCCTCGCCGCTCTCCAAGCGGGATAGGCGAGCGCCGGGCGCAAAGGCAGCGAGGCTCAAAGACCTCCCCCTTACTTTTTTGCTAATAGGCCCGTATCCCCCTTTAATGGGCCGATGGGTAGCAGCGAAGACAAGGCCGATAAGCCGCGCGACTTTGTCCGCAAGCTCATAGACAAGGAGCTCGCCGAAGGCAGGCACGACGAGATCGTCACGCGTTTTCCGCCCGAACCAAACGGCTATCTCCACATCGGCCACGCGAAATCCATCTGCCTCAATTTTGGCCTGGCCGGCGAGTTCGGTGGCCGTTGCCATCTCAGGTTCGACGACACAAACCCGAGCGCCGAGGACACGGAGTACGTTGATTCCATCAAGGCCGACATAGCCTGGCTGGGCTTCGACTGGGGCCAACACCTGTACTTTGCGTCGGACTACTACCAGCGCCTGTATGACTGCGCCGAGGAGCTCGTGCGCCGAGGCCGAGCCTACGTATGCGAGCTGTCTGCCGAGCAGGTAAGAGAGCAGCGCGGCACGCTGACCCGTCCGGGCAGCGACAGCCCCTGGCGCGAGCGCTCGGCCGAGGAAAGCCTCGATCTTTTCCGACGCATGCGCGCAGGCGAATTCGAAGCGGGCAGCCACACTCTCCGGGCACGCATCGACATGGCCAGCCCGCGCATCGTCATGCGCGACCCGGTGCTCTACCGAATACAGCGCGCCAGCCACCACCGCACCGGCGACGACTGGTGCGTGTACCCCATGTACGACCTCGCCCACTGCCTGAGCGACTCCTTTGAAGGCATCACCCACTCGCTGTGCACGCTTGAATTTGCCGATAACAAGGCGCTGTACGACTGGGTGCTCGACGCTCTTGACAGCGAGTGTCACCCGCAACAGATCGAGTTTGCGCGCCTCAACCTGACCCACACCGTGATGAGCAAGCGCGTGCTGCGCGGCCTGGTAGAAGAGGGCAAGGTGTCGGGCTGGGACGACCCACGCATGCCCACGCTCTCGGGCATGCGCAGGCGCGGCTACCCGCCGGCGGCCATACGGAACTTCTGCCTCGGCGTTGGCGTGACCCGCAGCGACAACACGGTGCAGTACGAGCAACTCGAGCACGAGCTGCGGCAGGAGCTCAACAGCAGCGCTACTCGACTGATGGGCGTGCTCGACCCCTTGAAGCTCACTATCACCAACTGGCCCGAGGGTAAGGTCGAGCAACTCACGGCCATCAACAATCCCGAGGACGAGTCGGCCGGAACGCGCGAGCTGCCCTTCAGCGGCAGCCTCTACGTCGAACGCGAGGACTTCATGGAAGACCCGCCGCGCAAGTTTTTTCGCCTCTCGCCCGGCCGCGAAGTACGCCTTCGCTACGCCTACTTTGTTACTTGCAACGAGGTCGTCAAGAACGACGAGGGCGAGGTCATCGAGTTGCTGTGCAGCTACGACCCGGCTACCAGGGGCGGCGACTCGCCCGATGGCCGCAAGGTGAAGGCCACCCTGCACTGGGTATCGGCCGAGCAGTCGGTGCCTGCCCGCGTGCGCCTGTACGACCGGCTGTTCACGGCCGAAAACCCGCTGGCCCAGGTCGCTGCCAGCGGCAAAGACGGCAACAAGATTGGCGACGCCATCAACCCCGACTCGCTGCTGGAACTCAGCCAAAGCCGATTGGAACCAGCGGCCGCCGACCTCAAGGCCGGAGTGACCTGCCAGTTCGAGCGCAAGGGCTACTTCTGCCTCGACCCCGACTCCACGGCAGACCTGCCGGTGTTCAACCGCACGGTCACCCTGCGCGACGCCTGGGCTCGCCTGCGCAAATAGGGAGCTTGCCAGCGAGTTGGCCGGGGGCGGAGCCTGGCTCCAGCCGGCCACGCTTCATTTTCTCAATACTGGGAATACAAAACCGTTTGCTTGGCACAAGGCGGAATCCGACCGCTGTTTGCCTGCCTTTCCTATGCGTGCAAAGCCCCATTCTGTTTGCTATCGCTGGGGCCGGACCCGGCTGCGCCCTGTGGCACAGGCCTTGCTGCCACCGCCTGTCGCCCCCGCGATCGGCCGCCGGTCGACCGCGGCGCGCGGCATGCGGTCTCGCGGCGCAAAGTGCAAGCAATCAACACAAGAGTACCCCTCAACGGGTACTGGAAAGAACAGGTGAAGTGCCAGTCCGCCTGCCCGGTGGGCACCGACGCGCGCGGCTACGTGCGGGCCATAGCAAGCGGCGAGCTGGAACAGGCCTACCTCATAGCCCGCGGCCCCAACCCCTTGGCCTCGATCTGTGGACGGGTCTGCGGCGCTCCCTGCGAGAAAGCCTGCCGCCGCGGCGAGATTGACAAGCCGGTGGCCATCCGGGCGCTCAAGCGCTTTGCCTGCGACAATTTTCTCACCCATCACTCCTACGGTGGCGACCTGGTTGACTTCCTGCGCAGCAGCGCCGCCCGCAACAGCGAGCACGACTGCGAGGGCCGCGAAGAACTCCTGCCGCTGCTGCGCTCGATCTCGCGCGGCGAGGTCACACCAGTCACCGGCAAGTCGGTGGGGATAGTCGGGGGCGGTCCAGCGGGTCTCGCTGCCGCTCACGACCTGGCGCTGCTGGGCTTCGAGGTAACCGTGTACGAAAGCGAACCCGTACTCGCCGGCATGCTCGCGCTGGGAATACCCGAGTACCGACTGCCGCGCGACCTCATCCGCGCCGAGGTAGCCGTCATAGAAGAACTGGGCGTGCGCGCCATGACCGGCTGCCGCGTGGGCAGCGACGTGAGCGTAGCCGAGCTCAGGCAGCGCCACGACGCGGTGCTGCTTTCGGTGGGAGCCAAGCGCTCCCGCATGCTGGATTTTCCGGGTTCAAAAGGGCCAGGTGTGCTCGGCGGCGTTGAGTTCCTGCGCGATGTCGCGCTCGGCAACACGACCCGGCTGGGCCACCGCATCGTTGTCATAGGCGGCGGTAACGTAGCCTACGACGTGGGCCGCACCGTGGTCAGGCAGACCAGCCTCGACGCCGCGCGTACCGCGCTGAGACAGCAGCGTTTCTCCGAGATCCACCTGTGCTCACTCGAGTCGCTGGAAGAAATGCCCGCCGACGATGTCGAAATCATAGAGGGAGCCGAGGAAGGAATCGTGCGCCACAACGGACTGGGTCCGGGCGAGATACACCGGGACGAGCAAGGGTTCATAACGGCCATCACCATGCTGCGCTGCACGAGCTGCTTCGACTCCGAGGGCCGTTTCTCTCCCAGTTTCGACGCCGCGGACACCGTTACCATAGCCTGCGACACTGTCATCGTCGCCGCCGGGCAGGCCGTGGACTTGTCGTTCATTGATCCCGAACGCGACGGCATAGAACTCGATGAGCGCGGCCTGCTGCCCTGCGACACCGACAGCGGCCGCAGCAGAACGCAGGGCATCTACGTAGCCGGCGACCTGGCCTACGGCCCCCGCCTGCTCATCGACGCCGTAGCGTCGGGCAAGCGAACTGCGCGCTCTATCTACCATGACATCTCGGGTCGGGAGCTCGGCGTTCACGACACCGAACTGCACATCGTGCTGGCCGACTATCAACGTGAGCAGGGCTACGAATCAATAAGCCGCTGCGACCCGCCAGTGGTCACCGCCGGGCAACGCAGCCTGTCGCAGTCTGCCGAAGTGGACCTGGGTTTCGACCACGCGCAGGCGCGCCGCGAAGCCTCGCGCTGCCTCGACTGCGGTGTCAACACAATTTTCAACGGCAGCACGTGCATCCTCTGCGGTGGGTGCGTAGACGTATGCCCGTCGGACTGCCTGCGCATCGTCGGCATAGAAAGGCTCCAGGGCAACGCAGGCCTCACCGCCACCGTCCACGATCGCCTGGGCCAGCTACCCGCAACCGAAGCCTCGGCACTGATCAAGGACGAAAGCGCCTGCATACGCTGCGCGCTCTGCGCCCAGCGCTGCCCCGAAGGCGCGATAACCATGGAACGCTACGTGTTCAAGCGAGAACCGGTGCAGGTAGAAGCTGCTCCGCGGCAGGAGGAAACAAGTGGCGGGACGACTTGAACCCGAACCCATTGCCCGCAGGGACTTCCTCGGCCTTGCCGGCTGGTGGACCGCGGCACTGGCCGTGCTCGGCTCCTTGGCGGGCATGGTACGCCTGCCCAACCCCCGCGTGTTGCCCGAAACATCGCGCAGGTTCAGGATCGGCCGCAGCCGGGACTACCCGGTGGGCAGCATGCAGGTTGTTCCCGACAAGAACGTCCTGCTGGTGTCACGCCGGGAAGGTTTCGCGGCCATATCCATGGTGTGCACCCACCTCGGCTGCATCGTCGATCGCAGCGAAACGGGGTTCGCCTGCCCTTGCCACGGCTCTTCTTTTGCCAAGGACGGCTCGGTGGTAGCCGGACCGGCGCCGCGCGGGCTGCGCTGGCTCGAGGTCAGCCGCAGCATCGACGGACGACTCACGGTCGACTCCGGCCGCGAAGTGCCCGCGGGCACCTGGTTCAGGGCCTGAAGCAGTGGCGGGTATGAAACGGTTCGACCAGAAGCGTGGCCTGGCTGCTTTCCTAGCCAACCTGCGCCGTCTCCCCGACACGCTCAGCTACTCGATTTTCCGCCACGGCCGTCCGCGCTCCGAACGCGGCAGGTCGCAGGCAGTGTTCTCAAGCCTGTTCCTGCACCTGCACCCCACCCGCGTGCACGTTCGCACGCTGGGATTGACGGCGACCTTCGGCCTGGGCATCGCCGCGCTTTCGTTCTTCATCATACTGCTGGTCACCGGCATCCTGCTGATGGTCTACTACACCCCGTCAACCGAGCTGGCCTACAACAGCATGAAGGACATCCACTACGTGGTTCCCTCGGGCCGGCTGATACGCAACGTCCACCGCTGGGGCGCGCACCTGATGGTCATCGTGGTCATGCTGCACATGTGCAGGGTGTTCTACACCGCCAGCTACAAGGCCCCGCGCGAGTTCAACTGGTTACTGGGCATGGCTCTATTCGTCGTCACCCTGGCGCTGTCGTTCACCGGCTACCTCCTGCCCTGGGACCAGTTGGCCTACTGGGCGATCACCATAGGCGCCAACATAGCCTCCTCGCCAAGAGAGTTGACCGATGCGCTGGGAATTACCCAATGGTTCGACCCGGGCGGCTTACAGAAAGAGCTGTTACTCGGTGCCGGTGAAGTCGGGCAGGACGCGCTCACGCGTTTCTACCTGCTGCACGTAATGCTGCTGCCCATCGTCCTGGTAATGCTGGCCTCTGTTCACTTCTGGCGCATACGCAAGGACGGAGGCCTGGGCCGACCGCAAGCCGAGCAGACCAGCGGGGCTGTCGGGCAGGCACCCGACCTCGTGCCGCCACCGGGTGGCGAAAGCGACAAGACCTGGTCGCTGATGGCGGTTGTACGCGACCGCTCGGCGGCCACCGACAACGAGCCGGGCGACACCGTCGCCACCTGGCCCTACCTGCTCAGGGGCGAGCTGGTCGTGTTCATGCTCTGTACGCTGGCCTGCCTGGTACTGGGAGTGCTGTACGACGCTCCGCTCAAGGAAATCGCCAACCCCAACGTACCCGAGAACCCGGCCAAGGCGCCGTGGTACTTCCTCGGCCTGCAGGAAATGGTCTCGTACTCGGCCTTCATGGGAGGACTGGTAATACCCGCAGTCGCCATGGTCGGCCTGGCGTTGATTCCCTACCTGGACCGCGAAGCAGAACCGGCCGGGGTCTACATGAGCGGGCGTGCCGGGCGCAAGATCGCCCTGCAGAGCCTCGCCTTCGCGGTGCTGCTGGCCGTGGCCTGGGTGGCCATACCGGTTAACTTCGGCTGGCTGCGCAACTGGTTCCCCGGCATACCTCAGATCGTCATCATCTTCGTCAACCCCGGCTCGCTGCTCACGCTGGGCTACGCCGCCTGGTCGCTGGTCATACTGCGCAACACCGGCTCAACACGACTGGGCGCCATCGCCCTGTTTACCTGCTTCGTGGCCGGCTTCGTCGTGATGACCTACGTCGGCATGGAGTTGCGCGGTCCAAACTGGGATTTTTACTGGAGCCGCTCCCACTGGCCGGTGCACTGACTATATGGCTGAGCTCGACCCAAGGACCCGCCGCAGCGACCGACGCATGAAGGTGGCGCTGCTCGTCACCAGCCTCGCCACCATCGCCACGCTGGTAGTGGCCGCGCTCCAGGAAAACCGCTTCGCCGACTGGTACCGACTGCGCAGTCGCTACGCCCTGTTGCTCAACGAGATGGCCACCGACGACGCGGGCAAGCAGGCGGCGGCAGGCTTTCGCGTGGAGATACAGCAAAACTACCTACCACGGCTGGACGTAGCCGACCGCTGCATAACCTGCCACGCGGGCCTCGAAGACCCGCGCATGGCCGACCAACCCCGGCCCTTCGCCGCCCACCCGGGCCGCCACGTGGAGTTTCACCCACCAGAAAAGTTCGGCTGCACCGTCTGCCACCAGGGCCAGGGCCGTGCCACTGAAACCGACGACGCACACGGCCGCGTGGCTCACTGGGAGCGGCCCATGCTGGCGACCGAGCACCTGCGAGCGAGGTGCAGCCGCTGCCACCTCGAACCCGACCTGCACGGCGACGCCGGGCTGATGACGCGGGCCGATCGTGGCAGCAACGAGAACGCGCTGTTGCTCTCGCGCGGACGCCAGCTGTTCAACGAGCAGGGCTGCATGGGCTGCCACGCCATAGACGGCAGGGGCGGAAGGCGCGGCCCCGACCTGAGCGACGTGGGCGACAGCGTGATCCACGATTTTGATTTTTCTACCATCGGTTCCAACGCCCCGCGAAACGTAGAGGGCTGGCTGAGCCGACACTTCCTCGACCCGGCCTCGGTATCACCTGGCAGCGTGATGCCGGCCACCGTGAGCGAAGCGGAGGCGCGGGCGCTCACGGCCTACATGATGTCGCTGGGCCGCTCGGGGCCGGCCGAGTACTCCTGGGCCCCCGCCGGACGTGGCCCCGCCACGAGCCGGGCCGACGGCGCCACGCTCTACCAGGGCTTCTGCTCGGCCTGCCACGGCGACAACGGGCTGGGCGGGCGCGTGGACGCGATCAACACCCCGACACTCAACCTGCCGTCGGCGCTGGCCGTGGCGGGCGACGATTTCTATCGATTCATAATAGAGAAAGGGCGCAGTGGCACGGGAATGCCCCGTTGGGGGGCCGGGCACGGCAACCTGGCACGCGACGAGATCGATCGCATAGTGGCACACCTGCGCTCCTGGGAACCGACGGGACCGGATCCCGGCGTCGCAGATTCAAGCGCGGGCAACGCCGGCAACGGTGAGATGATATACGAGGCGCGCTGCATGGGCTGCCATGGCTGGGACGGCGAGGGAGGCATAGGCAACGCTATCGGATCCAGTGATCTGCTGGCCCTTGTAGACGATAACTTCCTCGCCCGAACCATCGTCTCCGGTCGGCCGGGCACCGCGATGCCTTCGCATCGCGATCTTGAAGCCGCTCAGCTCAACGACCTGCTCGCCTTTCTAAGGGACTGGCAACAGTCGCCGTCGCGAACTCCGCTGGCCCCGACCAAATCAGGCGACCAGTCACGCGGCCGTGTGCTCTACGAAAAACTCTGCGCCGATTGCCACGGCGAGCAGGGACAGGGCAGCCCCCGCGGCTCCCAGCTCAACAACGTATCGTTGCTGCGCAGCGCTTCGGATGCTTTGCTGGCCGCGACCATAGAGACGGGCCGCGCCGGGACAGCCATGCGGCCGTTGGCCGAGATCATGAGCGCCGTCGGATCCAACAACGAAACGCCCGACCGCGACATAGCCGACCTCGTGGCCTGGATACGTCAGTGGGAACAGCCAGAATCCTGGAGAATTCACCGCCCCATGGTCGACGACTCGGCAAAAGCCGTGACCGCCGGAAAGGCAAGTTGGTTGCGCTACTGCGGCCCCTGCCACGGCGAAAAAGGCAAAGGCAAGCGTGGAGGCGATGCGGAGTATGCGCCGGCCATCAACAACCCCGAATTCCTGCAGGCAGCCGACGACGGCTTCCTGCTGGCCACCATAGCCCGTGGCCGCGCGGGCACCCCCATGCCGGCCTTCGGCGAAGGAGCCGGCGCCGGGGTGTGGCTGAAACCGGGCGAGATACTCGACCTGGTCTCCTTCATACGTTCCTGGCAGCAGCCCTGATCCAGCGAGACCGCCCCGGCGAAGCGAGCCCGTCCCGCTGAAGCAACGTCGCGTTTTTTCCCGGCGCTGGAAGCCAGCCCCGTAGATTTTTTTATGGCTGGGAAAGTTCCGGCCTTGGGAACACCGGCAGGGTGACCCGCCAGAAGAGCGCTTTGACGATCTGGCCACTCCCGGGGGCAGGCCGAGCAACAAAAGTCCCTGTAATACCTACCCGTTTTCAGCGGTAGAAAACCTTATGTTCGCAACGAGCATAGCTTCAGGGCTGACAGCGCCGTGCGGCAGCATTCGGCAAGTATCTTGCTTTACAGCCTGCAGGCCAACGGCTGACCAACAGTACCCGCAGCGGTCATAGCCCCAAGGAGTGAGCATGTCCACAAGACCCAGTAGTCTTCTTAGAATCGCCTTTGCCGGTTTGGTTTTGAGTTTTGCGGTCACCGCGGATCGGGCCACGGCAGCAACATCGCAACCCCGGGCACTCGGTCCCCTGCCCGCCATCGAGGCCCCTTCGGCAGAACTGGCCGAGCTGGGTAAGCTCCTGTTCTTCGACCAGCGTCTTTCGGGCGACGCGGTCCTGGCCTGCGGGTCCTGCCACCGCCCCGAGGCCGGCTGGACCGACGGCCAGCAGCTGGGCATCGCCTACCCGGGCACGCTGTACTTTCGCAACACGAAGTCGGTGCTCAACGCGGCGCACGCGCGCTACTTTTACTGGGACGGCCGGCTGACGGGCAAGGACATGCCGACCCAGGTGCGCGATTCGATCACCGAGACGCACTTTCAGAACATGGATGGCCGCATAATGCTCGAACGGCTCAAGCAGGTACCCGAGTACGTCAGGCGCTTCAGGTCGGCAATGAACGCCGAGCCGTCTTTCGGGGCAACGCTGAAGGCCATCTCGGCCTACGAGAAAACCCTCGTGTCGCGCAACGTTCCTTTTGACAAGGGAACGATGTCCCAGGCGGCCACCCGCGGACAGGGCCTCTTCGAGGGTAAGGCCGCGTGCATACAGTGCCACGAAGGGCCGATGCTGAGCGACTACCAGCCCCATCGCACCGGCGTGGCCGGAAACCCCGAGATCACCAGGGATCCGCTGAGGCATCTCACCCTGAGATCCTTCGCCAAGTTCATGGGCGTGCCCGGCTTCGAGATTATCCGCGAAGACCCTGGCTTCTTCACCGTCAGCAAGCAGGAAGAAGACCGCGGCAAGTTCGTGACTCCCACCCTGCGTGAAGTGTCCAGGACCGCTCCCTACATGCACAACGGCACCATCGCCACGCTGGTGGAGGTCATAGATTTCTACAACGCCGGCGGCGGTACGGCCGAGGGCCGGGACCCCTTGCTCAAGCCGCTCGATCTCAACGCAGCCGAAAAGACCGACCTGCTCGCCTTCCTCGAAGCGCTGTCGGGCGACGCCATAGAGGTAGGTGAAATAGACCTGCCACCCTACGAGGCCATAGCCGACTGGCGCTCGGTACCCAACTGATGAGCCGCGACAGAACAAGGAGCTCCCTGGCCATGAAAATACGAGCAAGTGCAGGCCCAGCAATTCTTACCGGCCTGTTGTCCATCCTACCGGCGGTGGGACTGGTTCTTCTCCCCGTGGCTGCCGATGCCGCTACCGGCCCGGCGACCGACGGGGGCCCGGGCGCCGTCACTCCCCTTGCGGCGCTCGGCCCGCCGCCGGTTCCCGCCGATAACCCGATCACGGCTGCCAAGGTAGAGCTGGGCAAGCTGCTGTTCTTTGATCCCAGGCTCTCGGGCGACGTGAGCCTGTCGTGCGCAACCTGCCACGACCCGGCCATAGGCTGGCAGGACGGTGCCGAGGTCTGCCGGGGCTACCCGGGGACCAGCCACTGGCGCAATTGCCAGTCCATCATCAACTCGGCTTACTACCGCAAGCTGTTCTGGGCCGGCTCGGCAAAAAGTCTCGAATCCCAGGCCCCTTCTGCCGCCCGCGGCGGCGTGGCCGGAAACGGTGAGCGCGACGTGATGGAAGAACGCCTGCGACAAATCCCCGAGTACAACAAGCGGTTCAAGAAGGTCTTCGGTAACGCGCGTCCTGAGCTACCCGACGCCTGGAAGGCTATCGCGGCCTTCGAGCGCACCCTCGTACAGCGAGACACGCCATTTGATCTCTACATGCTCGGAGACAAGAACGCGCTGGGGCCAGCCGAGTTGCGCGGCAAGGAACTTTTCGAGGGCAAGGCTCGCTGCATAGAGTGCCACGACGGCGCACTGTTCAGCAACGAGAAGTACTACAATCTCGGGGTGCCACCGAACGATGTCTTCGACGATGATCCGCTCAAGCAGATTACCTTCCGCTTCGAGCAGTTCGCCAAGGGAGTGAGCGAAGACCTATACCGCCGCACCAAGATAGACCTGGGACTCTACTACCGCACCAAGCAGGAGCACGACATCGCCAAGTTCAGGGTGCCGACGCTTCGCTACCTGGTCTTTACGCCCCCCTACATGCACAACGGCGTGTTTTTCACGCTCGAGGAAGTCATCGACTTCTACGACCAGGGCGGCGGCGACGACCACGCGAAACTATTGACAGGCACGGCCACCAAGACGCCGGTGCTAAGACCCCTCGGGCTGGCCGACGACGAAAAACAGGATCTCATCGCCTTTCTCGAATCGCTCACCGGCGAGGAATTGACCATGGAGCCCCCCGAACTACCCAGGTACGGAGTTTTCGAATGAGTGATGTAATACAGAAGCCCGAAGTCGACGAACACGAAGCCAGGTTAGAAACAGACCCCGGCCAATCGCCCTGCCGTATCTCACGCCGCCGCTTCCTCGAGGGAGCCGGTGCCATCACCGTCACCCTCCTGGTCACCTCGCCCTGGGGCGGTGCTACCCGTGCCGTGGCAGCCACGCGTACCCCGTACCCGCGCAAGCGCATAGCCGGTCTCGACGAACTGGTGACCAACAAACCGATACCCTTCCGCTACCCGGACGACAACGCGACCTACTCAAACCACCTGCTCATCAAGCTCGGCGAGAAGGCCGGCGGAGGTGTTGGCAAGGACGGCGACGTGGTGGCTTTCTCGACCCTGTGCACGCACATGGGAGGAATACTGGCCTCCTCGTACAAGAGCGACAGCAAGGTCATGGGGCCCTGCCCCACCCACCTGAGTACCTTCGACCTCACCCGTCACGGCATGATCGTATCGGGTCACGCCACCCAGAGCCTGGTGCAGGTAGTGCTCGAAACCGACGGAAACGACATCTACGCGACCGGGCTGCAGGGCCTGGTGTACGGCCGCAGCGCTAACTCCTGATCAACAGGCGAGTAAAGAGAGGAAAGTCATGTCAGACAAGAACAGGGCAACCGACCGGGTACCGCTTCCGCCAAAAGACGCCGACGTCATAACCACCGCTTGCGATTACTGCATTGTCGCTTGTGGCTACAAGGTCTATCGCTGGCCTGTGGGCAAGGAGGGCGGCCCGCGCGCCGACGAAAACGCCCTGGGCCTGGACTACCCGGTCGAGCTTGAGAAAGGCGGGTGGCTCACCCCCAACATGCACAACGTGGTCAGCCACGAAGGCAAGCCCCACAACGTGATAGTGGCGCCGGACCAGGACGCGACCGTTGTCAACGTTAACGGCAACCACAGCATTCGCGGCGGCTGCATAGCCCAGAAATGCTACAACCCCGAGACGCCCACGCGCGACCGGCTGAAGCACCCCATGATTCGCATCGACGGCGAGCTCAGGGAGGTGTCATGGGACACGGCCCTCGACGTTTTTGCCGAGGTTTCCAAGTACGTCATCGACAAGTACGGCGTGCACTCCTGGGCACAGAAGATGTTCTCCTACCACTACTTCGAGAACACCTACGCGCTCACCAAGCTCGCGCTCGTGGGCATCCGCACGCCGGCCTTCGCGTGGCACGACAACCCCTCGGTCACCTCGTCCACGCCTGGCTTCCGCGACGTGGGCATCGACAACTTCGGTCCCAGCTACGAGGACTACTCGCTGGCCGAAACCCTGGTCATCTCGGGAACCGATCCCTTCGAGACCAAGACCGTTCTTTTCAATCACTGGATCATGAAGGGCGTGTCGGGTCACCGGGCCAAGATCATAATGATCAACCCGCGCAAGACGGCCGGCTGCACCTTCGCCGAGGAAACCGGCGGCCTGCACCTGTGGATCACGCCGGGCACCGACACCGTGCTGCATCTCGCGCTTGCACGTATCATTATTGAAAACGGCTGGGAAGATTCAGACTGGATAAAGAAGTACACGTCTAACAAATGGGAGATCGAGTCAGGTTTCGGCCAGGGTACGCGCAACACTCCGTGGCAGTGGCGTACCACCTGGGGCAAGTTCGAAGCCAAGGATTTCGCTGGCTTCAAGGAGTGGATTCTCTCCATAGACGAGTCCAAGCTCGATTTCGCGGCGGAGACCTGCGGGCTTGACGCCGACGATATCCACAGGGCCGCCGAACTCATGGCGCGCCCGCGCAAAAACGGCAACCGGCCCAGGACCATGCTGGTGCTCGAAAAGGGCAACTACTGGTCCAACAACTACACCAACTCGGCGTCCTACGCTTCGCTCGGACTCTTGTGCGGCGCGGGCAACCGCCCCGGCCAGATGATCGGCCGCATGGGTGGTCACCAGCGTGGCGGCGTAAAGGCGGGTCGTTACCCGCTCGAACGCTCGCCCGAAAAATTCGCCGGTCGTAGGCGCAAGACCCTGGACCTCGACCGCTGGGTCGAGAACGGCAACGTCCGTTTTGCTTACGTTATAGGGACTACCTGGACCGCCGGCATGACGGCCAGCGGGGCCCTGCACGAGACCTTCCTCGATCTCACGCGGCGCAATCCCAACCAGGTCACGAGCAGCCGCAAGAGCAGCATCATCCGCACGCTCAAGAAGCGCGTCGATTCGGGTGGCACGGTGGTGGTCAACCAGGATATTTACTTGCGCAACCCCATCGGAGCCGAGATCGCCGACATCGTTCTGCCGGCGGCCGGCTGGGGAGAAGAAGACCTGGTCAGGGCCAACGGCGAGCGTCGCCTGCGCGTGTACTCCAAGTTTTATGACCCACCCGGGGACGCCAGGCCCGACTGGTGGATAGCCGGCCAGATCGGCCAGCGAATGGGTTTTGCAGACTTTGAGTGGAAAGAATCCAACGATGTCTTCGAAGAGGCGGCGCGCCACACGAGGGGCAGTCGCAAGGACTACTACCCCCTGGTCTGGAAGGCCAAGAAAGACGGCGTAAAGGGCCACGAGCTGCTGCGCAGCTACGGCACCACGGGCATACAAGGACCGGTGCGCTGGGAAGACGGCGAGTTGTTGGGCACCAAGCGCCTGCACGATTCCACGCTCAAGTTGCCGGCCACGGGACCGCAGGGACCCACCGTACACAACAAGAAACTCAATGGTTTCAACACGCAGTCGGGCAAGGCTAACTTCATCAAGTCGCCGTGGTGGCTGTTCGCCGACTACTACGAGTATATCCGGCCCAAGGACGGCGAACTGTGGGTAATCAACGGCCGTGTCAACGAGATCTGGCAGTCGGGTTTCGACGACGTGGAGCGTCGTCCCTACATCACGCGGCGCTGGCCCGAGAACTTCATCGAGCTGCACCCTGACGATGCTGAACGTCTCGGCATAGAAAGCGGAGACTACGTGGTGGCCGAAAGCGACCGCGTGGCCGTGCAGAAGTCCGGCTTCGTCGCCCGTGACACAGAGGACGCCCTGTTCTCCAAGCTGGTAGAAAACGGCCACATAGAAATGACCAGCGCCTCGGTAAGAGCGGTAGCGGTGGTGATGCCGGTGCCCAAGCCCGGCGTTGCGTTCATGTACTTTCTCGACCCCAAGGCGGCGGCCAACAGCCTGGTGCCGCGGGTGTGTGACCCTATTGCCAATAACTACCGCTTCAAGCTCGCGTCGGGCAAGTTGCGCAAGATCGGCGAATCGGAATACAAGGAATCACTTGAGAAAATGACCTTCAAGTCACGCGACATAGGACAGACCGTATGAAAAACATCTCCGCCCATCGTTACTCGTCCCGCCCGTCCATCGGCCACCGATTGCGCCCCGCGTTGTTGCTGGGCATGTCAGCTTTGCTGTTGCTGGGCGCAGAACAGGCGGCCGCCGGAACCATCAGCGGCAAGGTGGTTGGGCGCGAGCGCTATGTAAAAAACACCGTCGTCGCCATCAAGGCCATAGCTGGAGATTTCAAGACACCGACCGAACAACCGGTGATGGACCAGAAAGACATGCAGTTCGTACCCAGGGTACTGCCCGTGCTCAAGGGTACGACTGTCAAATTCGTGAACAGCGATGCAGCCGAGCACACGGTGTTCTCACCCGACGGTGAGTCCTACGACCTCGGAAGCTGGGGGCAGGGTGGTTCAAAAACCTGGACTTTCAAGGAGACCGGCACTTACACCCAGCTGTGCAAACTGCACGCCCTGATGGTGGCCTACGTCGTGGTACGCGACAACCCCTACTTCTCGGTCACCGATAGCGCTGGCGCGTTCACCATCGACAACGTTCCACCGGGTGACTACGAACTCGAGATATGGAACGAACGCATGAGGGCCGAACCGGTGAGCGTGAACGTCACCGGGGGCAAGACCCCTGGAGTTGAAATAGAGCTGCTACGCTGAACTTCGAAACCGTCTGAAAAAAAGGAGAGTACCATGAACAGGATCATTGCTACGGTTGCATTCACCGCGTTGCTCGTGGGCGCCACTTCGGCCCTGCCAATCCCGGCCATCAGCGCTGTTGACGGGCTCGACCTGTCAGGCGATTTCCGCCTGCGCCACGAAAGCACCTTCGTGGAAACAGGCCGTGACCGGCACCGCGAGCGCGTGCGTGCTCGCATAGGCGCCACCTACTCGATCAATGACGAGATAACGCTGGGGGCCCGCCTGGTAACAGGTAACACCGACGACCCCAACAGCAGCCACCAGACCTTCGGCAGTAGCTTCAACGACTGGGACGTGGCCCTCGACCGGGCGTGGATCGGCTGGAAACCGGCCGCGGCAGAAGGCCTTTCGATCACGGCGGGCAAGTTTTCGCACGTACTGAAAAACTACGCGGTGTACAACGAGCTGGTTTGGGACGGCGACGTGCAACCCGAGGGCATCGCGCTGGTGTACTCGGCCGGTAGCCTGGGTAAACTCGACAACGTCAGGGCCGCGGTAACCACCTACATTCTCAATGAAAACGGCAATGGTAACGAGGTGACCGCTGTGACCGCCGGGGTGTCGGCCTCGACCACCGTCGGCCAGGCTGCCGTGAAGGCTGCGTTGAATTACTATCACTACAGTGACTTGACGCCGGGCGGTGACCAGACGGTATTCGCCGACAACTCGGGAAATCGCACCGACATGGCTGGCAATGATTTCCTGTCCGACTTCGACATCATTAACCCCTCGTTTTCGGTGAGCTGCGACCACAACGGCCTGCCCGTCACGATGTCGGGTGAATTCATAGCCAACACCGGGGCCGAGCCCGACGAGGACTACGGTTGGTCGCTGGGCGTAAAGGCCGGCAGCAAGAACGAGGTCGGCGACATGCAGGGTTACTACCAATGGCAGGTCGTGGGGCAGGACGCGGTGTTGTCAGTGGTTTCGCAGGACGACATGACAGTGCAGACAAACCTGCGCGCGCATATCGTTGGATTGCACTACAAGGCTTTCGACAACGTTGACGTGCATCCCTGGTTGCTGGTGTCGCGGGCCGACGATGCCCTTGGGTCACCGAACGACGACGACTGGCGCGCCCGGCTGGACATCAACGTCAAGTTCTAGGGGATGCGCTCTCTTTTTTGTGACAGGCGCGAGCCTGTAAAAAAAAAGGTGCGTATCCCCGTCCGGGGAGCTGGGTAGGGCTTCCCGTCCGGGGAGCTGGGTAGGGCTTCCCGTCCGGGGAGCTGGGTAGGGCTTCCTGCCCGGGGAGCTGGGTAGGGCTCCCTGCCCCCCGTTCTTCCTCGGCTGGAACATCACAGCTACTCTTGCTCCCACCGCGCCGCCGGGTAACACCTGTTGGGGATGAGAAGGCCTGGATTCTTCGAAACAAGCTGCCTGGCCTTGTTACTGGTCGCGCTCTCAACCGGGGGCTGCACGCGGTCGGAACCCGCTAAGCCGAACCTGTTGCTGATCGTGGTCGACACCCTGCGCGCCGACCACCTCGGGGGCTACGGCTACCCCCTTGCGACCAGCCCGGCAATCGACGCGCTGGCCGAGCAGGGCGTGCTCTTTGAGCAGGCCATCGCGCCCGCTCCCTGGACCAGGCCATCGGCCGCAACCCTGTTGACCGGGCTGCTGCCTGAAACCCTCGGGCTTACCTGCGCCAGCCACAACCTGCCACGCGAGGGCTGCGACGTGCTGCCCGCGGGCGCCCTGACACTGGCCGAGCGCCTGGCGGCGGCGGGCTACGACACGGCGGCCGTGGTGGCCAATATACAGGTGGACTCGCTGTTCGGCTTCGCCCAGGGCTACGACGAATTCGCCAGCGTGTTTCCCGATCTCACCCACGACATGCAGGCCCGCGCCGACTGGAGCAGCTTTGAGTGGGAGGACACGACCACCCGCGACGTCACCGACAGGGCCCGGGCCTGGCTGGCCGAGCGCGACAGTGCCCGCTCACCGTTCTTCCTCTACCTGCACTACCTCGACCCGCACGAGCCCTACACCCCCCCCGCCGAACACGCGCGGCTGTTCGCGGCGGTGGACTACGACAGCCCCTACCCCGAAGTGAAACGCGACCTGCCGCTTTACGACGGCGAGATACACTACGTTGATTCGGCCGTGGGCCGGGTACTCGATTCGCTGGCCGCGGCCGGCCTCGACGACAACACCATCGTGCTGCTCACCTCCGATCACGGCGAAGCCTTCGGCGAGCACGGGGCGCTCGACCGGCGCCACGGCCTGACCCTGTTCGACGACCAGTTGCACGTGCCACTGATAGTGCGCGCACCGGGAAGGCTGAAGGAGGGCGTGCGGGTGACCGCCCAGGTGCGGCTGGTCGACGTGCTGCCGAGCCTGCTCGAGCTCATGGGCCTTGAGTCCTCGGGTATGTTGCAGGGCCACTCGCTGCTGGAGCTCGCGCGCGGCGGCGCCGACCCCAGGCTCGACGCCGTGGCCGCCTGGGGTTACCGACCACTCAGGGCCCTGCGCGCGCCACCCTGGAAACTCATCGTCGACCGCCGCGGCGGCCGGACAAGCCTTTACAACCTGGCGGCCGACCCGCTGGAGCAGCACGACATCGCACGCGGACAAGGCGCGTTGGCCCTGCTGCTTCGCGATCGGATGCAGCGACGGCTCGACGAATCGCGCAAACTGCGCGAGGCCCTGGTGGCCACCGTCGGCGAACAGGCCGGCGACGGCTCGCGCGAAAAAGCCCCGCTACCGCTCAGCGACCGCCAGCGCGAGGCCCTGCGGGCGCTGGGCTACCTGGACGACGGCAAACAGTAAGCCCTGCCAGCCTCAACTGCAGGCCTTGCTCCCCGGGTGGCGGAGTAGTAAACCCAGCCCATGCAGGATCATCTCGAGGGTATCCGGGTGCTCGAAGTAGCCCAGTGGTGGTTCGTGCCCGCCGCCGGCGCCGTGCTGGCCGACTGGGGCGCGGACGTCATCAAGATCGAGCACCCGGTGAGCGGTGACGGGCAGCGCGGGCTTGTAGCCTCGGGCCTGATACCGGGCGACACCAGCGGCGTTAACTTCATGATGGAGCAATCCAACCGCGGCAAGCGCAGCGTCGGGCTCGACCTCGCCACCGAGCGCGGCCGCGAGATACTCTACCGCCTGGCCAAGAGCAGCGACGTGTTTCTCACCAACTTCCTCACCCCCGCGCGCCGCAAGCTGGCCATTGACCTGGCCGACATACGCGCGGTCAACCCCGACATCATCTACGTGCGTGGCAGCGGACAAGGAGTCCGCGGACCAGACGCCGAAAAGGCCGGCTACGACGGCACGGCTTTCTGGAGCCGGGGCGGCGTGGGCCAGGCCATAACGCGAGACTGGATGGAATACCCGGTGATGCCGCGCGCAGCGCTGGGCGATTCGATCGGCGCCATGACCATAGCCGGTGGCATAGCCGCGGCCCTGCTCAAGCGCGAGCGCAGCGGCGAACCCTCGGTGGTCGACGTATCGCTGATGGGCACGGCCATGTGGTCGCTGGGCGCCGATCTCGTGGCTGCCGATCTCACCGGCAGCGCCATGCCGTCGTTTGACCACGGCAGCAGTCCCAACCCCGTTGTAGGCACTTACGGAACGAAAGACGGCCGCTGGATCATGTTCAACTACCTGCAGGCCGACCGCTGGTGGCCCGACCTGTGCCGCCGCATGGACCGCGAAGACCTCATCACCGACGAGCGTTTCAAAGACGCGGTGTCGCGCTACCACAACGCCGAGGCCTGCGTGGCCGAGCTCGACGCGATCTTTGCCTCGCGCACGCTGGCCCAGTGGTGCGAAGCCCTGGCCGACGCCGAGGGCGCGTGGGCACCCTACCAGACCACGCCCGAGGTGCTGGCCGACCCGCAGACCGAGGCCAATGGCTACCTGCCCGAGATCGAGGTCAACGGCCGGCAGGTGCGCCTGGTGGCCAACCCGGTACAGTTCGACGAAACCCCGCCCACCCTCACGCGCGCACCCGAGCACGGCGAGCACACCGAGCAGGTGCTGCTCGAGCTGGGCCTGGACTGGGATGAGATTGCCGAGGGCAAGAAAGACGGCTCGGTACTGTAGGCGACGGGGACTCCAGCAGAGCCTGCACAGCCCTAGCGGCCGGCCGCCTCGCTCGCTTCGATCCAGGCCGACTGCACCCGCTCAAACACTGCCTTCCAGGAGAAGGCCGCCAGGCTGTCGGCCAGCGTTTCGGGCTTGAGAGCGCCGGCGGCCAAGCCCGCTTCCAGCGTGTCAGTGAGCGCCCGCACGAAGGCCGGCAGGGCGTCTTCGCGCGGCGTGTCCACCGCCTTCATGGCCGGGGCCGGCAGCAGTGCCAGGGCCTCGCCCAGCCTTGCGGCCATGGCCTCGCGCAAGCCCGGCAGGTCGGTGGCGACCAGGCGGCAGCCGCAGGCAAGTGCCTCGGCCAGCACCAGGGGCAGCCCCTCGTAGAACGACGGCAGCACGAACACAGCCGAGCGCCGCATGAGCGCGGCCAGCTCGGGCTGGTCAAGCCGACCATGAAATTTTACCAGCGGCGACATTTCTTTCATACGCCGCCGCAGCGCATCGGCCTCGCGGCCCTGCCCGCCGCCGGCCACCTGCAACAGAAGGCCGGGCACGCGCGCGGCCAACACCTCAACCGCGTCGAGCAACTGAGGCAGTCCCTTGGCCGCGGCCAGTTTGCCGGCGTACAACAACACCGGCCCGGGGTCGGGCTCACGCCCCTGCAGATTAAACAGGGCATCGTTGTAGCCGGCGCCTACGACCTCCACCCGCCCGGGTGCAAAGCCCAGCGCGCGCTGGTACTCGCCCGACTGCTGCCGGTGCAGCACGAGCAGGCGCTCGTTGCGCACGAGGCTGCTACGCAAGGAATCGGCAAGGCCGGGACAGAGCGACATCTGCCTGTGACAGGTGCCGTGCGCGTGCATGACCACCGGTAACGAGGGAGCCACGTCCTTGACCAGCGACGCCACTATCCAGGCGTGGTGAGCGTGCACGAGGTCGGGGCTGAAATCCTCCAGCTGCTTTCGTATGGCCTCACGCCAGGCATCGCGGTAAGCGGCCAGCTGCGCGGGTGCGAGCTCGCTGAAGCGCGAGCTCGCGTAGGGCATCACGTCGCTCATGCCCGGCAGGGCGAAGTCGAGATCGGTCGTGTCGGGGAAGGCGGCCGCGCCTGCCGCCTGCCCATCCACCGCTTGAAAGGTCACGCAGGCCACGTCGTCGCCCGACAGTCCGCCGATGCCAGCCGGAATGCGATCGCCGGGTACGCCCACGAGCACGCGTTGCTTCCAGCCAGCCGCGGTCGCGTTGGTGACCAGGGCGTCGAGGGTGATGCCACTGCCGGTGAGCAGGGGCCTCTGCGAGAGAAGGTGAAGTATCCGTCCGGACATGTACACGAAGCGGCGCGGGGCAGCGCGGCGCGAATCAGCGTCCCTTGAATACGGGCGCGCGCTTTTCGGCGAAGGCCGCCGGACCTTCGCGCGCGTCGTCGCTGTCCATCACGCGCTGCCCGAGATCCTTTTCCATCACGAAGCCAGGCTCCAGGTTGAGCGCGCGCACGGCTATCTCCTTCGCCGTGCGCACGGCCAGGGGACCGTTTCTGCAGATGGTCTCGGCCAGTTCCATGGCTTCGTCCATGAGCTGGTCGGCGGGTACCACCTTGTTGACCAGGCCTATGTCGTAGGCCCGCTCGGCGCTTATGGGCTTGCCTGTTAGCAGCATCTCCATGGCCACCGCCCAGGGAATCTGCACGGGCAGCCTTATGTGCGAACCGCCGGTCGGTATTATTCCCCAGCGCACTTCACCCAGGCCGAAGGTCGCGTGCTCGACGGCGATGCGCAGGTCGGTGCCCTGCAGGAACTCCATGCCCCCGGCTATGCAGAAGCCGTTGACGGCAGCGATGATGGGTTTGAACACGTCGGAGAACGGCCGCTTGCTGTGGTCCTCGTAACCCATCTCGTCACCGGACTGCAACATCGGGATGGCTTCCTTGAGATCCATGCCCGAGGAGAAAGCCTTGTCTCCTACCGCGGTAAGAATGGCCACCCTGAGATCATCGTCCTCGTTGAAATCCTCAAAGCAGGCGTCCATACCGCGCAGCATGTCGGCCGTAAAGGCGTTCATGGCCTCCGGACGGTTGATGGTCATCACGGCCACCTGGCCGTGTCTTTCACAGCTAAACGTGTCGGGAAGTTTTACTGTCATTTCGCTCCTCGCCGGGTGGCCGCGGCCAAAAAAATCGCTACAGGCGACCATACGGGCCGCGTAACGCAGTAGCCAGCCCCAAAAAGTACCTTGACCATACCCAGCCCGCGGGTGGACAAAGGATGCGGGAAGGTTCGGGGCAGGAGCAAACGCGATGGATACTATGCTGGTTCTGGTCGCCGGCTTCATGTTGGTGGGGATACTATTCCCCGACTGACGAAAGCGGCGCGCTACAAGCTAAAATAATATCTCGCTGAACGCAGTTTCTCTGGACATGGCTGCAATTTATCCGTTAAGCTCGAAATCATGTCCACGGGCCAGGCTGTAGAGTTGAAACCACCCCGCTGTCTTTCAAGCTTGACGACCGCCCTGCTGGCGATAGCCCTGCTCGTGGCCCCCGTCTGCGCGCTCGCCCAGTGCGAGGCCATTGAAGCCACCAAGCTCACGGTCAAGTACGACGCCGACCGCCCCGACAAAAACAAGCTGCAGTGGAAATCAAAGGACCGCCTGGTAGACCTGCTCATCGCCGACCCTACCGCTGGCGACACCACCGTGGAGCTATTTGACCAGGACGGACTGCTGCTCACTGCCACCCTGGGCCCAGGCTCGACCCCGGGCTGGAAGGGTTCGGGCAACCCGGTACGCAAGTGGAAGTACCGTGGCAAGGACGACCCCTCCAGCAGCGACGGAGTAGACTCGATCAAGAGCAGCGACAAGTCGCTGGCCGTCAAGGGCCGCGGTGCCGACCTCGTGGGGCTGACCGCGCCGCTGGCCTGGCCACTCCGCATGCGCCTGACCGACTCTTCGGGACGCTGCCTTGAAGCTACCTTCAGCGGATGCAAGACCAACAGTGATCGCAAGGTTAAATGCCCCGACCGTTGCGAGCCGGTCTCGCTCGCATCACCCGGGAGCACCGACAGGGAAATAACCCTGGACCTGGCCACGAGCCAGGTCTTTCCCCAGCGCCTGCGGGCCTTCAACGTGCAGCAGCAGACCGTGGTGTCGTCGGACATACCAACCCTGAGCGACGAGGTCTTCGGTCCCGGCAACCAGGCAGCTGGCCGCCAGGTACGGCTGTGGTACAACCCGGTGCACTGGCCCGAGAACCTGTTTGAACTCGATCCTGTTACCGGGCTATGCGCGTACCCGGCCGGCGATACCCAGCCGAGGCTGGACTTCATAGTGGACCACTTCGCCCAGGCCGGCGACGACGTACTGCTCACCCTGGTGGGGACACCAGCGGCCTTCTCCAAGGCATGTTCGGCTGACTGCGCCGCCAACGGCAAGATGATCGAGGTAGCCGGGCAGTGCAGCTGCACGGCCGGCGAATCGTTCTGGCCCTACGTCATACCCAGCTCTTATTCGAACGAGTGGCAACAACACTGGGCCTGCGTGATGCAGCACTACGCCTTGAAGGGTGTGCGTCGCTTCGAGATCTACAACGAGCCCGACCAGCTCTTCAACGGTGACCCGTCTGTTCCCGGGTCGGACACCGAAGCGCTGTTCATCGATTACTTCGAGAACCTGCGCGCGGTGCTGGAGCTGGTGCGCGCCAACGACCCCCTGCTCGCAGACGTGGCCGACGAGATAAAAATCGGGGGCCCGGCGATGTCTACGATCGACGGACAGGTGGGTTTCAATGACCCCGCGCGACCACCGACACTGGAAACCCTGCTCAACACCGTCGACGCCAACGGCGGAAGCCTCGACTTCGTGTCGGCCCATTACTACAGCCAGGAACCTGGCCTGTTGTTTGCCGCCGACACTATTGGCCAACTTCGAGCCATGATACCAGTCGGATGGGACACGCCCGTGCTCGATATCAACGAGTGGGCTACAGCGCTGGGCACACCCACTTGTGACGACGCCGACCCCTCGACGCCCGGCATACAAGCGCCGCTGGGCGGCTCCAGTGCGGGTAACGGCTGCGACCACCGCGGCGCGGGTTACCTGGCCTACATGCTGGCGGGCTACATGGGCGAACCCCCCGATCTCAGGCATTCGCAGTTCGAATTGCTTGAGCGCGGCGACCTCGCCCCCTGCGACATGTTTGATAACGGCATGGGCGTGGTCACGAGACACGGCCTGCCCAAGCCACAGGCCGGCGTGCTGTGGGCCGTGTCGCACATGGACTGGCGCCTGCTCGGCAGCGACCAGGAAGTGCTGGGCGACCGCAGCCTGGGTTGGATAGCAGCCGCCGACCCCGAGGGCGTGGTGCACCTGCTCATCGGCCAGATGGACAGCAACCACGAAGATCACTTTGCGCGCAGTTACACCGCGGCAGGCTACGACCCCACCGCCCTGCCCAGCGACTGCGGCTGCGACACGGCCCCCGACGTAGCCGCCTGCGGTTGCGGTTCGGGGACGGGCGGCGCCTGCGTTGACTACAAGGAATGCCTGGAGTGCAAGTTCCTGGCGGCCGCTTCCGACCCGGACCCCGACTCGGCCCTGGCCGCTTACTGTCCCTCGTTGGCCGCAGACCAGGTAACCGCCCTGCTCGCTGGCCTGGTGGCTGCGGCAGAACGCCAGCCCCTGGAATCCACCGAGGCCACCGTCGGTATCACGCTGGACAACCTGCCTTGCGCCTCTTCGCTGCGCGTGGACGTACACCGTATAGACCAGTCCACCAGCACCTCTACCCTGTGGCATACGAGCGACGGCCCCCAGCAGGGACAGGACAGCTGTACTTCGACCTTGACCCAGCAGATTGACGCGCTCAGCGATTCATGGTGGCAAAACAAGCGTGACCTGCTGTGGAACGCCATACGCACGCCCAGCGACTCGTTCAGCGTGGGTGCCGGCAGTAGGCTGCCGGTTGTTACCGTACCGGCCTACGGCTCGGTGTACCTCAGGATTTACTGACGCGCGGGCAGGATCAAGCGCGCGGCTGCTTCAGGCCAGGCGAAACACGGGCAGCACGATCCCTTCCGAATCGCTAGCTCCCGCGTCACCGGCTTCTTCGCCTTGGCGGTCGTTGGCGCCGGTGCCCTCGGGCCCAACGCTGAGATAGTCCACCGTCACTGCCGCGCCGATCTCGAGTTCAGACGGCGGGCAGTCAACGACCTGGCTCAGCACGCGCACGCCTTCTTCCATCTCGACCACCACCACGGCGTAAGGGCAACGCTCGGCAAAGGAGGGGTGCATGGGGCGCTCAGCGATGGTGTAAGTGTACACGGTGCCGCGCCCGCTCGACTGCTCCCAGCTCCAGTTCCACGAGCTGCAGGCCGGGCATATCTCGCGCGGCACGTGGCGCCAGCGGCCGCAGTCCGAGCAGCGCTGAAAACTCAATCGGCCCGCGGCGCAGTGCCGATAAAACTCACCGTGCAATCCCTGCATCAAGGGCAGCGGCAGCCCCGCTGCCTTTTTCTTTCCAGAATCAGCCATCGCTTGTCAGTTCCTCAACACGGCAATAGAGCCGTCGCCGAAATCGCCCCAGCCGGTCACCACTCCCAGGCCGGCGTCTGCCACCTGCCGCCCGGCTGCTTCGCCGCGCAACTGCCGCGCGGCCTCCACAACGTGGCCCATGCCCAGCACGTGGGCCTCGCTCAACAGGCCACCGTGGGTGTTGACGGGCAGCTCGCCGCCCAGCTCTATGCGCCCGCCCTCTACGAAAGCACCGCCCTCGCCACGCGTGCAGAAGCCGGCTTCTTCGAGCTGCTGGACGACCTCGAAGGTGAAGCAGTCGTACACCTGGGCAAAATCGGCGTCCGCCGGTTCTACGCCGGCCATCTCGAAGGCCCGGGGAGCGGCCACCGTGAGCCCGGTGCGAAAAATATCTTCCCTGCCGGTAATCTCGTCGGCCGGATAGGGCTGGGCCGAGGCCACCCCGCTTATGTACACGGGCGGCCGGGCGAGGTCGCGCGCCCGCTCGGTGGTCGTAACCACGCAGGCCGCTGCGCCGTCGGTCTCCAGGCAACAGTCGAACAAGCGGTAGGGGTCGGTGATCATCGGCGAGGCCAGGTACTGCTCCATGGTCATCGACTTGTCGTGCATGACGGCGGCCGGGTTGAGCTGCGCGTGCTTGCGCATCGCCAGCGCGACCGCGCCCAGCTGCTCTGCCGTGGTGCCGTACTCGTGCATGTGGCGGCGGGCGATGAGCGCGTACCACTGCGGGGGAGCCACCAGTCCGTGCGGCAGGTAGAAGTCGCGGGCGATCGCCCCGCCGGGAATCGAAGCCGTCATCTCCTGCACGATGGCGCCAGCCCGCGATCCCGAGTAGCCGTTCCAACCCGCGGGCATGAGCACGTAGTCGGCCAGCCCCGATGTCACAGCCGCGGCCGCGACACCCAGCGACGCCACCGGCGCCGCGCCGCCCATGTTGACCGTGGTGGCAAACCTAAGGTTCTCGCAGCCGAGGCTGGCGGCAAAACCCTCGGCCGTACCCAGGTTGGGAAACGGCATGATGCCATCCACCTGTCCCGCCCGCAGGCCAGCATCGGCCAGCGCGGTCAGCGCGGCCTCGAGTTGCAGCCCGTGCAGGCTCTTGCCCGAGCCCTCGCCGCGGCAGAACCCGGTGGCGCCCACGCCAACGATACAGGCCTTGTCTTTCATCGCCGCTCGCCCGGAAGGCCGGTCAGGAGGACAGGGCCCCCGGTTTGCCCTTGCCCTTACCCACGCGGCGGGTCGGCTCTATGCCGGCCAGTTTTGCGAGGTTGAGCCCCAGCATGTTGGCGCGCATCTGCTCGGTTATCTCCTTGTAACCCCACTCTTCGCGCAGCTGCTCGGGAATCTGGAAGTTACGAATGAAGTCGACCACCAACGGCATGTCGTCAAACGCGAGGTCCAGTCCCATGACGATCTTTTCGTCACTGACCCACTGCAGCGCGGTGCCTATCATGTGATAGGCGCGGTAGGGCGAGCGCGCCAGCCAGCCGAGAATGCCCGACAGGCTCAGGTACAGGTTGACGTGCTTGCCGGCCAGGCCGATCAGTTCCTCGGTGTTGGGCCAGCCCATGTGATAGGCGATGACCTTGAGTTCCGGAAAGTCGAGGCACACGTCATCGAGCAATACAGGCATTGAGTACTTGCTCGGCTGCGGGCAGACGTAGCTCATACCCGTGTGCACGGTGATGGCTATGCCCAGCTCGCAACACTTTTCGTAGAAGGGCCACAACCGCTTGTCGTTGAGAGGGCCGTCCTCTGGCGCGTAGACCTTGCACAGGCGCGCGTTACGCTCGTTGAACAGGTACTCCAGTTCCCAGATCGCCTTGTCGACTCCGCGCCGGAGTATGGGGCCGCAGTTGCACTCGAGGTACATGCGCTCGGGGTAGGGTTCGATCTCCTTGAGCATAAAGGCGTTGGTCGACATGCAGGTGCTGTAGTCGGCCACGTCCATCATCGACTCGCGCAGTGCAAAACAGACGTCGACCTCGGCCTTGTCCATCCACTCTATCAACGCGTGCGCGCGCGGCTCGGGCATGGCGTCACCACCCGCCAGGTCGCGGTCACCACCCCAGGCGCGCATGACCCCGTCGATACTCTTCCACCAGCGCTCGTAGCCCGGGTAGTAGGACATCTCTTCCATCGATTCGGGGTTCATGAAGTGGCACTCCGAGAGCGCCACGAAGTAGTCTTTTTCTACTGGCATGACTTCGTCTCCTTTCAGTCGTTAATCCTGTCGTTCTCTCAATCGGCGTTCTCTCAATCGGCGTTCTCGTGTAACAGCTTCCACAGCCTGCGCGGACTGGCCGGCACCTCGCGGGCCGACAGGCCCAGCGGCGACAACGCGTCGTTTATGGCGCACATGATTGCCGCCGGCGTGGTGTGCATGGCGCCCTCGCCGCAGCCCTTGGCGCCCAGGGGTGTAAACGGCGACGGGGTGGTCAGTGCCTTTTTTTCTACCCGCGGAACCTCGTAGACGCTTGGCAGCAGGTAGTCCATGAACGACGAGGTTAACGGCTGGGCAGACTCGTCGTACACGTACTCCTCGAGCAGCGCCGCGCCCACGCCCTGTGCGATGCCGCCCATGGTCTGGCCTTCAACAGTGACCGGGTTCAGCCGGGTGCCGCAATCGTCGACCAACCAGTAGCCCAGTATATCCACGGTGCCGGTGTCGCGATCGACTTCGACCTTCACCAGGTGGCAGGCGTTGGCGGCCGTGAGGTAACTCTTCGCGCGGCCCTGTTCGTCGGCCGGGGTGCGACCGGGAGCCGTCCACACGTAGGTGGCCTGTGGCTGCGGGTCGCTGTCTTCGGGCAGCAGGTCGCTGCGCGCGAGCATGGCGCCGGCCACCTCGGCAAAGTGCATCCTGGCCTCGGGCATGGCACGCACCCTCAGGAAACCGTCCATGAGCTCGACATCGTCGGGGCCGCACTGCAACAGCACCGCGGCAACGCGGGCCAGCTTGCGCTCGAGCAGGCGCGCGGCTCCCAGCGCGGCGCCGGTTATGGCCACGCCCAGTCGTGAGCCACCCGGCCCGAAGTGTGGCGGCGCCGACAGCGAGTCCTGGTACACGATGCTCACATCGGCCGGAGTGACGGCAAAGTAGTCGGCCAGCACCTGCGCCACGAGCGTGTACTGCCCCTGCCCCTCCAGCGAGAATCCCAGCCGCGCCGTTATGCGACCCATCACATCGATGGCCACCGTTATGCCCTCGGGCACGCCGGTGCTCTCGAGCCCGACGATGGCGTAGGCGTTCCAGTCAAACACGCCTGGTTCTATGGTGTTGGCCAGGCCGAGACCCAGCAGGCGGCCCTCAGCCTGCGCGCTGTCACGCTCCGCGCACAGCCGCTCGTAGTCAGCCATGTTAAGCAGCTCGTCCAGCGCGGCCTCGTAGTTGCCCGAGTCGTACTCGTTACCGCTGGCTATGGTGTAGGGAAACGCGTCTGCCGGAATGTAGTTGCGCCTGCGGATCTCGGCGGGGTCCAGCCCCAGCTCGCGCGCGGCCTTGTCCATGGTCTGCTCGAGCACCCAGTTGTGCGGCGGCGGTCCCATGCCGCGGTAGGGACTCTGCGGAATCTTGTTGGTGGCCACCAGCGTGAGATCGTACTCGGCCGCCTGTATGGCGTAACAACCGGTGAAAGCGGCCAGCGGCTTGGCTGCCGACACGGCGCCGAAAGCCTCGGCGGTTCCTCCCATGTCGTCGAGCAACTTCACGCGCAGGCCGGTCACGGTGCCGTCCTTCTTGAGTGCCAGCTGCAGCCTGTACTCCCGGTCCCAGCTCTGCCCGGCACCCGCGAGCAGGTATTCCAGTCGGTCTTCCATCCACTTCACCGGTCGGCCGGAGGCGGCCTTGGAAAGCAGCGCACAGATGTCCACGCCTCGAAACCCGCCCTTGCCACCGAAGCTGCCGCCGTGCGGGTGACTGATCATGCGCACCTGGTTCGAAGGCAGGCCGAGCACCAGCGAACGCGCCAGTCCCATGTGCGACTGCGATTGGAAGGAGCCCCGGCAGGTGAGCATGTCGTCGGCCGGGTTCCAGTCAACCACGCAGCCGAAGGTCTCCATGGGATTGGCGCCCAGGCGGTTCCAGCGGTAGTCGTCTGAGACCACGAGGTCGGCCTGGTCAAACGCCTCGTCGACCTCGCCCCAGGTAAACTTGCGCTGGAGCATCACGTTGCTGCCGTGTTCCTCGAACAACAGCGCCGCGTCGGCCGCCAGCGCGGCTTGCGCGTTGGCCACCACCGGCAGCTCCTCGTACTCAACGATGATGAGTTCAAGGGCGTCCTCGGCCAGGTAGCGATTCGTTGCCGCCACCGCCACAACGGGCTCGCCCACGAAGCGGGTCTTCTCGTGGGCCAGGCAGTAGCCGCCCCAGCCCTCGGGTGCAGTGGTGGCCGGGTTGGTCAGGCGCGCGGCGTCGCTGCCGGTGATCACTGCATACACGCCCTCCATCTCTTCGGCCGCCGAGCTGTCGATCGAAACGATTCGTGCGTGGGCGTAGGGGCTGCGCAGGATGGCGCAGTGAAGCATGCCGGGCAGCACCACGTTGTCTATGAACTCGGTGCGGCCGGTCACCAGCGACGGGTCTTCGAGGCGCTCAACGCCCTTGCCTATCCAGCGGATCTCGCTTACCGGCAGCTCCTCGAGACTGTTGGGAATGCTACCGCTCACTCGCCGCCCCCGGGCGCCGCATTCTTTTCGAGGGCCGCGGCCAGAAGCTCGAGCGGGCCCACGCCTTGCTGGCGTAATTTTTCAGCCGCGTCGCGCACCGACTCGATGATGGCCTCGTAACCCGTGCAACGGCACACCTGGCCGCCCAGTGTTTCGAGCAGCGCCTGCTCGGTGGGGTCGGGGTCGCGCTCGAGCAACTCGGCGGCGGCCATGATGAAACCCGGCGTACAGAAGCCGCACTGCAGACCGTGCTTGTCGACAAAGGCCTGCTGCAGCGGATGCAGCTCGCCCTCGTTGGCCAGCGCCTCGATAGTGGTCACCTCGTGGCCGGCGGCCTGCACGGCCAGCATTATACAGCTGCGCACCGCGCGCCCATCGAGCAACACGGTGCAGGCGCCGCAGACGCCGTGCTCACAGCCCAGGTGGGTACCGGTGAGTCCCAGGTCCACGCGCAGAAAATCGGCGAGCGTCGTGCGTGGCTCAAGTTCGGCCGACAAGCGGCGGCCGTTTACGGTGACAGTTACCGCTACCCTTGCTGGTTTATCTTCATCCATGGTTGTCCCTGCCGGTCAAGCCCGCGCCGCGGCCTCCTCCATCGCCCTCGATGCCATCACGCCCGCCACCGAGCGACGCTGCGCGGCACTGGCATGAACGTCGTCCAGGGGGTCTTCGACGGCCTCGGCCACCAGCGCGCCGGCTTCCTTCCAGGCCGCCGGCCCCGGCTCGGCACCGGCAAGTGCCTGCTCGGCTGCCGTGCAGCGCAGGGGAACAGCTCCCACGCCGAAGGCCACCACGCGGGGGTCGGCCACGCGCGCGTCGGCGATGCGCATGGTCACCACCGCCCCGGCCAACGCGAAGTCGCCGTGCCGACGGGTCACCTCCTGCACCGACCAGCCGCTGGCACCGCGAAGCAAGGGAAAGCGGGCCTCGACGAGCAACTCTGCCGGTTCGAGCGTGGTGGTGAGGTAGGTGATAAAAAAATCTTCGGCGCTCTCGCTGCGCTTTCCGTCGGGGCCTTCGATGACGAACTCAGCACCCGCGGCCACGGCCAGGGCCGGCAGCTCGGCGGCGGGGTCGGCGTGGGCCAGCGAGCCGCACACCGTGCCCTGGTTGCGGTTCTGGGGATGGGCCACGTGGCGCAGTCCGGCCAGCAAGAGCGGGTGGCTGTCGGCCAGGCCGGGAAAGAATTCGAGTGAGCGCTGGCGGACCATGGCACCCACGCCCAGGCAGCCGTCCGATATCTCGATGCTGTCGAGCCCGGGCACGCGGGCGATATCAACGAGCAGCTCGGGCCGCGCAAGACGCATGTTGAGCAAGGCCATCAGGCTCTGCCCGCCGGCCAGCACCTTGGCGTCAAATCCGCGCTCATCGAGCAGCGCTACTGCCTCGGCCACTGAAGTGGGAGCTGCGTATTCAAAGGCTGGTGGCTTCATGTGTCGCTGCACCCCACCTGCGGCGGCACAGGTAGAACACGTTCCATTTACCTCTCGACGACAGGCGGGGCAAGCCGCCCCACCGGGTTCGCGCGCGCCCCCTCTTGCCCGGGAGCTGCGCGGGGGCTAAGGCTGTCGGTGACGCCCCCCGGCGACAGGGAGACTGGCAGCATGAGTTGGAGTGATTGGCAGCAGGTAAACGGTGACGGGCTCGCCTTCGACGAAATCCTTTACGAGAAGAAGCACCACGCCGAACTCGGCGGTGGCATTGCGCGGGTCACGATCAACAAGCCCGACAAGTACAACGTGATGACCCTGGAGACCGTCGAGCAGATGTTCCGGGCTTTTTACGACGCCAACCACGATACCTCCATCGGGCTGATCGTGATGGCCGGCGCGGGCAAGAACTTCGGTAGCGGCGGCGACGTGGAGTGGGAGACCTGGGGACTGCGTAAGGGTTTCTATTTTCGCTACCCCCACAACCGCCTGGTGCGCAACTCGCGCAAACCGGTGCTGGCCCAGGTGCAGGGCTACTGCCTGGGCGGACACAACCACATGGCCTACTGCTGCGATTTTACCATTGCCGCCGACACGGCCAGGTTCGGGCAGGCTGGTCCACGCGTGTCGAGCCCAGCCGACGGGTTTTTTGTTCCTTACCTCACCAAGGTAGTGGGCGCCAAGAAAGCCCGCGAAATGTGGATGCTGTGCCGCAAGTACTCGGCCGAGCAGGCCGAGCGCATGGGACTGGTCAACGAGGTGGTACCGGCCGGTGATCTCGAGGCCACAGTAGACCGCTGGGCCGAAGAACTGCTCGCACTCAGCCCCGGTTGCCTGGAGGTGCTCAAGGCCGCCTTCGACCAGGAGTTAGACGGCTACCAGGAGATGGGGGCTATATCTTCGTCAATGTACCCCGACTGGTTCGACTCACCCGAGGGCAAGGAAGGTGGCGTGGCTTTCGTGGACGGCCGCCGCTCGCCCAGGTTCTGGGAACTGCGCGAACGCGAGGCGGGTGAACACCGGGAACTCATGAAGCGCTACCTCGAGGAAACCCCGGCGGCGCGCAAGAGCAGCGGCAAGGACTAATCCGGCGGAGCCTGTTGGCTGTTGCCCAGCGCCAGAACAAAGCGGGTGAAACGCGCGCGACCACCGATGTTGCGCTGGCGATCGCCGCCCGTTTCTTTGCTGCCCTCGCGACAGCTCATGCGAAGGCCAGGATCAGGGGCAGGAAGACCGCCAGGGCAAAACCTGCACTGGCCACCAACGCCGGCAACGCGCTTCCTACCGCTCTACCCACCGCCGATCCGACGGCTGCGCCGGTCCGGGCCGATCTCGCGACCAGGTCTTCGCTGTCTTCGCCCCAGGCCGCGAAGGCCCCTTCGGCCAGGCTTGCTACTGCGCATCCATTCGAGTTGATATTCATCGTATTACCTCCGTTTTTCTTCGTTCCAATCATCGTCCCGGCCTCTCCGTAATCAATCCATGTGTACATACATAAGGTGCATATACACCTTGTCAAGCAAAAAAAACGCTCCTGTTCACCCACTGGCCCTGGTGGTAACTCCCACCAGGCGCCCCAGGTCCTCTATGACCCGGGCCAGGCAGTCTCCGCCGACCAGCTCTTCGACCTTTTTCTGAGCCTTGCCCAGTGCCGGCAGTGCTTCCTTGAGCCTGCTGTCTCCCTTGGCAGTAAGACTTACTACCCGCTCGCGCCTGTCCACGCCCTGTTCTATGCGAACCAGGCCTTCGCGCTCCAGTGGGCGCAGGTTTCGGGTAAGCGTAGTGCGGTCAAGAACCGCTTCCTCGGCCAGGATCCCCACGCTGACCGGGCCCATTTCCCGCACGCCCATGAGCAGCATTACCTGCGAAGATTTGAGGCCCGTGGACCTGACGGTGTCGTCGTACAGGCGCGTAACAGCCCTGGCCGCACGGCGTATGTTGAAACACGCACATCCGCTGTCCTTGCCTCCGCTCTTTCCACTGCCGCTGTCGCCAGCGCTGGTCTTTTCAGAACCTCTGCCCATGTCTGTGTATATACACGTTCTACGGGAAAGCGTCAAGCCCTTTCAGCAAACAAGTGCATATGCACGCTGTTTACGGGGCTTTTGCAGAGGCCCGGTCGAGTCGTGACCAGCAGTGACGCCGGGGGGCAGCTCAGGCGGGCGCCGGCCCGGGGTAGCGCTCGCGCAGGAGGCGCTTGAGTATCTTTCCCGAGGGGTTGCGGGGAATCTCTTCGACCATCTCAACAGCCACCGGTCTCTTGAAGGCGGCCAGGCGGGTCTTGCAGTGCTCAAGCACTGCAGCGGGATCTACAGGACCGGCCGAACCCACCAGCACGGCCACCGGCGATTCGCCCCACTTCTCGCTGGGCTGGCCGATGACAGCAGCGTCGGCCACGCCCTCGCAGTCGAGCAACACGTTTTCGATCTCGGCGGGATACACGTTCTCGCCGCCCGAAATGATCATGTCCTTCATTCGATCCTGTATGTAGATAAAACCCTCGTCGTCTATCGTCGCGATATCGCCCGAGTGCAGCCAGCCGCCGGCCAGGGTCTCCTCGGAGGCCTCGGGCCGGTTCCAGTACTCCTTCATCACGTGCGCACCGCGTATCCATACCTCTCCAGCTTCACCGGGCGCTACATCGTCACCCTTGTCATCGACCACCCGCACGTCGGTGTGAAAAAAGGCCTTGCCGGTAGACCCGGCCTTGCGCAGCGAATCGGCCGAGGTCAACAGGCAGGCAGGCCCGCAGGACTCGGTCATGCCGTAGACCTGCTGGATTTCTATATCCAGCTCGGCGCAGCGCTCTATGAGATTGACCGGCACGGGGGCGGCGCCGCTCATGCACCAGCGCAGACGGCCGCGGTCGTACTTGTCGAAGTCGGGCACCTGCAGCATGAAATTGAGCATCGCCGGCACCAGCAGCAGGTTGTCGATTTTTTCTTCGGCTATGGTCTCCCAGGCTCGCACGGGGTCGAAGGCGCGCATGATGACGTTGGTGCCTCCCCTGTAAACGTTGGCCGTCATGGGCGTGAGGGCGCCGACGTGAAAAAGTGGCAACGTAACCATGTAGCGGTCGCGGTAGCGTATGTCGGCGGTCGCCGCGATCGTCAGGCAGCCCCACATGGCCGACGCGTGCGTGTGTACGGCCCCCTTGGGCAGACCCGTGGTACCCGACGTATACATTATGTACAGCTCGTCATCGTCGCAGGCCCCGGTCTCGGGCGCAGCCGAGTCGGCCTCCTGCTGCAGCTCGTCGTACGACAGCGCCCAGTCGGGGCGCTCACCGCTGCCGGCCTGCACCCAGGTCTTCAGTGACGTCGCGTCGGGTCGCCCCTGCAGCGCGGCCACCACCTCGGCAAACTCACCGTCAAACAACAACACCGTGGCGCCGCTGTCCGACAATATAAATGCCAGCTCGTCGGCCACCAGCCGCCAGTTGAGCGGCACCACGATGGCGCCTATCCTGGCAATAGCGAAGAACGACTCGATGTACTCGGCGCCGTTCATCATCAGCAACGCCACGCGGTCGCCCTTACCTACGCCGAGCCCGGTGAGCGCGTTGGCCGTCCGGCAGGAGCGCTCGTTGAACTCGCGGTAGGTCAATCGCTGCCCCGACTCCAGGCCCACGAAGGCCTCGAGGTCCGGGTCGAGTTCGGCACGCTTAGCAAGAAAAAGCCCCACATTGTTTTTCATGGCTATTTCTTTAGCGCCCAACCCTCGCCCCTGTCAACCAGTGCGCAATGCCGGCGGGGGTCGCGATCCTCTTCCCATTAGGGAGAGCACGGTGCTACACAGGCCTATGATCACGCAGTTCGACGAGTACATGATCCACCAGACGGCCGAGCCGGTGACCCAGCCCGACCCCAGCGACCGCAACTTCTACGACCGATACTGGTTCAACGGCTACTCGCGCGACGGCGACTGTACCTTCGAGGTCGGATTTGGCCTGTACCCCAACCGGCTGGTGATGGACGCGCACCTTACGGTGGTCCTCGACGGCCGCCAGCACGCCTTCCACGCATCGCGTCGCGCCCCGCACGAGCGCGCGGAAATGAATGTAGGCCCGCTCAGAATCGAAATAGTAGAAGCCCTGCGACAAGTGCGGGTGCGGCTGGACCACAACGAGACCGGCATTTCGGCTGACCTCACTTTCGTGGCTCGCACGGCTCCCCACCAGGAACCGCGCAACGTGATGTACGACGACGGCCGGCTCATCATGAACACGACCCGCTACACGCAGATGGGAAACTGGAAAGGGCAGGTCTCGGCGAGTGGCACACGCGTGGACGTGGACCCGGCACGCTGGCCGGGCACCCGCGACCGGAGCTGGGGCGTTCGCCCGGTGGGAGAACCCGAGGCCGGCGCACCCGGCAAGCTCACCACCGAACCCGGTGTGTACTGGGTCTGGTGCCCCTTGATGTTTGACGAGTTCTCAAGCCAGTTCGGTACCTTCGAAGACCGCGACGGCACCGCCACGCAGCTGAGCGCGCACTTGCTACCCGTCTACGATTCGCCCGACGACATTCCCAGCGGCGATGACCCCGGCACCGAGCTGATACAGACCGCTAGCCACCGCGTACACTGGAAGCCCGGTACCCGCTGCCCGGAGCGAGCCGAGTTCGACCTCCTGCGTCCCGGCGGCGAGAGCCTGCACATAGAGCTCGAGCCCATGATACGGCTGCACCTGCTCGGCATCGGCTACCAGCATCCCGAGTGGGGGCACGCCATCTGGAAGGGTGAAGAGGTGATCGCCGGCGAGTCATGGAGCCTGGACGACATGGACCTGCTCGACTACAAGCACATCCACGTTCACAACATCTGCCGCGCCCGCCTGGGCGATCTCGAAGGCATAGGCACGCTGGAGACCATCTGCTTTGGACGCCACGATCCCTCGGGCTTCAAGGAGCTGCTCGACGGCGCCTAGGAAAGACCCGTCAGCGCCCGCTCTAGCAACCACAGCCGATCCTGGCCCCAGGTGACCAGCGGCTCGTCGAGCCCCGGCCCCGACAGCCTGAAGCTGGGCACGCCCCAGCAGCCCGCCGCCATCATGTCCACCCGGTTCTGCTCGACCTCGCCGCGCCAGTCGTCGTTGTCGACAACGCTGCGCGCGCCTTGCCACTGAAGACCCGCACGCTCCACGATCCGCCGCAGGCCCGTGTCGCTTCCGGCGTCTACCCCGTGAGCCCACACCAGGTCGTAGAAGGCCAGCAGGTACTCGCGCTCACGACCCTGCCCGCGGGCCCAGTCGTACAGCGAAAGCGCGCGCTCGACCGGCCTGCCCAGCGGATCGCTCACGCGACCAAACGGCACCCCCAGCCGCCGCGCCTCTCTTGCCGTATCGCGCAGTATGTACACACGCTTGGCCCTGGGCACGGCCAGTCCGCGCATCACCATGGGCAGCACCGGGCGCACGCGCAGGTCGACCCCGCTGCGCTCGGCAAATTCAAAAACCCTCGGCGTAACTATCGCGGTGTAGGGGCTGCGCAGCGAAGGAAAGTACTCCAGCGTGAATCCTTCTCCGCTGGCGGCCGGCGCCGCGACAACTGCTGGCTCTACAAGGGGCTGGGCTTGAGCGCCACCGTCAAATGAAGATCGACACAGGCCGAGGTCTCCAAGTCGCTGCTCAAGATAGTGCAGCCTGTCCACACCCCAGTACCACTCGCCGGCGTAGTAGAAAGTCGCGCCCAGGTAGTGACCCAGTTTGCTGCGAAGGCGGCCACCCTCGTCGAAAAGACTCGCCACCCGCGTATCGTCCGGCCCCGATTGCAACAAAGAGGCGGCGACCTTTTCTACCGCCCGTTCGCCGCCCCGCCACAAGACATCGCTCACCACCGCCGCAGCAGCGGGCATCGTACCGCTATCCAGGGCAGCCGCGAGTGCGCGCGTGGCAAGGCGCAGCGAGCTGTCCGAAGGGCGACCGGCAGGCGCGTCGAAACGCAGGCCCATTGACCCGGCTATCGCCACCGCGTCGCGTAGCGAATAATCCTCGAGCATGCGGGGCTCGGGAGCCGCCGCCGCGTCGGGAGCACGTACGAGGTGACACAGCAGCTCCACCTCGTAACGCGCCGCGAACTGCTCGAGCAGCTGGACCGTCAGCGCCGAGTAAGGGTCATCGACCTGGTGAAAATAATGTACGCGGTGGGGCCGGCCCAGCAAGCGACGAGCGTACTCGGTCCGCCGGCGCAAAAGGCCCAGCGTACGGGGACTTGTAATGAGGGCCGACACGCGCGGAAATACCTTGCTGCTGAGTAATGACACGGCAGGCAGAAAATTCCGCCCTCGCCCCTCCGAGTCAAGAGAGTGCCCGGAGAAAAGCTCCTCCCTCGGCGCCCGGTATGCAATTGTCGCGTGGTACTGGCAGTATGCGCGGCTTACAGCCGGATCCGTATAGAGATAAAGGAGCAACAAGCAGTGAGTACCCCCAGCAACGACCCCATAGCAGCCATCGACGCCTACATAGAGGCACAGTCAATCGACACCAGCGGCAACGACTGGAAAACTAGTCTCTCCAAGCCCGATTGCCTGCAGTTTGAACCCGGCTGCCAACTTACATGGACCCTGGCCACCAACGTGGGCGATCTTGCCATACGCTTGATGCCCGACGTGGCACCCATGCACGTATCGAGCACGCTCTTTCTCACGCGCCTTGGCTTTTACGACGAGGTGGTCTTCCATCGTGTAATAAGCGGCTTCATGGCCCAGGGCGGCGACCCGCTCGGACAGGGCTACGGCGGACCGGGCTACCAGTACGACGGCGAGTTCTCTCCCAGCGAGCGCCACGACAGGCCGGGCCTTCTCAGCATGGCCAACGCCGGACCGGGCACCGACGGCAGCCAGTTCTTCATCACCTTCGTGCCCACTCCCCACCTCGACGACAACCACACCATATTCGGCGAGGTGGTAGCGGGCATGGATACGCTGGGCGAGCTCGAGCAACGCGGCAGCGGCAGCGGTGCCACCACCGAGCCGCTGTTCATAGAAAAAGCCACCGTCGCTCTCGGCTGACAACCGGCCCTTGGCGACTAGCACCACCACGACTGGTCAACAGCTGCCCGACACGATGCAGGCCGTGATCATCCGCGAGCCCGGAGGCCCCGAGGTGCTGCTGCCTGCCGAACTGCCCACGCCGCGGCCGGCTGACGATGAAGTGCTCATCCGCGTTACGGCCGCGGGGGTGAACCGTCCAGACACGCTGCAACGCATGGGTCTGTACCCGGCTCCCGCCGACGCCCCCGACTGGCCGGGCCTGGAGGTATCGGGAACGGTGGCCGCCGTGGGACAGGGCGTGAGCCGCTACAAGGGTGGCGAACAGGTCGTGGCCCTGCTCAACGGTGGCGGCTACGCCGAGTACGCCACGGCGCACGAGGGCAGCGTGCTGCCCCTGCCGAGCACCATAGACCCGGTCAACGGCGCCGGCCTGCCCGAAGCGCTGTTCACCGTCTGGTACAACGTCTTCGACCGCGCGGGCCTTGCCCCCGGTGAAAGCCTGCTCGTGCACGGGGGCACGAGCGGCATCGGCACCACCGCTATACAGCTGGCCGTCGCGCGCGGCCACCGCGTGTTTACCACCGCCGGCAGCGACGAAAAATGCGCGCGCTGCCTCGAGCTCGGCGCCGAGCTGGCGATCAACTACAACGACGACGATTTCGTCGAGAAGATCAAAGACGCCACCGACCGACGCGGCGTCGACGTCATCCTCGACATGGTCGGCGGCGACTACGTTGAGCGCAACCTGTCCTGCCTGGCCGAGAGCGGCCGCGTGTCGATAATCGCCTTCCTGCGCGGATCGCGCGTAGAGGTAGACCTGCTCAGGCTCATGCTCAAGCGGCAGGTGATTACCGGCTCAACGCTCAGGATACGAAGTGACGAAGAAAAGGCCGCCATCGCCGGGACGTTGGCCCGCGAGGTGTGGCCGCTGTTGGAATCGGGTGCGATCGCACCCGTTGTCGACTCGGTGTTCCCCCTCGCCGAGGCGGCCGCCGCGCACGCGCGCATGGAAGAAGGCTCGCACGTGGGCAAGCTGCTGCTGTCGGTTGGCTGAACCGGACCTGATAACGGCACCAACGACCCTGCCGCGCTGTAGATCGCCCCGGCCGCGTCACGAGCTGCTCCGCGAGTCGATGCTGAAGTGGCTACTGCGTCTCGACTACGGAATGTCGGCGGCGGCCTCCCGGTGAAGTACGCCCTGGGCGCCGCCGCGCCGACATTTCAGTCACAACTGGTGAACCCTGATACCCCCCTGGCCAGGTAGTACGCCTCCAGCGATGTCAGCGCGTTACCCTGTGGAAAATCAGCCCGCCAGAAGTTCTGGTAGGTAAGCTTGGCGTGGGCCATCGTGACTCCATTGGCACTGGAACTTCCCGCGGTGCCGCTTGAGTTTTTACAAACCCTCCCAGGTCCGAACCCCACGAGTGCCTCGGACGAATCATACGGCAGGTGGGCCGCGTGGCAACCACGGCACGAAACCGCGTACACGTTGTCGTAAAAATCAGCCTCGTTTTCCGGGGTCAAGGGATCGTTGTTCCAAGCTGTCGGCCTCCATTCTGTAAAGCTACCCGAGCCGAAGTTATTGTTGTACCAGCCCCCCACGATGTTCTTGATGGCCTGGGTCGGCTCTGTGTATTTCACCATCTCGTTGAGCGCCCTCATGTTGTCTTCCTGCAGGCTTTCACTGGCAACGGCCAGGTGGTCAGGGGGAAACACGTAGGTCTTGGGATCGAAGGGTAGAAAGCTCGAATAGTTGTTGCCGTCAGGAGTGATCGTGGCGAGCAGGTCGCGGCGTTTTATCCACGCCGGGTCATTGATGTCGCCTGGCGTAGTGATGCCTATGCCCGCTAATTCGCAGTTCACGTTGTCGGTGAGGCCGGCAACTATAGTGTCCAGTTCAGCGCCCTGATTGCCACCCGGCCAGTTGCCACCGTGGCAGGACATGCACACCTCGGGCACACTCTTGGCGCCGCAGCCATCGAGGTTGGCAGCATCAAGACGCTGCCCCGAGGCGGTGCGACCGTCGTAAACAAAAAACTTGGTCACCGGCCCGAGGGCGCCAAAACCCTCTACCGGGCTGAACTCCATGGCCACCGTGCCGTAAGCGTGCGTGGGGTTAATGGCGGGGTCGGCGATTATGGCCTGCTCGCCCTCGTAGGCGAGGTTGGCGTTGTGGGGCTGGTTGGTGGGGTAGTTGTTACAGAAGTCGGTCGTGTAGTTGACAACGTAGCAGGCTATCGTGGCTGGGTAGCCCTTGAAAAGATCAAGGTACTGCGCTGCCACGGGCGGGTTTTCAGACGCGGTGTTGGCCAGGTAGAGGTCCTCGGCCATCGGGTAGCCCGAAGGCGCAGCGGCCCGTACTGGCGTCGTGGGTTCCGGTAGAAGCAGCCCACTCAGATTCGCGCTGATCATGTCGAGCAAGTAGTTGCTGTATGAGGTCACCCGGCAGTGCATCTCGCGCCCGAAGCCGAGGTCGTTGCTGTTCAGGTACCAGGCACTGACGACATCCGTACCCAGGCCGGTCACTGGGTCAAATCCGTTTTTTGTCCACCAGTCACCAAGAGTCAGGCGGCTGCACTTTCCGTCGGGGTCGCTGCCGGGGTCGAGCACCCCGTCGCAGTCCAGGTCAACGCAATCCGGATCTACCAGGTTGTAGTACAGGCAGGCGTCGTCCTCGCTGTTGGAATCACCGCGGAATTTATAGGAAAGAAAGTTGTCCCGGCCACCAGCCGGTTCCGGTAGATCGTCTATGCTGTCGTTGTTGCTATCGTAGCCATCGCCGCACAGTTCGTCTTCGTCCTTGAGCTCCCAGATGCACGGAACCAGGTCGAGGGGCAGCGCGTATTCCAGTGGTCCGAAGCTCAGCGCGGCACTCGACAGGCCTCCATTTTTATCTCTAACCCAGACCACTAACTGCTGGATCTTACCTATGCCCTTAGGGATCCATCTCATCACGTTCCCGGTCACGGGCTCTGGCGGGCCGCAAGCCCGCCGCCCACGGCCAGCCGACGGCGACGACACCTGCCCCTCGCCCCTGCTCACCACCCAGTGGTATTCGAGCTCGCCTACCCTCTCGCTTGCAAAGTCGGCCTGCACGAACAGCTCGTCTCCCTCCGACACCAGGGCAGGGTCTGTAATGACGTTGCCGTCGGCATCGGTCACGAGCAGGCCCGAGGGAATCGGTCCAGTGCTCGTCATGCGCAGGTCTTTATTCATTACCCCGCCGTCTCCCGCCACGGACACGGCCGCGGTAGTGGTCTCGTCTCCGCAGTCGGCCACCACGATGTAATCTCCCGCTGACGGTACCAGAAGCAGGTAAGACCCATCAGGCCCTACGTCTACCCTCGCCGCCACTTGCGCGCCCGACGCCGCGAGCAGCGAAGCACCACCACGAACAATAAATCCGCTGCCGAGGTTGCGCTGGTAGCAAGCGCTCACGTCAGCCCTCAAGACCTTGCCGTACACCAGGGTGCTGCCAGCCGCGCGCGGCACCGCGAGATCCTGATCGGCCAGCCTGAGCGCAGAATGAGAAGTTTCGATCTGATCAGTCGAGCAGGTGCGCAGTCCCTCGCGCTCCCAGCAAAAGCGGTAGCTCTCGTATGAGAGCACGTCAATACTGAAGCGCCCCGATTCATCGGTGCGCCCCGAAGCCAGGGTCTCGCCGCTGCCGGGATCAACAAGGATCACGGCGGCATCCGCAGGGCGCATGGTGTCGCCCAGGTCAAGTACGTCGGCTACCACCAGCGTCCCGTTGATGACCGTTCCACCGGCGGCGTGTTCCAGTTCGATAGCCGCCGCGGCCACGCCCAGGGCGTTATCAAACAGGCATCCAACCACGCCCGGCACGGTCCGCGCAGCGCCAGCTCCCTGCTCGCAAGCGCGCAGACCGGCTACAAGCTGATCGTCACACTTTCTTGATATTTTAGCCGCGGCCCGCGTCGCGTCCGATGCCAGCCTCGCAGCGGCCTTCCCCAGGCAGCCCTCGACCGAACGGAACGCGTCACCGTCCACCGTGCTACCCCTGTCCACCCTGTCAACACATCGTGAACCAACTCCCTTGAGCGCGTTCTTCAGATGCTTGGCCACGCCCTTGCCAAGGGTCTTCTGGCAGGACATCGCCTCCTTACCGTAAGCCGGCTGGGAAGGGTCACGTTGCCCGTAAACCAGCTCAACCAGGTGACGGGCCAGTCTCTCGTGTTCGGACTGCTGGTTCGTCACCAACGACTCGAGAGTGCCGAAAGCGAGACCGCGCGGCCTCGGGTCGGCCAGCTCGGCTGTAGAGAGGCCTCCGCAGCCCTTGCTTATCTTCTCTGCTATCTTGTCAGCGGCTTTTTGAAGCGCCCCGGTGGTCCTTGCTTCGTCGCAAGCGGTGGATTGCTTACCCGACAGCTCTGATTCACGACACTTCGACAGAGTCTTGACCACCGATGAGAGATACTTGCGGCCGCTCTTCGAGACGTTTTTCTGACAGGGCTGTTGCGTCTTCAACACGCCGGCCGACACGGGCTCGACTATTACGGCCGTCGCAAGCAGGCAGGCAGAAAGCAGGCAGGCAGCAAGCAAGGTCGGCAAGCGTACATGGCAGTGCGAAGAAGTACGGGCGGGCAAAACAAGTTTCATCAACTTTCCTCCGTGGCCTTGCCGCACGAAGGACCCCCCTTTGTTACGACAGCGACTGGTAAACAGCAGCCTGCTTCAATAGTCGACCGCTTTAGTGTGTTGAAGCAAGAGTCATGCCCGGATTATCTGACCTCCCCCTCCACTTCAGGCCCGCCGTTGGCGCCCACCGAGTCGGTGGAGTCGCCGATTGCCGCATACCGGGCTTAGCCCCGCGCCGCCCCGATCGGGGGCTACTGACAACCAGGGTTTGCAGCAAGGCGGCCGCGCGCAGTCGACCGGCAAGCGCTCAGGCCGAGCCGGCCACGCGCGAAGACAGCAACCGCTCGACCGCGTCGGCGTCGTAACCCAGCTCGGCCAGCAGCTCGCGTGTGTGCTGGCCGTGCACGGGTGGCGCCAGGCGCACCGAGCCCGGCGTTGAGCCCAGCTTGACCGGCACACCGGTCACCGTCACCGGGCCCAGCGCGGCGTGCTCGACCTCGGCCAGCATGCCGTTGTGCCTGAGCTGCGGGTCACTGCTGACCTCGTCAATGGTCTTTATGGGCGCGGTGAGAACGTCGGACGCCACCAGGCGCTCGACCAACTCCTCGCGATCAAATGCCCCGGTGCTCGAAGCGATCAACTCGTCGAGCTCAACAGCGTTGGCCAGGCGATCGTTCACCGACGCGAAGCGCGCCTGCTCGTGCCAGTCGACTTCGAGCGCGCTGCACAGCTTGGCAAAGAACTTGTCGGCGGGGCAGGTGATGACCACGTGGCTGTCATCGAGGGTGGGGTAGATGCCCGAGGGGGCAAAGTACTGGCTGGCGTTGCCCGTGCGCGGCGTCACTTCGCCCGCAACGTTCCACACCGCCAGGCCCGGCGACTGCGCGTGCGCCAACGCGTCGAGCAACGACACGTCAACACGCTGTCCCTCGCCCGTGCGCTCGCGCACCAGCAACGCCGCCAGCACACCGGTGACCAGCAGCTCCGAGGTCATCACGTCGACCACGGGAATAGTTACCCTGGCCTGATCAGAACCAGGTTGACCGTTCAGGGAAATCATCCCCGCGTAGCCCTGGGCCAGGAAGTCGATGCCCGGTCGACCCGCGTAGGGGCCGTCGGGGCCAAAAGCCGTAACCCCCGCCCAGATGACGTCCCCTCGATGCGCTTTCACCTGCTCGTAGGCAAGGCCGAGCCGCGACAAGGCCGGCTCGCGCACGTTGGTAATGAGCACATCGGTGGTGGCCAACAGCCGCTCGAACACCGGCCGGGATTCGTCCTGCCGCAGGTCGAGCAGAAGGCTGCGCTTGTTACGGTTGATGGCCAGAAAAGGGGTGTGCTCGCCCCCGCGCTCAGGGCCGAGGTAGCGGCTGTCGTCGCCGCGGTGGGCCTCGACCTTGATGACGTCGGCGCCGAGATCGCCCAGCAGCGTGGCCGCGTAGGGAGCGGCCATCATGCTGCCCAGGTCGAGAACCCGCAGGCCGTCGAGGGCGCCGGGTTTCTGTGTACTGCCTGCGCCCACGGCCGGCATTCCTAGAGTATGGCGCCCGACGACTTGAGCTCGCCTATGCGATCCCAGTCGTAGCCCAGGGTTTCAAACAGTATCAGCTCGGTGTCCTGTCCCAGCTCAGGGCCCAGCGTGTTGATCGTGCCCGGGGTACCACGCAAGCCCAGGGGCAGGCCGCGCAGCATCACCTCGCGGTTGACCTCGTTGCAGTGGGTGCGCGCGAGATAGTCGTTGGCCCAGGCGCCCTCGTCCTCGGCCAGCTCGGCCAACGTGCACACCACGCCCGCGTGCAGCCCGGTCTCGGCGAGACTCTCAACCCAGTTCTCAGCCGTGTCGCCGGCAAACACGCGGTCGAGCTCGGCCACCAACTCAACGTTGTTCTCGCCGCGCGCGGCGTCAGTGGCAAAGCGCGCGTCAGCGGCCAGTTTGCCCCCCGACGATTGCTCGTCGAGCAGGCCGGCCAGCTTCGCCCACTGCCCATCGTCGTTGTGCACGCAAACGACCATCCAACGGTCGGATGCCCGGTAGGTATTCCAGGTCGGGGTGCGCGCGTGGCTGCGCGACACCTGCCGCGAGAACCTGTCACTGCCCGTCGCCAGCCACGCCTGCATGGTGGGCGCAGCCATGAACAACTGCGCGCCGTAAAGCGACGCGTCGAGAAACTGGCCACGGCCGGTCTTCTCGCGGGCCCAAAGGGCGGTGGTGATACCAAAGGCCGCCATCAACCCACCCATGGCGTCGCCCGAACCCATGCCAAGGTAGATAGGCGGTTGGCCGGGCTCGCCCAGGCGGGTCATCACGCCGATCAATGCCTGCACCGTGAGATCGAAGGAGGGCTTGGTCACCGTACCGCGCGGCCCGTAACCGCTGCCCATGGCGTAGACCAGGCGCGGGTTTATGGCAGAGAGGTCATCGTAACTCACGCCCCATTTCGACAGCGCGCCGGCGCTCAGGTTTGTGAGAAAGACGTCGGACTTCTCCACGAGCTCGTACATGACCTGGCGGCCGGCATCGCTCTTCAGGTCAACCGCCATGCTCTTCTTGTTGCGGTTGATGACGAGGAAGTACTGATTCCAGTCGCCCACGGGCAGCGCCTTGATGCTCGCCACGCCGCGGCCGAGATCGCCTCCCTTCGGGTTCTCAAAGTGTATGACCTCGGCGCCCTGGTCGGCGAGGTGCTGACCGGCCACCGGGCCCTGGAACCACATGGTGAGATCGATGACGCGTATGCCGTCGAGCGCGCCTGCCATCAGCGCTCTCCTCCCGACACGACCCCGGACTCGCGCAGGCTCTCGAGGCGGGCCCTGTCCATACCGTCGAGCGCAAGCAGGAGCTCGTCCGTGTGTTCGCCCACCGCGGGAGCTTCGCGGTGCATGGCAGCCGGCGTGTCCTGCATCCACACCGGGAAGCCAAGCGAGCGTTGCCCGCCTTCGAGCTCAATAAGATAACGGTTGTCGCTGGCCTGGGGATCGGCGGCCGGAAACTCGTAACCCTCTATGACGTCGGCCGACATCTGCAGTTCGTTGAAACGCTCGCGCCAGTGAGCTGCCGACTCGAGCCGGAACGCCCCGTCGAGCAATTCCATGAGCGGTAAGCGGTTGTCGCCACACCTCAAGTCGTGCGTGGCAAATCTCGGGTCATCGCTGTCCAGGCCCACCAGCTCCGACAGCGCCGGCCACCACCGATCGGTCTCGGGCATGGTGAGCGTAACCCACAGCCCGTCGCTGGTGGGATACTTGGTGCCGCTCATCGGGTTGCCCGCGTCGAGCCGCGAAACCGGCTCGCAGAAACGCTGGCCACCAATGGCGAGAAAGGCCTGCAGGTCAAGACTGGCGCCGTACATGTTGCCGCCCAGCAGGGAGGCGTCCACTGCCTGTCCTTCGCCGCTGGCACGGCGGTGAAGCAGCGCCGTCACCGCGCCCAGGGCCAGCATCACCGAGGTATACATCTGCCCGTGGCCCGGGTAGACGGGCGGCTGCCCCGGCTCGGGCAGTATGGGCATCATACCCGTGCGCGCGGCAGCCAGCTCGTCCAAGGGCGGCCGATCGCTGTCGGGCCCCAGCGGCCCGAAGGCCGAACCGCGCAGGTACACCAGGTCTTCGCGCCCGGCGCGCAAGGATTTTTCGTCCAACCCGCAACGCCCGAGTTCGTCGGACGACAGGTCGGTGAGAAACACGTCGGCCGTCGCGACCAGCTCGCGGGCCAGCGCGCGGCCTTCGTCGCTCGAAATATCCACGGCCACGCTGCGACGGTTGCGATGCACAAGCGCGCCCATGCAGTCGTTGTCGCCCAGGGCCGGGCGCTCAATGTCGTCGGGAAATTCGCGGCTGCTGCCGTCGGGCGAATCCAGGCGCACGACGTCGGCGCCAAAGTCCCCCAGCAGCGTGCCCGCCATGGCGCCCCAGAAAGTGCGCGTGAGATCAACAACCCTCAGGTCGTCGAGGGCTCCCGTTGGCTGGCTGCCGGCCACCCGTGGGTTACTCTCCTTCCGAGGACCACTCGGCCACTACGGCCAGCGTACGGTCCTCGTACTCGCACTTGTCGGGCAACTCGCGGCCCAACCACTCGCGGTAGAAAGTGTCGAGGTCGGGCAGGAATTCAAAGTCGGGCGGGCAGCCACGCGGCACGGCCTCCACCTCGAGCATGCTGCCGCAGCCCGGGCAGATGTACTCGCGCAGTTGCACCCAGGCCTCGTCCAGCGCGTCGCGACCGCGGTAGATCTCGTCGAGGGCCTGCTGGCTGTCGCGCACGTGCACCAGGGCCGACAACTTCCAGTTAACGCGGTAGTCGCCGTACTCCTGCCCGCACAGGCACTTGACCACGCGCTCGCCCTTGCGCGCCACTATCATCAACTGCGGCGTAAGAGGCAGCAGTATGGTGTCGTCCCAGGGTACGCGCTCGGCCATTATCTCGAGGTACTTATCAAAACGGTCGAGATCCTTGGGGCTCTTGAGCATGTCCTGCACGGCCGGCCAGGGCAGCACCCCGTCCATCAAGCGCGCAATGTCTTCCTTGTGAAACTCGGCCATCGCTCAGCTCTCCTCTTTGCCCGCTGCCGCTAACTCGAAAATAAAATCTTCGGGCAGCCGCCAGAAGGCGCGCAGCTCGTCGCCGTAGCCCGGCGACAACTCCATCGAGCTGCGCCACATCTCGATGACGGCCGGATCCATGTTTTCGCAGGCCTCTACGCGCTCGCGTTCTTCGTCCCACCACTGCCGAAACGGTACGGCCTTGCCCTTGCGTTCGTCACGCAGGGTCTTGCGTTTTTCGGCGGTGGCCTTCTCGTCCACCGTCCAGCGACCGTTGCTCACCGCCACCACCCCGTGCACACGCTCGGCCACGCCAGCGCGCACCCAGCCCTTGTTGAGATCGTCTTCCACGGCCGCCGGGGCGCGGTCCAGGGGGTCGCCCATCGACTGGGCGCCAGACACCGGGTGAACGATGATGTCGTAGTCCTGCAAGGGCTCGGGCGTCACGAAGGGAGCGATGGCCGCGTCTTCGAGTTCGCGCGCCTTGACGTTGTTGGATATCTGCTGGTCCTCGGGGTCACCGCGCTCGTGTACCAGCGGCTTCTGCTCGGCGATGAGTTCCTTCACGTTGGTGTCATGGGCATAGGCCGGGCGGTCGGGCACCGCCGGGTAAGCACCGTACATGCCGTGGTTCGAGATCGTCCTGCTTCGTATACCGGCGCAACCGCACTGGTACTCGATGCCCGGAGTATTGTGTACCATCCACACCGCGGTGTGGCCCAGGCCGCCGCGAAATCGTCCGTAGCCCGCCGAGTCGGGCTCCAGGTTGCGGCCCAGGTAGAGGACGGGGTAATAGAGCTCGGCGATCTCGGCGTTGCCGAAGTCGGCGTTGGGCGTGTAGATGCACCAGGCGCTGTTTTCGCCGTCGGCAAAACCGCGCGCGGGCGAGCCGTTGCAGGCCTGCTCAAGGGTGAGGCCGGCCACGTACTGGCCAGCCTGGTTCGTGCCGGCGAACTCGGCCGTCATGGTGGTGGCCGCGCCGGCGGCCATCTCCTCTATGAAACCGCGCATGTGGTACAGCCGCCCGAAGACCTCGTAGAGGCTGCTCATCCACATCACGGCCGGCGCCCAGGCCACTCCCGACGAGGCCGAGAAGTCCTTCTCGAACGGGTTGGCCCAGGACCCCGCCGGCGGGGGCTCTACGTTCCAGGAAGCCGACGGCCCCGAGTTGAACATATCAAAGCCAACTATGTGCGAGTAGCCGTTGAGAAGGCCCGACTTGAGCGCGGTGGGGCTTATGTTCTCTCCAAACGGCACCGTGCCGCTGGCGCCCCTGAGAGAAATAGCCACGTTGGCGTCGGCCTTGATCTCGAGCTCCATGGGCAGGTTGAACAGGCAGTCGATGTCCTGCTTGCCCAGCAGCACGCGCTTGCCCTTCATGGCAAGGTCCTTGAACTGCGACTTGCGTATGCGCCCGGGCACGGCCTGGGTCCTGACGCGGCCCACGGCGTAGCGGCGGCTGTCTTCGACGTACTCCTTGCAAGCGTCGCGAAAGAAATCCAGCCCGTACTTGTCGATGACCTCGATAAGTTTTTCGCGCACAGTGATGCAGCCGGCCAAGCGACCGCGCGCGTCGCCCAGCACCCAGTCGGGAGTGCGCGTGCGTGACTTGATGCGCATGTCGTACCAGGGGTAGAACTTGTCGGCCTCGCCGACCTTCTCCATGGCGATGCACAGGCCGTCGGAGTAGCAGTCGGGATTGAGAAAACCGATGGAGCCCGGCGTCACCGAGCCACAGTCGCTCACGTGCGACACGCAGCTGGTCCAAGCCACCAGCTCGTCGCCGTAAAAGATCGGCATGGCCATGTCGAAGTCGGGCGCGTGTATGCCGCCGTAGTGGGGATCGTTGTTCTCGAATATGTCGCCCTGCTTAAAGCCCGGGTAGTCTTCGTAGTCGAGCTCGATGAAGTTGCGTATCATGTCGGCCAGCAGGCCGGGGTGGGCGGTAATGCCGCGCGACACGCACACCGCCTCGCCGGTGGGGGTGTGCAGCGCCCACAGGGCGTCGCCACCCTCGGCGGCTATGGGCGAGCTGGATACCTTGCAGCCCACCGACCACGCGGCGTTGCAGAGGTTCGACAGTATGTGCCACACCGCCTCGTAGGTGCCGGGGTCGCTTTCCTTGCGCTCGAGCTTCTCAAGCCCGAAAAGATGCCCCGTATCGGCCAGCTCCCGGTCATTGACCCTGAGCTGTTCTTTCAGCTTTAGCCCGTTGGAATTACCCATAATCTGCTTTCCTATCGCCTCGGTACCGCTGCCGTTCCGGCCGGTATACCGGCTGTCCGCGGGGAACGAGTGAAACACGTTCTACCCGTCGCTTAATATGTGCAGGGCCAGCGGTTATGGCAACGGCCGACGGCTTGCCGCGGACCGTTCGGCGGTCTAACCTGCGGGTCACTCATCGAGGAGGAACGCCAGCATGAGCGATGCCGCTACGAACATCACCCCTACAGAGAACAAGCCCCGGGACAAGGGAGCCGCGCCGCCTCGCTGGATTCTCAAGCTCATAACCCGCCTGCACGTCGGACTGAGCAGGCTGAGCGGCGCGCGCCTGGGCAACACCATAGCGGGAGACGAGGTCTGCTTCGTCGACATGACCGGCGCAAGGAGCGGTCGCAAACTCACCATCCCGCTTATGTACGTGCCGCACGACGGCGACGTCTTGCTGGTGGCCTCCCTGGGCGGCGCACCGAAAAACCCGACCTGGTACCACAACATCGTCAAGAACCCGGGCATCGACATCACTTACCGTGGCCTGCGCAAGAGCTACACGGCCCGCCTGGCCACCGCCGACGAGAAGTCCGCCATGTGGCCTGTGTGCGACAAATGCTACGCTCCCTTTGCCGACTACCGCAAGCGAACCACCCGCGACATTCCGATTTTCGTGTGCTCACCGGCTTCTTAGTGCCCGAAATAATCGCTGGCGAGCCCTCGGCGCGGCGGCCAGGGCACGAGCGCCGAGGTGCGCCGGGCGTAGTCGGCGTAGCCCGGTCGGCGCGCCATGCTGCGCTCGTCCATCATGGGAACGCTCGCAAAAACGAACATCAGGATCATGGCCACTGCGCCTACCCCGGTCCACCACCACCCGGGTGCGGCGGCCAACCCGAACAGGAACAACGATACCCAGAACAGTATTTCACCGAAGTAGTTAGGGTGGCGCGAGTAACGCCACAGCCCGCTACACATGTTGTCGCCGTCGGCACGCGTGCGTATGAAATTACGCATCTGCTCGTCGGCGACCAGTTCGATCAGCGTGGCCAACAGGCCCACCGCCAGGGCCAGCAGGTCCAGCGCACCGAACCCTCCGCCGCCCAGCACCAGCGCCGGGTAAAGCGGCAGGCAGCCGAGCACCACCTGCCCCGCGGGAAATAGATCTACCAGCAGCAGGCGTACCGCCCAGCGTGGCAACGGCGTCTTCTCGTAAAGATCAAGGTAGCGGAAATCCTCGTGCTGCAGGCCCGGATAGTCGCGGAACCAGTTCAGGGTGAGCCGCAGCGACCACGCCACGACCACAACGAGTACGGCGAGCTGCCGCGCAGTCATCCCGTCGTCGGCCACCAGCGTGAGGAAATAAAGCGCAGCGAAAGGAGGCAACACGCTCCACCAGGGGTCAAACACCGAGCCGTTGTTGACCGGCAGCATGGCCACAAAGCAGAGCAGCGCGGAGACGAACAGGCCCGTGCTCATGGCCCACAGCGGCGCGAGATCAAAGGCGCCAAAAGTCGACCAAGCCAGCGCGACGGCGAGCTGGTACACGAGCACTACGTAGGCCATCGACGCGTAGCGATCGTGGGTAAAAGCTGGGCGCTTCATGGCCCATGAATTGGCCCGGCGCGCGGGCTGACGCAATACGCTGTGAAAGGGCCGCGTGACAGCACGGCGCGGGCTCGTATAATCAAGGTCTCCCCACCTGGACTGGAAAAAGACGACGAAAAAGGGAAACCACTTGCCGGTATTCAAGAACAACGAGATGACGAGCTACCCACCCGCGTATCCGCACGGCGATATCGAAGAAATCGGCAGCGACATTTTCATGCTGCGCGGCAGCATAAAGATGAACCCCGCGGTGCGCATCACGCGCAACATGGCGGTGCTTCGCCGCGGCACCGAGCTCACGCTGGTTAACCCGCTGCGGCTCAACGAGCGTGGCGAACGGCAGCTCGCCGCCCTGGGAAAAGTTACCAACCTGCTGCGTCTCGGTGCCATGCACGGCGTAGACGACCCCTACTACGTAGACAAGTTCTCAGCCCGAATGTGGTCGCAGGCCGGCGGCAGCACTTACACGAGCCCGGCCATTGACGTGGAGCTTACAGCGTCAACCGAGCTACCCTTTGACGGCGGCAGCTTGTTCTTCTACCAGGGCACCACTCAGCCCGAGTGCGCGCTGCTCATGGCCGACGGCGACGGTATACTGTTGAGCTGCGACGCCGTGCAGCACTACGGCGACTACAGTTACTGCAACCTGCCGGCGAAACTGATGATGCCGCTACTCGGCTTCGCCAGGACCACTATCGTCGGGCCGATCTGGCTCAAGCTGATGACGCCTGCCGGCGGCAGTCTCAAGGAGCAGTTCGAGCGCTTGCTCGAGCTCAGGTTCGAGCGCCTGCTCGCGGCCCACGGCACCCTGCTGAGCTCGGGCGCCCACGCTTCGGTGGAACGCGCCGTGGGCCGGGCCTTCGCAGATTAATTGGACCGGGAGATTAATTGGACCGGGTACCTTTGCCCCTGACATGCGTACCCCCCTTCAGTCGGCGCGGGTGAGCCAGTAGATGTCGTGCTCGTCGATGCGCAGCCGCCATTCGCGGGGAACGAACAGCGTCGTGTTCGATGCCTCGATGACCGCCAGGCCCTCGATCTCGTTGCCCGGCACGAGCGACTCCATGCGCCATATGTCGGCGTCGTGCCACTCGCCCCCCTGGAACACGGGCCGGGTGCCCTTGAAGGCTTTCGAGGCCGGCTTCTTGTCGGCCAGCTCGTGGCGCCGCAGTTGCGGCTTAACGGTGGCCACCTTGGCCGTTACGCAGACCTCGGTGACCAGGTAGCTGCCCACGTCTGGTTTTGCTGCCAGGGTAAACATCTTCGTGTACAGGCCCTCGAAAGCAGTAATGAGCTGGTCGAGATCGTCAAGGCTGTCGAGCGTCGTGACCGGCGAGTCGACCTCAACGTCTTCGAGCTGGCCGAAGTAGCGCACGTAGGCCACCTGCTTGAGAGTTATCTGGTCGCGGGTGAATCCCTCTTCCTGCAGCTCTTCGAGCAGTTCGACTTCGAGATCGCGCCAGGCCTGTGCCACCGGCGCCACGTAGGCAAGCCGCGTTGCAGCGTCCAGTTCGGGTGTGAGCAGGGCCTGCACGCTTTTGTGGCGTCGGTGCGAGTAGTCCATGCATGCACCGCCCCAGGCCGAGAACCCACCTGCGTGCGGCACGGTTGCCACTGCCTTCCACGGGTGATCGCCCGCGTAGCCCAGCAGGTGCATGGGCCCGCCGCCGCCGTAGCCCAGCAACACGTACTCCCTCAAGTCGTGCCCGACCATCAGGCTGCGCACCAGGTGCTCGCGCATCATCACGTTGAGCAACTCGAGACAGGTCTCTGCTGCCACGTAGACGTCCAGCCCCAGGGGGTCGGCTACCTTCTCCTTGAAGGTGTCGTAAGACACCTGCTTGTTGACCTTGAGCTTGCCACCGAGGTAGTTGTCCTCGTTGAGTATGCCCAGCAACAGGTTGACGTCGTTGATGGTCGGCGTGGTGTTGCCGGCCTCCAGGAAGGCCGGCCCCGGGGTGCCGCCGGCCGAGTCGGGGCCGAGCTTGATGCGGTTGGTCTGCGGATCAAGCCGTATGTAGGTGCCCGTGCCCGCACCAATAGAGGTGATGCCGAGCATGGGTACGTTGACGTACATGTCCTGGAAACCCGGCTCGCGGTCGATGGGCAACACGCCCGCGGTGATGGCACCGGCGTCAAACGACGTGCCACCCACGTCGGAGCAGACTATGTTGTCCTCGCCTATCACGCCGGACAGGTACTTGGCGCCCATCAGTCCGCCCACCGGGCCGGACATGGCGGCCTCGAACAGGCGCGGGTAGCGTATGTTGGTGATGCCACCGTAGCCGAGCACGGTCTTGAGGCTGTGTTCGTAACCCACGTCCTTCATTTCTTCTTCAATGCGCAGCAGCTGCTTGCGCGCGGGGTCGCTCGCGTAGGCCTGCACCACGGTGGCGTTGGCACGCGACACCTCACGGGTGGTGGGGGCTACCTCGCTCGACAGCTCGAGCACCACCTCGCGGCCGGTCTCTTTCATGACCTCGCGGGCGATCTCGGCTGCGCGCCGTTCGTGGGTGGCATTGTTGAACGACTGCAGAAATACGATGGCGATGGCTTCTACCTGCTCGTCGACGAGCAGCTCGCGCACGCCCTGGGCGACCTCGTGCTCGTACATGGGGATGACCAGCTGCCCGAACATGTCCACGCGCTCGGTCACGCCGCGGGCAAGCCGGCGCGGCACCAGCGGCGTGCGGTGCTTGCGGTACTGCATGTGCGTGATCTCGGTCCACTGGGCGTTGATAAAAGTCTGAGAACCGCGGCCCTGGGCGATGATGTCTTCAAACCCACGGGTGACGAGCAGGCCAGTGCGGTAGCCGCTCATGTTGATCACCGTGTTGAGCATCGAGGTGCCGGTGTAGATGGCGGTCTCGACCTGGGCACCGAACTGCGCACCCTGTTCACGGTCTATGCCCATGAACTCAAGCGCCTCCCAGAAGGACTCCATGTAGCCGATGCTCTCGTCCTGCGGCGAAGTGGGTGCCTTGCCTATGACACTGCGGCCTTCTTCATCGACGATGATGACATCGGTCATCGTCCCGCCCGCGTCGCAGGCTACAACATAACGTGACATTTTTGCTGGTCTCCTTCCTGTTGAGGGCCGGCGGAGCGAAACTGCCCCCGTGCCGGCCGCGCGGGCGGATTATCGGTGGCCGCGAGTCATATTGCAACACGTTCTAGCCTTGGAGCGCGGCTTTGCGGGGGGCCGGCTAGCGCCGGTGGCCCGGGAGTGTGCGCAGCAGAAGGCCAACTGGAACTAAATATTGTTCAGGAGCTCGTAGCCCAGCCTCATCCGTCAAAGCGGACATCTTCAAGTGCCTATAACCCGGACATCTCCAGTGCTTGTTACACATCCGCCGTGGCAGGCTTGCCCCGCCTCCGCCGCTGGCCCATCCTCGGGCGCAGCCGTTAGCGCTGGTCCGGATCGTGGCGATGAAAGGCAGTATCGTAGACGCAGAGCAGGCGGTGGCGGCAATCGTACCCGGCGACCGGGTGTTCGTATCGGTGGGCGGCGACCCGCGCTCGGTCATCGAAGCGCTGGTTTCCCAACGCGAGCGGCTGGCCGGCAGCAGCCTGATGAGCGGCCTGTCGCTGGGCAGTTACGCCTTCCTGGAAGGCGACTGCCTGGACTACTTCGACTACTCGACCTGGCAGATTCCATTCGCCCTGTCGCGCTCGCTCGCAGAGGGCGGCGTTGACCTGAGGCCGATGTGCTTTTCGCACATACCCAGCCTGCTCTCGCCCGGTGGGCGCTTTAACGCCGAGGTGGGCGTGGTCTGCCTCTCGCCGCCCGACAAGGACGGCATGATGAGTTACGGCGTATCCTGCGGCCACGCTGTCTCGGTAGTGCGTGAAGCGAGAACCGTCATCGCCGAGGTCAACCAGCGCATGCCGCGCACGGCGGGAGCCGACCGCGTGCACACGTCAGATGTCGACTTCATCGTCGAAGTCGACCGGCCGCTGGTAGAACTGCCGTCGCGCGAACCATCACAGGCCGAGCAACAGGTGGGGGTCAACGTGGCCCGCCTGATACCCGACGGTGCCACTCTCGAACTGGGACTGGGTGCGGTCCCAGACGCGGTCTACACGGCCCTGGGCGAGCACAACGACCTCGGCCTGCATTCGGGCATGATAAGCGACAACGTCATTCCGCTGCTCAACTCGGGTGTGGTCAACAACAGCCGCAAGGCCGTCAATCGCGGGCTGGTGGTCACCGGCGAGGTGCTCGGCACTCGCGCCACCTTTGACTACGTGCACGAGAATCCATCCGTCGAGATGCATCCGGTCGAATACACGCACGACCCCCGGGTGATGGCTTCGCTCAACGACTTCTGTGCCGTGAACTCGGCCGTGCAGGTCGACCTCGGTGGGCAGGTGAACTCCGAGCTGCTCGACGGTGTTTACATAGGCTGCGGTGGACAGTTGGACTTCAGCCTCGGCGCCACGCTGTCGGCCGGCGGCCGATCGATAGTGGCCATGACCGCTACCGACAGAAAAGGAAACTCGCGAATCGTTGCGCAGCTGGACGAGGGGGTGCCGGTCACCGTACCGCGCGCGCTGTGTCACTACGTGGTCACCGAGTACGGTACGGCCGACCTGCGCGGCGCTGGCCTGCAGCAACGCGCCGAGGCGCTCGTGGCCATAGCCCACCCCGACCACCGCGACGCTCTGCGCGGGCAGTCGGGCGCCGCCAACGGGGGGAGCTGAGGCGATGGCAAACGAAGAACTCTCGTACGACAAGCTGCTGGCCGGCCACGAGTTCACCACGGTTGGCTATCAATTGACCACGCAAACAGTGACTGACTATGTGCGCGCCGTGGGTGACCCCTGCCCGCTGCACTCCGACGAGGCGGCCGCGCGCGCGTCGCGTTTTGGCGGCCTGGTAGCGCCGCCCACCGTGGCCGCGCTGTTCACCACCCTGCGGGTGGTGCTCGACGGGTGGACGCTGCCCGACGGAACCATACACACACGCCAGTACTTCGGCTTCAGCGGGGCCCTGCGGCCCGACGAAAGCTACAAGGTATCGGTCAAGCTGGCCGACAAGTTCGCCAGGCGCGAGCGCTGCTACGCGGTCCTGGAAAGCACCGTGCGCGACAGCGCCGACAACACGGTGGTCGTGGCGCGCACGACCGGCATTTGGCCGGGAGATGCCGGCAAGGACGACGCCGAAACCGGCAACGGCGGCCGAAAGTTGCAACAGTCCGCCCCGCCCGGCGAGGGAGCGTCAAGCCTGCAGTGCGTAGAACGGCAAGTCTCGCAGCAAACCATAGACCGCTACGCCGAGGCCTCGGGCGACTTCAACCCCCTGCACGTCGACGCCGAGTTCGCGCGCACTACCAGGTTTGGCCGTACCATTGCCCACGGCATGATGACGCTGGCCTTCATGTCGCAGATGATGACTCTAAACTTCGGCGACGCCTGGATAGACAGCGGCGAAATGGAAATGAATTTTCTCGCGCCCGTCTTCCCCGGCGACACCATCACCGCCGGCGGCGTGTCCCGGTCCAACGATCAGGGCAACGGCGCTACGAACTGCGAAGTCTACTGCATCAACCAGGACGGCCGCAAGGTGCTGGCCGGTGCGGCCCGCCTGCGCGACTCGGGCCGGAGTTTGTCAACGGCCTGTTAGCGCGTGGACCTGCCGCGCAGCAGGCCGCGCTCTTCCAGGAAGTCCAGCGCGCGGTCAGCAAGCTCGTCGGTGCTTCCCGACAACAGCTTTCCGCCGGCGCCCGTATCGCCACCGCCCATGACCGCCTGCAGGCGTTGTGCGGCCGATCCCCCGGCGCCGGGCACCGCCGACTTGCGCACGCGCACTCTGCCACGGGCCAGGCCCACGCGCTCCGTGAAACGCGGGAGCGATTCAGGTTTGACGCCGAGTTCATCGACAGCCAGCAGTTCTATCTCGCGGTGCCGTGCCATCGCCAGGGCTGCGACCGGCACGTAGCGCGGCCGGTTGGCGCCCGCTTCAAAGGCCACCACCGCCGGCAGGTCGGCAGCCCACATCTGCCGGTGACCACGCTCTAACCTGCGCTCAACAGCGAGCCCGTCGCCCTGCAGGCGAAGCTCCACAACGTTGGCCAGGTAGGCCGCGTCGAGGTCAGCAGCGAGCGCCGCCGCCAGCAAGCCGTTCTGCTCATCGCTCGACCGCTGAGCGGTAAGTACCAGTCGCGCGCCGAGTCGCCCCAGCGCCGCGCCAAGCAACGCCCCGGTCGCCCTCGCGTCGAGCCCGCCCTGCCCCGGAAGGTCAACGCGCAGTGCGCGGTCGGCACCGGTGGCCAGGCCTCGGGCGAGCCAGCCGTCGTATTCCACCGGCCCGACAGACACGCAGACCACGCTCTCCACCTGGCCGGTTTCGCGCAAGCGCAGCGCCGCCTCCAGGGCGAAGGCCGCCGCCGGGTCGTCGCCCCAGCGCCGCACGGCAGGGTCAACCCCGGTGCCCTGCTCATCAACAGCGGCCGTCCCGTCCAGCAGCGCCACCGGCCGGGCGCACACAAAAACCTCGATGGCTGGCATCAGTCGTGCCCCCCGCGTTGGCGGCAACGTGCGATCAGCGCCGGCAGTAGAGTGGTGACGTCAGCGTTGAGAGCAAGGTCGGCAATTTTGAATATGGGTGCGGCCGGGTCGGTATTAATGGCCACGACCGCCCCCGACTCCTTCATGCCCACCGTGTGCTGGGTGGCGCCCGACACACCGCAGGCAACGTACAGACGTGGCTTCACTGTACGACCTGTCTGGCCCACCTGGGTTTCGCGGCCGAGCCAGCCGATATCGACCACCACGCGGGTCGAGGCCACCACGCCGCCCAGCAACACCGCGAGTTCCCTGACAAGACCCACCTTGTCGGCGGCTCCCAGGCCGCGGCCCGCGGCTACCACTACGTCGGCCTCGGCCAGGTCGAGAGTGGCGGGATCGGCCGCTGCGAAGCCGGTCACCCTGACAGCCGGCCTCTCGGCAAACTCGGCTGCCACTGACACGGTCGTGCCGAGCTGGCCCTCGGCTGGGTCCAACGGCGCGCGCAAGCCGCACACCCCGGGCAGCACGGTCACCAGCAAGGGTCCCGCCGCCAGGGGTCGGGTCGTTTCCTGCAACTTGCCGCCGTACACCTGCCGCGTGGTCTCTATGCTATCGCCAACAAACTTTACCCGGTTGCAGCGGGCCACCAGTGGCCAGGCCCGGGCCACGGCAAGGCGCGCGGCCAGGTCTTCGCCGCTACTCGTAGCGGGCAAGAACACGAAGTCGGGCCGCTGCTGCAGGCAAAGCCGTTCCATGCTGGCCAGCCAAGCGCAGGGGTCGTAGTGCTCAAGGCGCGCGTCGTCAACCAGGAATACCTTCTGCGCACCATGACGGCCGAGTGCGAGCGCGTGACAGCCGATGTCGTGGCCGAACAACAGCGCGGCAATTTCGCCGTCCCGGCGGGCGAGCAACCGGCGGGCCTCGCCCAGCAGCTCAAGGCTGACCTGCTCGAGCTCGCCGTCTCGCTGCTCGGCCAACACGAGGACTTTTTTCACGCCTTCTCTTCCCCCGAGCCCTCGGTGCCCACGGCTACCTCGACGAGCAACTCGGCCAGGTCTTTTATCACCGGCGGGGCGGGGCGGCTTTCATCCGTCCCCCTGCTCGACGCCTCTTCGAACATCGACAGGCAGAAAGGACAGCCGGTGGCCACCGTGTCGGCACCGGTCGCGGTCGCCTGGCTAAAACGCGCGCTGCTCATGCTGCCGCCCATACCGAGATCAAACCACGCGTTAGAGCCACCCGCACCGCAGCAGCTTGAGCTCTCACGGCTCGCTTCCATCTCTACCACCGTGGTCGCAGGTAGTGATGACAACAGCTTTCTCGGCGCATCGTAGACGGCATTGAGACGGCCGAGATAGCAGGGGTCGTGAAAAGTCACCGTTCGGTCATCGCCCCCACCTTGACCCGCACTCGTTGCAGGCACGCGCAGGCGACCGGCGGCCAGCAGCTCCTCGAGAAAACTGCCGTGCGAGATGACTTCGAAGTCGCCGCCGAACTCGGGGTACTCGTTACCCAGGCTGTTCATGCAGTGGGGACAGGCCGTAACGATTTTGTTGACGCCGTGGCCGTGCAGGGTGGCAATGTTGTCGCGCGCGATCTCCTGGAACAGGCCTTCTTCGCCCAGCCGACGCGCCGGGTCTCCCGTGCAGCACTCTCCCGCGCCGAGAACCGAGTACTTGACCCTCGCGCGTGCGAGCAGCGTGGTCAGCGCCCTGGTAACCTGCCGTCCGCGCTCGTCGAAGGCTCCCCAGCACCCCACCCACAGCAGCACTTCGGGAACCGGGTTCGCTTGCCCGTTCCCACACGTCGCGACTTCGCCCGGCTCGTCTTCACCCAGCAAGCGGGGCCGCAGGTCTGCGGGCAGGTCGGCGGCCCAGGCCATGCGCCGCCCCTGGTCAAAGCCGAAGGGGTTGCCGCTCTCGCGCAGATTCTCCAGCGGCCTGTCCATGCCAGGCTCAAGGCGGTTGTTGAGCACGGCCGCACGCCTGGCATCGATCAGCAGGTCGGCGGGTCGAATAGCCACCGGGCAGGCCTGCGCGCAAGCGCCGCAGGTTGTGCAGGACCACGCGGCCGCCGTCGACACCACGTCCTCCAGCGGCGTGGCCTCCAGCGCCCGCCTGCCACCGTCCATCAGGCGCCTTAACTCTACGACCACCGCCCTCGGCGACAAGGGCCTGTCCACCGCCAGCGCCGGGCATGAGTCGTCACACAAGCCGCACTCGGTGCACGAATCGGCCGACAGCAGCTGCGTCCAGTGCAGGTCGGTGGCAACCCGCGGCGCTGCCTGCCGGCGGGCGCCGGACTCAAGGTCTTCGAGAAGAAAAGGAGTAGACAACACGCCGCCGGGTCTGCGGTCGGCCACCAGCGTATGCAACACCGCGGTAATCGAGTGCAACAAGCGCCCGAAAGGCAGCCAGGCAATAAAACCGAAGGTCACCAGCGCGTGCAGCCACCAGGTGCCGCGGTGCAGGTCGGCCAGCGTGGCACGCTCGAGCTCCAGAAGGTCGAAGCCCCCTGCGAGCAGCGCCCCCACCGGCGACCAGTCGAACCACCAGCTTCCCAGCAACGACATGCGCAGGCCCTCGAGCACGAAACCGCTCACGCCAAGCACCGCGAGCAACACCAGCGCGGGGCCATAACCGCGCACCCGATCGCTGTCACCCCGGACGCGGTAGCGCCTTCCCGCGGCCACGGCCAGCCCGGCCAGCATGAGCAGGCCGAACAGGTCCATGGCCAAAGAAAACAGCAGGTAAAACCAGCCGTGCAGAAAAGACAGCGGCGTGTCGTGCTCGAGCGCCACGAGATTGGTGCCCACGAACAGCACCAGGAAACCCCAGGTGATGGCCATATGAGCGCGGCCGGTGGCGGCAGCACGCATGCGCGGCTGAACCAGGGTATCGACCGTGAACCCGCGTAACTGCGCGACGAGACCATCGCCGGGTGGCAGCAAGGGGCTGCGCCGACCGCGCAGCCACAAGTTGGCCCGCCGCGCTATCCCCAGGGAAAAAACCGCAAGCGACACCCAGGCCGCCATGAAGAACAGAAACTGCTGGGCCCCGGGAATGTTGCCGAGTATTTCGCGACCCGCGCTCTCCATCCCGGGTGTCAGTCCCCCTCCACCATGCATCCGCGCATGAAGATCTCGGCGGCTTTCCTGCAACGCTCGGCCACCGAACCCTGGTACTCGCCGCGGATGGCCCCAAGGATGGTGTACATGTAAACACCCGTGAGCATTTCGGCGAGCTGCTGCGGATCGAGTTCGGGCTTGAGCTCTCCGCGCTGCTGCTCGGCATGCAGGTGACCGGCGAGCGAGTCGATAAGATCATCGGCCGGTACCCTTCCGCCCTCGGCCGAACCGGTTTGCGAACGCATGACATCGAGAAACACCACGCGTTGGTGCAGGGGATTACGATCAAAAATACGTCCGAACTCGTGCAGGCTGCACATGGCCTTCTCAAGCGCACTACGTTCGCTGGCCGAGAATTCGCGGTCGAATATTCCGCGTGCGTAGTCGACGGTGTAGGCGGCGATCTCGTGCAGTATGTCGCCCTTGGCCGGGTAGTGATTGAAGAAGGTCGCCCTACCGATGTCGGCGGCCTCGGCGATCTGATCCACCGTCGTGTTCTCGTAGCCCTGGCTGGCGAACAGGCCGACCGCGCACTGGTAGATGTGCTGCTTGAGCGCCCTCTTCTTGCGCTCTCGACGGCCCGGCTCCACGGCCACCCCCCTGCTGTCCTGTTTCACTTCAGTCACCCAGCTCGTCCACCGCGGTATCCGGGTCTTGACACCCGGCAGGCAGTGGGTGTATAAGAAGCACTAGCAACACCGGAGTATAATTTTATACCATAGTCCAGCCATGCTGTCCAGACGCCACCCCTGGCGGCTTCCGGACAGCGAAGCCGGGCCTCGACCATGCAGTTACCAGCGAAGGAGCCCCCCGTGAGAGCAATCGACATGCACTGCCACATCCCCACCGAAGAGGGAATATGCGCCTTTGCGCCCTACATGGCGACCACCGGCGAATATTACAAGATGGACGAGCGCAGCGACGCCATGTCTGACGGCGACTTTGCCGCCATGCTCACCGACCTCGACGTCAAGGCAATGGTGGTGGCCGTAAACGCCCGCAGCGCTACCGGCGTGCAAGGTACCAGCAACGATTACATCGCCCAGCTGGTCAAGAGCCACCCCGATGCTTTCATCGGCGGAGCCGGCTGCGTGGACCCCTGGCAGGGCAAGGCGGCCGTGGCCGAAGCCGAGCGCGCGGTGGGCGAACTGGGACTGCACGGGCTCAAGTTCCATCCCATACTGCAACAGTTCCACCCCAACGACCGGCGCTTCTATCCCATCTACGAAGTCTGCGCTGCACACAACGTACCCATACAGTTTCACACCGGCATGACGGGTGTGGGCGTGGGCATGAAGGGCAGCGACATACACCTCAAGTACGGGCACCCGCTGGCGCTGGACGACGTGGCGGCCGACATCCCCGACCTCACGATCATAGCCTGCCACCCGTCGTGGCCCTGGCAGGACGACATGCTGATGGTGCTGCTGCACAAGCCCAACGTGTACAACGAGCTGTCGGGCTGGTCGCCAAAATACTTCACGCCAGCGCTAAAGCGCGAGATCGGCGGCCGCTTGCAGGACAAGTTCATGTTCGGCTCCGACTACCCCGCGCTCGGCCACGAATTGCTGTTCAAGGAGTGGGAAGCCTGCGGTTACAGTTCCACCGTGCTCGACAAGATATACATCGATAACGCCAGCAGGCTGCTGGCGAGCTGACAGTGGGAACGGTGGATTGAGCGTCATACCGAACAGCTGGTACGAAGTAAGCAACAGAACCTGGGGGCAGGTGTTGGCAGAAAGCGTGGCGCGCAACCCGGGACGCGAAGTTATCGTCTGCGGCGATCAGCGCCTGAGCTACCAGGGCTTTCACGAACAGGTGCGGGCCTTTGCCGGCGGCCTGCTCTCCGTGGGCGTTACCCGTGGCGAGCACACCGCGCTGTGGATGATCAACTGTGCCGAGTGGATGGTGGCGCAATTCGGTGCCTACGAAATCGGTTCGCCGCTGGTGCCGGTCAATACTCGAATGACCACCGACGAGGTCGTTTACTCGCTCAAACAATCAGATGCCTCCACGCTGGTGGTCGGGCCCCGCTTCATAGGGCCACCCGAGAGCGGGCTTGAACGCCTGCGCGAGCTCCTGCCCGAAGTTTTTGAACAAGACAGGGACGACCTGCGTTTCCGGCAACTCCCGCGCCTCAAGCGGGTCGTCTACCTGGGCCCCGCGGCCGACACCCCGAGGGGCGCCTACTCCTTTGCCGAGCTGATCGAGTCGAGCCGGGTGCCGCACGAAAGCGGCGCGCTGGCCGAAGCGGCGGCGGCCGTGCAACCGTCGGACGTGTGCAACCTCATCTACACCTCGGGCACCACGGGTTTTCCCAAGGGCGGCATGTCGACGCACCGTAACAACCTCGCTGCCATGGGGCAGTGGATAGAGCGCAGCGACCTGCGACCCGGAGACCGCGTGTACCTGGGAGTGCCGTTCGCCACCAACTTCGGCTGCGCCTACGTATCGCAGCTCAGCGTGCTGGCCGGCGCAACGGTAGTGGCGCACGAGGTCTTCCACCCGGCGGCCGCGCTCAAGACCGTGCAGGACGAAAAGATCACCTGGTTTCCCGGCGCGCCAACAATGTACATCATGATGCTCAACGACCCTACGCTGGGCGACGCCTACCTCGGAACACTGAGGGCCGCCATAGTGGGCGGGGCACCCTGCCCGCCCGAAACCATCCGCTCCATGAAAGCCAACCTCGGCTTTAAGCAGGTCGTGCACTGCTACGGCCTGAGCGAGTGCGGCGGGCTATCGACCTGTACACTCAAGGACGACTCCATAGACAAGATCGCATCGACGGTGGGCAAACCCTTCGACTCGGTCGAGTTGCGCATAGCCCACCCCACCCGCGGCAACGCGCTGCCCCGCGGCAGGCAGGGCGAGATATGGCTGCGCGACGCCATGCCTGGTTCCTGCGTGGGCAAGGGGTACTACAACATGCCCACGGAAACCGAAAAGACCATCAGCTCGGAGGGTTGGTTTCGCACCGGCGACCTGGGCGTGCTCGACGAGGACGGCTACCTGAGCATCACCGGCCGCCTGAAGGAGATGTTCCTGGTGGGCGGCTACAACGTGTACCCCGCCGAGATAGAAGCCGCGCTGCACACCCACCCGGCCATCAAGATGGCCCAGGTACTGGGCGTGCCCGACAAGGATGGCCGCCTTGGCGAGGTCGGCTGCGCTTACATCGAGCTCAAGTGCCGGCCAAAGACAGACGAACAGGAGATCATCGACTTCTGTCGCAGGAAACTCGCCAACTACAAGGTTCCCCGCCACGTGGTCTTCGTCGAGGGGCAGGACTTTCCGCTCACGGCCTCGGGCAAGGTACGCAAGTTCATGCTCAGGGAGCGCGCCATACGCGACCTGGGGCTGGAAGAATAGCACCGTGGATTTTTCGATACCCACCGAGCTGCTCGAACTCCGCGACGCGGTTCGGCGATTTGTCTATAACGAAATAATACCCGCCGAACCGCGCATCGAAGAAAAAAACGCGGTACCCGAAGAGTTGTTGCAGAAGATGCGCGACATGGGACTGTTCGGCCTCACCATACCCAGCCAGTACGGCGGCCTGGGCGTGGGGCCCATAGGCTACACGCTGGTGAGCGAGGAGTTCGGCAAAGCCCACAGCGCCATCCGCTCACTGATAGGCATCAACAACGGCATCGGCTCCAAGGCACTGGTGTCGGCCGGCAGCAGGGAGCAGAAAGAAAAGTACCTGCCGCGCCTGGCCTCCGGCGACCTGGTGGCGGCATTCGCGCTGAGCGAACCCGGCGCGGGCTCGGACGCAGGCGCCATAGCAACCACCGCGCAGCGGCAAGGCGACCACTACCTGCTCAACGGCTCGAAGCACTTCATCACCAACGGCCCCATAGCCGACGTCTTCACGGTACTGGCGGTCACCGACCGTGAGCTCGGAAGCCGCGGTGGAATGACAGCCTTCCTGGTCGACAAGGACACGCCCGGCTTCAGCGTGGGCAGGATACAGGAGACCATGGGCAGCAGGGGTTGCCTGCGCAGCGAACTGGTGTTCGAGGACTGCGCGGTGCCGGTCGGCCAGGTCATAGGCGGCGAGGGCGAGGGTTTCGGCGCAGCCATGGACAGCCTGGCCGAGGGCCGTATTGCCTACGCGGCGTTCTGCGTGGGTACCGCCCAGCGCCTGCTCGACATGTCGCAGGAATACGCGAAGCAACGCGTGCAGTTCGGCCGCCCCATAGCCGAGTTCCAGGCCATAGCCTTCATGCTGGCCGAGATGGCCACCTCGGTACACGTGGCGCGCTGCGCCACGTGGCAGGCCGCGTGGAAGTGCGAATCGGGTGACGACTGCACGCAGGAAGCGTCGATGGCCAAGCTATTCGCCTCGGAAGCCGCTGGCCGTGTGGCCGACAGCGCCGTGCAAATACACGGGGCGATGGGCTACGCGCGTGACCTGGCGGTGGAAAGACTGTACCGCGACGTGAGGCTGTACCGCATCGCCGAGGGAACTTCGGAGATACAAAAGATCGTGATCTCGCGAAACCTGCTCAAGTAAATCGAGGACAGCCGCCATGGAAAAACGACAACCGTGAGAAACACACCATGAAATTCTGGCTCGGACTTTACGGGATGCAAAGCCCGCGCTCCTACCCGCGCTCGCTGGCCTGGACTTATTCCGAGGTCGTAGACCACGCCGTCGAAGCCGAGAGGCTGGGCTTCGACGGCTTCGGCATAACCGAACACCATTTCTGGTACGACGGCTACTGCCCCTCGCTGTTTCCGGTTCTGGCTGCGATCGCACGACGCACCGATCGCATACAACTGCTCACCGGCGCTCTGCTCTTGCTGCTGCGCGACCCGCTGCGCACGGCCCACGAGATAGCGGTGGTCGACAACCTGAGCCGTGGCCGCCTGACGCTGGCCATGGGCTACGGCTACCGCCCCGAGGAGTACGAGGGCCTGGGACTGGAGATGAAGGCGCGCGGCGCTCGATTCTCAGAAGCCGTAAAGGTGCTGCGCCTGGCGCTGGCCGGCTCGCCGTTTTCGTTTGCCGGCAAGTACTACAACTACGAAAATGCCACGCTCTCGCCCGCGGCCTTCAACAGCCCCGCCTGCCCTCCCATGTGGCTGGCCGGTGGCAGCCAGGAAGCCACCGCGCGCAGGGCCGGCCGCCTGGGCCTGGCCTACTGGGCACCCGGACCCGCGCTGCCACTGGAAACCGTGGCTCATCTCATCGAATGCTACCGCGAGGCCTGGAAGGAAGCCGGGCATCCGGCCGAACAGGCCAGCTTCGGAGTCGCCACCGACGTGGCCCTGGCCGAGACCGAGGAAGAGGCCGAGGCGATAGTGAACCAGGACGTACTGCCGGTGTACGCAGAGCAGCTGGCCGGCTTCGGCTTCATCAAGGACGAGCAGGGTTTGCCCGTTCGCGAGTTCCCCGAAGGCCACCCGGTTTTCAAGGCGCTCAGGAGCAGCTTCTGCGTTGGCACCCCAGCCCAGGTGATAGAAGCAATAGAGCGCTACCGGGCGCTGGGCTGCGACGTGTTCATGCCGCGCATGGTGGAGGCCAACTTTCGCAGCGACCGCATACTGGGCGAGATGAAGCTGTTCGCCGAATCGGTGATGCCACACTTCCGCGGGCAGGAAAGCAACGGGGGGACCGCGGGATGAAACTGGGAATCTTCGTCGAAGAAACCGGCGGCGCCGGCGGCAACGCAACCGGCAAGGGCAACAGCACGGCCGACAGCTACGACCGCCTGCTCGAACTGGCGGCGGTTGCCGAAGAGCTGGGCTTCGCGTCGCTGTGGCTCGCCGCGCAGGATTTTGCCCTGGCCTCGGCCGTGGCCGAGCAGAGCGAGTACCTGCGCGTTGGCGTACTCAGTAACCCCGCCCTCGAGCACCCGGTCAAAATCGCCGAAGACGCCGCCGTGCTCGACCTGTTGAGCAACGGCCGCCTGCTCTTCGGTGCCCGGGCCGACGCCTCGCCCGAAGAACTCGCCGCCGCTTCGATCGCTCCCGGGCAACGCCAGGCGCGATTCGAGGAAGCCATGGACCTTATCGTCAAGGCGTGGACCCACGACGGCTTCGCCTACCTGGGTGAGTACAACCGAGTGCCCCTGCTGACCAAGGTGGTGGCAGAACAAGGCCAGGCCTTCGTGCCCGAGCCCGTGGAACCGCCTTTCCTGTTGCCTTGGAAACGCGCGGGCTTGCCGTTTGACTACCTGTCGTTGCAGCCCAAGCCCGTGCAACAGCCCCGCCCGCCGGTGTTCGTTGCGACCGGCGACGAGGACACGGCCCGCTGGGCGGCGCGCAGGGGGCACTCGCTGATCCTGGACGCCGACGAGGCTCCGGCCTCTGACGCTGCGTCGGTGTCGGCATCCGTGTCGGCGTCATCACTGGCCACTGCCTACTGGCACGAGCTCGATCGGGTCGGACGCGGCCGCGAAGAAGTTACGCTGGCCCTGACCCTCACGGTAGCCGCACACGATGGCAATGATACCAGCGCCAGCGCGACCCTGTCGGGCGACCCCGAACAGGTGCTCGAAGGCATCAAGACGCTGGTGCGCAACACCGGGGCCTTTCAGCTTCTGTGCCGGGTCGTCGCCGGCTACGACCGGCAGGCAGAAGCCATACGCAGCCTGCAGTTGCTCGCCTCCGACGTGCGGCCGCGACTGGAGATGTAGGACGAGGTCACCATGGCGGACAATTACCCAATGCTTTTTTCCGAGTTCGAGTTGGGCCCGGTGACCGTGCCCAACCGCATCTACCACGCGCCGGTGACTCTGAACTTCGTGGACCGCACGACCGGCTACCCCACCGAGGCGCTGGCCCACTACTACGCCGAGCGAGCGCGCGGCGGCGTGGGCCTGGTCATACAGGGAGCGGTGGACGTTCACCCGGCCTCGGACTTCTGGCCGGTACCCCACGCCTGCATGTACGACGAGGGCTCCATTCCCTCGTTCGCGTGCACGGTCGACGCCGTGCACGAGGCAGGCGCGAAGATATTCGTGGAACTGTTCCACATAGGCCAGGCCAGCAACGGCAGAACACACACCGGCGTGCCCATGGCGCCCTCGGGTGTTCCGTCAATGGTGGCGGGAAGCACTCCCAAGGCCATGGATCGCGATGACATCGAGCAGGCCATCGCCGGCTTCGAACGCGCCACCGCCAACGCCGTGGCGGCGGGCTACGACGGGGTGGAACTGCACGGCACGCACGGCTACCTGCTCGAGCAGTTCCTGTCGCCGTTCTTCAACCGCCGCGACGACGAGTACGGCGGCTCACTGGAAAATCGCATGCGCCTGTTGCTCGAAACCATGGCGCGCTGCCGCAGTGCCGCGGGCAACGGGGTGGCACTGGGCCTTCGCCTGGTGGGCGACGAGTTGCTGCCCGGTGGCCTCACCCTCGACGACACGCTGGACATTGCCGAGCGCCTGGCCGACACCGGCATGCTGGACTTTCTCGACATAGACGTAGGCAGCCACCAGAACTACCACGTGACCATGAGCCCCATGTACGGCCCGCCCGGCTACAACCTGCCGTTTTCGGCCGCCGTACGTGACGCCGTCGACCCGCTGCCCGTGTTGTGCGCACCCGGCCGCCTGGTGGACCCAGGCGAGGCCGAGCGCGTGCTCGCCGAAGGCCAGGCCGACATGGTGGGGCTGGGCCGCGCGCTCATCTCCGACCCACACTGGGCGCTCAAGGCAGCCGAGGGCCGCGAAGACTCGATACGTCACTGCGTATTCTGCAACCAGTACACGATGGGCAACCTCTACAAGGGGCTGCCCGTGGGCTGCATTCAAAACCCCGCGGTGGGACGCGAAGCCGAGCGTGGCGAGAACACCCTGGTCGCCACCCGTCAAAAGAAAAAAGTAGTGATCGTGGGCGGTGGCCCGGCGGGAATGGAAGTCGCCCGCCTCGCCGCCGTGAGAGGCCACGACGTGACCCTCTACGAAAAGCAGCAGGAGCTGGGCGGCCAGGTGCTGCTCGCCGCCCGGCTACCCGGTCGCGACGAAATAGGCGGGGTGGTGCGCTGGCAGAAACTCCAGCTGGAACGGGCCGGTGTCGAGGTTCTGACGGGGAGAGCGGTCACGGCCGACATCGTGATCGACGCCGGTGCCGACGCGGTGGTGGTCGCGACGGGCGCCTCCTACCTCGCCGACGGAAGCTCCGGGATGATCCCCTTTCCGGTGGCCGGCTGCGACACCGAGGGTGCCGTAGTCACGCCGGAGAACATCCTGTCGGGCGACCGCGAGGCCGGCGCGAACGTGGTCGTGCTCGACGGCGACGGGCACGTGGCTCCGCTGGGACTGGCCGAGCTGCTCGCCTCGCGCGGAAGCAAGGTAACCATCGTTTCGGCCTCGCCCATGATCGGCCACAAGCTGGTCGAAGAAATGAACATGCCCTACGCTTACGGCCGCCTGGCCCAGGCCGGCGTGACCATGCTGGCCAACAGCTGGGCCGCCGAAATACGCGCGGGCGAAATAGTGCTGTTCAACATATACGCCCCCGATCAACAGCGCGTGCTCAAGGCCGACACGGTGGTCGTGGCGGCTGCGCGGAGAGCCCACGAGGACCTGTACCTGGAGTTGCAGGACCGCGTAAGCGAGATCTATCGCGTGGGCGACTGCGTGGCACCGGGTGACATCGGCGGCGCCATGCTGAGCGCCGACACACTGGGCAGAGCCCTGTGAAAGAGGGCGCGGCCCGGGGAGCGAAGACGTGAAACTCGAAGACGTGAAACTCGAAGACATAGTAATAGTGGGTGCTGCCCGGCTCCCCATCGGAAAGTTCGGCGGCAGCCTGAGAGACCTACCTGTATACGATCTGGGTGCGCTCGCCATAGCCGAGGCCGTGAAACGTTCGGGCCTTGGCGCCGACGCCGTCGACGAGGTCTTCGTGGCGCACAACCGGCAGTCGGGCAACGGCCCCAATCCCGGCCGCACGGCGGCCGTCAAGGGCGGCCTACCCCACTCGGTGCCAGCGCACACCATCAACATGGCCTGCCCCGCCGGCCTGCGCGCCACAGTGGAAGCGGCCCAGGCCATCATGCTGGGCGACTGCGAAACAGCGGTGGTGTGCGGCATGGAAAGCATGAGCACCATTCCCCACATACTGACCGGCGCGCGCTGGAAACCGTTTCGCGCGGGCGACGTGGTGATCCGCGACGAGTTCTTCGGCATGGTCGAGCCCCTGTCGGGCATGAACACCATGGAACTGGCCGAGCACACGGCAGCCAAGTACAACATCACGCGCGAAGAGCAGGAACAGCTGGCCCTGGAAAGTCACCACAAGGCCGCCCGCGCCTGGGACAAGGGTTGGTTTGACGACGAGGTCGTCGGCGTACAACTGGAAGGCGAACGCGGCAAAGACAGCAGGATGTTCGACCGGGACGAGTGCTTCCGCGCCGACACCACCGCCGAAAAAATGGCCAGGCTCAAGCCCGCGAGCGAGGGTGGCACGGTTACTGCGGCCACGGCCTCGGGCGTAACCGACGGCGCCGGTGCCTTCGTGCTCACAACGCGCGCCAGGGCCGAGAAGGCTGGCGCCACGCCGCTGTCGTCGCTGGTGGCCTACGCGCAGGTGGGCGTGGCCCCGGCCGACATGCTCGAGGGACCTGCTTTCGTCGTCCCCATGGTGCTCGAGAAAGCCGGCCTCGCGCTCGACGACATCGATCTCATCGAGGTCAACGAAGCCTTTGCCTCTCAAGTGATGGCCAACGAACGCGAGCTGGACTGGGACCGCTCGCGGCTCAACGTACACGGCGGCGCGATCGCTCTCGGCCACCCCACCGGCTTTACCGGCGTGCGCTTGATGGTGTCCCTGTCGTACGCGCTGCGCACGCACGGCGGCCGCTATGGGTTGGCTGCCATCTGCGGTGGTGGCGGTCTGGGCGTAGCCGTGGTCATACGCAGCGAAGGCGGCAATCAGTAGTGGGCGCGTCGGGTAACGGGCGCCTCGAAGGCAAGTCGGCCATCATCACCGGTGCCGGCCGTGGCATAGGCGAAAGCATCGCCCGGCGTTTTGCAGCCGAGGGCGCGTCGGTGGTGATAGCCGACATCGACGAGAGGGTGGCCTCGGACGTGGCGCGGGCCATCAGCGAGCAGGGAGCGCGCGCGGTGGCCTGCGTGGTCGACGTAACCGACAGCCGGCAGGTGCAAAGCCTGGTAGACACGGCCGTCGACGAGTTTGGAACCGTGGACATACTGGTCAACAACGCCGGGCTGAGCACGCCCGCCATGATAGACAAGATGTCGGCGGCGCAGTGGAACAACTCGCTGGCGGTAAACCTTACCGGGCCGTTCATGCTCACGCAGGCCGTGGGGCGATTGTTTCTTGCCCGCGCCGCCGTGAACCCGGGCAGCGGTTGCAGCGGCAAGATAGTCAACGTGACTTCGGTGGCCGGGCTGCGCGGCACCGTGGGCCAGGCCAACTACGCCGCCGCCAAGGCCGGGCTGGTGAGCATCACCATGAGCGCGGCGCGAGAGTGGGGCCGCCACGGCGTTAACGTAAACGCGGTGGCCTTCGGGCTGGTGGAAACCCGCATGACTGAAAGAATACGCACCGACGAGCGCTTCAAGAAACAATACCTCGCCCAGATCGCGCTTGGCCGCTACACCACGCCAGAAGAAATTGCGCCCGCGGTTGCCTTCCTGGCCTCGGCCGAAGCCGATTACATTACCGGGCAGGTGCTCAACGTGTGCGGGGGGGCCGACATCCACGCCTGATCAGGAGAACTTACGATATGGCTTACAAGGAAATACTTCTCGACAAGGCCGGCCCGGTGGCCACCATAACGCTGGACCGGCCGAAGGCGCTCAACGCCGTGACCTGGCTGCTGCTCGAAGAAATCGAGCATGCGCTTGAAGACATAGCGGCCGATGACGAGATCATTGTCGTTGTCATCACCGGCTCGGGCGACAAGTCTTTCTGCGCGGGCATAGACATAGACGAGGTCAAGGACCACGACATGCTCGCCGCCCGCGCCATAGGTCGGCGCATACACGAAACCGACCGCGCCGTGCGCATGCTGACCAAGCCGGTCATCGCTAAAGTGAAGGGAGCCTGCCTGGGCGCCGGACTGGAGCTGGCCGTGTCCTGCGACATGATAATAGCCACCGAGGATTCCCGCTTCGGGTTTCCCCACATGCACATCGGCATCCCCTCTATAGTGGAGGCGGCGATACTACCGCAGGCCATCGGCATAATGCGTACGAAGGAACTGTGCTTTACCGCCGAGTTCTGGGACGGTCGCAAGGCCGAGCAGGTGGGATTGGTCAACCACGCGGTGCCGGACGATGAACTCGACGACAGGGTGGCTGCACTGGCCGAGCGCCTGTCGGGCTGGAGCCCGCTGGCCATGTCGGTGCAGAAAGAAATCATCAACAAGTGGATGGACACCGACCTGCAGTCGGCCATAGACTTTTCGATCAACTCGGTGGCGATAAACTTTGCCTCCGAGGACCAGAAAGAGGGCATGGCCGCTTTCCTGGAAAAGCGCCGCCCGGTGTTCAAGGGGCGCTGAGTCGGGGCGCGTCTTGCGGTCGGCGAAACCGTCAGCCGCGTTACTGTCAGCCACGGCCCAACAGGCGGCGGAACAGACGGGCTACGGCGACCGCCAGGGTGCGCAGCAGCAGGGGCAGCACGCGTATGGCGTTGTCGGCCGGCGCCGGCGGCGATGCTCCCGCAGCTGTCGAGCTGGAGTCTGCGGCACCGGAAGTCTCCGCTCCCGAAGGTGCCGCGCCAGCCTCGAGCTCGGCTTTGAGCTTGCGCACGAACTGCTTGAACAGCTGGTCCGACACGCCCTGTATCATGCGCCCGCCCACCTGCATCAGGCGACCGGTTATATCCACCGCCGCGAGCACGGTTACGGCCGTTGTACCGTTGTCGCCCGCGGTCACGGTGGCGGTCATGGTCGCGCGGGCCGTACCACCACCGGTCTCTCTACCCTCGGCCAGCATCTCGAGCAGGCCCGCTGCCTGGTCGGCCTTCTGCATGCACACGCTGCCCTTGTAGGCCGCCGAAACCGCGCCCACCTTTATGCGAACCGAACCGCGAAAGTTCTTGTCGTCGATGACCTCGTCAAGCGTGGCGCCGGGCATGCACGGAGCCACGCGATGCGGGTCCATGACAAACGCCCACACCTCGTCGACAGGTGCACTGACTTCAAACTGCTGCTTGATCTCTATTGCCATCGTTTTCCTTTGCGGGTAGTAGCGCCCGGGGTGCAGGCGCAGTCCAGTTAGCCCATGCGCCGCTCTTTTTTCAAGTTACCTGTTTTCAAGTCGCCCGCGCCGATCATATCGTCCAGCGCGGCGAGGTAATCTTCAGGGCTGTCGATGTCCGGCGGCGGCTGGCCTTCTATCTCCACTTCGAGCAACAGCGATGGATCGGCGGCAAACAGCTCGCGCGCGCCCTGCTCGCCCGAAAGCGCGGCTACCGACGGCCACAGCGATCGCCCGAGCAACACTGGATGGCCGGGTACTACTTCGCCTTGCCGACCCGCGTATACCGGTCGCGCAGCTTCGCGGTCGCCGGCCAACCAGGCGGCTATAACCCGCTCGACCAAGTGCTGCCCCAGCGCCGGTTGATCGGCCAGCAGCACCGCGGCGGCGTCACTGGCCGGCGAGCAAGCGGCCAGCCCCGCTTGCAGCGACGAGGCCACGCCGCGGGCGTAGTCCCGGTTGCGGGCTATCGTGATTCGCGCGTCGTCCATCTGCTCAAGCAGCGCGGCCACGCGCTCGGCCTCGCGACCCAGCACGACCACCAGCTCGCAGAACTCAACCCGCAACAACTCGGCCGTCACCGCCTCTATCAGCGTAACCCCGCCCCAGGGCAGCAGCGGCTTGCACTCGCCCATGCGCGACGAAGCGCCAGCGGCCAGCAGTACGCCGCTCACAAGTCGCCCGTGGGTCACGACAGTGCCCGGCCGTGGCGCGCGGCCACCAGCTCGGCGAGTACGGCCACGGCTATCTCGGCGGGCTCGCGGCCACCGAGATCGAGCCCCACTGGCCCGTGAATGCTGTCGAGCTGTTCTTCTGCGACCCCGCGCAAGGCCAGCTCACCACGACGACGGGCCTGGGTGGCACGACTGCCCAGCGCCCCCACGTAGCGTATGTCTGCGGCGAGCGCGGCTTCCAGCGCCGGCATGTCAAACTTCTCGTCGTGGCTCAGGGTGACCAGGCTCGCGGTGGCAGGCATATCCACGCGCGCAAAGACTTCCTGCGGCCACTCGCACAACAGTGCCAGCGCGTCTTGAAAACGATCTGGGCGAGCGAAAGCCGCGCGCGGGTCGATGACCGTCACCGCAAAGCCGGTGGCCGAGGCCATGCGACACAGCTGCGCCGCGGTGTCGGTGGCGCCAACGATGTACAGTGGCTCGTCGGGCTCCAGCTCTTCGAAATACACCTCGCTGGAGTCTCGCAGTTGCACTGCCGTAAGCGCTCCCAGGCTTCCTTGCATATCGCCCGCCCTGTTATCGTCGTGGTCGATACACAACCTTCCCGAACCCGGCGGCAAGGCTGTCACCAGGGAGCAGGCACGCCCCGCGGCGAGCTCGGCCAGCGCCAGGTCGAGCGCCGGTTCATCGCCAGCCAGCACTTCGACCAGCACGCTTATGCTGCCGCAGGAAGATGCCTCGGTCCCACTCGCGGCCAGCTCGTAGTCGAGCAGCTTCGCAGCCTCTCCACTGGCCATCATGTCCAGGGCCACGCGCGCGAGGTCCGACTCAACGCAGCCCCCGCTCACCGATCCCTCGACGCTGCCGTCATCGGACACCAGCATGCGCGCCCCGCTACGGCGCGGTGCCGAGCCCTGCACCGCCACCAGCGTGGCCACGGCGACGCGCCGGCCCTGTTGGCGCCAGCGTTCAAGCGTACCGGCCAGCTCGCGCAAGCGTTGTTTTCCTCTCGCCCGACCCGACCCTTCAGGCGGCGTCGAGCACCTCGGCGGCCACCAGCTCTTCGAGGTAGCGCGTGTCCCACCAGGCCAACTGCATCTGCTTGGCGCGGCGGAAGAACAACTGGATATCGTACTCTATGGTGAAGCCCATACCGCCGTGCACCTGCACCATCATGGCAGTGGCGTCGCGGTAGGTGTTGCAGGCAAAGAGCTTGGCCATGGGCGCGAGCCTGGCAGTCGACAGGCCCTGCTCGCGGGTCCACGCGGCCTCGTAGGCCAGCGTGCGACCGCCTGAGATCAGGGTCGTTGCGTCGGCCATGTAGTGTGACAGCGCCTGGAAAGCGCCCAGCGGTTTGCCGAACTGCTCGCGATCGAGCGAGTACTGCACGGTTATCTCCAGCCCGCGCTCGGCCCCGCCCATGGCCTGGGCCGCCTGCAACACGATGCCGTCGAGCATCGCTGTATTCCACGCAGCCCAGCCCGAACCAGCGGCACCAACGCGCGAGGAGGCGTCGACCTGCACTCCGTCAAAGGTCAGCAGGTACTGGCAGTCCGACGCCATCGACAACTGCTGCTCCATCTGGAGGCCCTCGGCGCGGGCATCGACAATAAATATGTCTACATCCTCGTCGCCGTCGCCGCTGCGAGCCAGCACAAGCAGAGCGTCGGCCTCACGCGCGAAGTGCACGTGTAGTTTTTCGCCCTCGAGCACGAATCCGTCACCCTGGGCGCGAGCACGCATCTGCACGCCGCGCGGACCGCAGCCGTTGCCCGGCTCCAACCACGCGGGTACCACGATCTTTTCGCCCGAAGCTATGCCCGGCAGCCACTCGTCCTTCTGCTCCTGGCTGCCGGCGGCCGCCAGGACGCCGCCAGCCATCACGCAGCTGTCAAAGTGTGGCGAGGCAGCAAGCGCGCGACCAAACTCCTCGTACACAACCACCGCGTCCATCAACCCCATGCCAGCACCCCAGGGCTCGGGCAGGGTAAGGCCGGTGACGCCCAGCTCGGCCAACTTGCCCCAGAACTCGTCGGTATAGCCCTTGGCGTCGTCCTCGAGGGCGCGCACGACTTCGATCGGGGAGTGCTCGGCGCAAAGCGAGCGCAAGGTGTCGCGCAGCATCTGTTGTTCTTCGGTAAAATCCAGGTCCATTTGTTCTTCCTCTTCTCTCGTCTACCGCGTGGCCCTCGGCCGACGCCTTCAGGCAACGGCCCCGCTGTCTAGTAGCTTGTCTATCGCCTCGGACGCCAGCCCTACGCCAGCCAACAGTTCGCGCGTATGGGTGACCTCGGGGTCGGGCAGCTGTACGCAGCCATCGGCCCCTTGCTGCCCGGCCAACAGCGGGGCCACCTGCCGCAGGCGACCCTCAACAGGATGCTCGGCTATGCCGAAAACTCCGCGCGCCGCGAACTGCGGGTCAGCTACCAGTTCATCAATCGAGTACACGGGCGTAACGCAGCTGTCGGCGTCGAGCAGCAGGTCGAGCCAGTGTTGACGATCCTCGCTGGCAAACACGCGCGCGAGCTCCGCACGCAGCTCGTCCTGGGCCTCCTCGTCGTACTGGCGCTGCACGAGCTTGTCGAGCCCGAGTGCACGGCAAAGGTTGGCCCAGAAGGCCGTCTCTATGGCGCCCACCGCAAGCCAGGCGCCGTCGCGGGCCTGGTAGCAGTCGTAGCAGGCGTAGCGGCCGGTGAGCACGTTGCTGCCCGGGCCCGGCTCGGCGCCAGTGGCCAGGTGCTCGTCTACGTGCAGGGCCATGAGCGCCAGCACGCCCTCTGCCACCGACACGTCCAGGTACTCGCCCTGCCCCGTGCGTGCGCGCCGCAGCAGCGCCGCCAGTATGGCCACCGCCGCCTGCATGCCGCCGGCGGCGCTGTCAGCCACCGTGGCCCCGGGCGTCGGCGGTCCTCCGTCGGCCCGCCGGGTGGAGCAGTGCAGAAATCCACCCACGGCAAGATAGTTGAGATCGTGGCCGGCGCGTTGCGAGGCCGGGCCCTGTTGGCCGTAGCCGCTCGTCGAGCAGTAGACCAGGCCGGGGTTGCCGGCCGACAGGTCTGCGTAGCCAATGCCAAGGCGATCAACGACGCCGGGACGGAAACTCTCGATCACCACGTCGGCCTTACAGGCGAGCGCCGCGAAAGCGTCGCGGCCGCTGGGGTCCTTGAAGTCGAACAGCGCGCGGCGGTAACCGCGGCCGGCCGAGTAGCTGTGAAACGGAGGGCGGATCTGCACGCCCTCGTGACGCGGCACGGGGCCGATCTTGACCACGTCGGCGCCGTAGTCGGCCAGTATGCGACTGCACCTGGCCGCCGGCCCCACGCTCGACAGGTCGAGCACGGTGGTGCCCTCGAGCATGGGCGGGCCCTCGAGCATGGGCACAGCGGGAGTTGATGCGTTGTCTGTCATGGCTGGCAATGGCGTCGGCTCAGAAGTTGCGCGGCAGCCCCAGCTTGCGACGCGCGATGATGTTCTTCTGAATCTCCGAGGCGCCGCCGCCTATGGTCTCGACCACGGTGCAACGATAAGTGCCCTCGAAGCGGGCGCGCAACGGCGCGCTGTCGGTACCCTCCTTGAGCTGGGCCTCGCCGCCTATGACGTCGAGGGCCGTGTTGGCCACGCGTTGCGACAGGTTGGTGCCGTAGAGCTTGTACTCCGATGCCTCGCAGGTGGGCGGCTTGCCACCCTTTAACGACGCCGCCACGAACTTGTAGCCCAGGCAGCGGGCCACCTCGGTCTCGGTCACGGTGTTGGCGATGGTGCTGCGTACGACCGGGTCGTCGCGCAGCGCCTGCCCGTCGCGCTGAGCGTCGCGCACCCAGTTGCACAGCAGGCGGGTGCGTTCCTCTATGGGCGAGAAGGTGAACATCGTGAAGCGCTCGAGGTCGAGCGCCTCGCTTATGTACTGAAAGCCCTTGCCCGGCTCGCCGACCATGTAGTCGTTGTGCACGCGCACGTTGTCGAAGAACACCTCGTTGGTGGTGTCCTTGCCTATGGTGGGCGTACTCAGGATCTGCATGCCCTCGCTGTTCATGGGGGCGAGAAACAGGCTGATGCCACTGTGCTTGGAAACGTCGGGGTCGGTGCGGGCACCGAACCAGTACCAGTCGGCAAAGTGGGCCGAGGTGGTCCAGATTTTCTGGCCGTTCATCACCCACCAGTCGCCGTCGCGCTCGGCCTTCAGCTGCATGTTGGCCGCGTCGCTGCCGGCCTGCGGCTCGCTGTAGCCAACGGCAAACTCGACCTCGGCGCCGAGAATCTTCGGCAGGAACTCGCTCTTGAGCTTATCGCTACCGTGGCGGATGAGCGTCTTGCCGATGATGCCCACGCCCTTGCCGATCTGCGGGGCACCCACGCGCGCGAGCGCCTCGTTGAGTATGTACTCGTAGACGCCCTCCATCTCCTGGCCGCCGTACTCCCGGGGCCAGGTCATGCCCAGCCAGCCCTGGCCGGCGAGCTTTTTCATGAACGCTCGGCGCTCGGGCGTGTCGGCCAACTGGGTGAAGTTCTCGCGGGTGGGATCCATGACCTCGGGGTCGTGGTTGTCGGCCAGCCACTGCTCAACTTCCTGCTGAAAAGCCTGCTCGGCCTGGGAAAACTCGAAATTCAAGGCTACCTCCGCTGCCCGGCCGCTGCCCGGCGAAACGGGCGCGATGGCTCACGGGCAAGCAGAGAGCAGTAGCACGCCACCCCCCTAATGGGAAGACGTACCTTTTCCCGGTTTCAGACGTGGTCTAAAAAGCCGAAAAGGTACGTCTTCCCATTCTTTCTTGACTGGGGTGGGGGGGCAGGACAGTCAGAAGGATGGCCGACGCATTACAGTTTAACCCGGAAGCACGGATGCTCATTGACGGTGAGCTGGTAGAAGCCGCCTCGGGGCGTAGCTACGACAACATCAACCCGGCCACCGAAGAGGTCCTGGGACAGACTGCCGACGGCGGCAGCGAGGATGCCGAACGCGCCGTCGCCGCCGCACGCCGGGCCTTCGACGACGGGCAGTGGGCCGACGACCGGCAACTGCGCAAACGCTGCCTCGAGCAGTTGCGCGACGCCATGGAGGCCGACAAGGAGGCGCTGCGCTGGCAGACCGTGGCCGAGGCGGGCAGCCCGTTGCAGCTCACCTGGGCCGCACAGGGTGACACCGTGATAGAGGACGCGCGCTGGCCAACGGCCCGCATCGACGACTTCGAGTGGGAGCGCGACCTGGGCGTACACGATTTCATGGGCATGAAGAGTCGGCGCGTGGTCGTACGCGAGCCGGTGGGCGTGGTAGCCGCCATCACGCCGTGGAACTACCCCCTGCAGGTCAACCTCGCCAAGGTGCTGCCGGCGCTCGCGACAGGCAACACGGTGGTGCTCAAGCCCGCGCCCGACACCCCGTGGAACGCCACATGGCTCGGGCGCCTGGCCGCCGAGCACACCGATATGCCGCCGGGCGTATTCAACGTGGTGACCGCGAGCGATCCAGCCGAGCTGGGCGAGTTTCTCACAGCCGACCCGCGCGTGGACTTGGTAAGTTTCACCGGCTCCACGGCCGTGGGCCGCCACATCATGGCCCGCTCGGCGGATACGGTAAAGAAAGTATTCCTCGAACTGGGCGGCAAATCGGCGCACATAGTGCTCGACGACGCCGACCTCGAGGCCACCCTGCCCTTTGCCGCCTTCAGCTTCGTGCACGCCGGCCAGGGCTGCGCGATGACCATGCGCTGGCTCATTCCCCGCGACCGATACCAGCAGGCCGTGGAGCTGGCCCAGGCGGCCACCGAGAGCCTGGCCTGGGGCGACCCCAGCGATGCGTCCAACCTGATGGGCCCGCTCATCAACGCTCGCCAGCGCGAACGCGTGCTGGGCTACATCGAAAAGGGCAAGGCCGAGGGCGCGCGCCTTGTCACCGGCGGCGGACGCGGACCACACGAAAAGGGATACTACGTTGAGCCGACGCTGTTTGCCGACGTCGATAACTCCATGACCATAGCCCGCGAAGAAATATTCGGGCCGGTACTCACCCTGCTGCCTTTTGACGACGACGACGACGCCGTGCGCATAGCCAACGACTCTGACTACGGGCTGTCGGGCGGCGTAAGCTCGGCATCGCTCGAGCGCGCCGAGAGCGTGGCCCGTCGTCTTCGCACCGGCACCGTGGGCGTAAACGGGGGCATGTGGTACGCGCCCGACTCGCCCTTCGGTGGTTACCGGCAAAGCGGGCTCGGTCGCGAAATGGGCCTGGAAGGTTTCTCGGAGTACCTGGAGACCAAGACGCTGGGACTGCCCGCTTGAGCAAAACAGGCAGCCACAGCACCCCGCGCTCACTTGCCGGCAAAACCGCCCTGGTCACCGGTGCCTCGCGCGGCCTGGGCCTGGCCATCACCGAGGCGCTGGTCGAGCGTGACGTGCGCGTGGCAATGCTCGCCCGCGCCGGCGACAGCGACCCCGGCGAAGCCACCAACAAAACCGGCAAGCTCGCGGAAGAAGCCGCGCGCCTGGGCGAGCGGGCCAGCGCTATACAGGCCGACGTGGCCGACCCCGACTCGCTTCGAAGCGCGTTCGCCGAAGCCGCCGATCTGTTCGACGGCCGCCTGGACATACTGGTCATCAACGCCGGCGTGGCCGAACTCGCACGCGTGGAAGACCTCGCCGACCACGAGTTGACCGCGCAGCTGGACACCAACCTGCTGGGCGCAATGTACTGCTGCCGCGAGGCCGCGCCACTGCTGCGCGCAGCCGGCGGCGGCCAGGTGACGATGATCTCTTCGACCACCGTCAACGACCCCTACCCGTGGATGTCGGTGTACGCGGCCACCAAGGCGGCGCTTGAAAACTACGCGGTCTCGCTCAGGCGCGAACTGGCCGAGCAGGGCACGCGGGTAACGGTGCTGCGCTGCGGACCGGCCTGGACCAACTTCAACGCCAGCTGGGATCCCGAACGCGCCCGCCGAGCCTACGACGAGTGGGAGGCCGGGGGCTACCCGGGCTGGGCAGGCGCCATGGACCCGGCGGTAGTGGGGCTTACCGTGGCCCGCACGCTCGAACTGCCCGAGCAGGCCTGCGCCGAACTGATCGAGCTCGACCCCACGACTGCCGCCCCCAGCGAACCCGCCTCCAGGCGCTGACTACACCCGCCGATCGGGTGGCGCCAGGAGACCGGACCGCCGAAGGGCAGCCAACAGAAAAACAGCAGGCCGGGGGCGCCCGGTGAAGCCACACGATGCATCACCTGGCCACGGCCCTGCCCCGCGCTGCAGAAACGATCGGAAAATCGTCCCCAAAAAAAGCCACACGAGGCACGCCTACCCCCTGGGGAAAGTCTCACCCCACCCCCGAGGCCTGCTGGAACTGCCCAGGCGGCGACACAAATCGACCACCACCTTCCACAGCACCCGCGCAGGATAAGCGATAAGGATGTACCCTGTCTTGAACATATCCGCGTTTCGGGTGATTTTTTTGCCCCGCAGACCGTGAGGGACAAAACAGTCAGTAGAATAAGGGGCTATCGGGGTGCCCCGGGGGCAAAAAAAATTACCCACGGACCGAAACCGTCCCCTGCCCCGCCGGGCGTCACTCCCCGGGCATCAGTCCAGCGAGCAGACCCCCCAGCTCTCCAGGAACGGCCCGGTTCCCTTGGTACGCCGGCTCACCCCGCAAAGCGAATTTCTCAGTTTTACCCTCTTTTCGGTACCTATATCAGGACATACGTCGAAGTCCGGACAAGCGGGGGATCCGTCTGGGTGAGCGCCGTTGTTGATGACCGAGGAGTCCCGAACACGTGCCACCCTGGCGCTTACACCACAGCCATTCCCGCTCACCACTGCGCCAGCCTTTAACTTAGCGACGCGCTTGGCGCGCAACCCACACCTCGCCCTCTCCCCTGCTGCAATGCCATTGGACTGTATCGTCGAACCTTCAACCTGCATCCGCTTGGCAAAAATTCCAGCTCGTCCGCTGTTGCTGACTGACGAGCCAATGATGACGGCCTTGCCGCTTACCGCGATGCCATAACGCCCGCTTCTCGATACAGACACACCGTCCAGGACCAGCCGTTTTCCGGCGCTGATGCCATCACTGTCAGCGTCCGTTACGCTCCCGTTTATCACACGGCACCGGCCAGCACACACTACCCCGAATTCTCCACCCGTGATGCTGTAACCCTGCAGGTCGAGCTGGCCATCGGCAATGGCCACTGACGCCACCACACCGGCAGACGAACAATCGAGGTCGGCCGATAGCCAGGCGTCACCGAACACCGCCTGCCCGCACGCGGTGACGGGCTCAGGCTCGGCCGCGACGCCGGCAACCGCAGTGCTGCCAGCAGCAACCATCGCTACTAACGCCGGCACGCACGCGTACTTGAATGAAACGGGTCTGAGATAGTTCAGCGATATACTCATCAATTTGCCCTCCTCCGGGTTGGTTCAGTGGGTGGCCACTGCCACGAGATTGCCGTGTGCATCGAGTACTTCCACGTGCCTTATCTCGGGCCCGGGGGAGCTACTCATGTATCCGCAGTTAAGGGTACGTGAAACCGACTGGTTCACCTGCCGGTTCTTGTTGCTGTTGCTGGCCTTTACGTCGAAATTAACCTCGACGTAGCAGGAAGACCCTCTGCGTATCCGGTTGGTGCCCTGGTTGCCGCCACACTCATCGTCGGTATCGCAATCAGCATTGCTGCTGCTGTCGTCCCAACACATGCAGTAATCATCAGAACCGAAAACTCCAGTACAGGTCAGACCGGTTCTCAATCGAATATTATCCAATCGCAACCCGACTTCATCGTAATCAATTACGATGGCACCCTGATCGAAGGTCCACGGAGAGGTGAGAACTATATCCGCCGCCTGGTCGCAGTAGCCCGTAGAATCGCTTTCGTCATTGCAGGCGGGATAAGGGGTGGTCAGCGGAACGTGGTACTTGGTGGTATTGCCAACAGCCTGCGCAGTGTCAGGCCACAGAAAGGGTCCAATCACAGCACAGCACAGCACAGCACAGCACAGCACAGCACAGCACAGCACAGCACAGCACAGCACAGCACAGCATTAATCATACCTGGTTTACTCATTTGATCTTTCCTCCTTTCGTTCCGAGCCCCGATCAACCAACAGCCGCCGCCACGGTCCCTCCGCAGCTACAACCCCTCCGCAGCTACAACCGCGAGTCGCCGTTGAACCCAGCCGCCAGCGGGCAGCCACAGGAAAATCACGCCGCACCCCGACTGACCCGCGTAGTATAGTCCCCCCCCTCACCCTGTCTTGAACATATCCGCGTTTCGGGTGATTTTTTTTGCCCCGCAGGCCGTGAGGGACAATACAGTCAGTAGAATAAGGGGCTATCGGGGTGCCCCGGGGGCAAAAAAAATTACCCACGGGCCGAAACCGTCCCCTGCCCCCCCCCGATCGGGTGGGTCTGGGGGCTGCGCAAAAGTGAGGCACGGGACAGCTTGGCCAAGGCGATAGCACTCATACTTGAAGACCGGAGACATGACGCTCTTCGTGGTCTGCCCGACGACGCCCAGCGCGATACGGTCCGGGCCGGTTGAAAAGACCCGCCCACTCCGCCAAGGCTACCTGACAACAGCGCTGAAGCTATCAGCGGATTGCCTCAGACCAGACTCGTAGGTCGCCTCCCAGCACTCTTCGTTGGAGTTCGCCAGCTGTACCGTGACCGGGGCAGCCAGCCCTGCAAGATCGGGCACGCCAAGACCGGCGCCGACGCCTCTTAGTTTGACCTTGTTTCCCCCGGACCCGGATACGCCCAATTTTATCTTATTCATTCCATCGTGCTTAGCAGCGCCGTCCTTGTAGCCCTGCCTGAAGCTGGAGGCTATCAACAACCCGGCTCTCCTCGACGCTTTCCAACAGCCCTGACCCGCATTGCAATCATCGCCCGCTGGTACGTTGACCTCCAACTGCAGTGCCGGTGTCCCCGCCTCGTCGCCGTATACGCAAACGCTGTAATCTGTCACCTGGCTCGGTTCGCCGTAGTCTCCCTCGCCCTCCCAACCAGCCGACCAACTAAAAGATGCGCGCGAATCCTGCCCCGCGCCATCATTTATCTTGAGCCGCGAGCGTTCCAGAGTGGCCAGGCAGCCACTGCGCGCTTGAGCACCGCAGCCCACCGCCCTTGTTGCCAGCGCACGGCCGAACAAGTGCCGTCCGCAGTCAAACGGCCCCGGTCCCGACCCGGCTGTGCCGCAGTAGTCAGGGCGACTGGAGAAAGCGAAAAAATTAAAGGCCGGAGTTAGATTTCCCACCCAGGTCACCAGGCTGTCGCCGTCAGGGTTTGTTTCAGCGGCTACAAAGGCCTGGTCACCGGGTCCGAACACGTTGACCTGGAATACTTCGCCCAGGGGGTTATCCGCAGCGTCAAACCTGCGCGCCTTGGCCACCCGTGATTTACCGAAGCGCCCGCCGTCCCTGTCTTTCGAGCATTCAAACACCACCAGGTAGTTTCCACTCGCGTCGGCCGTGATCGAGGGAGTATCACAGGACTGGCCTTCTTCACTCACCGCTACGGTCTCGCCCGCAGGGGTGCCGTCGGCCAGGTAGCGCCGTGAAAAAATACGACGTTCGTTCCTGCGCTGGTGAGGGTAGTCGGTGACTGAATCCCAGGCCAGCAGAAATCCACCGGAGGGTGTCCTTTTAAGCGCAGGATCTCTCGATATGTTAAAGTGCGCTGGAATATCGGTTGAGAGGGGGATGATGCCGCCAGCAAACCCCCCGCCGGCATCTATCAAGCGACCAACCAAGCCGCCGGTTGCGTCATCCTGGACAACCACTAAAAAATTGCCACCGAGGTATGCCAAGTCACTCCAGTCGCCGTTGATATCGGGAAAGACATCCAGCTCTCCCGATAAGGGAACACCATCGGCAGCAAACATCCGCGCGAATTTCACGCCCAGCCGATCCCAGACGATCAGGAAGCTTCCATCATCGGCAGCTGCAACTACAGGATTCCAATCATTCGCCGCCACTTCAACGTTCACGTCCACCGAAACATTAACGTTGAGATCAAAGCCGACCACACCTGCCCCGATTCCAATTCCATCCGCATCCCCCACCATCATCGCGACAACAAAGCTGCCGTCCGCCCTCGCCGCAACGCTGGGCCAGCCACCGTCAGGGAACAACATGCTCTCATCCCCCAGCGCACGTCCCTTGCTGTCGAACTTACGGACGGCCACCCCCGCACCACTGGCTGCGGTGTCCCAAGCGACGAGGAAATTACCATCGGCCAGTGTAGCCATCGACGCGCCGTACCCCCCCTGCCCTCCCTGGTCGGTTATCTGTGGAACAAGAAAATCAGCCCTGCTTTCAAGGGCCGGCAGCAGCAGGACGGCCGCCAGCAGAACAGAAAAACCAACCCCACCCCCCGAGTTAATCCGGTCACTCTTCTTGATATAAGTTAAGATTCTGTGCCTCCAGCCTACGGAAGTGTGAAGGGCGCTTCCGGGGTATCGCAAACCGACAGGTCCGCGCAGAGGTTGAGGTTGCCCCCGGGGGATACGCTGCTCGAAATATCCATCTGGAGTGACTGCGTCGAAGCGGGGTCGGCAACGATATTCTTTTTGATTCTTACCTTTGTGCCGTCGTCCGCTTTTATCCCGGTACCATAATTCCTGATGTAGTTACGCTCGATACGCGGGCCATTGCCCGATGCCGTTCCCGATACTTCGATGCCTACACCTCCCCCCGAAACGACAACGTAGTTGTTGAGCACCGCGCCCGTGGAAACGTCCATGTCCACGCCTATGCAATCGGTACAGCCTGTAAGCACGTTTTTCTCAACTTTTTTTGCAGGCGTGTCGGGGTCTCCTGCATTTACTGCACGCTTGCTTATGATGGCCGTAGCCGCGCCGTGTATATCCATACGCCTGATCTTTTCAGCGCCCTGCAAGCCGATTGAAAAAAACTCACCAGTAGGTAACTCATTCAAATACCCCACAAGAATCTTGCCATCGTGAACATCGCTACCCGCGTCCTCGACAAGTATGGCGATCCCACAGCCCCTTCGTTATTACACTGTATCTCGTTGCCATCCATGTTCAGGTTCGCCCCGTTCTGCAGAATGATGCAGGGAGCCGTCCCCATGGTGAGGTAGGTGGACTCTAATGTCTGGTTCGCGGTGATATACACCGAGTTGGGGTTAGCGCAATAGATGATACCGGCATAAGCAGACCCTCCACTCAGAATCGAGAAGAAAACGCCCGCCCAGGCAAAGGCCTTGAGCACTACTGTTGTGTTCATTTCGTTTTCCTCCTTCTGCCAAGGCTATCCGCAGTGACAGCCGGAGTCGCTCTTGGCCTCAAGCAGCCGGTCGGCACCCGTGCGAAGTTCGCGCCGCACCCCGACTGACCCGCGTAGTATAGTCCCCCCCCCCCTCACCCTGTCTTGAACATATCCGCGTTTCGGGTGATTTTATTACCCCGCAGGCCGTGAGGGACAATACAGTCAGTAGAATAAGGGGCTATCGGGGTGTCCTGAGGGCAAAAAAAATTACCCACGGGCCAAAACCGTCCCCTGTACCCCCCCGATCGGGTGGGCACAGGGCTGTTTTTTTATGACAGGAACTGCCTCCCGTCCCGGACGACGGGGACTCCCCACCTTTTCTGGGATGGGGAGACTGCCCTCCCACTCCACCACCTCGCCCCACCGGCAAGCCTCCCCGATCAACCACGCTTCGCGTGCCGGAAAAAAGTCGCGGCGGTAGCGGGATACGCACCTTGTTTTTCAGCCACGCTTCGCGCGCCGGAAAAAAGTCGCGGCGGTAGCGGGATACGCACCTTGTTTTTCAGCCACGCTTCGCGTGCCGGAAAAAAAGAGAGCGCATCCCTATTTCAGTCGACGAAGCTCATGCGACAGTTCTCGCGCACCTGCCCGGGGGTGCGACCCGACAGCAGGCGCGTGGTACGGGTCAGGTGCGACTGGTCGCTGAAGCCGGCATCGGTCGACGAGCTCAACAGATCCCGGCCGGTAGCTATCTGGCTGAAAGCCCGACGGGTGCGCTGGTTGAGCAGGTAGCGGCTGAGCGTGGTCCCCAGCTGTTGCTTGAACAAGCTCGACAGCGAATCCTTCTTTACCCCTATACGACTCGCCATGAAGTCCACCGTCAGCTCCCCGCCCTCGCAGGTGGTCACAAGATCGAGCACCTTTCTTACCGGCTCGGTGAAATCAGGCTTTACGGCATCGAAACAAGCGGCGCTTTCCGACAGTACCCCGGCCGCAGCCGCAGAGTCATCGAGCAACAAGCCACCCTCGCGGACTATGCTGCACAAACGCTCGTAGAGGCGGCCCGAGGCCTCAACGGCACGCTGCCCGGCGAAGCCATAAACCGAGGCTCCCGGCTGGGCGTCGGGCGCAAGGTGTATCGACACCACGGAGCCGGGCGAATGAATGTAGACCGAAGTGTCCGAGCCGACTACAACCGGCCGCCTGCTGCGCAGCCCGTTCCTGCTTGTCGAGATTTCCAGCAGGCCGTCAATTGGTACCAGTATCCGCGAGCAGTACATCGAGTGCTCTTTGACGGTGTAGCCGTGCAGCAACTGCACGCAGCCTCCATCGACCATGGTCAATACATTGCTGTCAGGCATCCGGGCTCCCCGCGCGCCCCACTACCCCCGGAGCGCACCCGGCCATTGTCGTTTATTGGCGTGCCTGCTGTCAAGGGCAGCGCCCCCCCTGTGCGGGGGGTAAGAGAGCCCACCTCGGCTAAAAACTGCGCGGCAGGCCAAGCGCCCGCGTGGCTATTATGTTTTTCTGTATCTCCGAGCTGCCGCCGCCTATGGTGTCGACCACCGTGTAGCGATAGCTGCGCTCGAAGCGTCCGTCCTGGGGTGTGTGGCGCTGACCAACCCGCAACTGGCCGGCGACGCCCGCGAGGTCGAGCGCGGTGTCGGCTACGCGCTGCCCCGCTTCGTTCATGAACAGCTTGTACTGCGACGACTCGACGGTGGGCACGGTGTCGCCAAGGGCCGCGGCCAGCACACGCTTCTGTAACGCGCGCGCCACCTGCAGGTCGGTCGCCACGAGCGCCAGTTGCCTGCGCGCCCTGGGGTCTTCTGCGAGCGGGCGGCCCTCGCGGGTGGCCTCACGGGCCCAGTCAAACAAGGCAGCCGCCTTGGTCTCGAGCGGACCCATGGGCATCATGGCAAAGCGTTCCAGGTCCAACGCCTCGCATATATAGGTCCATCCGCGGTTGAGTTCGCCCACCACGCAGTCGTCGTCCACGCGCACCTTGTCGAAGAACACCTGGTTGGTGCGCTCGTCGCCCATGGTCATTATGGGCGTCACCTCCAGGCCCGGGCTGTCCATGGGAATGAGAAACAGCGTTATGCCGCGATGCCTGGGCGCGTCGGGGTCGGTACGCGCGCCCAGCCAGTACCAGTCGGCAAAGTGGGCCGAGGTGGTCCACATCTTGGTGCCGTTGAGCAACCAGTGGTCGCCGTCGCGCTCGGCGCGCAGCTGCATGTTGGCCGCGTCGCTGCCGGCCTCGGGCTCGCTGTAGCCCACCGCGAACTCGATCTCGCCGCGGATGATGCGCGGCAGGAAACGCTCTTTCAGCTCCGCGCTACCGTTGCGGATTATGGTCTTGCCCACCATGCCCACGCCCTTGCCCGGCTGCGGCAGGCCGCGTCGCGCCAGCGCCTCGGTGAGTATGAAATCGTAGATGCCCGACAACGCCGCGCCGCCGTACTCGACCGGCCACGACATGCCGAGCCAGCCGCGCTCGGCCAGCGCGGCAATGAACTCGCGCTTGGCCGCGCTGTCGACCGTCTGCGAGAGCTGCTCGGGGTGACGGTCGCTCACCGCCGCGCGGCGCGCGGGATCGGACAGGTACTCGTCGAGAAACTGCTCGACCTCGGCCGCGAAGGCCAGTTCTTGTTCACCGTGCGCGAAGTTCATGTCGCTTAAGAACGATCAGTCCCGTCCCTCAGTCCCTGGCCGGGAACACGTCGCCCTGCTTACCGTCGACGTCGGCCCAGCCTTCGCCCACCGGCACCAGGAACCGGATGTGCAATACCCTCGAGGCAAACTTCCACGCGCCGTTCTCGCGTACGTAGCTGTCGTCGTACCAGCCCGAGCCTATCATGCTCTGGTCACCCATGGTCGCCCTGAGATCGAGGTAGCAGTGGCCCGTGGCCTGGTCGCCGTCGAGTTCGACCACGTGATTGTGGACGTAGGGGTAAAGACCGATGCCGGTAAGCATGTCACCGTAGTCGCGCTTGAGATTCTCGCGGCCGACTATGGGCCGGCCGTCGCCTATGTCCATGCTGCCCTGCTCGGCGAACAGCTCGACAATACTTTTGCCGTCACCGTTCCACACGCAGTGCGCGTAGCGGCGCGGCAGGTCGCGTATGGCCTCGAGGTCGGCCAGCCGTCTAACGGTCGCTTCGAGATTGCTGTTGTTGCTCATTGATCGTTGCTCCCTTTTTCGTTCCCAGCCGGCGGTTGAACCGCGCCGTCGCGCTCCAGCTCGGCTATGTCGGCCGCGCTCAAGCCCAGCAGTTCGCCCAGCACATAGTCGTTGTGCTCGGCCACGGCGGCCCCGGCCACACCGCTGGCCGCGGGCGTGTCACCCAGGCCCAGCGGCAACGCGCAGGCCGTCACCGTGCCGAGAGTAAGGTGTTCCACCAGCTCAAAGAAGCCGCGCCCGCGCAACTGTGGGTCGTGGTGGTACTGGTCGTCGACGTTCTGCACGGGGGCGGCGGCGACGCCGGCGGCCTGCAACTGCTCGCTGGCCTCGAACGGGCTACGTTCTGCCGTCCAGTCGCTGATGCCCTCGTTGATTTCGTTGGCGCGCTCCAAGCGGCCGTCGGCACGGACGAGCCCGGCGTCGGCCAGCCAGGCCGAGCGTCCAAGCACACGGCAAAGCCCGGCCCACTGACCGTCGTCCTGTACCGACAGCGCGAGCCAGCGGTCTTCACCCGAGCAGCGGTACACGCCCTCGGGGCAGGCGGAGGCCGGCTGCCGGGACGGTGTTGCTCCCACGGACAACCCGGCCAGCGCGTCCACCAGTAACTCTCCGGCCAACCCGGCCGTGCACTCGAACTGTGACAGGTCCACGTACTGTCCCCGTCCTGTCTGCCGCCGGTGCTCCAGTGCCGACATGACGGCGAACAAGCCGTGCAGCGCCGTCATGGGATCGGGGAAGGCATACTGGTCCATGGTGCACTCGCGCTCTGCAAAGCCCGACGCAGCCGCCATGCCCGACAGCGCCATGATGTTGGGCCCCCAGCTGACGTAGCCCGCCGCCGGGCCGGTGGCTCCGTAGCCGCTGCTGCTGAGCATGACCAGGCGCGGGTTGGCGGCAGACAGTTGCTGCCAGCCAAGGCCCAGTCGATCCATGACGCCCGCGGCGTGGTTCTCGACCACCACGTCGGCGCGCGCTGCCAGCTTAACGGCAAGCTCAACGCCGCGCGGTCGGCGCAGGTCGAGCGCGACAAAGAGTTTGCCGGCGTTCCAGTCGGTGAACCACGGCGACTCGCCAGGCCGCGGCACGTGCTCGGGGTCATCGGGCCGGGAGTAGCCGCGCACCACGTCCGGAAAGTCTCGCGATTCTACGCGTACGACCTCCGCGCCGCAGGCCGCCATTATGCGACCGACCCAGGGACCGGCCATGGCCGAAGTGAACTCGAGCACGCGCAGACCGGCAAGTGCGCCGGCGGCGTTTTTTGTCGCGGCGTTTTTCACACTGACGTCCGCGCTCACAGCGCGCCCTCAGCAACCAGTCGCTCAAAGCGCTCGGCGTCAAGACCCAGCTCTCCAAGCAGCAGCTCGCGGTTGTGCTCTCCGGCCGCCGGTACGTGACCGCCACCTTGCCAGGGCGTGGCCGAGTGGCGAAAAGGCGCGCCGGGATAGCGCAGGCCGTCTTCGCCCTCTACGAAGTACCCGCGCGCGGCCAGCTGCTCGTCGCCGGCGAGATCGGCCAGCGTGTTGACCGGGCTGAAGGCTATACGCCGTCGCTGCCCCTCGCGGTAGACCTGGTCGACCGTAAAGCTCGCGGTCATCTCGTTTATAAAAATGTCCAGCAGCTCGCGATGGGGCAGGCGCGCGGACGAAGCTCCCTCGAACATGGGGTCGAGCACTTCCTTGTTACCGGTGGTCTCGTTTATCCAGGCGGCCAGGGCCTTCCAGTGAGAGGGGCGGTTGACCATCAGGTAAACCAGCCCGTCGGTGCAGCGGTAGGTGCCCGAGGGCACCGACGCGAACAGCCCCGGGCCCGAGCGACGCGGCACGATGCCGTCGTCAAGGTACTTGCCCACGCCGGTTATGTGGGCGACCGACGCCAGGCACTCGGTGGCAGATATATCGATCCACTGCCCCCGCCCCGTGTTGCGCGCGTGCCACAAAGCGATCATCGAAGAAACGGCCGCCCAGCTGCCGGCCGCAGTCCAGGCCTGCCGCCCGGCCAGGCGGCCCGGGGGATCTTCGGCGTAACCGGTCACGTGCATCGAGCCCGACATCGCTTCGACCGTGAGCGCCGAGGCCTTCCAACGGGCGCGCGGGCCGCTGCGACCGTGCGGCGTGATGGAGCAGGCAACAAGCGCCGGGTTGGCTTGCGACTGTTGTCCGTAACCCAGCCCGCGCTGGTCGAGATAACCCGCGGGCGTGGTCTCGATCAAGAGATCGGCGCGGGCTACGAGGCCGGCAAAGAGTTCTCGCGCACCGGCGTGCTCAAGATCAAGCGTGACACTACGCTTGCCGCTGTTGTTGCAGCGAAAAAACAGGCCGGGCTCGTTGCCGTCGGGCGCACGCGGGTTGATCCCTCGCGCGGGATCGCCGCCGAGCGGCTCGACCTTGACGACATCGGCGCCCATGTCGGCAAACAGCTTGCCGCAATAGCAACCACTCTCGTCGGCCAGCTCTATTACGCGCGTGCCCGCGAGCGCCCCTTGCGCCGCTTTGCCCGATCCACTTTCAGCCGCCGTCGCCACGCCCCGAAACATAGTAAATCGGTGCACTTTTTGCCAAGGGCGCCATTTATCGCCACTTGCAGCTTGGACACGACCGCTGCACCTGTGTTAACTGTGCGGGCAGACTCCAAGCACTACGGGAAGTCCATGAACTGGGACATGAACAGGCTGGGATCGGTTTTCAGGGGGCGCGCGTCCGGCTACCGAGCCTGGTCTACCGGCCGCAGAACCGACGAGTTTCTGCGGCAGCTCGGCAACGTGCCGGTCATCGCCGGCGTCGTATGGCGCACCGCGGTGGTGGCCGTGCGCCTGATCCTGCTCTTTCGCCGCCACGGGGAACGCTGGAGCGTGCGCAAGCGCGGCCGCATCCTGTGGGCATCGGCCAGCCGGGTGTGGGCGCGCTGGATAATGGAGCGCATAGAGGTGACCGTTCACGTCAAGGGCCTGGACGACGTCGACTGGTCACGGGCCTACGTGGTCGCGAGCAACCACCAGAGCGCGCTCGACGTGGTGGCGCTGGTCGATCTTATTCCAGCGGCCCGTTTCGTGGCCAAGAAAGAAGTGCGCTACATTCCCTTGGTGGGACGCGCCTGCCGCATGGGCGGGCAGGTCATCATCGACCGGTCCGATCACGTGCAGTCTATGGCCGCCGTGCGCAAGGCGCTGGTCGACTGGCCCGACGGCACCATAGTGTTTTTCTCGGAGGGCACGCGCGTCGAGGGCGAGCGACTGGGCGTATTCAAGAAGGGGGCCTTCGCCATAGCCCGCGAGACCGGCCTGTCGATACTGCCGGTGGCCATAGCCGGCGCGCGGCGGGTGCTGCCCAGGGGCTCGCTGCTCAAGATAGAACACGGCGGTAGCATCGGCGTGACATTCGGCCAGCCCATCAGCCCCGAAGGACGGACCGTGCCCGAGCTGTGTGACTACACGCGCTCGGTCATAGGCGACATGCTCGACGCCGACCCCGAGTTGCCCGGCCAGCGGGGGTAGCCCACCCTCATGAGTCACGACATGCAGACGAAAACTTAACTTTGAGCGCCCCTGGGCGAAAAAGTCTGCAAAAAGGTCCCCAACTGCGCCTGATTGCTGAATAAACGGCCCATGCCCCCGTCTACAGAACTGATCGTGGAGCCGGAAGGTCGCCAATGCCTCGAGGGCCGAAAGGCTGGATGGGGCTGTAGCCCCCCTGATCGGGGGTGAGCGAACAGCCGGTATGGCAACAGGCCCAGCAACATAACGAGAGAGCGATAATGACCGGAAACAGCATACTTGAATCAGACTGCCTCCTGCCCGACCAGTACATGGCCCTGGTGGGCGGGGGCGACAACCTCACCGGCGAGCGCCGCCTGATGCTGGCCGTACTCGAAGACGCCTTGGACCGCTACCGCCGCTTCGCACTGGCCCGCGATCCGCGCGGCCGCGCCGAGTACCAGGGCGCGCGCGAGTGGATAGACGACGACGAGCGCGAGTGGCTGTACTCCTTTGAGAACATCTGCGAGGTAATGGGTTTTGACGCCACCTACCTGCGCGAGCGCCTCGCCCGCGCCTACCCCAGCCGCCGCCTGAGCATAGGACGCAGCCCGCGATTGGTGCCGCTCGGTGACCTGCCCGAATTCGAGGACGGCGTGGCCGAGATCGCTGAGCCGCGCGAGGCCGACGTCGGCGAGTTCGACCAGGTAGCCTGACGGCTGCCTGCCCCCGGCACGCGGTTGACGCGGCTCAGGCCGCGCCTGCTGCTTGCGCCTTCTGTGCGGCCAGCTTGTCTTCGTCTGCCACCAGCCCTCGCGACGCCAGCAGGAACAACACCATGGCAAGCAGGTTGGCCAGCAGGCACAGTTCTATTGCGTGGCCGAGATCACCGCTTGCCTCGCTCAGCCGTCCAACGGTGTAAGGGCCCATGGCCAGGCCTATGAAGGTGAGCATCAACAGGTAAACGGCCGAGGCCACCGCCCGCATGCGCGGCAACACGAGGTCCTGCACCGTGGAAACCGCAGCTCCCAGCCACAATCCATTGGCCGTCCCCGCACCCACGTATAAAACGTAGGCCATGGTGAGCGAGTCGGTCCGCACCATGGCCACAACGAAGGGCAGCGGCAGCAGCGCCGCCACCACCGCAAAGTACAAGCGCCCCTGGGGTTTGCGCGCACGCCACCAGTCGGCGGCCAGGCCCCCGAAGGTGGCACCAGCCCAGCCCCCCACGGCGGCAATAAGTCCCAGCGTCTTGCCAGCCTCGCCCGCCGACAGGTCAAAGTTGCGCAGGAACCAGGGCACCACCCAGAACCCCGCGCCGTAGCTACCGAACGACAGCAACGAAAATCCGAGCACGGCCGTGCGCAGGGAACGCGCTCGAAAAATCGTGGAGAAAGTCACCGGGTCGCCCAGCGCAAGGTTCTGCACCCAGCAGGCCGACGCGTACACGCCTACCCCCAGCGCCACCCACTGCACCGGGTCGCCCAGCCACAGCGTGAGCAGCCAGGCCGCCATGGCCAGGCCCGCGGCTGTGGCCGCGTTGCCCAGGAGCATGGCGCGCGAAGCCCCCGCCCGCGCCAGGGTCAACACGGCAAAAGGCGGCAGCACCTTGGCCAACTCCTTGAGCAGCACGCGGCCGGGGCGTTCTTCTTCGCCGGCGAGCCCTTCGGCCGCGGCCTGGGCGGCCGAAGGACCGTCCGCGGCTCCCCTGCGCGGCTCTCTCAGCGTACGTACCCAGACCGCCAGCAACAGGCCGGGCATGCCCACAACCATGAACGCCGCCTGCCAGCCGGCCAGGCCCAGCGGCGCATTGCCATCGGGCCAGGCCTGGTTCCAGTTGTCCACCACCATCCCGCCCACGTAAAGCCCCAGGCCCGCGCCTATGTAGAGGCCACTTGAGTAGATAGCCATAACCGTGGCGCGACGCTCGGGCGGAAACCAGTCCGATAGCAGCGAAAATGCCGACGGCGACGCGCTGGCCTCGCCAATACCCACGCCTATGCGCGCGCCGGCCAGCTGGGCGAAGTTGCCGGCCAGCCCCGAGGCAGCCGTCATCAGGCTCCAGGTCGCCAGGCCCAGGGATATAACAGTGCGGCGAACCCACACGTCGGCCAGGCGGCCAAGCGGAATGCCGAACACGGCGTAGAAAACCGCGAAGGCGGTGCCGTAAAGAAAACCGATCTGCGAGTCGCCCAACCCGAGGTCGGCCTTGATGTCTTCGGCGAGGATGGCCAGCACCTGCCGGTCAAGAAAATTAAAAACGTAAACGAGTACGAGTACGCCCAGCACGTAGCAGGCGTAGGGACCACCCGGGCGGTCTCTGTCGTTAGCGGGGTGCGCGTTGCCGGGGTGATGTTTATGCGGCGGCTCTATGACGTGGGTCCTGCACAGTTGCTAGCGGTATTACAGACGCGGCGTGGTGCGGTGGGCGCGCGACGCATACAATGCACGGGTGCCGGCCCCACGCCAATCCTACCGCTTGTTTATTGCCGGTGCGGCAAGCTGGTTCACGGCCTGGGGCATGCAGTCGGTGCTGCTGTCGTGGCTGGTGGTGGGCGAGCTGGGTGCCGACGCCGCGGTGCTCGGGCTGGTGCAATCGGTAGCCATGCTGCCCTCGCTGCTGCTGTTGTTGCCGGGGGGAGTGCTGGCCGACCGCCACGACCGGCGCCGGTTGCTGTGGATATCACACACGGGCGCGGGCCTGGTGGTGGCCGCGCTGGCCGTGGTGGTGGCCCTGGGCAAGCTCTCGCTGGCGGCGGTTTTCGTGTTTGCCGCCTGCATGGGAGTGGCCGTGGCCTTCGTGCTGCCGTCACGCGATGCGCTGCTCAACGACGTATCGGGCGGCGACCTCATGCGCGCGGTTACCGGGCTGACGCTCACGCAGTGGAGTGGCCACGCGCTGGGCGCGGCCGCCGGTGGGCTGGCGCGCTGGATGGGAACCGCCAACGCGCTCGCACTGCAGTCGGCCGTGCTGCTGCTGGGCGTGCTGCCGCTGCTGCGCTTGCCCGGCAGCGGGAACCGTGACCGCGAGAAAGACGAAAGCACCTCGGCGTCGGACGACGGCACTGCCACGAGTGCCCTGGCCGAAATACGCGAAGGCTTACGCGAGGTTTACCATTCGCCGACGCTGCTGAGCGTACTCGCGCTGACTACCAGCGTGGGCATTTTTTTCATCGGCCCTTACATCGTCGCTTTCCCCCTGCTGGTGCGCGACTACTACGGCGGAGACGTGGCCCAGCTGGCCCTGCTCACGATGTGTTTTCCGCTGGGCACAATCGCCGGCTCGCTCTTGCTGCTGGCCAGGGGAGGCATACGTCGCAAGGGGCTGGCACTGGTGTGTGCGCTCGTTACGGGCACCGTCTTCCTGGCGCTCATTTCGCTGGGGTTGCCCTTCGAGCTGATGCTGGTGGTAGTGACGGCCTGGGGCCTGGGCGCCGCCGTCAACATCAACTGCAGCCGCACGATATTCCAACAGGGCGCGCCGCAAACCCACCGGGCCCGCGTGCTGTCGGTCTACTCCATGGGATTCATGGGGTCGACACCGCTGGGCACCCTGCTCTGCGGCCTGCTCGCAGAGCGATGGGGGCCGCTGGCCGCCTGCGGCATCCTGAGCGCCGCGATGGCGGTGGCCATAGCGGTCGTTGTTACCTTTACCCCCATCCTGCGCATCCGCTGACAGGGAGGCGCCGGTGAGGCTCCTGGCGGGGCGGGATTCGGCAGCATGCTGTAACGCCCCCTTCCGGGGGGTGCGAGTATTTATGTCTGGACAGAAGCCTGGCGATGTGCCAGTTTTTACTGTTCCCTGCTACGCCGCCATGAAAAACTCAACAGCTCGACTGTGTTTTTTTAGAGCCTCGCTGGCCGCGACCCTCGTCGTGAACCTCGGCCTGCTTACCCCCGCCGCCGTAAATACCGCGCACGGCCAGGCTTGCCCGGCCGCGGTGACTGCAAATTACTTTGAACGCTACGTCAACGTCATGGGCGTGCACCTGTTCGCCACACCATCGGTGAGCGACGCCAAGCTCGAACACGCGGCCGCCGTTATGGCGCAGTACCTCGACAACGACGAGGACGGCGTGGCCGACGACGCCGCGGTGCTGGCCACGATGGTGGCCACCGACGCGTCGATATTCATGTTCGCCAACGAGAACGACGCCAACTCGGCCTTCAACGACGACGCGCTCATGGATTCGCTCACCTTCCAGGACCTCTACGCATCCGAAACCGTGATCGGCTATCCCGGCTCGACCAACCAGTTCGACTTCGCCCTTGAAGAAGTCCTGCACCTGGTGACCTCGATCGGCTGGGCCAACACTTATCCCTCGGTGTTCGGCGAGCAGCCGGGTTCGACCCTCGCGCTGGCCATGGACACCGCGCGCGGTGGGCACTTTGAAGAAGGTGGCAACGACAACTGCAACGGCAACAGCCAGTGCGCACTGCCACCTGGCGGCAACTACCCCTCGGGCGCCTGGTACACCTACGACGACCCGACCTGCGACTACCGCTGCATGGCTACCGAGTACATCTACTGGGCATTGACCTCCCTGCTGGGAGGCCAGCAGGCGCCCGGACGCCCCGGCGATATAGTGGCCGAGTGGCAACTGGCCACGCCCGCGCAGGTGCAGTCGGGCGACCCCGCCATCACCAATCTCCTGACCGCCCAGGGCTACGCCCTTCCCAACGTGCTGCCCGACGGCAGCTACGCGCCCGGCGTGGGACCCGCGGTGGATAACCCCTGCGGCACGCCCGGTGGCGGGCCTGGTCCGGGGCCCGGCGGAGGCGGCGACTCGGCCGGCTGCGCAAAAAAACTCCGCAAGCTGATGACGAAGTACCCGGGTTCTGCCGTCAAAACCATGGGCAAGTGCCTGGACGGGGTCAACCGCGGCAAGACGCTTGGTCCCTGCCCCGACGCCAGGACACAGGACAAGCTCGACCGCGCTGCCGGCAAGCTGTCGGTCGACCGCGTAGACGCGGCCTGCTCGAGCGAAAACCTGGCCGCGGTGGGACTGGCCGGCGACTGCGCTGCGACTACCACCGCCACCCAGGTGGCGGCCTGCCTCGTCATCGCCGGTGACACGGCCACCGACAGTATGCTCGACCTTGAGTTCGCAGACGCCACTGCCAGCAGTGCGATGGCCGACCAATCGCTGGCCCGCTGCCAGCAGGGCCTGGGCAAGGCCGGCTCTAAGTACGGCTCGGGGCGCGCGAAAACCCTGGCCAAGTGTCTCGCCCAGCGCGACAACGGAAAGGTCGACTCCTGTCCTGACTCAAAGGCTATGAGCAAGCTGGCCAAGCTGCTCGACAAGCTCGACAGCGGCGTGGGCAAGAAGTGCAGCGACGCCCAGGTGGCGGCCTTGGCCGCGGCAGCGGTACCCGGTTGGAGCTGTGCCGCTTCAACCACCACCGTCGAGCTGGCCGACTGCCAGTCGGCGGGTCACGATTCGGCCGTCGACAGCCTCATCGCCACCCTCCCCTGAGAATGGGAAGACGTACCTTTTTTTTTGGGGGGGGGGCAGACCTTGTGTCATATGGCTAAAAGGTCGTAGGCCTGGCCTGCGCGGGTCAGAAAAACCGAACCGGCAACTGCTTGATCGCGTTTATAAAGGTTGAACTCGCTCGCTGCGGACTGCCAGCCAACGACACTACCGGTGCACGCGCCACCAGCTCTTCGAAAAAAATCTTCAGCTCCATGCGACCCAGGTTTGAGCCCAGGCAGACGTGCTCGCCTACACCGAACGAGAGGTGATGATTGTTGGCCCGGCCGGTATCAAACCGATCGGCGTCTTCAAAAAAATCAACGTCGCGGTTGGCCGACGGGTACCAGACGGTGATCTTGTCACCCGCGTTTATGTGCGTACCCGCCAGCTCGGTATCCCTGGTCGCGCTGCGCCCGAACTGCATCACCGGCGGTTCGTACCTGAGTACTTCTTCCACGGCAGCGGGCAGAAGCGAGGGGTCGGCCACCAGCGCGTGGTACTGCTCGCGGTGCTGGAGCAGCAGGTGCATCCCGTTAGACGCCGCGGTGCGCACTGTCTCGTTGCCCGCGATCACCAGCAGCAGGAAGAAGGCGTTGAACTGTTCGTCGGTCAGGTTTTCGCCGTCAACGCTGCCCGTGAGCAACTCACTCATCAGGTCGTCGCCGGGCCGTCTCCTGCGTTCGTTGGCCATCTGCTGGGCGTAGGCGTGCATTTCCATGGCCGCGCCACGGGCCGTGCCCGGTGAATTCGTAAACCCGACGTCGAAGCCAATCAAGCGGTTTGACAGACCGTAAAGATAACGACGGTCCTGCTGCGGCACACCCATCAACTCGCAGATGACCTGCATCGGCAGCTCGGCGGCAACGTCGTTGACGAACTCGCAGCCGCCCCGTGACACCGCGAGATCAATTATCTCCGCCGCCCGCCTGCGTATGGACGCCTCGAGACTGCCCAGCTTCCGGCGACTGAAACGACCGGCCACCACGGCGCGATACTTGGCGTGCTGCGGCGGGTCCATGTTGATCATCAACGAACGGGTGAACGAGGGGTCGGCAGCCGCCGCGTCAATAACGCTCACGCCGGCGACCTGGGAAGAGAAAAGCTCGGGGTTGCAGCACACTTCCTTCAGGTCGCCATAACGACTGACGACCCAGAAACCGCCGCCGTCACGTTGGGCTTGCCAGTAAAGACCCCGCTCGTGTCGTAAGGCGGCGAACCAATGGTGGGGAAAGCCCTCGGCAAACGATGAGGGATCGGACAGGTCGATGGGTGACTGTTCAACCGAAGCACCGGCAGACCCGGCAACCGCGCCCACACACGCTGTGCGAGTAGGTAGCTGGCCGCCCGAATGAGAGCTAGCCATATTGTCGAGTGTACTCATGAGACCTGAGTTTTTTGCAACGCCTGTGCCAGCCGGAGGGAGTCGGCTCCCGGGGCAGAAAAACAGCTACCCTCAGTATTTCGAGCCCGGAGATTCCCGTTTCTGCATACGCCACCCTGCCGCTGCTCCCACCCTTGGAAATTCACCACGGAACAGGCAGAAGGCCGCACAAAGTAGAAAGTCTAACTTCCCACTTCATGGAAGCCCAGCGCTCACAGCGAGGCAGAGTTGGGAATAGCGATTGCCAAACACCGCTTCCACAACGCGCACAGAAGCCCGAAAAGACCAGCAATAGCAGCCCTGCACAACCAGCCGTCCACACCCCAGCTACCCTGCGAACACTGGCACGGGGGTTGCTCGGACCAACAAGCACCCCGCCGCAAACAGCCGCGGCCCGCACAGGAAACAGGAGAAAATCATCATGTACAACGCCGTAGTAAATGAAGGACTCGACCGCATGTCGGAAATGGCCCGGGGCAACTTTGACCTGGACTGGATGGACTCAAACCCCGCCGGTTGGGGCCACGAGGTCAAGCCGGGAAAAACCGGCCTTACACTGTGCGACGTTGAAACTGGCCACTACGACCAGGTGCCAGAACACGGCTCGTCACACGGCAGCCTCGCCCCGCGCGGCTGCATGGTGCCCGACGACACGCCGTCACTCGACATGTACACGCTCAACGAGATGTCGGAAGTGTGGTCAGACAACGCCCGTCACCTTTACGACGAAGCCTGCAACCGCCAATGGAACTCGACTACCGACGTGCCCTGGCACAAGCTGGAGAAACTCCCCGACGACATCGAAAAATCAGTCTGCCAGATGTGCACGGGCTTCGTCGAAGTCGAGTTCGTGGCCGGCGACATGCCGGCCAAGTGGATGTGTCACATCAACCACGACTTCCACGAGGTCAAGCTGTTTCTTGCCACGCAGATCATGGACGAGGCGCGCCACATGGACGTGTTCCGCAAGCGCGCGCTGGCCAACGGCGGCGGCCTGCTCATGGCGTCTCCCGCATCCGAAGAACTGCTGGCCGCCATACTGCAAGCGAACGACTACACGACTGCCAGTTCGTTGATGCATATTTTCGGCGAAGGTTTCATCCTCACGCTGTTTCGCACCGGCGAATTCCTGGCGCCCACCGAGGTCGAGAAAACGATTTTCCGCCTGTGCATGCAGGACGAAGCGCGCCACGTGGCCTACGGAGTCAAGCACCTGAAGTACTTCCTCGAGCGTCACCCCGAACGCGAAGGAGAAATTCACTCCATACTCGACGCCGGCGAGCAGGCGATCTTCCGGCTGACCCTGGAGCCGCAGACCATAGAACCCCGGGCCATACTGGCCGGTGGCGGCATCGAGAACATAGAGCTGGGCATGGCGCGCATCGGCTTCCTGTACAGCAAGCAGATACGCGAGTACCTGCACCGCCTGAAGGTAGCCGGCCTCGAGCGGGAATCGCGCATGGTTATTCCTGCAGAGCTTTCGGTCGAAACCCTGCTCGAGAGAGCGGGCGTGGCGTGAGGAGAACAACGATGGGCAAGAACAAGGCAATACTGTTTCCGTCCGAGGACTGGTTCCGCGGGCTGGTCAGCCTGATGGGTGAGCAGGAGGCGACCTACCGTGAACTGGGCGCTACCGACTGCACGATGGTTGTCAAGGTCACGGGCGGCGCAAGCCAGGGCACGGGCGAGGACGAGGGAGAGAAGTTCTTCGAGGTCGTTTTCGAAGACTACGGCGCGGACAAGGTGCGCGAACTGGCTTCGATAGAAGAGGCCAGCGCGTCGCACTTCGTGCTCGAAGCATCGCTCGAGACCTGGCGCGAGATGATAGACAACATCCGTGACAACGGCAGCCCCGACCTCGAGCACACGCTCAACTACCTGACCTTTCCCGACGACCCGATGCTGGTGACCGGGCCGGACCAGCTCGAGGTGGACACCTTCTACCGTTACAACGAAAGCCTGCAGAGGTTTTTCAACGCGGCGGCCGAATTTCCAACGAGCTACGCCTGACCCGGGCCGAGTTTCACCGGGTCGAGTTTCACCTGGTCAGCCTTCCCACTCCAGGCCCAGGCCTATGAAATTACCGCCCATGCGGTAGGTGCCGGGAATGATGAGCGCTTCGGATGCATCGATGTTCCTGTCGTCGGGCACGCCGTAGCCGAACACGAAGTCCACGCGCAGGTCGTCCAGGTACAGGCCCGCGCCCACACTTACCTTCCAGTCGCTCACGTCCATGAGCAGGGGGCTCACTCCTTCGTCTGAAACGATGGGGTTGGCGTAGCCCACGCCGCTGCGCAGCTCCCAGCTCTCGCTCACGCGGTATGACCCGCCAAGAGAGTACCGCCACTCGTCGGTGCCGCCGGGCACGAAGGGCGCGTCGAGCTGTGGAGTTTCGGCGAAGTGGATTTCCGACCTGCCCATGGAGTCGGCGCCGGTCCACCGAACGGCCGAGTGCAGCACCGCCCGCTCGCCCAGCGACCAGCTCGAGCCCAGGTAAGCCTGCGCCGGCATCTGCAACTGCAGGTCCAGGTCCTGCCTTCCCGAGGGCGACGGCGCTGAGCCGTCCAACCAGATCATGCCCGGAGTGCGCAAGGCCACCGCGAGATCCCAGCCTTCACGCGGCTGCCAGGCAACGCTTCCGTTGGCCTGTATGCCGGTGCCGCGCATGACGTAGCGCGTGGAGCCAAGCGGCGTGGGGTAATGCGCGCGCAGGTAGGCCAGCAACGGAGTGATAGCGAAGCCCACCGACAAGTCGTCGCGCAGGCGACGGGCCACGGCCGGCCCCAGGCGAAGTATACTCGACTCGGCGTAGAATTTTTCAGGGCCGAAGCCTGGTATCGGGTCAAAGTTGTTACTGGAACCAACGCTGCCGGCCACCGCGAAGCCGTAGTACCAAGGGCCATCACCCCCCAGGGCAAGACCGTAGTCGGGCGCCAAGGCGATAAAATCAGACTTGTCGCTGTAGCCTACCGCCGGGCTGTTGACCTCGGTGCGACCGACACCCACCGCGAAGGTAAAGCCCTCGGTACGGCGCTCGTAGTTGACCAGGGCCGCCGGGTTGACCGCCACCGCATAGGCCGGCGAGACCGGCCGCGCGGTGGCGCCCATCATGCCGGCCTCGGGCGCGCCCACCCCGGGCGCGATCAAGTTCGATGCCACTGCGCTGTTCGGCAACAGCATCGCCCACTGCGATACCAACAGCGCCGCCGCCATCAAGCCAGCTGTTGCAAAGTATCTACTCGCCTTCATTTCCTTTCCTCCAGCCCCCGGACTCGCGGCAACTACGTTTTTACCCCGCTGTCACGGCCACGCAAAGGCGAGACCTACTACCTTTTCGGCTTTTGAGACCACGTCCCAAAGGCCGAAAAGGTACGTCTTCCCTTTTTGACACGGGGAGGCGTGCGGCCGAGGATTAGCGGATGCCTCAACTTGAGAAGACCGGTGCCGTGGCTTTCTGGAAAAAATACGACCGCAAGGCCGTGCTGCGCCAGGCCCAGATCGCTGACGAAATGGGCTACCACTCCTTCTGGTTGCCTGAAGCCTGGGGCTACGAGATCTTCGGCCTGCTCACCGAGATCGCCACGCACACCAGGAACATCCAGCTCGGCACGGGCATAATCAACGTTTTCAGCCGCTCGGCAGCACTGGTGGCCATGCACGCGGCCACGCTCGACGAGATCTCCGAGGGACGCTTCATACTGGGCCTGGGCACGTCGGGTAAAAAAGTCGTGGAGGGCTTCCACGGCGTTGATTACCGCAAGCCACTCACGCGACTGTCGCAGTACATCCGGGTCGTCAAGACCCTGCTCGCCGGCGAACGGCTGGACTCGGCCGGCGCCGACCTGTGGGAGTTTCGCCACTTCAAACTCGAGATGACGCCCGCCCGGGCCGACCTGCCGGTGTACTGCGCCTGCCTCAACGACAAGGCCATACGCATGGTGGGCGAACTCGCCGACGGCTGGATGCCCACCTTCTGGCCCTGGCAGCAGATAGGTCGCGGCCGTGAGCTGCTGGCCGAAGGCGCAGCGCGCTCAGGCCGGTCGGCCGACGACATCACCATTGCGCCCTTCACCACCGCCATGCCCATGCCCGATCGCAAGAGTGGACACGACATGGCACGCGGACTCATCGCGTTCTACATCGGCGGCATGGGCGACTACTACCACGCCTTGCTCAGCCGCATGGGCTACGCCGATAACGCCGACCTGGTGCAGGACCTCTACGTGAAGGGCAAGCGCCAGGAAGCTGCTGCCGCCATAAGCGAAGAGCTGCTCGAAGCCCTGGTGATAGCCGGTGAGCCCGACCAGTGCCGCGAGCAACTCACCGCGTGGCGCGAGGCCGGCGTGCAGTTGCCCGTACTCACCCTGCCAAGCGGCGCGCCACCGGAAATAAGCGAAGCGCTGCTGCAACTCATGGCCCCTGCGTGAAACGAGCGGCCGCGCAGTCTGCGGCGCTCGCCCTCGTGCTGGGCGCGCTGTTTCTGCCCGGCTTGCTCCTGACCCTATCTGCCCCGGGTCTTGTCCTGCAACCCACGCCGCTTGCCATGCTGGCCACCGCGCTCACCGGCTGGGCCCTGCTGATCGCTCCCGGCTGGTTGCTGGCGAGGGTAAGCGGCACGGGCCACGGCGGCCAGGCCATCGAAAGCCCGGCGCTGTACTTCGTGTGTTCGCTGGCCTTGCTGGTGCCGCCGGTGGCCCTGACGGTGTCGCGTGGACAGCCGGCGTCGGATTTTCTACCACTGCTGGTGGCCGAACTGCTGGCGCTGGCCGTCGCCGGTAGCTTGATTCGCCCGCGCCGCCGCGAACGCGCGACCCCCAGCGACAATCCGCCCGGCAGGCTGTTGCCGCTGCTCGTTGCCGCCTGCGCGCTAGCCTGCGCCTGGGCGTCGCTGGAAATGGTGTCCATGGGCAGCGTGGACCGCTGGTGGTACCTGGCCTGGATACGCTGGCTGGGCGAAGGGCGGGCGGCGGCCGTCGGCGATCCGCTGCTGGGCACCGCCACCGTACTGCCACGCTTCACCAGCGGCGCGTGGCTGCCGGCGCTCGCCGCCTGGGCCGAGCTGGCGCGGGTTGATCCCGCCTGGTTGTACCACCGCGCGGTGCCACTGCTGGTGGTGCCGCTTTCGTTTTCGGCAGCCATGGTGCTGGCACGATCTCTGTTCGGCCGCAGCCGTGCGGCCTGGCTCGCGCTGCTGATCACCGCGTTGGGATGGATGACCGGCTGGCTGGTCGCGCTGCTTGCCCGCGCGCCCGAAGACAAGATCGTGGCCGCGGTGGTGGTGGCGCCCGTCGTTCTGGGCGCGTTTCTCACCCGTGCACGCGGCGGCTGGCGGCGTTGGCTACTGGTTTACGCGCTCGGGCTGGTGGCACTGGCCGCTACCCACGCACTGGTCTACGCGCTGATACTGATGGCCGTGGTAGCACTGGCGGCGGTGCTCGTAGCCGGGGGGCGTTGCCGCGGCCGCAGCGCAGCCGTCATGCTCGCGCTCGCGCTGGTCATTGCCGCGTGGCCAGCGCTGACCGGCCGCATGACCACCGCGCCGTTGGCCCGACAGGGCGCGCTGTCGGCTGACTCCACTCACCCGGTGGCCCGCGTGCACCTCGGGCGCGAGCGCTTGCTGCAACTGGGAAGCAGCAGGATCGCGAGCTCCGGCAGCGCGCCCGGTTACATTGTTAACCCACGCCTGTTGCTGCACCCGCTGGGACTGCTGTCCCTGGCCTGCCTGCCGCTGTTGTGGCGGCGGCGACCCTACGAACGCCACGTGCTGGGTACCCTCAGCGCAGTCGCGCTGCTCGTGGCCTTCCTGCCACCGCTGCCCTGGTTACTGGGACTCGCGGTGACCCCGTGGATGGTGCACCGGGTGTTGTGGTTATTACCCGCTGCTGCGCTGCTGGCCGTGGGCCTGGACGAAGCCAGCCGCCGACTGCGAGCCACGGCCTGGCTGCCCGCGCTGCTGGCGTTGGGCCTGGCCTTGCCGTTTGCCTCTTCACACCTGGCCGACTTTACCCGTGTACGCGCAAGCCACGCACTGCCCGATACGCCGGCTTTCAACGGGCTGATAACCGCGCTCGGCGGCCTGCCAGCCGACGCGTTGTTGCTGGCCGCGCCAGAAATCTCGGAACGACTGGCGGCGCTGGGTGGCCCGCGCGTGCTGGCTGCCTCGGACAGGGCGACGCTGGTGTTTGCCGGCCACCGCCACTCGGCCAACTCTCGCCTGGCGGCACGCGCGCGGGCGGCCGCGGGACTGTGGCGACCAGGTAACAGCGCGCCCACTCCCACGCACCTGCTCTACGACGGCAGCAGCCCGGCCGGTCGCTACTGCCGACGCGTGATCTACGAAAGCGACGACTACCAACTGTGCAGCTTTGCCGCCGCCGTACCCGAGCCCGGCATGGCCCTGGCCGTAACGACTGGTGGCGAAACAGGCCAGGCCGTCGACGGCGCACGCTTTGACTGCCGTCCGGGGCTCGAGCGACGAGGCGACAGGCTGCTGTCTCCGCGCCCCGGCCCCTGGTCGGCACGCATGCCAGGCCTGCACTGCCGGGTGTCCCTGGCCGGAAGCCACCCCGCACCACGCCTGCAACTGGGCGCGCTCACGGGCAACACCAACGAAAGCTGGATAGTGTCCGTGCGTGGCCTCCTCGGGGACGAGCAGCGCTGGAACCTGCGCGGCGAAATCGCGGTCACAAACGAAACGAATTTGAAACTCGACCTGCCTCGGGCCAGCGTAGATGAGCTCGAGCTCTCCATCGTCCCGACCATGCTGCCCTTTGTAAAACTCGACCATCTCTTGCTGGGCAAAGCCGACGCGCAGGAAAAAACCGCTCGATGACTTCCAAGTCGACAACAACCCCCACGCCTTCGGGACGTCGACGAAGCCTGCTGCAGGTAGGGGCTGCCTGGATCGCGGCGCTCGTCGCACCCCTGGTCGGTAGCGGCACGGCGGTGCTGACGGCCGTGGTGGCCGTGCTCGTTCTTCCCGGCGCTTTCTTGTTGCGCGCGGTCGGCAGCAGATCGGCGGGCGACTCCTCCCTTGCCGACGACCCGCTGGCGCGCCCGGCAATCGTCATCACCCTGTCGACCGCTCTTTGCGGGCTGAGCGTGCTGGCCTGCACCGCGGCGGCTCTGCCCATGCACGCGGCCCTGCTCGCGCTGATGCTCGTTACCCTCGTGTTGGCCGCCCTGCCGTCGCGCGGCAGCGCCCACCAGCAAGCTACAAGCCAGGCAGCCGCAAGCCGGGAATCTGCCGGGCTGGCGAGCAACGAGAAGCTGCTGTTGCTGCTGCTCGCAGCGTCGGTGCTGCTGCTGGCCGTGATGGCCGCGTCCGGCGCCAACATCGCGCGCGACCGCATGTGGTACATGGCGTTTATCACCCGCCTGGCCGACGGAAACGCCATGGGTATGGGCGAGCCCTTTTTCGGCAGCGGACTGGTACTGCCGCGCTTTGCCGGCAACGCCTGGATCTCAACGCTCGCCGCCTGGACCGGGCTGGCCCGAGTTCCCACGCCCCTGGTATTTGAGCAGGTGGCACCGGTGCTGCTCGCGCCCCTGTGCGCATCGGCCGCTTACGCGCTGGGACGCGCCCTGTTCGGCAATCGCGGTGGCGGCATCGTGACCGCCCTCTGCACTATCGCCGTGCTGCTGGCGACACGCTATCCGTTTTTCTCGCCCGAACGCTACGCACCCTTCGGTCGCCTGGCCGAAGACAAGACGGTGGCGCTACTCGTCTTCGCGCCGACTGCGTTCGCCTGGCTGCTGGCCGTTCTGCGACGTGGCAGCGCCGACGCGCGCCAACTGTTAACCGCCACCCTGCTGCTGGTGGCGGTGGCCCTGTCGCACGCAATCGTCTACCTGGCCTTGATGGCCTGGACGGCAGCTGCCCTGCTCACCGGCTTCGCCCGCGGCGAACAGGCACGCACGCGCACTGCCGTGGGCCTGCTGGTGTTGCTGCTCGCCCTGCCGCCTGCGTTTTCGGGGCTGGCGGCCAGGCAGGGACCGGCCGGGGGCCTGTCGGCTACGAGCATGGCCGAAACCGACCCGCTCGACCCGGTGGTGAGAGCCCACCTGCGCATGCAGCGCACGGTGCAGCTCCCCCTGGGCGGACCGGTTACCAACCCCCGCCTGCTCGACGACCCCTTGTTGTTACTGGCGCTGGCCGCCGGACTGGCGGCCTGCCTGCTTGACCGGCGCAAGGCCTGGGCACGCCTGCTGCTTGCGACCTGCCTCGGGTCGCTGCTGCTCGCCTTCGCGCCGTTTCTGTCGCCCTTGTTCGGGCGAGCGGTTGTACCCTGGATGGCCTACCGCGCCTTGTGGCTGTTGTTGCCCGGCCCACTTCTGGCTGCAGGCCTCTTGGAGCTGCCGCGCCTGATCGTTTTGCCGCGCATGAACACGGGTGGACCCCTGCTGCTGCTCACCCTGCTGCTGCTCGCTTTCAGCCTGCCACGTTTTCCCTGGACCCGCCTCTCCGCGGTCCAGTCCCGCGCCGACACGCAGCTGCAACCCGACCGTGACACGCTCGAACTGCTCGACGAGCTCGCCGCCCTGCCGCCCGACTCCGTGATCGCAACCGGGCCTGGCCTGTCCGAACTGGTGCCGGCTTACGCGGGACGCTATGTCCTGGCCTTCTCCGACCGTGGAACGGTAGTATTTTCGGGATCAAGAAAAACCGGCGACAGGCGACTACGCGCAGCGGCGGCCTTGCTGGGTCTGCGAGGCGGCAGCCGCGGCATGCGCAACCGCCTGGCGGCCACCTGGAAGGTGAGCCACGTGGTCACCGAAGGCCAGCACTGCGATCGCAAGGGCGCGCCGTTGTTTTCGAACCAGCGCTACACACTTTGCGCCGAGCGCTACCACCGCAAGGCCGACCATCAACTGGACCTGACCACCGCCGTGGCCTCGGCTTCGGGCTACGCGACTCCCGGCCATGAACTCCGGGTGCTGGCCGGGCTGGGCCGCGGACTGTCCTGCGATCCGGTGCCCGAACTGCTGGACGGCGTTACGCGCTGGCGGCGCGACAGCCGCTGGCAGGGCAGCCCCCTGTCGATTCACTGCACGGCCGAGTTTGAAACTCCACGGGACCTTTCGCGGCTGCGCATAAGCGCGAGACTGCCGCGTGCCGGCGAGGCGCTTGTATACCGCGTGCTTATGCGCGGGCCGGGGCAGCGCATGCGGAGGCACGGGGCCCTGGAGTTCAAGGGAAATCCACACGGCGAAATCCGCCTGCGAGCCCGCGCCGTCGACCGAGTCGAAATAACTCTCGCGCCGGCCTACCTGCCCTACTTGAACCTGGAGTCCCTGGAGCTGATCGAACGCGGGCCGTAAGAGCGCCGGGCGGGTGGGCCGCCCGGTCAGCGGCAGCGCAGCCTGTCGCCCGAGGGGCTGTAGCGACAGCTTGAGCTGGAGGCGCTCCAGCACATGGCCGCCGCGCCCTGGCCGAGCGAGACACGGGTTTCGAGAAAGCTTCCCGAGGTGGCCGAAAGGTCAATGTCTTGCAGCTTGGCCGTAAATCTCCATCCGCCGTCGCGCAACCTGAAGCGCAGTGTCCGCAGGCCACCGAAAAGTTCGGGCTGCCTGGGTTTAAACTTCCATGAGCGGGCTTCACCCGTGCGTGGCGATCTGCGCCACAGCCCCGAGGCCTGGGCAGGGTCGAGGGCGAGCGTGGTCAGCACTCCATCGGAATCGACCAGTTCGAGTAACAGCAGCCTGGAAGCCGGACCGTCGCCCCACTGCGCCTGGTCAGCCACGAGATCGTTGAGCATGATCTTGGGTGCCGACTGGTCGCCGGCCGGCGCAAGCAGTCGCTTGAGCACCGCCGTCCTCAGCAAAGCATCCTCGGCGTCGGGGCTGTCGGGGCACAGGTCACAGACGTCGCCCCTGCCGTCGCCATCACTGTCGGCCTGGTTGGCCACGCTCTCATGCGGACAGTTGTCGCAGGCATCGCCCACGAGGTCCGCGTCGCTGTCGGCCTGGTCGGGGTCAAAGACCAGCGGGCAGAGGTCCTGGTCGTCGAGTACGCCGTCGCCGTCAACGTCGCACATCGAGGGTTGCACCGTGTTCACGCAGGCGCCGGTGGCCGAGTCGCAGGAATCAACCGTACAGGTATCGCCATCAGAGCAGTCGAGCAGCGAGCCGCCCACGCACACACCGGCCACGCACTGGTCGGTCAGCGTGCAGGGCTCGCCGTCGTCACAAGCGACCGCGTTGGGCAGGGAAGTGCAACCAAAACCCGGGCTGCATGAATTGTCGGTGCAGGGGTTGCCGTCGTTGCAGTCGGGCAAGCCGCTGCCCCCACACACACCGGCCACGCACTGGTCGACCAGCGTGCAGGGATCGCCGTCATCACAAGAGACGGTGTTGTTGACCGAGCCGCAGCCCTGTCCCGGTGTGCAGGAGTCATTGGTACACGCGTTACCGTCGTCGCAGTCGAGCAGGCCGTTGCCCAGGCAGGCGCCGGCCGTGCACTGGTCGGTCGGCGTGCAGGGGTCAGCGTCATCACAGGCGGCAGCGTTGGCCTGGTACACGCAGGCTCCTGTCACTGGATCGCAGGAGCCGTCGGTACAGGCGTTACCGTCATCGCACTCGGCAGCATCCAGGCAACCGCTGTCTGAAATCACGGCCACGAAAGAGTCTGTTCCACCGGCCAGGGTAGATTGCACGGCGCCGGCGCTCACCTCCAGGTTGCTCGAAGCGGTGAAGCCAGCCACGTAGGCTC